>ENA-OZKW01000167-OZKW01000167.1-human-gut-metagenome-genome-assembly--contig:-NODE-167-length-19418-cov-38.975985_pt1 | contig 19418 bp, 17 predicted proteins | sample MGYA00244833_ERZ653778 | MGnify/ENA primary metagenome ERZ653778 (study PRJEB26926, sample SAMN06165284) | human gut metagenome | biome: ENVO:00009003; feature: ENVO:2100002; material: ENVO:00002003... | reverse complement strand
GTAGAAATACGCTGCAAAAATATGTGGAAAATCGGGAACTGCCAAAAAGCACTCAAGAAGTGTTAAAAATCAAATAGTATTGAAAGTCAAGACTTTATGGTTAGTTAATCATAGTAAGTTATGGTTAGTTATAATGCTCTAAATACAAAATTCAAACGCTCTATTTCCTATACAAGTCACACTGTCCGGAATAACAATACTCTTCAAAGATTCGCAACCATTAAATGCACCACTCCCAATGCTAGTTACGCCGTCAGGAATTACAATACTCTTCAAGGATTTGCAACCACTAAATGCCATTTTCTCAATACTGGTGACGCCACCAGGAATGACAAGGCTCTCCAAAGATTCGCAAGTACAAAAAGCACCATCCCCTATGCTGGTTACACCATCAGGAATAACAAGACTCGTCAAAGATTCGCAATAACAAAATGCCAATGAATCTATGCTTGTCACACTGTCAGGAATAACAAGACTCTTCAAAGAACGGCAATGCTGGAATACACAAAATCCAATGCTAGTAATACTATTTGGAAGAACAATATTCTTCAATGATTCGCAGTGACTAAATGCACCATCTCCTATACTGACAACACTATCTGGAATGACGAGGCTCGTCAAAGATTCGCAACCGGAAAATGCATCTCCCCCAATGCTGGTAACATAATCAGGAATGACATATGATGTAATGTCTTTGTCTCTAAACGAGATAATTGTACTTTTGTCTTTGTTAAACAACACACCATCTTCAAAGATAAAATTCGGAGACAAACATTTCATTTCTCCATTCCACTTGCAAAAGAGATTACCTTTAATGTTGACAACACTTTCCGGAAGAACGAGATTCTTCAACGAACCACAATCGGCAAATGCACTTTCTCCAATGCAAGTAACCCTGCCAGGAATAACAAGACTGCTCAAAGAAGAACAACCCCAAAACGAACTATTCCTAATGCTAGTAACACTGTCAGGAATAACAAGACTCGTCAAAGAAGAACAACCCTCAAATGCACTTTCCCCAATGCTAGTAACACTATTGGGAATAATAAGACTCGTCAATGATTCGCAATAACTAAATGCATCATTCCCAATAACAGCAACCCCATCAGGAATAACAACGCTACTCAACGAATCGCATTCAGAAAATACCATGTTACAAATAATCTTTGTCCCCTCTTTTATGGAATAAGTACCCTTAAGCTTTTGTGGAACTTTCAATAGTTTTCTTCCATCTTTGCTGTATTTCACGCCAAATTCATCTGTAATGGCCTCATTTAACTCTGCTTTCGTTGCTAATGTTGACATATCCTCTACTTTCAACTGACAAGCCCCCAGAGAATCACCATCGACCCAATCCATCAATAGTACCGGATATTTCTCCTCTTTACCTTGACTCAGAACCAAGAGTTCCTTCTCCAGAAACTTCACAGAACTACTGTTGGAAGACGTATCAGCACATCCTTTCTGAGCTTTCGTAAAACACTTGAGAGCATAACATTTCCCGGTAGTCTTGTCCTGCATCTTAAACACCACGGAAGAATCGCCACTGATGTGACAGGGTTCTCCTTGACCATCTAATACGACAGAAAGGTGAGCCAACTTGTCAAGATTATTACCGGCATCTTGAATAGCCTTCATATATTCTAATAGGGTTGGATACTGCATAGCTTTTACAATTAATGATTCGTTTCATATAGCCGTATGAAAATACGACATGGCAAAAGTACACATTAAAATTCTAACCAACAAAAGAAACAGCAGAAAACTTATAGAATATTGCCAAAAAAACTAGTTTTTACCTAAATTGGCACTGTTATATAAATAAGGTGGAATACGAAAAGTACTCCACCTCATAAAAAAAGTATATTTCCGAACTACCATTAACAATCTTTCCTAAATGAAATCTTCTTGTACTGGATGGGGATACCTCCACATAGCCAGTCCAAAATCCAAACCTTCATGCTTTCATCCCACACCTTAGGGAATGGAGATTCTCTCTCAAAAAAAATCATATGGCTAAAAGGAAATAGTTAAAAAAGTATATAAAAGTCAAGTTTTTGACGAAAAAAACAAGACTTTTTGCTATCTTTGCAATCGATAAAGAAACGTAAATATGGTTATAACAAGGCAGATTAAGGAAAAATTGTCTTCAACTCCTGCTGGAGTTGTACTGACAACACGAGACTTTGGTGTGGAGATGCGATATCAGCCAGCCCTAGCCAAGGCCCTCAACCGTCTTGTACTCCGAGGTGAATTGCAGAAGATAGCTAAGGGAAAATACTATATACCCAAGAAGACAATATTTGGAACGCTGAAACCTTCGGACTCAGAACTTGTCAAAGACTTCTTGGAGCAAGATGGAAAAATAGTTGGTTACATAACAGGAACAGCTGCATTTGCATCTATGGGACTTACCACCCAGATTAGTTCATCTATCTTGATAGGTACCAACAAGTATCGTCGCCCTATCATCCGAAATGGCGTGAAGGTTTCTTTCCTCTTGCAGGAGAACGCTATCACTTCAAGCAATATCCCATTGCTAAGAATACTGGATGCGTTGCGCATGATAAAGGAAATTCCGGGAACATCACCAGATGAATGTGTAGCAAAAATTTGCAAGACAATAGAAGGACTTTCGCAGAAAGAAAAGCAAGAACTTGCAGAATTATCCTTAGCATACACCCCTTATGTGAGGGCGTTACTTGGAGCTATATATGAAAATATGGGGCTTGATACACAGATGATCAGCAGTACACTGAATGGTGTAACAAGCTATAAACTCCCTATCTCCGAAAAAGTATTGTCAAACAAAAGAAACTGGAATATCATATGAGATTACATGAAAACTGGGAACTGTTCTCGAATGCATTGCAGGCTGCATCCCAACCACTAGAAGAAGGCGGGCTTGGAATCAAGAGTATTTTCATAGAGAAAGATTATTGGATTTGCCGTTCCTTGTCTTTGATGGCAGCAAACGACAAGGACAACCGTGCTATATTCAAAGGTGGAACTAGTCTGACAAAGGCGTATGGTATCGGAAGTAGATTTTCTGAGGATATTGATATTGCCATATCTGAGGCATGGACCCTCAGTGGTAATCAGCTGAAGATGCTGATCAAGAGAACCGCTAAGGGCATGACAGAAGGATTGCAGGAAATTGATATGCCTGGTTTTACAAGCAAGGGATCTCATTATCACAAGGCATACTATACGTATCCACGAGCCGTTGATACTTTGCAGGTTGGTGCAATCAAAGCTGGTCAATTGCTTGTTGAAATCAACTCTTTTGCTAATCCATATCCATTCCAGAAATGTAAACTGCAAAGTTTCCTGACAGAGTTTTTACAGAAGACAGGCAATGAAAAGCTGATAGAAGAGTACGATATGCATCCGTTTGAGGTGAATGTCCTAGACAGACGCCGAACATTGACAGAAAAATTGGTATCCCTGCTTCGCTGTTCTTTGGCAGACAATTATATACCAGAACTGACAGCCAAAATTCGCCATTTCTATGATTTGCATTTCTTGTTGAATGATAAGGAGACTCGAAGATATCTTGAAAGTGATGTATTTAAGGCTGACTTTGCCAACTTGTTTGCTCAGGATCAGCAAAGATTTGATAAGCCCGAAGGATGGCGAGAGAAAGACATCATGGATTCTCCAATTATAAAAGATCTGCATTCTGTATGGACAACATTGAGCTATGTATATGCAAAAGAATTACCGGACCTTGCATATAAAGAAATTCCGTCCATTGAGAGTATAGAAGAAAGTATAAGACAATTGCTCTCGTATTTAAAATAGTAAGAAGAGTCCACAAAAAATGTACTCTTTTAAGAGCCTTCTGTTTCAAGAATATATATATATATTGCGTGTTGGCTCAATACTTCCCATGCGCAAGTATCTATAAGTGCCAAGATGATTCTAGGCTCCAAAAACCTCCTAAACTACCTTAAAGTGCAGGAAAAAGTTAAATAATCGTTGCTACGCAAATAGATTGCGGAGTTATTTGCTATCTTTGCAACAGAATTTAAAAAGAATAGCTTATGCCAGCAAACAAGAATGCACTGATAAGGTACAAGACAATAGATAATTGCCTGAGAAACAAGTATCGCCGATGGACCATAGACAACCTGGTGGATGCTTGCTGTGATGCCCTCTATGACATGGAAGGAATCTCAAAAGGCGTGTCTTTGAGAACCGTGCAGGCAGACCTGCAGATTATGCGTAGTGACAAGCTGGGCTACAATGCCCCTATAGAGGTGTATGATGGCAAATACTACCGCTATGCAGACCCCAACTATTCGATCTTCGACATGCCTCTGTCTGAAAACGACTATGAGATCATGAAAGAAGCCGTAGAAATGCTCAAACAGCTGGAGGACTTTGACCACTTCTCGGAAATGGCAGACGTGGTGGGAAGACTGCAAGACAAGCTGTCTATCAGCAAAAGCAACAGAAAGCCCATCATCCACTTTGACTCGATGCCGAACCTCAAAGGCTTGGAACTCCTGAACCCTCTCTACAATTACATAGCCAACAAGCAGACACTGAGAATCATGTATCAGTCTTTCAACGCAAAGGAGGCAAAGGAATACATCCTCTACCCTTATCTACTGAAGGAATACAGAAACAGATGGTTCCTTTTCGGCTCTGTGAAGAAAGACCTGGTCCTGTATAATTTGGCTCTTGACAGAATGGTATCCATTGAGCCTATCAATGAGCCATTCCGTGAGAATCCCAAGTTCGATAGCGAGAAGTTCTTCGACGATGTCATAGGAGTGAGCAAGAATATCGACAACAGACCACGAACCATCAAGTTCTGGGCTTCCGTGGAACAAAGCAAGTATATCAAGACCAAGCCCCTCCATCATAGCCAGGAACTGATCAGACAGAATGAGGACGGCAGCTGCATATTCAAGATCTCCGTGGTCATCAACTTCGAACTCTACTCCGTCCTCATGAGCTATGGTCCTGGAGTAAGAGTCATCTATCCACGAAATGCGGTAAACTTTATGAGAGAAAAGACAAAGGAAATGGCAGATATGTACGAGCAACATGGCCAATTCGATGAAGACAACAATTAAAAAGAAAGAAATGATGGAACAAAACAATAATCAGGCTGAGCAGTACGCTATCAAGGAAGGAATCAGCAAGCACCTTCGGGAAATCGAGGAGCAACACCACATCAAGATACTGTATGCCGTAGAATCCGGCAGCAGGGCATGGGGCTTCTCTTCTCCTGACAGCGATTGGGATGTACGCTTCATCTATGTCCATGAACCAGAGTGGTACTTCCATATCGAAGAGCAAAAGGATACCATCGAGCAGATGTTTCCGGATGAAACGGACATGTCCGGCTGGGATCTGAAGAAAGCCCTACGCCTCTTCAAACGCTCCAACCCTTCACTCTTTGAATGGCTCCACTCTCCTATCATCTACCAAATGGACGAAACGTTCATCGACGAGATCCGCCAAATGGAAGACCAATATTTCAACAAGGAGAAAGCCATGTTCCACTATAACCATATCTACAAGAAGCATAATGACAGATACATCAAGGACTATGGACTGCCATTGAAGAGATTCCTCTACTACCTCAGAGGTATCCTTGTATGTAAATGGTTATCTGACAAAGGAACCATGCCTCCTGTAAGATTCACAGAACTGGTGAATGCCACTGTAGAGGATACTGACATGAAAGCAAAGATTGCTCACCTGCTGGAACTCAAAAAGAGAAGCAACGAACATAACCTGGAACCAGTAGATGAGCAGCTCTTCACTTGGGCACAGGAATGGGCAGAGTTCTACAACCAAAAGGTAGAGCAACTTCACCCTGAGAAAAAGACCAGTCATGATGACAAGCTCAACAAGCTGATGTACGATACAGTAAACAGAATAGCCACGGAAATATCCAACGCCACATCTGTACAACTATTTAATTAGTTAATATAATAAGGCTTAAAGCTTCATTCCTGTAGGTAAACAGAAATGTGGTTTTAAGTTTTTTATATTGAAAGGAAGTTTTCTACTATGGACAAATAAAAAAAGCTCCCAGTACAGTAAATCTAGTAAAAGTGCTATTAAAATGGCTCACAATGAACTTTTAACACTAAAAATACTGGATTACTCAAAAAAATGCTTAACTTTGCATCCATAACAGTTACTCATTAATTTGCTGTTCCTTTGTTAAAAAATGACTACAAGGGGCATAATTATTTACTAAGAAGCTGTTATTATTTCCCCTATATATCAGGGGTATGTGGAATTTTAAACAAGATTCAAACATATGGCAACAAATTTCAAAACTCTTAAAGAGTATTTTTACCCCGACAATGGTAGTAAAATATTCATCATACCGAGTTACCAAAGGGGGTATAAGTGGTCTGTTAAAGAATCCAAAGGCGAGACTTCGGTTGAGTATTTGGTTTCTAGCCTTATTAAGTCCTATCATAATAATCCTAACCAGCAGTTTTTTCTTCAAGGAATGACTGTTGTTGAAGAGGGTAATGAGGTAACCCTAATAGATGGACAACAGAGAACTACAACATTATATCTCTTATTGTGGTGTCTTGACCCTAAAAATATAATACATAAAGATATTTCTTTGAACTATAGTATTCGAAAGCAATCAAAAGAGTTCCTGGAGAAACTGAAAGAACCAGAATTTGACTACAACACATTTGATCCTGATAACAAAATTCAAGACATCTACTATTTTAAGCAGGCAATCAGCCAGATAAACAAGCTCATTGCAGAGATTACAGACAGGACTGATTTCTTGAATTATCTTTTGAATAAAATAAGTCTTCTTTATATCGTCATAGATCGCACTAAAGCTGTCCGTACATTTACAATGATGAACGGACAAAAAGCTATTATGCATGATGAAGAACTCATTAAAGCAGAGATACTCCATATCGTTTCACTTCCTGAAGAGATTAAAGGCCTCCCCAAAATGAGAAGTGTAGAAGACACATATGCTGTTCTTCAAGAAATCATATCTGTTGAATGGGAAAACAACGCACTACGCTCAAAATATGCTAGAGAATGGGACAAATGGCTTTATTGGTGGAATAGAAAAGATGTCAAGGAGTTCTTTAATGTCAATAAGCCAATGGGATTGCTCCTTGAATATTATTTCAAGAAGGAATCAGGTTCAAAAAATGAATTTTCCTACAAATCATTTAAGCAGCTTATTCTTGACGTTAATAAAAACGGTTATAAAACAAAAGCAAAAGAAGTATTTAAGGGACTTCGCGATTTACAAAAAGAATTCGAGGATGTCTTTAATGCACCTACATCATATAATTATCTGAAACTATCTCTTATTGGCTCAACTGGTGAGGCAGAAGATAAATATAATATAATTATATACTTTCTGGAGCACAAACGTAATTATGAAGCAATGAATGATTACGCCAAGTGGCGTTTAGTTGGATGTACTCATAAAGAAATTGTAGAAGAATATACTATCGATGCTATAAATACAGAAACGCAAACTCCTAATTCAGAAAAGCGAGTAGAAAAAGCAAAGATTATATTAGAGAAACTGTCAAAGTCTCATGTCTATAATGTCGCAAATGACGAAGCTTTTAAGCAATTATTATGGCTTAACGTTACTGAGTATAACAGACTTAATGCACAGAATGGTGTGAAATTTGATTTTTCAATATGGGAAAATAAATCTCTTGAGCATATATATCCAAAATCGAAGTTCTTTCACACTGAATATGATAAAGAACATGACACGGTTTTATATATTAGAGGAGATGGTAAAGAGATAGAAAAAGACCAAATTTCAGAGTTGAAGGATTCACAAGCCGTATTCAGCAACAATTCAAGATATAGCGAACATTGTATCGGAAATCTTGTACTGCTATATGGTATAAATAATTCCGAATTTGGCAATCTACCTTTTGAAGAGAAAAAACAAAAGTTTTTCAATAATGAGAGGTGCTTTGAAAGTAGAAATCTACTCCATACTATATCCTCATTTGCTAGCAGCAACTGGGAAATAGAAGATATTGAGAAGAGTGCAGATAAATTCCTCGAACTTTTTAAGAAATTATACAATTTAGATTAGACATGAATAAGGTTATAAGTTTTATTAGTGGCAAAGAATACTCATTAGCAGACCTTTTTGGAGGTGATACAAAGATTATCATCCCTGATCTGCAACGTGATTATTGCTGGGGCAATTATGCTGTAACAGACCGAAAATCTAGCAAGACAAAGGAACTCGTATCTGACTTCGTAAAGAATATTGTCGAGTTATTTGAAGAAAAGAGTGACTCTTCTCTCACCATGGGGCTAATTTACGGGTACGAACAACCACATAATCATATCCAGATATGTGATGGTCAACAAAGATTGACTACTCTTTTCTTGATTTTGGGCTACATAAACATTAAGTGTTCTGGCGTATATGACGATTATATTATCTCAAAACAGGAAAGAGAAGACGATTATGAGCCACATCTGCAATATGCAATCCGTGAAAGTACCCTCTATTTCTTAAGCGATCTTTCACGTAACGTGTTCATCGAAAGAAATACAGAAGTTACTGATATAAAACTATCCAACTGGTATTTCGCAGAATATGACAACGATGCATCTATTCAAAGTATGATTGCTGCACTGCAAATCATAGATAATGTATTTAATTCGTTGGAATTTAATTGTTTTTTGGAACTTGGAAAATTTGTTTTGAATAATCTTAGAGTTCTCTATTATGACATGGAGAACCGTTCAAGAGGAGAAGAAACTTATGTTATAATAAACACTACAGGTGAGCCTTTATCACCCACAGAAAACATCAAGCCAATACTTCTTGGTAATTCCAAATTAACCAAGGAGCAAGTCCAATTGTATTCAGACCAATGGGAAGATAGAGAAGAATGGTTCTGGAATCACCGTGGGACTGACACAACTTCAGACAATGGCATGCAAGTTTTTTTTATGTGGTATTGGCAGATTGGACTTATGCAGGAAAGAGCTTGGGTGAATGAAAAACCTGTGCCTTTGAATCCAAGAAATCTGTTCATAAGTGCTCCAACAAAGATGAAAGAGTCAACAAAAGAAGTAAAACTGAGTATGGAAAATTATGAGAAATTCCGTTCTCTTGACAATATTGAAAAGTATTTTAAGGCATTGACAAGACTTGTTGAAAAAATATCTAGCGATGTTGAGCTTCAGACTATTCTGCATAGTATTTATAGAAGACAGAATAAGGATATAGCCCTAGATAATCAAGAAAATGTCTGGCAATGGCTTAGAAATGCAGATTTGGATATCGTTTTGCCACTGATTGCATTGTTAGCAGAACATCCTAATACAAAACAGCTTACAGCATTTACACGTCGCATTAGAAGAAATTACTTCGATGGTTTGTGGGCGAAAGATGAAAATAATGTAGCTACAAGAAGGGGACAAAACAAAATGGATTGGCGCTATTTGATACAAATAATTAACCAGGTAGAAGATAAAGATCTGCTCAATATTGAAAACGAAAAGATTACATTCTCTAAAATTCCTCTCATCGACATTCCTATATGGTATGACAAGAATGAGCAAATCAAGGACAAACTTCGTGAGGAACACCCTGAAGCCATAGACTTATGGGAGGATAATGAATACCTAATGGGCGACTTAACTCCACTTTGGAACGATTGTAACAAAGAGGATATTGACTTTGAAACTCTTAAGGAACGTTTCTTGAAAATAGACAAGTTGTGCAGAATGCTTAATGAAAGCCAAGTAAAAAAAGAAGAATACCAGTTCTCGAATTGGTATAGACTGTACCGTGTAATTTCCGGACTCGTTCAGATTGGACATATCCAACGAACAAAATGGGAATATGAGGGCTGCTACTTTTCTTACAAAGAGGGAACCCCATGGTGGCTTGAAAAATCTCAAATAATGGAACTCATATCAAGTGACGACCAAATTGAATATATGAAGAACTATATTCAACATGAGGTATCAGAGTTTATAAGAGCCCCACATGACCATATTGAACTGATAAAGTCTTGGCTTACACTAAAGGTTTTGAAAGCTGACAGTTGCAAGGAAGGAGTATATCTTCTCAATTATTATGATGACAGAGCTGTTTCTGCCTATATAGATATTCAATCTAATTATATAATTCCATATGAATCATTTAATTGGGGAAATATTTTATTAGGTTACTCGTATAGTTATACCATCTACCCAGCACGTGACAGCTGGAATTGGCAACAAGTTGCCAATCTGGATTCTCCTTTGTTCGATATTCCGTATATTGGTTATGATAACGATGAACATCATATCGAAAACGATGATATAAAAAAAGCTCATGATTATATCAATGTTTTAATAGATTCATTTCTGAACAACAACGCTATTGTCAAATGAGAGAAGAGATAGTCAAATATCATCACATACTTATATGCTCACGCCCATTATCCCCCAAGGGCGTGAGCATAGTCTTTAACAAACAAATATTTATAAAATAATAGAGTCGAATGCCAACTCCCTAATAAGATTCACATACGGAGGCGAGAAATGTAGAAAACTGCTTAAAAAGCTCCAAGATAGCATAATAAGGTAGGTGAATGAGCACCTTCCTCGCAAACAAAGAGTGATATCTTTATAAAATCCAACCATCATTTATCAGAGCTTCGTCACATGGAATCAAGATTAATGCTTTGCAACGTTTTCAGTTTTGTTGGCCAGTATGATCAACAGTAATCTTTGCTCGTCACCTGACTGTATCCTTTGGGTAAGTTCCACCTGGGCAGAATCCTTGAATGACTGCGCTATAGACATGAGCTGACTAAGTTCACCCATCAATAGCGGGTGCTTTACAGAAGATACTATCTGAAAGGACACCTTATTATATAATGTCCAATCTACAAGTGTATACTGCTGAAAGGCACGAAGGATTGCCTCTGCCCTACTCTCGCCATCTATTTGGAAGGAATAGATACGACGCTTGACCATTTGTCTGTTTCTGTTACAATTCATCATTTCTTTCTAAATTTTTAATGCAAAGATAGAAGAAATGGGTGTAAAATCACTTCACACATCAAAAAAAATCAACTTGTGCAACATATTTTCCTATCTTTTCATTATCTTTGTACCAAAATTATAAGAAACAAAAATAAAACAATACAATATGGCTATCAATCAATTGAACAAATATGTCTGGCTCGTGGAAACCATCCACCGGGCAAAGAAAAGGGGCGGCATCACCCTGAAGGAAATCCAAAGCAGATGGTTGGACTCTGACCTCAGTGAGGGAACGGAACTCTCCCGAAGAACCTTCATCAACAACATCCATAGCATCGAGGAGCTGTTTGAGATAAACATCGAATGTGGCAGCGGATACCGCTACAACATTGAGTATGGCGACTGTTTCGATGAAGGAAGTACCCGAAGTTGGTTGCTCAATGCCTTTTCCCTCCATGCCATGATTGGCAACAGCCGTAAGCTCAAGGAACGGGTCCTTCTGGAGGACATGCCTTCTGGCAGAAACTATCTGGAAGACATCATCAAGGCCATGCGTGACAACCATGTCATTTTCATCTCTTACTATAGTTACAATTCCGAGAAGTATTATGAGTTTGACATCCATCCTTATTTCGTGAAGGCTTTCAAGAAACGCTGGTATGTGATTGCCTATAGCCCTGGCACAGACGATATCCGTTGCTATGCCCTTGACCGTATGGAGAATGTCATTATCTCAGACAAAGTTTTCAAGATGCCAAAGGATTTGGAACCGGCCGAATATTTCAAGGATTGCTTCGGAATCATCAATAACGAGGAGTCCGAAGTTCAGAAGGTGGTGCTCAAGGTAGACGCCTTCCAAAGCAACTACATACGTAATCTTCCTCTCCATGAGTCGCAAAAGGAAATGAAACGTACCGATAAATACTCCATCTTTGAGTATCACCTGAAACCAGAGTTTGATTTCGAACAGGAGATTTTCTCCAATATGGACACCATGGAAGTTCTGGAACCACAATGGCTAAGGGAGGAAATAATACAACGATTGAAAAATCTAACAGGGAAATACCAAATATAATCAACAGAAGCAAAGGACAAAATTAGGGTGTGTCACTAATCTGTGGCACACCACCTTTTATTACGCATCCCGATGTAGCAAAGTCTGACGGGTTATGCAGAACACTGCTATTATTATTGGAACATGAGCATTATTTTTTGTATATAACAAATTTTATATATAATTTTTTGCATATATAAATAATATTACTGACCCCACTTTAAAAAGGGGCATATTTTGAATTTAGTCTGACCAGTGTGGTCATTCTAAGTGAAACATAGCAATCGGCTCCGCTGGTGAATATCTTTCGAGAAAGCGCTTTGAAAGAGCCGAAAGCTTCTCTGATAGGCCCGAAAAAGGCAAATTTCGATCTTTGAAATGTTGAAATCTGGAATATTACTATCCTTCGGAGGTTCATCCACATACATCTGCTATATGCATGCATACGATGTTTGAGCAAGCCCCTATATCGGGTCTTGCCATTACGTGTATGAAAACTGTATTGGAACATGGCAGCTTCAACGTTATTCCGTTTGTGCTGCTCCTCCAAGGGAAGGCTTTCTATCTGCTTTCTTAGCTGATAGGCTTTAATGTCTTTGTCTTCAAAGTAACGCCAACCGGTTTTGTTGTTCCATGGGATTCTCCATCGCTTTCTGGAGCCCTGCTTTGTGACGACTTTGACTGCCTCGTAGGTGTTGCCAGTAGCAATCTCCCTGATGGTAAGACCATCCTCATCATGTGGTATCAGTTCCCATCTGCTTCCACCTTGCATCTTGCCAGTCTTGAGCTGCATGGCATTGTGGTTCTTCGCAACCTCTTGATTGTCCGGACTTTGATAGGTACCATCTGCATACAGGTCTTCAATCGTAGAATTCGTGACACGTTCACTGTTTTCCACGGCCTCCTGAAGAAAATGGCAGTCTGCAAATACTACTGTCTCAACCTGAACGGAAGTGATAATGCTAGGCTTGCCTTCCTCAACAGTCTCTGTGATGTTGGTCACATAGCCTTGCACCTTCTGGTCGTTCTTGGCACGATAGGTTGCATCAGGATCGTTAGGATTCTGAAGACTGTCAGCCTTTACCTCCTTCTTGTCTCGAAGAACAGCCTTTCCGTCCTTTACGACATACTGTTCATCAAACAGACGCAGAAGAAGATCATGTGCAGGGGAAGCGGCAGGGAAAGCAGCCAGCATCTCCATGATAAAATTACCAATTCTGGCAAGATTGCTCTGAAGCGTATCGGAGTCTGAGCGGTAAACGGTCTTGGAGGAATCCTCTTTCAAGTATTCCTTTGCCCGCTCTTCCTGCTCTGGGGAGAGATCGGAAAGCGTGCATGTCTTGAGGAACTTGACCAAAGTTGTATGTATCAGTTCATAGCGAGACTGGCGAGCGATATTGCTGCCGATAAGCTTACTGTCCATGCGGACGCACTTTCCTGATATCTTGAGAAGGCGTACCTGATTGCCAGTAATCTGTTCGAAGCAGTGCCGCATCAGATCTATACCAGTTCTTTCCTGATACTCACAGATGCGGCGGCGAAACAGATAATAGATATCTATTGATGGAGTCACATCTGTCAGAAGTTCCATGCCGAGAGCCTTTCTGGTAAGAAGGTCAAACTCGCACTTCTCAAACAGATCCTCGTCGCTGCAGCCGAATCCCTCCTTCAAGACAGACATAGCCACGAGTATGCGAATGGAGGCATTTGGGCGGCCGCTCTTCTTGCCTTCAGGGAACAGAGGCTTGGATGTTTCCTCGTCAATCTTGGTTGTCACGAGGCTATAGAACTGGTTATGCCATGCGTTGGGGTCAGAATACTTCTTTGAAGCACGATTTCCTAACTGCATTGAGGGAGCCGTGAATATGTCAAACAGAGGATTCGGATCTGTCTTTTTAAACATAGTCATTCTGTTTGATTGATGGTGTAAAGATACGAAAAATATTCCAGATAACGGCATAAATCAGAGATTATTTTCGTGAAATATAAACATTTTAAACAGGCCTTACTTTTTTAAGTTGGGTCAGTTATTTATATTCTACATTTAACCAAACAATAAAAGCGATACTCCGACAATGGAATACCGCTTAATATGATAGTTGTTTCCAAAATGGAAATAACTAAGTTTCCTAGGAATCCTCGGTAACTTGTATAAAGAAAGGAGCAATGCAAAGCACCGCTCCTTGTTGGTCATTTTTATCTGGGTTCTGATTTTACTATCAAATCTGTTATTCCCATTTCCGAAACGTTTATCGGTGGAATAACGATATAGTTGAACTGAGTATTTTCTGTTTTACAGAATAAAACACCTCTTGCTGTTCCAATCGTATGAACTGCGAAAAATTCAAGAAGGTCTTTTGGTATGACTACTTCTTTGTCATTACGAAGAGTCTTCCAATCATCTTCTTGGATTTCAAATTCACACGTCATCTTTAAAACCATTACTTTTTCAGATTCAGAAGTGAAGTCAAATGCAACAACGCAAGCAATTTTCTTTCCTTCGTCACCATACTTGAAATTTAGGCTAACATTCATACCAACTTCATCTTTGCGGTCTTCGCATAAGATTGCAAACTGGTCTAAATGAATACCAAACATTCTAAATTTAGTCATAATTTATGCTGCTTTCTTAGGCGTGTCAGTATTAACTGGACACATAATCTTATTACTCTCCATAGAATAGCTGACATGGATTTCCCCATCATTCCATTCTACCAAATTTACACTTGGTGATTCAATAGCCCTGAATTGTTTAGAGCAAGCATCACCACTGATGTAATTCTCTACAGGTATAAAATTTATCTGTGGAATAACACCAAATGCAAGCGACAACTCAAAAAATTTAGAGAGACGATGATCATAATCTCCATTCAATAGTTGGGAGACATATCCTTTGGAAACTCCGAGATACTCTGCCAACTGTGTTTTGTTACGACCAGTCTCTTTCATAAAACTCTCAGCTTGATTGTAAAGCTCTACTTGAGTCTTAGCAGTCCAATACTCTGGGCTTTTCAATACTTCTTCTCTGTTCATAATAATCACATTTTAAAGCCATTGAACAACTTATCAATCTTCTTGATGTCTAAATCTTGGTTACTTTTATATGCACCGAGAATTACATAAACATTGGGTCTTTCCAAAATGACATACACACGAATATCATTCTTTTTAAACTCATATACATTTTTACATTTCTTACTCTTTATAGCTCTAAATTTTGTCTTTGGCAAAAGATTAGATGGACTCAAACTGTCCATGTATCCATATATAGCGTTTAACTTTTTTAAATCCCTTCGTTCATCTTTTAGATTGTCAACAAACTCTTGGAATTGGAATTTACCATTAACGGCGACCTCCAAAAATTGATAACTACTATTGTTGACAGGCTCGAATTTTCTTACTTGATACTTCTCAGCCATTTTTTAGTTTTTGCTAAACTGCTGCAAAAGTAATCTAAAATTTTCACTCACGCAAATTTTTAACTCTAAATTAACCAAAATAGACCCCAAAAAGTATATTTTGTAACATCAAGATAGCAAATTTAGCCTAAATTGTTTTCAATATAGTGGTATACTACTTAATGACCTATCAATGATTATTCTATCTTTTTGCGGTATTCCAATATGTCAAAGAACGCTTTTTCTTATTACTATCCCTCCACTTTTACACCAAATGGAGTACAATCGACAAAAGTGAAATTAACCCACACATAATCTATATCAAATCCACTTCTTTCGTTTAATGATATTCCATATTGAGCCCCTTTTTAAAGTGAGCTCAGTAATTTTGTCAACTCATTAGAGCCAAGTCCTCTTATTGCCACCCTATGTGCCAAAGCGGTAAGAGAAGGATGCAAAGAAGAAAAAGACATCAAGCACCAAGTCCTCTCATACTTCGATGCCTTATACCGGAAAGAACTATCATTGCTCTCCCCGGTCCAGCTGCTCATTGTCACCACTCTACTAAAGGAACAGACGCCATGCCTATTGTCGAAAATTGCCAAAGATACGCAGTTGAAAAACAGCGACATCACTGCTCAAATAAAAAGACTCAAGGAAAGAAATCTGGTAGAAGTCATTAAGGGGAAACCTAAAAAAAAAGCCTATATGGGATAAAATCCAAGTTGTTTACGATATGGTATAAGAATAGTTAAATAGTACCGCCTCTCGAAAGAAAAGAGGTGGCTCACTAACTATATAAAACCAGCAAACAAAGATCTGTCTATCAAAAATTTAGCAGATATATCTGGTTCATAGAAATCATCCATAGGACAAAAAAGATAGCATCAACATACGAGAAATTAAAAGAAGATGAAATGATTCTACAATCTAGGTACTCTGAGATAGCCCCCCCTGATAGGACTTCTAACCAAGAAACAACAAATTTATTGAAATATCAAAAACGAAATACAAGATTTGCCCTTCTTAACTCCTCTCAACAAATGATTAAGGCGGTAAATACAAAATTAAGTATTTACCGCCATTTTCATTTCTGCCAAGGAAAATGATATTGATGCAAACTATTTTGAATCATAAGGAAACGACGATTCGTGTCCTTCACTTTTTTTCCCGGATACCAGTAAACAAAAGTCATGAAAAGTATCAGCATAAAAAAATATAAAGCAATATATTTTAAGGCACCATATAACCAACGTTCAAAAAGACTTAGCTCCTTGGTGTCCAAGATTTTAATCGCTTCCCTCACATCAGTCTTACTTAAGCCTTTGCTACCGTCTACTTTCACAAGATGTTCACGTTGATTGAACAGGATATCCTCTTCATCAACTAAAATGACATAACGATAAGGCTCCTTGGCATTCAATCTCAACCATTCTGCGATTTCCAATCCCTTTGCCTCATGTAAGCATTGCCACTCTTTCGTACCGTCTGCACTACTGAAAGTGATGGAATTACATGAAGGAGTCAAGTCAGTAACCTCACCTGGCAAATGATACTCCTTCCATAATTGCCGTATGTACTCCACGCCTTGCAATCGCCAGGTGGAAGAAATGATGACCTTGGCATCACATCTTTCCAACAAGCGGCGTAACTTGCCTATCGCTTTCTGATCAAACTTACCTTTAGGAGTATTGAGCACTCCATCGAAATCCAAAAATATATACTTCTCCATAGGGGATATTTAATTTTAATTATACATTAGAATCCTATCTTTCTCTTGGTCCTAGTACCTTCCAACCTCTCGCTCTCGCAAAACTCGGTAAGAGACTTGACCATCTTCTCTGGGCTACCATGCAAAATGGTCTGAATGGTGTAATGACGGGCAATATTCTCAATCTCACCACCACTGAAATCATAGCGGGCAGCAAGGAAAGAAGCATCAGCATCCTCCAAAGAAGGTATCATCGCTTGCCAAATCTGTGAACGGCAAGCCAAATCAGGCTTCTCAAATTTCACTTTATAGAGGAAACGACGCTCAAAAGCCTTGTCCATGTTCTCTGCGAGGTTGGTTGTGGCGATGAGAATACCATCCAGCTGCTCTATCTCCTGAAGGATGATGTTCTGAATACTGTTCTCCATTTTCTCCACAGCTCTTTCCGCTCCCACCTGCCGCTTGCCGATGATAGCATCAGCCTCATTGAATAACAGGATAGGAGCCTTGACAGATTGCTTCACCTTCTGCTTATAGTCATCGAAGATACCCTTGATGTTCTTTTCGCTCTCGCCAACCCACATGCTCTTAACCTCTGACACGTTCACCTGAATCAGGTCACGCCCTGTCTTCCTGGCTATCTGAAGAACAGTCTCCGTCTTGCCAGTACCAGGCGCGCCATAGAAAAGACAAGCAAAGCCACTCCTGAAATTGGTTTCCCTCAGACGATTTCTGATACTCTGGTAGTGCTCTTCCTCCAAGAGTGTTGCCAGCTCATCAATTTGCTTTCGTTCCTTACTGTTGTAGAACAGTTGCTTGGGTTTGATGTCCTCAAATGACAACATCCCTCCCTTCGGCCGGACACCACGCATGGAAGACAGGTTGAGTTCAGAGAAGAGCAGTTTCTTGGCATCGTCTGTAATCTTGAAGGACTCCCTGTCCACAAAGCCATCATCATTGGTATACTCGATAAACTTCTCCACTAAGAACAAATGGTCACCTTGGCTCAAGCCTCTCTTTGCCCATCTCCAGTCAGCCTCTCCCTCCTCGTAGAGAAATTCCAAGTCGTGATAGCGGATATCGTCATCACCATCTATGACAAAGAGTGTACAGAACAACAGAAAAAGGGGAAATTCTGTATCCTCCACATCTATGTCAAATGAAGACATGGCCTTGACAAAAGCCAGGTTCTCATTCTTGCGAACCAATGCCCTGAGCTTCTTTTTCAATATTTGCCTGTCAAGTTTCCTGCGACGGCATTTTGTGAACAGTTCATTGAACTTGTCAAACAATTCCCTGGCAGTAAGCTCCTCCACATCAGAGGGTATATAACGTTGATTCTGCTGGAATGCCTCCATCACCTCCATGGGGATGCAGTAGTAAAGACCTTCATCCTTCCTCCGGCAGACATATTCCTTGTCAACAAGTTCCTCTGTCTCCTTGGAATATCGAAGCAAGCTAAGGATTCTGCAATCCAGAAAATCCGTATAGTCAGAAAACTGGATGTGATTGTCATCACACCTGTCGGCAAACAATGCCATGATGGCACTGGCACGCTTGGAGATACACAACTTGTCAGAAACAAATCCAAGATATGGGTCTGCCTCCTGATAGAACTTCTCACCAAGTGAAGACCCCTTGGCCTTGTCTACGATAATCTCGAAGGCTTGGAGCAAGTCCATCTGCTCCATACCTTTCTTACATGATGTTTGCATAACCATAATAGCACTACATTAATACATATAATTTTCTCCATGAGGGAAAGACTTTTGAAGTTAGTTCCTCCCAATATGGTTCTCAAATAAGGTCTGTTTCCCATCAGTCATCTTTAAATGAAGAAATCATCCTCTTCTTCGTCCTCACCATTAGGAAACATAACACTTCTCTCATACTCAGGGTCATAAAAATTATACCCATTCTTCACCTGCCGGATTTCCTTCTGGATGGCACCAATCTTCTTCAGCTCAGAAAGCTGCAGATGATCCTGCCTGAACTCCGATATCTCCTCCAACTCTCTCTCAAAGGAATCTACCTCAGCCTGAAATTCATTAAATTCAGACTCAGATTCTTCGAAGAGGTCAGTATCAAGAGCCTCATTCAGACGTCTGTTCATTTCCTCCAATTTCATCTTTAATGCCGTATTCATCTGTCTGATATTTTAAAAGTAAAACAATTGACACTCATATACTTTGTGCCTGATTCTGTGTAGAGTAAGTGGAGGGAATTTCACCCTCCCTTCTCTCGGAACCGTGCTTGACAGTCT
>ENA-OZKW01000164-OZKW01000164.1-human-gut-metagenome-genome-assembly--contig:-NODE-164-length-19640-cov-32.496145_pt1 | contig 19640 bp, 17 predicted proteins | sample MGYA00244833_ERZ653778 | MGnify/ENA primary metagenome ERZ653778 (study PRJEB26926, sample SAMN06165284) | human gut metagenome | biome: ENVO:00009003; feature: ENVO:2100002; material: ENVO:00002003... | reverse complement strand
GTGCAGCCAAGAACAAGAAGGAGCAGCCGGAAGAGCCGAAACTGCCTGTAAGATGTCTGACACTGAACAATACGGTGGCGAATCTGGCTGAACGACTGGCGAACACAGAAGGCAAGCACGCCTTCTCGTTTACTCCGGAAGCTGACACCGTAGCGCAGAAGTGGAAATCGGCAATGAGCGACTTTTCAGTCATGTTGAGACAGGCTTACGACGGAACATGCTATGAGCGTGAAGCAAGAAGTGCGGATGCAGTGAATGTTCATATAGACAGACTGTTATGGAACGTTGTGATGTGTGGAACGCCTGATGCGCTCTATCGTGTGGTAAGCAATTATACGGATGGTTTCCAGAGCCGTATCATCGTGGCAAAAACGCCCGATAATACCTTCACTCCACTTTCTGACAACATGCATGTAATGAACGAACGCCAGCGCGACCGTATCATTCAGATTGCTCATCTTCTGCCTTTGCTGACCGGTGAGGTAGTGCTGCCGAAGCTGGAGGATAAGGGTAGGGAATGGCTGGAACAGATAAGACTGGAAACGATGAAAAATGATGACAAGGTGAAAGCCCGCCAGCGTTTCCGTATCTGTCCAACCACCATGAGAATGATGACCTGCATCATGCTCTGTAAGGTTCTGGAAACGCTGATTCAGAAGCATGGTTTCAATGGAGCCGAGAAACAGCTGAAGGAGTCGCCTGACTTGTGGAAGGGAATGCTCGTAAAGATGCAGACACCAACTATGCTGAATGTCTTTGATGTGCTGGCTGACTATCAGCTGGATAATGCGCTCTACTTCTTCCGTAGCCGTATTGAAGAGGCTTTTTCATCAAAGGATTATTGCTGCCAATCTGCTTGGGACCGTTGTCGTCGGGGTAAGAATGATTCCATCTTCGAACGTCTGGACGTAACCTTCACCTTCGAACAGGCAGAGCAGCAGAGTGTTGCTGTTAAGGGGGCAAGTGCCACTCATGAATCAGTGAAACAGATGCTGAAAAACTGGAAACGCCAGGGTTTAATCAGCGTATTGCCAGACAGACATTATCAGAAAGTTTCGCCTACCATATAATTTTGGAGGGTTATTAAGGGTCAAGGTCACTAAGTGTCATCAAGTTTTTCGGTTCTTAAATCAGCCTTAATGGCCGGCCTTGACCCAATTATTCATTATCAATTATTAATTGTAAATTATCATGAACATCAATATATTCCGCCGTCGCTTCACTCCATGGAGTGTGGATGGCACAATGGTTATAGGTGGCAAGATTTTCTGCGACACCTTAGAACGTCCTAACCGTCATTTGCCAGCAGGACGTTATAAGATTTCTCTCATTCCTACCAAGCAAAAGAAGGTGTCGGAGACAAAGAAGAAAAATAAGTATGAAAGAGGAAAATATGAAATTGTTATCAAGCCTGTTATTCTGTTAAGATCCCATTACGTGCCTCGTACTGTTAGGCGCAGAGCTCGCTTCGTGCCTGGCAACGGTCCGCTACGTCTGAGAAACAAGAGTATCATTCTGGGCAAGTCTCATTATACCGGAATCGTTACGCAATCAGAAGAATGCTATAATGAATTTTGCCAGTTGTTGAATGAGGAATTCAAGAGGATGAAGAAAAAGCATCTACCGTGCAGAATCAATCTGTTTATCAGGGATTGGGGTGTTGACGAAATCCCCCTTAATTATCTGCTTATTTTTCAATAATTAATCTTCAATATCATGCGTAAGATAAAGGAAATCATCATTCATTGCAGTGCGACCAAGGAAGGTCGCAACTTCACCGTAGCGGATATTGACCGCTGGCACCGGGAGCGCGGACTGCGCTGCATAGGTTATCATTTCGTGATTTATCGTGACGGCAGCATTCATGTAGGTCGTGCGATAGAGGAGGTTGGCGCCCATTGCAAGGGCCATAATTCCATCAGTATAGGCATTTGCTACATCGGCGGCTTATCAAAGAAAGGTAAGCCGAAGGATACAAGAACCCGAGACCAGAAAGCGGCAATGCGTTCGCTCATCGAGCAGCTGAAGGAGGAATATCCATTAGCCACGATTCATGGTCATAATGAATTTGCCAACAAGGCTTGCCCCTGCTTTGATGTAAAGAAGGAGTGGGGGAAGGAGTAGACACAAAAAATAGCGGATCTGTCACAGACCCGCTATTTAAATTTATTAAAAAAATTATTATGTTTAACAATTTTCTAGTCTTATACAATACCCTGAGCCATCATAGCCTTAGCTACCTTCAGGAAGCCGGCTACGTTTGCACCCTTTACGTAATTTACGTAACCGTCTGGCTCTGTACCATACTTCACGCAGTTAGCGTGAATATCGTTCATGATGTCGTGGAGCTTAGCATCAACCTCCTCACGAGACCACTTCAGACGCTCTGAGTTCTGGCTCATCTCAAGACCTGATACTGCAACACCACCTGCGTTGGCTGCCTTACCTGGAGAGTAGAGAATCTTAGCATCCTGGAATACCTTGATAGCCTCTGGAGTAGAAGGCATGTTAGCACCCTCGCTTACTGCGATTACGCCGTTGGCGATGAGAGCCTTAGCTGCCTCCTCGTTGATTTCGTTCTGAGTAGCTGATGGGAGAGCGATGTCTGCCTTCTCAAACCAAGGCTTAGCACCTGCAACATATTTTACACCATACTTCTCTGCATACTCCTTGATACGACCACGCTCTACGTTCTTGAGCTCCATGATGTAATCGAGCTTCTCGCGGTCGATTCCGTCTGGGTCGTAGATGTAACCGTCTGAATCTGAACATGTAACTGGCTTAGCACCCAACTGGAGCAACTTCTCCATAGTGTACTGCGCTACATTACCTGAACCTGAAACCAAAACAGTCTTGCCCTTGATGTCAATACCCTTGGTAGCGAGCATGTTGCAGAGGAAGTATACGTTACCGTAACCTGTAGCCTCAGGACGGATCAATGAACCACCGAACTCCTGACCCTTACCGGTCAAGACGCCCTGGAACTGGTGTGTCAACTTCTTGTACATTCCGAAGAGGTAACCTACCTCACGGCCACCTACACCGATGTCACCAGCTGGAACATCCTCGTCTGGACCCATGTGACGGTAAAGCTCTGTCATGAAAGCCTGGCAGAAACGCATTACCTCGTTGTTGCTCTTGCCACGTGGAGAGAAGTCGGAACCACCCTTAGCACCACCCATTGGGAGAGTTGTAAGAGAGTTCTTGAATGTCTGCTCGAAAGCCAAGAACTTCAAAATACCCAAGTTTACTGACTTGTGGTAACGAAGACCTCCCTTGTAAGGGCCAATCGCGTTGTTGTGCTGAACGCGGTAACCCATGTTAGTCTGTACGTTGCCCTTATCATCTACCCAAGATACGCGGAACTGGATGATGCGGTCTGGAATGCAGAGACGCTCGATGAGGTTTGCCTTCTCAAACTCTGGGTGCTTGTTGTACTCTTCCTCGATAGTACCGAGAACCTGACTAACTGCCTGAATGTACTCAGGCTCATTTGGGAATCTTCTTTGGAGATTCGCGATTACTTCAGATGCTTTCATAATCTTTAATCTTTTATTGTGTTTAAATTCTTATTTTTTATTTCTGATTGCAAAGATACATGTTTTTCTTGAAAACACCAACAAAAAGAAAGAAAAAATACAGAAAAAGTAGAAAAAAGATATTTTTTAACATTCTTAATCTCGATTTGTAGCCCTTTTGTGTACGCACACCTTATTATATAAGAGATGTTTTCGGGGGTTAAGCCTTTATCTCTGTTTAGGGAATTTTGCATTCTGACGACTTCAGTTTATCTATCCTGCGCCATAGGGCATAAATGAGCAGGATGATAGCGTAGAGAATGATTACCTGAGGCAGACTGATTCTTACGTTTTCGATGCTTGCTCCAGGCAGCATGCTGATCAGTCTTATTGCTGTATTCAAAAACTGGGTGATGCTGGTCAGGGCGCCTGATGTTAGGCTGATGAGTGGGGCGACAACCGATGCTATGGGCGCCCATAACGTGAGTGGGGAGAACAGAATTAATGCTGCTCCAAGATACAGGATGAGGGTTGCTGCGGGAATGGCGATGTAATTGGTGAGAAGTGAATAGCACGATATTCTGCCGAAGGAGTAGACGATGACCGGAAGGGTTCCTATCTGGGCTGCCAGTGAAACGCAAAGGAGTCCCCATGCCCAACGGATGAAACGGCTGCGGATGGGGAGGAGGGTGTAAAGGGGTGTGAAGAACAGCAGAATGGAGGCTACGGCCAGGAACGAAAGTTGGAAACTCAACTCGAAAAGATAGAGCGGACTGATGAAGAGCATAAATACATAAGCTGAGGCTAAAGTGTTGAGCGGCAGACCGGTACGATGGAAAGCTAAACTTAAGCTGTAGGCTGAAAGCATGATGGCTGCACGGACTGCACTCGCCGGCAATCCTATGAGAAAAACGTAGGTCCAGATGGAGATGAGGGACAGGATGATGGTGTAAACTGAGTACTTTCTGCCGCCTAGCAGAAAGATGAAAAGCTGGAAGATAATGCCTATATGAAGTCCGCTTACTGCCAAGATGTGACTGGCTCCGGAAATGGAGTAACTGTTGCGGGTGTTCGAGTCGAGTGCGCTCTTGTCGCCCAGCGCCATGGCTGCGATGACTGCATAGTCTTGCTGTTTTACGTGAAGGGAAATCAGTTTGCTTTCAATATTGCTTTTATAGCGTTCGGTATTGATTTTTGCCCGTGTGAGGTAAGACAGTTCCTGCCAGTTTTTCAGTTGTGTAGTGGCTTGGGAATCAGCTATTTGCTTACAGGTAAGAAAAGCCCCAAGGCTCAGGATGCATAAATGAATCATCACGCATTGGGAGAAGATGAGAAACTGGTGGTTCCTGCTGAAGTAAGCTTTTTGGCTTAAGAACTTAGTAAGGAAAAAGATGATGCTGCCAAGGGCGCATGAAATGATGGAGATGATGAGCCAGAAGCGCATATTGAAATCATCATAGCCCCATTTGGCTATGATGATTCCGATCGTCAGTGTGAGGCTGATGGTCATGAGCGGGGTGATGTGTAGCTCTTTCATCGTTCCTCTTTCCTTATTTAAAAAGATGATTATTTACCTATTTCTTGAATCCGAAGATGCGCTTGATGAATTTCTTCACAGCGTTTTCTTTCTTCTGTGGATTTACGATAGGGGCGTGCTTGTGTGCAGCCGGCTTGTCGCCCTTTTTCTGGGCTACGCCTCTGCCACGGCCGTTGCTGCCTGGACGAACATTGTTCTCGGTGCCTGGGCGCTGCTGGTTATTGCTGTTATTGCGGCGCTTCTGGCTGTTGCTGTTCTTTGGCTGCTCGCCTGGCTGGGCTGGCTTTCTGTTCTGCTGCTTTGCGTTCTGCTGCTTGTTACCCTGCTGAGGCTGCTGCTTTGCGTTCTGCTGCTTGTTACCCTGCTGTGGCTGCTGCTTTGCGTTCTGCTGCTTGTTACTTTGCTGAGGCTGCTGCTCGTTGTTGCGTGGTGCTTTTTCCTGACGCTCGTTTGGCTTGTTTGGCTTGCGCTTGTGAGAAGTCTGGTCGCGGTCTTTCTGTCGGCGGTTCTTGGCGCTGTTCTTTCCGCCCTCGCCGTTTCCGCCGTTGCCGCGTCTGTTGTTTCTTCCGTTTGCGCCTTTCTTCTTCGGCTTGTTAAGCTTGATGTATTCAGGACCTTCGCCGCATCCCTCAGGGAGAGGCATCTTGTCTACCACCTTCTCCAGGAACTTCTCAATCTGCTGGAACCAGTACTGGTCTTCTTCGCTCACGAAGGTGATGGCTCTACCATCGCGGTTGGCACGGGCTGTACGGCCGATGCGGTGAACGTAATCTTCTGTATCGTGAGGAACATCGTAATTGATGACCATCTCAATATCATCGATGTCGATTCCGCGCGCTACAATGTCGGTAGCTACGAGAACATCATACTGTCCGCTCTTGAACTTGAACATCACATCATCGCGTTCAGCCTGTTCCAGGTCGCTGTGCATGGCTCCGCAGTTTACTCCAATCTGCTGGAGGGAAGCTGCGAGTTGCTTCACCTTGAATTTGCTGCCGCTGAAGACGATGACGCGTTTCAGGTCGCCCGCCTTGAAGATGTCCTTGATGATGGTCATCTTCTGGGTTTCGTAGCATACGTATGCTTCCTGCTTGATTTTCTCGGCTGGCTTGCTGACGGCAAGTTTGATTTCTACCGGATTCTTGAGCAGCGTCTTAGCCAACTCTTCTATCTTCTCAGGCATGGTTGCCGAGAACATGATGGTCTGGCAGGTTTCAGGCAGTTTTGATGCGATGGTCTTGATGTCTTCTGAGAAACCCATGTCGAGCATGCGGTCGGCTTCGTCGAGGATGAAGAAACTTACCTTGCTGAGGTCAACGTTGCCCAGAGAGATATGGGAGATGAGGCGGCCCGGGGTGGCGATGACTACATCGGCTCCCATGCGGAGGCTGCGCAACTCCTGATCGTAACGGTTGCCATCGTTGCCGCCGTATACGGCTACGCTGCTCACGCCCTGCAGGTAATAGCCGAAGCCTTGCATCGCCTGGTCTATCTGCTGGGCGAGCTCGCGGGTTGGTGACATGATGACGCAGTTGATGGCGTCTTTAGGATAACCGCCGTCATCGAGCTTGCTCAATACTGGGAGCAGATAGGCTGCGGTTTTGCCGGTTCCGGTCTGGGCTACGCCCAAGACATCGTGACCTTCTAATATCTCTGGAATGCACTTTTCCTGTACTGGAGTGCATGTGTCGAAGCGCATGTCATATAATGCGTCGAGCACGTTGTCGTTTAAATCTAATTCGTCGAAATACATTCTTCTATTGTTTATAGTTTATTCAAGTTTCGCAAGTGAGTTCCACACGCCCTGAAAGGGCAGAAGCCCCTAGCCCAGGGCAGCGCCCTGGGTAATTACGGACGCAAACCTGTCGCCCTGTAAGGGCAAAAGCTTTAAAACTCCAGACAAAACATAAAGCTTTTGCCCTTACAGGGCGCCTTACTGATTGCCATTATACCCAGGGCGATGCCCTGGGCTAGGAGCTTTTGGGCCTTCAGCCCGTACTTGAACCACATGCGAAAGTTCAGTTAATTGATAATTACCTCGGTGCCTTGCGGTAGCAGAAGTAGGCTACGATGGCGAAGAGGAAGTTTGGAAGCCACGCTGCCAGGACAGGCGGGAAATTGGCCTGGATGGCGAAGGTGGCAGAAACCGTCTGCAGCATGATGTAGCCGAAACTCAGCGCAAGACCGACGCCCAATGCTGCTCCCATGCCGCCCTTGCGCTTGCGGGCTGAGAGGGAAACGCCGATGATGGTGAGGATGAACGAGGCGAAGGATGAGGCGATGCGCTTGTGGTATTCTACCTCGTACTGCACTACGTTGCCCGAACCGCGGTTAATCTGCTTGGAGATGTAATCGCGGAGCTCAGGACTGGTGAAGGTTTCCTGCTGACCCTTGGAATAGACCAGGTCGGTAGGTTCCATCATGATGGTGGTGTCCTTCTGCGCTCCGCTGGTAATATGCTCCTTCATGCCCTGGAGTTTGCGGATTTTCCAGTTGCTCAGTTTCCAGTGATACTTGCTGTCGGAAATGGTGTCGTACTGGATGTCCATCGCTGTAAGGTGGCTGACGAGTTTCTTGTCCTGGAACTTGTCGAGGCAGAATCCGTAGCCGTGCTTCATGTTGTTGTCGTAATGCTGCATATAGGCAATCACTCCCTTGTCTACCTGCAGCTGTACATTCTCGGCACTGGTATTCTTCTTCTTGTTCTTGTACATCGTCTCGAAGTTCTGCCTGATGACGGTTCCGTGGGGAATGACGTAGGCTGAGAGTCCGAATGAGAGGGCTGAGAGCAGCACGCAGGTAATCATGTAAGGGCGCAGAAGCCGCTTGAATGAAACACCTGACGCGAGGATGGCGATGATTTCGGAATTGCTTGCCAGCTTGGTGGTGAAGAGGATGACCGCCACGAACACGAACAGCGCACTGAAGAGGTTGGCGAAGTAGGGCACGAAGTTGGCGTAGTAATCGAAGATGATTGCGCGCGCCGGTGCATGGTGCTCTGAGAATTTTGCCAGGTTCTCGTTAAAGTCGAAGACGATAGCGATGGAGATGATCAGGGCGATGGAGAAGAAATAGTAGCCCAGAAACTTCTTGATAATGTACCAGTCGAGCTTCTTGATGTACCTGAACGGGTTGAGAACCCGGAATATGCGCAGGAACCGGAGCTTGTGTGCCAGCCAGCGCACAGCCCTGATGAGCCACCCGAACTTGCGGGCAGCCCAGCGGCCGGTGCGGTAGAGCCGGCGGTGTTTTCTTATTTGCTTAAAATCTTTCATTATGCTTTCTTACTTAAATTCTTCGGCCAAGCTGGCCGATGATGGAATTCTTCCATGCCACGAAATCGCCCTGCTCGATATGATGGCGGGCATCGGTCACGAGACGAAGGTAGAAAGAGAGGTTGTGGATGCTGGCTATCTGCATCGCCAGCAGCTCCTGTGCCTTGAAGAGGTGGTGGAGGTAGGCCTTCGTGGTTACGAGGTCGATGTCGCAGCCGTCTGGATCTACCGGACTGAAATCTTTCTCCCACTTCTTGTTGCGCATGTTCATCGTGCCCTGATAGGTGAAGAGCATGGCGTTGCGGCCGTTGCGGGTCGGCATTACGCAGTCGAACATGTCTACGCCTCGCTCGATGGCTTCGAGAATGTTCTGCGGGGTTCCTACGCCCATCAGATATCTCGGCTTGTCTTTCGGCAGGATTTCGTTCACTACTTCTATCATCTCATACATCACCTCGGTAGGTTCTCCTACGGCAAGTCCGCCGATGGCATTTCCGTCGGCTCCCTTATCGGCAATGTATTTGGCAGCTTCGCGGCGCAGGTCCGGGAAGGTGCAGCCCTGTACGATAGGGAAGAGGCTCTGCTGATAGCCGTAGAGGGGCTCGGTCTCATTGAATCGCTTGATGCAGCGGTCTAGCCAGCGCTGGGTGAGCATGAGGCTGTTCTTGGCGTACTGGTAATCGCTCTGTCCCGGTGGACATTCGTCGAAGGCCATCATGATGTCGGCTCCGATGATGCGCTCGGTGTCCATCACGTTCTCCGGTGTGAAGAAATGCTTGCTGCCGTCGATGTGGGAGCGGAACTCGCAGCCTTCTTCCTTGAGCTTGCGGATGCCGGTGAGCGAGAAGACCTGGAAGCCGCCGCTGTCGGTGAGGATAGGACGGTCCCAGCCGTTGAACTTGTGCAAGCCGCCTGCTGCCCTGATGACGTCAAGACCTGGGCGCAGGTAGAGGTGATAGGTGTTTCCGAGGATAATCTGTGCCATGACCTGCTTCTTGAGTTCCTCGAAGTGGACGCCCTTCACGCTTCCTACGGTTCCTACGGGCATGAAGATTGGGGTCTTGATCTGTCCGTGGTCGGTGGTGATGATGCCTGTACGCGCATCGCTTGCTTTATCTGTTACTTGTAATTCAAATTTCATTTCTATTCTTTTTTATCATTTTCCTGAATGCTGAAGTCTGTCGGGTTTTTCACCTTCTCATCGGTCAGCGCGAACTGCCAGACGTCAGCTACATTCTCTACATAGTGGAAGTCTACGCCCTTGAGATATTTCTCTGGTATTTCCTCTACGTCCTTCTGGTTCTCCCTGCACATCACGATGTGCTTGATTCCTGCCCGCTTGGCTGCCAGAATCTTCTCCTTGATTCCGCCTACCGGGAGCACTTTGCCGCGGAGGGTTATCTCGCCGGTCATGGCTGTGTTGGCACGCACCTTGCGCTGGGTGATGGCTGAGGCGATGCTGGTGGCGATGGTGATTCCGGCAGAAGGACCGTCTTTCGGGGTGGCTCCCTCAGGCACGTGGATATGGATGTTCCACTGCTCGAAGATGCGGTAGTCTACCTGCAGCAGGTCGATGTGCGACTTGACGTATTCCAGTGCGATAATGGCTGATTCCTTCATCACGTCGCCCAGATTTCCGGTCAGGGTGAGCTTACCTGCCTTGCCCTTGCTGAGAGAGGTTTCGATGTAGAGGATTTCGCCGCCCACTGAGGTCCAGGCTAGTCCGGTTACCACTCCTGCATAGTCGTTGCCCTGGTAGATGTCGCGGTTGAACGGCGGATTGCCCAGCAGGTCTTTTACTTCGGCAGGGGTGATGGTGTAGTTCTCCAGCTCCTGGTTGCAGGCAAGTTTGTAAGCCATCTTGCGCAGACTCTTGTCAATCTGTTTCTTCAGCTGTCTTACGCCGCTCTCCCGGGTGTAGTGCTCGATGATGAACTCGAGGGCATTCTTGTTGAAACTTACCTTCGGCGAAACCTTGTCGAGTCCGGTGTTTTCCAGCTCTTCCGGTACGAGGTGGCGCTTGGCAATCTCTGTCTTCTCTTCGGTGATGTAGCCGCCTACTTCTATCAGCTCCATACGGTCGAGGAGCGGACGCGGAATGACGCTCAGGTCATTGGCTGTGGCGATGAAGAGCACCTTGGAGAGGTCGTAATCCATATCGAGATAATTGTCGTGGAAGGCATTGTTCTGTTCCGGGTCCAGCACTTCGAGCAGGGCTGATGCAGGGTCGCCGTTGAAATTGCTCTGCGCCACCTTGTCTATCTCGTCGAGGATGAAGACCGGATTGCTGCTGCCTGCCTTCAGTATGTTCTTGATGATGCGGCCCGGCATGGCTCCCACATAGGTGCGGCGGTGACCGCGGATTTCGGCTTCATCGTGCAGACCGCCCAGCGACATGCGTACGTACTTGCGCTTCATGGCTGCTGCGATGCTCTTGCCCAGACTGGTCTTTCCTACGCCCGGAGGACCGTAGAGGCAGAGGATAGGACTCTTTTTGCCGCCGTTCAGCGCTCTTACGGCGAGGTATTCCAGGATGCGCTCCTTTACTTTCTCCATGCCGTAGTGGTCGTGGTTCAGAATGCGCTTGGCACGGGTCAGACTGAGGTCGTCCTGGGTGTAGGAATTCCAAGGCAAATTTACCATGGTCTGCAGGAATCCTATCTGTATCGGATAGTCAGGACTCTGCGGGTTCATGGTGTCGAGCTTGGCAATTTCTTTCTTGAAAATCTTGGCTGTCTCTTCGCTCCAGTTCTTCTGTTTCGCCTTCTCCAGAATCTCCTTCTTCTCCGGACTGGCGTTGCCTTCTCCCAGTTCTTCCCTGATGTTCTTGATCTGCTGCTTGAGGAAGTATTCCTTCTGCTGCTCATCAAGGTCGTAGTGGGTTTTGTTCTCAATCTCTGTCTGTATGCGTAGCAGATGGCGCACCTTGTTCAGGGATCTGATGGCAATCATGATGCGCTCGCTGAGTTTTTCCTCTTTCAGCATCTTGATTTTATCCTCGATGCTGAAAGGAAGGAGGGAGCACATGAAGTTGCATTGCATGTGAATGCTCGACAGTTCGTTGATTGCCTGGATGGCATCATCAGAATAGTTGGCGCTTGATTTGATATAGTCTGTCGCTTCGTAATGGAAGTTCTCGTAGAGCATTCTGAAGAGTTCATCGTTGTTCTCATCAGGCCATTTCTCCGGAAGACTTTTTACATCAGTTACTGTGTAAGGCTCTTTTTGAACGAGATGATTCATCTGACATCTGCCCAGACCCTGAATGATGATGCTCTTCTGGTCAGTGCCAGGCATCTTGATAACCTTAATCAGTTTGGCGAAGACGCCTACAGGGTAAAGGTCTTCTTCGCTAGGCGATTCTATGTCTTTATTCTTCTGGCAGAATACACAGAATGTTGTATCCGGCTTCTTTTCCAGCATCCTGACGAGATTCAGACTTTCCTTTCTGCCCACAACGATAGGGGTCATGTTGGTAGGAAAAACTACAATATCTCGCATGCAGAGGGTAGGGTACAAACCTTCTTCCTGGTCTTCGATCAGAGTTCTTGGGTCGCCCTCGTAATCTGCAATCATTTGTATTTGGGTACTTGTTCTTCTGTTGTTCATTTTGTTATGATTTCTATTTTCCGTGCAAAGGTACTCATTTTTTATGAAATATCGTGGAAGATAATAGATTATTTAATAATAAAATTGCTTTTTCTATAGATAAGTACCCGTTTTTATAGATGTGGGTAGCTGCTTTTTGCAGGTAGAAGTGGCAATTTTCTGCTGTTTGCGATAAAATAAATCGGCGGCGGCTTCGTTTTCTTCTGTATAGAAACAGAAGAATTTATGGGTAATTTTCGATTTAAACAGTTTGAAATAGAGCAAGACCGTTGTGCCATGAAAGTGGGAACTGACGGCGTTTTGCTGGGTGCATGGGCGCAAGGTGGCTGCCGGATTCTGGACATCGGTTCCGGAACGGGGCTGATTTCGCTCATGATGGCGCAGCGTTTTCCTGAGGCTGAGGTCGTGGGGATTGATATGGATGCTGATGCGTGCGGACAGGCGAGGGAGAATGTGATGGCCAGTCCGTTTCGCGACAGGGTGGAAATCGTATGTTGCAGATTGCAGGATTTCGGGGGAGCTTCGGAAGCTGCTGAGGCTTCTGGAACTGCTGAAGGTTTGCAGGCTGCCGGTGTTTTTGATGCGATAGTGAGCAATCCTCCGTTCTTTGTAGATAGCTTGAAAAATCCGGACAGTAAGAGGACGATGGCGAGACATACGGACAGTCTTCCGTTTCGCGACTTGTTTGCGGGTGTAAAACGGCTGCTTTCTGATGAGGGGGTCTTCTCTGCAATAGTTCCTGCGGAAGTAGTGGAGCAATTTGTTGCAGAGTCTTGTATGTTAGGCTTTTATCTTATTCGAAAATGTGGCGTAAAGACGGTGGAACGCAAACAGCCAAAACGTTTTATGCTGAGTTTTGCCAAGCATCGTATTTCGCCTTATGAAGAGCATGTTGAAACAATGATGGATTCGCAGGGAAACCGCTCGGAATGGTATAGGAAAATAACGGAAGAATTCTATCTTAGTGATTAATGAACTCAAGTTTCGCATATAAGCTCCACACGCCCTGAAAGGGCAGAAGCTCCTAGCCCAGGGCAGCGCCCTGGGTAATTATGGACACAAACTTGTCGCCCTGTAAGGGCAAAAGCTTCAAAATACTGGGCAATGTACAAAGCTTTTGCCCTTACAGGGCGTCTTACTGATTGCCATTATACCCAGGGCGCTGCCCTGGGCTAGGAGCTTCTGCCCTTTCAGGGCGTATGGGGTGTGGCTTATGACACACCCTCACTAATCACTACTCACTACTCACTAATCACTATCTAAAGGTTCAGCTTCTTCTGCACCAGTTTGCTGATGGCTTCTACTCTTTTACTCTGGCGCTGGATGTCTTTATGGATATCATCGCGCACGGCATTGAAGTCGTTGAAGAAATCGGCAAAGGCAGACTGGATCATGTTCGGCTTGCGGTCGTTCTTGTTCGCAAACGGGTTCACCAGCATCTTGATGCCCTTTTCTTCCAGGTGAACATCAATCTCTGCACCCGTCATTATAGGGTCGCCATCATAATGGATTACGCCTGGCTGACTGCGGGTGATATGAAGTTTCTTGCAGCGGAACGACTTGATTTTCGAGTTCTTGTCCAGCGTCTTGTTGAACATGTCGAAACTCACCTGAGGCGCCTCGATTACATCAAACGGTTCCATGATGACGACATCCATCAGACCGTCGCTCATGGATGCTTGAGGGGCAATATAAGCATTGTTGCCATATTGCGATGCGTTGGCGCAGGAAATGAGGAACGCCTTATACTGCTTGGTGCCCGTCTCGTCCTCCAGCGTGTAAGTCTCAGGCTTATACTTCAATCCCTCGCGCAGGATGTTTTCGGCATAAGTGATAGGTCCGCGCTTGCCGCTCTCTGCAAACTTCATGCTGACGAAAGCGTCAAAGCCCATGCCGCAGGTGCAGAAGAACGGGTGGTCGTTGATGACACCATAATCCAAATCTCTAATCTGGCATTGGTTGATGACCTCGATGCATTTCTTCAGGTTCATCGGGAGCAGCAGATGTCTCGCCAGTCCGTTGCCCGAACCGCAAGGCAGAATGCCGAGGGCTGTATCGGAGTGAACCAGTGAGCGGGCTACCTCGTTGACGGTGCCGTCACCGCCAACCGCCACAACCACATCTATATGGTTGTTCTTCGCTTCGGTAGCAATTTCCGAAGCGTGCCCAGCTCTTTCAGTCATTTTTATCTCGTACTCAAAAAGCTCTTTGTCCAAAACAGAATCTATCAGACTCGGAACTGCCGCCTTGCTGGCTGTTCCTGAAATCGGATTCATGATGAAAAGTATCTTTTTCTTCATTATATAGTCAAGAGTTTGTAAAATTTAGGCTGCAAAAGTAATAAAAATACCCAAAATAACAAGAAATATCGATTAAAAAAACTATAAAAGTAAACTTTCTTATAAAAAAAGCCGTTTATTGAGTTCTTTTTTGTATCTTTGCACCCTGAAACTTAGAAAAGTATAAAAAAGATTATAAAGTACACCTATTAATAATGGGACAATTACAAGAAAGATACAAGAATTATCGTGAACCTCAGAAGTATATGGCTGCCGGTGTGTATCCATATTTCCGCGAGATCACAAGTAAGCAGATGACAGAGGTAACCGACATCGATGGTCATAAAATCCTGATGTTCGGTTCTAATGCTTATCAGGGTTTGACTAACGACCAGCGTGTTATTGATGCAGCTAAGGCTGCGCTCGACAAGTATGGTTCTGGTTGTGCAGGAAGCCGTTTCCTCAATGGTACGCTCGATTTGCACGTGCAGCTCGAAAAGGAGCTTGCTGAGTTTATGGGCAAGGATGAAACTTTGTGTTTCTCTACAGGATTCTCTGTTAACCAGGGTGTCTTGGCTTGCGTAGTAGGTCGTAACGACTATATTATCTGCGATGACCGCGACCACGCAAGTATCGTAGATGGCCGCCGCCTCTCATTCGCTACCCAGCTTCACTACAAGCACAACGATATGGAAGATTTGGAGCGCGTGCTCTCTAAGCTTCCTCAGGAGGCTATCAAGCTGATCGTTGTTGACGGTGTATTCTCTATGGAGGGTGACTTGGCTAACTTGCCTGAGATTGTAAAGCTCAAGCATAAGTACAACTGCTCTATCATGGTAGACGAGGCTCATGGTCTTGGCGTATTCGGCAAGCAGGGTCGTGGTGTATGCGACCACTTCGGTCTGACCGACGAGGTAGACCTCATCATGGGTACATTCTCTAAGAGTCTGGCTTCTATCGGCGGTTTCATCGCATCAGACAAGGATACTATCAACTTCCTCCGTCACAACTGCCGTACTTATATCTTCAGCGCATCTAACACTCCAGCTGCCACAGCAGCAGCTCTCGAGGCTCTCCACATCATTCAGAATGAGCCAGAGCGTTTCGAGAATCTCTGGGATGTAACCAACTATGCCTTGAAGCGTTTCCGCGAGGAAGGTTTCGAGATAGGTGAGACTGAGAGTCCTATCATTCCTCTCTACGTGCGCGATGCTGAGAAGACATTCGTTGTTACCAAGATGGCTTACGATGCAGGTGTGTTCATCAACCCTGTTATTCCTCCAGCTTGTGCTCCTCAGGATACATTGGTACGTTTTGCCCTCATGGCTACTCACACAAGAGACCAGGTTGAGCAGGCTGTCCAGATCTTGAAGAAGATTTTCGTAGAAGAGGGAATCATCAAGTAAAATCAGATTTCTGATTTACAAAGTTCAGCAAGTATGGTTGCGGTTCTTAGCCGCTACTATATATAACAGAACTTTTGTATGTGGTTCAAGTACGGGCTGAAGGCCCAAAAGCTCCTAGCCCAGGGCATCGCCCTGGGTATAATGGCAATCAGCAAGGCGCCCTGTAAGGGCAAAAGCTTTATGTTTTGCCTGGAGTTTTAAAGCTTTTGCCCTTACAGGGCGATAGGCTAGCGCCCGTAATAACCCAGGGCGATGCCCTGGGTTAGGAGCTTCTGCCCTTTCAGGGCGTGTGGTGCAAAACTTGCGAAAGTTCTATATATATAATAAGGTATAAGGGCATTCCCGGATAGGGGGTGCCCTTATTTTTTGCCTGTTTTTGCCTATTTTTCAGCCATTTTGCATTAAAATGCATATTTTTTTGAAAAAAGTTACGGAAAAATTTGGTGGAATCAAAAAAATGTAGTACCTTTGCACTCGCAATTCAGAAATGATGCTTAAAGCAATGCTTAAGAGGTATCGTTGAGATGAGTAAGCGGGGTGTAGCGCAGCCCGGTAGCGCTCCTGTTTTGGGAACAGGTGGTCGCAGGTTCGAATCCTGTCGCCCCGACACAAGAAAGCTAAGAAGAGTCAAATCTTCTTAGCTTTTTTGCTATATAAAACTCCCGTCCTGGATGGGCTGGAGAGGGATAACGCAACAAAGTAATTATTATATACGTTTTAATTTTATAGAATCATGATTATTACGATAGCGCGCCAGTGTGGATGTGGCGCTGTTCGTGTGGGCAAGCTGCTCGCCGAAAAGTATGGTATTCCTTTTTATACCCGTAAGAATTTGATGGAAATGGCTGAACAGAGAGGAGTGCTCGACGAGATGGAGGCTTTCTTCGATGAGCGGCCGGTAGATGAACTGCTCTTCTCGATGTCGTCGCTTGGCGAAACGCAGAGGTCGCTGACAGAAAAACCGCTCCGTACACTTGCCGATATGATAGGCGATGAAGACTGTATTATCATCGGCCGTTGCGGCAACTATATCTTCCGCGAGCGCAAAGACCTGATTTCTGTTTTCCTGAGCGGCAATCTGGAGGCTCGCATCAAGGGTATTCAGGAGGAGAAGGGCTTTTCGTATGATGAGGCTGAGGAGTTTGTAGAGCACACCGAGGATTGCAGAGTGGCTTATCATAAGTATTATACAGGCCTTACCTGGGGAAATGCCGATGATTATGACATCTGCCTGGATACTGTGCGCCTGGGCGTAGAAGAGACGGCAAGCCTCATTGAACAGTACGTTAGCTTGATATAAATTCAAAGTAGATCAACATGAAGTTTTTAATTCAATTTTTGATAATCATAGCTTTCTCCTTTGCAGGGGAATTGCTTCATTTTTTGCTGCCATTGCCTATTCCGGCAAGCATCTATGGCATCATTCTGCTCTTTCTAGCGCTGGAAACAAAACTGATCAAGGTGAAGCATATCCGCGAAACCAGCAGTTTCCTCATTGCCATCATGCCCGTGATGTTCATTCCGGCTGCCGTAGGACTGATTGATTCCTATCAGGATATCGGCAATGCATGGTTCCAGTATATCGTAGTTACGGTGGTCAGCACCTTCGTAGTGATGGGTGCTTCGGGCTGGATTACGCAGTTGGTAATCAGAAAAGGAAAGGAGGCTAAGAAATGAACCAGTTGTTCCAGGATTCGGTTTTCTTCGGCGTTCTCATCAGTCTGGCTGCCTACGGCATAGGTATGCTGCTGAAGCTGAAGACGGGATGGTCGCTGATGAACCCGCTGCTCATCTCCATCATCCTCGTTATCATCACACTCCTGCTGACGGGTGTGGATTACAAGACCTATTCGGCTGGCGCCAACAGCATCAGCTATCTGCTCACACCAGCCACCATCTGTCTGGCTGTGCCGCTTTATCAGCAGGTTGAGCTCCTGAAGAAGAATTATCGGGCTGTGCTGATAGGCATCGTTTCGGGCGTGCTGGCGAGTCTCTGCTCCGTGCTCATTCTCGCCCTCATCTTCCATTTCGACCATGCGTCCTACGTCACCTTCCTGCCTAAGAGCATCACTACCGCCATCGGTATCGGCGTTTCCGAGGAGTTGGGTGGTCATGTTTCGGTTTCGGTGGTTGTCATCATCGTGACGGGTGTGCTGGGCAACATCTTTGCCGAGAAGTTCCTGAAGCTTCTCTCCATCAAAGAGCCTATTGCCAAAGGTATTGCCATCGGCTGTTCTTCCCATGCGCTGGGTACGGCAAAGGCGATGGAAATGGGTACTATAGAGGGAGCCATGAGCAGTCTGAGCATCGTGGTTTGCGGTGTGATGACGGTTGTTGGCTCATCCATCTTTGCTCTGTTTATGTAGAATCAGATACAATAATATTTCCCTTTTTCCGTTTTTATAGATATGAAACGGAAAAAGGGATTTTTGTATATAATGGGTGTAGGGATGGCGATGAGCGCCCTGCTTGCCAGTTGTGCCGACGATGAGAGTTTCTCAACGTCGAGGGGCGATGTGCTGTCGTTTTCGGTAGATACGCTGAAGATGGACACCACCTTCTCGAATGTGCCTACGCCTACCCGAAGCTTCTGGGTTTACAACCGTACGGGCAAGGCTCTGCGCTGCCAGTCGGTACGTCTGGAAAACGGTAACCAGAAGGGCTATAGGGTGAATGTTGACGGATCTTATCTGGGCAGCGAAGCGGGATTCCAGACGCAGAATGTGGAGATCAGAAAGGGTGACAGCATACGCGTGTTTGTAGAGCTGACTTCGGCGATGCAGAACAGCGAAAAGCCGCAGCTGGTGAGCGATAACCTGGTGTTTGCGCTGGAAAGCGGCGTGGAACAGAAGGTGAATCTGAGGGCGTTTTCATGGGATGCGATGAAACTCAATTCGCTTGAGGTGAAGGAAGACAAGCTTCTGGAGAGCACGCTGCCGGTAGTGGTTTATGGCGGCATCAGGGTTGATTCGGCGGCTACGCTGACCATTGCTCCGGGCACCCAACTCTATTTCCACGAGAATGCGGGCTTGCAGGTGTTCGGTTCGCTGAAGATTGAGGGCGAGAAGGACAGGGAAGTGGTGATGAGGGGCGACCGACTGGACCACATGTTCGATTATCTGCCTTACGACCGCACGCCGGGACAATGGCAGGGCATCAGACTGATGCCTTCGGCTCATGACTGCAAGATTTCGTTTGCTGATATTCATAGTGCCTACGATGCCGTGATGATAGAACCGGGCGATGCTACGAAGCAGAAGCTGCTCATCGAGAATGCTACGGTTCATAACAGTCAGGGCTACGGAGTGAGGGTTGATTCTGCCAAAGTGCAGATTCTTAACTCGCAGATAACCAATTGCTTGAAGCATCCGCTCTATGTAGAGGGTGGAGATGTTGAGGTAAACGGCTGCACCATTGCCCAGTTCTATCCGTTTGACGGGCGCAGGGAGTCGGCCATCGGTTTTGCCTCTCCGCTGCCTCGTTTCGAGGTGAGAAATTCGCTCGTAACGGGTTATCATGATGATGAGGTGGTCTGGGAGGCTCCGAAAGAGGAGGATGCCTTCAATTTCCTCTTCGACCATTGTGTGTTGCGCACGGAGAAGATGCAGACGGACGACAGTCTGAAGTTCACCCATGTGGTTTATGAGGACATCGAAGATACGACGGTGTTTGCCGAGAAGCATTTCCGCCTTTTCGACACCGATAATCTGATGTATGATTTCCATCTGCGCAAGGAGTCGGCAGCAATAGGAAAGGCAGATGCAGAAACGCTGCCTGCAACCGACCGTGATGGTTTGCCGAGAAAGAAAGAGCAGCCTGCCGTAGGATGCTTTGAGTATAAGGAGGAATAAGAAGAAAGCCCTACAGGAAAGTCTGCATGATGCAAACTTCCTGTAGGGCTTTTTCTGTATCTTATACTTATGTTCTGCAATTTGCTTAATTCTCGCAAGTAAGCTCCACACGCCCTGTTTTACTCTAATTGAGCAAGCTTTGAGCGTATTTTTTAACGTTAATTA
>ENA-OZKW01000158-OZKW01000158.1-human-gut-metagenome-genome-assembly--contig:-NODE-158-length-19946-cov-4.738877_pt1 | contig 19946 bp, 20 predicted proteins | sample MGYA00244833_ERZ653778 | MGnify/ENA primary metagenome ERZ653778 (study PRJEB26926, sample SAMN06165284) | human gut metagenome | biome: ENVO:00009003; feature: ENVO:2100002; material: ENVO:00002003... | reverse complement strand
GACATTATTCTCACATCATGTATAATAAGCTTATAAGAAACAGTAATCATTACTATTATTGAGAAAGGGGCTTATCATGGCACTGAAACGAAGCAGACAACGGGAAATGATCAAATCCTTTCTCATGGGACGCAAGGATCACCCTACCGCTGATGTGATCTATTCTAATCTGAAGCAGCAGGATCCGAACTTAAGTCTCGGTACCGTCTACCGTAATCTGACTCTGTTGTCGGACATGGGAGAGATTTTACGACTCCGGGTCGGTGACGGTGTTGACCATTTTGATGCCGATACTTCCGAACATTATCATTTTGTGTGTACGGAATGCGGAAGCGTCATTGATCTGGACATGGATAGTATTGATTCCATCATGGAGACAGCCGGAGAGAGATTTGACGGCCGGATCCGGGGACATATCACTTATTTCTATGGCACTTGTCCCGCCTGCACCAGGGTTGCTACGAAGTCCTAGTTTTCTGAATGAAAACGGACTTCGTTCCATAATATATTTGTGCAGATAAAGCACACGCAAAAAGAGAAAACTGAAAACAAAACATTTCATTAGAAAAGGAGAAAAAATTATGGCAAAGTATGTATGTCAGGTATGTGGTTATGTTTATGAAGGTGATGCGGCTCCCGCAGAGTGCCCCATCTGTCACGCTCCCGCTTCCAAATTCACCAAGCAGGAGGAAGGTAAGACCTGGGCTGCTGAGCATGTAGTAGGTGTAGCAAAGGGTGCTCCCGAGGATATCATTGCTGATCTGCGTGCGAACTTCCAGGGTGAATGCTCTGAGGTTGGTATGTATCTGGCAATGGCAAGAGTAGCTCACAGAGAAGGTTATCCCGAGATCGGTCTGTACTGGGAAAAGGCTGCTTACGAAGAAGCTGAGCACGCTGCAAAATTCGCTGAGCTGTTAGGTGAAGTCGTAACCGATTCCACCAAGAAGAATCTGGAGATGAGAGTAGATGCCGAGAACGGTGCTACCGCAGGTAAGTTTGATCTGGCTAAGAGAGCCAAGGCTCTGAACCTGGATGCTATCCATGACACCGTTCATGAGATGGCTCGTGATGAGGCAAGACATGGCAAGGCATTTGAGGGTCTGTTAAAGAGATACTTTGGCTAAGCTACAAGCCATGTAAGGATAAAATAAAAAGTCACTGGGAGGACATTTATGTACTTCCAGTGACTTTTTATTTTAGATTTATACGGCGACAGCCCTTATACGGTTCCGGAGATCACCAGCGTGCTGACGCCGGGATTGATCCCCCACGCTCCCGTAACGGGATCCTGGGTGTAAGTCGCTGCGGGTACAGTAATACCTCCTGCAGTTCCGGTAAATAATCCGGTAGTCGTATCATACGTATAGTTTGTTCCCTCTGCCCATGCAGTTCCATTAAAATTCACAGTCAGATTCTCCAATACGGGATTAAAGGTATCCGTGATCACGACACCGGTAGCTGCATCTGCTGCCGTATTCCCCAGATTCTGTATCAGGAACGTATACGTCAATGTTCCATTCTCTGTCACGGGTACGGGACTGACGGACTTTGTGATCGTAAGAAGCGGTCCGCTTACCGCATTTACTGTCTCGTTCACAGTAACAGGAGTGACCCCTGCCCCGGCAATCGTCGCCGTATTCGTAATGGAAGCCTCTGCTGCCAGCGGTGCATAAGAGTTCACCTCAGCCTCATAGGTAAGTGTCACATTACCTCCCGCAGGCACGGTAATTCCCGTGATTGTCAGAGGAGGGCCTGCCGTTACAGCCGGTGTTGCCTGTAAAATTCCGTTTGCATAGTATTTTACGGTCCCCGGAATATACGTCAGAGGTGTCAGTTCTCTGGTATTAAACAAATACTCTCCCAGATTATCTGTTACTGTAATTCCGTTAAATGCTGTAGTTCCTGAGTTCACAATGCTGATCACATACGTCACATTTTCATTCTGCCCGTAAGTATCCCGCACTGCTGTCTTGGTTGCAGACAATACCTCCGTGATCTCACCCACTGCTATATTGGAGTTTGTAATCTCATTTCCATAGCGAAGCTGTGCCTGATTTGTAAATCTAGCCATATATTTTTGTATCCTTTCATTGTATTTGGATTTACTATAATATATGACTGTTTTTAAGAAAGTTGACGGATTCTGTCACTGCATTTCTTGACTTTCCTCTTCCATCTCCGTATGATGGAATCACAAGCATTCACTGGCGCTGCCCCAGAAAACATTGAGGATTCAACATGAAGAAAAAAGTATTTAACATCATCCAGATCGGTGACAAAAGTAACCGTCTGAGCCGGCTCTTTGATATTTTTATTGCTATCGTTATCTGTGCAAATATTCTGGTGACTTTTCTGCAAACCTTTGATGAGCTTGCTACTTTATTTCCGGTATTTCACTTGATCGAGGTTATCACTATTCTGATCTTCTGTGTGGAATATATTCTGCGGATCTGGACTGCGGACTATCTATATCCTGATAAAAGCGAGCTCCGCTCCCGGCTGCGGTTTCTGATCTCCTTCGACGGCATTATCGACCTGCTGACAATTTTACCCTTTTTCTTCCTGTCCGGCATGGTCATCTTCCGGATGCTACGGGTGGCAAGGATCTTCCATCTGTTCCGCCTGAATGCCCGGTATGATTCCTTCAATGTCATCACTACGGTATTGTATGAAAAACGCAATCAGATCATTTCCTCCGTGTTCATCGTCCTGATCCTGATGCTCGCCAGCAGTCTGTGCATGTACAGCGTGGAGCATGATTCCCAACCGGAAGTATTCCGCAATGCTTTCAGCGGCATCTGGTGGAGCATGTCAACGCTGCTCACCGTAGGCTACGGTGACATCTATCCCATCACCACGCTTGGCCGGATCATGGCAATCTGTATCGCCTATCTCGGTGTCGGTGCTGTGGCTATCCCCACCGGTATCATCAGTGCCGGTTTCGTGGAACAGTACCAGCGCAAAAGCAGTCTCTCTAATATTAAAGCGGCAGATATTCATGAGATCGCCGAGATCTTCGTAGATAAACGCTTCGCCGGCAAATCCGTGGAAGAAATGGAAGAGGCAGAACAGGTCACGATCTTCCTCATTCTGCGGGAGGATCTGTCCATTCTGCCTCAAAAAGATACGGTATTAAGGTTAAATGACATCATTGTCATTCGTGGGGAGCATTCCTAATTTGCTTCCGTCGCTGCAGTTTCCGTTTCCACAGTCTCCACAGCTTCCGTAGTTTCTGTCTCTGCAGTTTCTGTTTCTGCAGTCTCCGTCGCTTCTATAGTTTCTTCCACCAGATCCTCCAGTGTATAGTTGAATCCGGTCACCACGTTGGTGGTCACGACATACACTTTCATTTCCGAGGGAAATGCGATGTAATACTGGCTAGTCATGGAATTCAGATTACCGACGTTAATGATCACGCTGCGATCTGCAGTCTCGTACTGAATGGTACGCTCCGGATCCGCCAGTCCGTACTGTGACATATCCGTCACATTTTCAATCACCTGATCTGCCTTTAACGGTGCCACCTTCAGGATCATCGCCTTGATCCGATCCTGGTTCAGATTCAGGGAATGATCGTCCGTATAGTACCATGTTTCATCCTCTTTTTCAAAGGCATAGGTCTCTCCCTCATATACATAGCGGAAGCTGGTAATATCATCGGAGTTCACATCCAGCACCGTCTCCTGTGTATCCTCGGTGGTGGAAGCCGCAGACGATGCATTTTTATTATACTGGCGGATGCCCAGGAATGCTGCCGCCAACACCACCAGTGCCAGCAGCATTCCGATCATCTGTCTTTGTTTCTTTTTCATATCTATAACTCACGCCTTTCCCAATTATTTCTTCCGTCTGCGGAACCAGATCACGAATCCGGCGATCATACTACCGACAGGCAATATCACAGTAACCAGCAATCCCAACAACAGAATCTGTGCGGAATCCACTAGCAGATTAGAGACCTCATAGCTTTTTACCGGAATGGATACCGATGTCTCATGGTCTGTCATTCCACTGAATGTATTGGTGAACAAAGTCAGGTTCGCACCGCTGACGACAGAATTTGCATCATCCGTGAACAGCTGCTCGCAACCGTACACGACCAGTGTCGCATCCCCATCATCCAAAGTCTTTACTGCCTCAACACCTAATGCGAAGGGACCATTCATATCATTTTCACTCTGTGAAAAATCCTGTGTATTGTTGACATCCTGTTTTGCAAAAGAGCTGTCGGAGGTGCTCAGGAATACATCATAGGTAATATCACCGGTGACTGTCTCGTCGGTACTTACTTTCTCCGGGACGATGATGCCCTGAGAATACGGCAGGAACAGATATTTTCCGTAGGTGCCTGAGGTATAGCTGTCAGAGCTCTGCGTCGGCAGGATATAATACGGACTTCTGTAGTAGCCGTTGGAATCATTCTCCACTACCAGTCCTTTGGCAATGCTCAGATTCATGTAGCTTAAGATAGCATCTATATTGGGTGTCTCCTCATCGGTATAACCGGTCACCAGGATGACCTTACCGCCATTATCCAGATAATCGATCACCTTATCCTTGTCATCGGAAGAGAAATCACTGGTGGCGCCGTTGATGAACAGACAGGCCGCATCGTCAGGGATAGCATCCAGATCCATCAGATTTACGGTCTCATAATCCACATTTTCTTTGTTCAGTGCGGATGTAAAAGTGTTGCTTAAACTCAGTTCATTATGTCCTGTTGTCATATATACCTTGGGCATATCATCATTTAACACATAATCCAGCGCACTGGTGATCTGTCCTTCGCCATCATAACCGGTGGTCGTGGTGTTATAACTGTACGTCGAATAGTCAAAATCATAGGAAGACTCATAGACATCGTTGTAATCAATGACCTTGCTGCGCTTGTCGCTGACCACGATCAGGCTGTTCGTGCTGATGTTGCCGGTGGTGTACTGGGTATAGAACATCGGGTTAACGGTGGGATCCACATATTCCACGGTGATATGATCCGACAGATCATCGTATCTCTGCAAAGTCTGCCCCAGTGTGGTATCCTGATTGTCCTGATTTACCAACACATAGATTGTCACATCATCCTGCATATTTTTCACATAGTCAACGGTCTGATCCGTCAGGGAATAGAGCTTCTGGCTGGTCATGTCGATCGCTGTCCAGCTGGAAGGCATCTCGCCCATGATAATATTAACGACTACTACCAGTGCTACTGCTACAGCGATCATACCGGTACTGTAAGCACTGAAGCTTAAGTTCTTCACGGACATGCTGTAACGGCGTTTCTGAATGGACTGTACCGTCAGGAACAGAACCAGTGCCGTAACGGATACATAATATACGATAGAAGATACATCCAGTGTACCGTTCAACAGGTTGGAAAATGGTGTGTAAAGGTCAAAGCAACGCAACAGCTTTGTCAACAGATTGCCGGTACTGGAAATAATGGAGCAGATGGAATCCATCATATATCCCAGGAACAATACTAAAAAAGTAAGTACTGCTGCGATAACCTGGCTCTCTGTCACGGAAGACAGGAACAGCCCGATGGCAATGGCGGTCATTCCGAAGAGGAAATATGCCAGGATCGACAGATAGGCCTCTCCCATGGGAACACTGCCGTACTGCGCCATGATCAGCGGGTAAAAGCAGATGATTGCTACGGGAATGGCAAATATGGTTAACAGCGCCAGGAATTTTCCCATAACGATGCCGCCTACAGACACCGGTGCCGTCAGGATCAGCTGATCCGTCTTGCTCCGCTTTTCCTCCGCCAGAATACGCATGGTCAGGATCGGCACGGTCAGCATGAATAAAAAGGTAACGCTGGATACCACATACGCAAAATAAGGATATCCATTCATCAGGTTATAAACGCTAAAATACAGTCCCAGGAAAAACAGGGTGACTGCAATAAATAAAAATCCGATAAAGGAACGGAAATAGGATTTCAATTCTCTCTTATAAATGGCTAGCATATGATTCCGCCTCCTTTGTAGTTACAGTTTCTTCGGCTTCCGGCTTTTTTCTTTTTGAGAATAGTTTGTGCTTCTCCGACTGTGTAGGTGCTACATCCTCGGTCAGTTCCAGGAAGATGTCTTCCAGAGACTTCTCCGCATGAGTCATCTCTAAAATGGGCAGCTTTGCTTCTGCCAGTGCATAGAATACCTGCTCTCTGATGTCGGCATTTTCTTTGGAGATCACTTTCAGCTTTGCAATATTTTGGGATGCCTCCGTGTTCTCTTCGATCCGGTCGATCTGTGAGATCTCCTGCAATGCACTCTTCACCGCAGCGATGCTTCCCTTTACTTCCAGGTTCAGTTCCATGGAACCACTCATAAGCTTCTGCAGATTCTCCGGAGAATCGCTGGCTACCAGCTTACCGTGGGCTATGATCATAATATGGTCGCAGACCGCACTGACCTCCGACAGAATATGGGAACTGAGGATCACAGTATGATTCTCCCCCAGCTTGCGGATCAGATCACGGATCTCGATGATCTGTTTCGGATCCAGACCTACCGTGGGCTCATCCAGAATAATAACCTCCGGGTAGCCAAGGATCGCCTGTGCCAGTCCGACTCTCTGCCTATAACCTTTTGAAAGATTCCTGATCAGACGCTGCTGCATATCGGTGATCTGTGTCATTTCCATGACCTCATCAATCTGCTGCTTCCGCTCTTTTTTCGGCACTTTTTTCAGTTCTGCCACGAAATCCAGGTATTCTCTGACAGTCATGTCAACATACAGCGGCGGAAGCTCCGGCAGATAACCGATGGCACGCTTTGCCTCCTCCGGATCTTTTTGGACATCCTTGCCATCGATCGTCACAGTACCCTCCGTGGCTGCCAGATAACCCGTGATGATGTTCATGGTCGTGGATTTACCTGCGCCGTTTGGACCAAGAAAGCCGTAAATCTGTCCCTTTTCCACACGGAAAGAGAGATGATCTACGGCAATATGGTCACCATATTTTTTTGTAAGATTGCTTACTTCTATCATATTTGCCTCCCTGATATGGTGTGATCCCCCACCTGATACCTATGGGTACCCAAAACTGATACCTACGGATTGTTCCGTGCTGCGCACTCTCACAATCCTACCCGCTATTCGTACATCGTGGGATTATCATCCCACTTTTGTACTCATATCGGGGCAAATCTCAAAGTCTCTCAACCACATCTGAGCAAGCTCATGTGGTCTCGGACTTTTCGATTTTGGTATCAGTATATGTTTCAAATGTCATGAAAAGGTGAAACATTTGTGAAAAATCTGTGAAGCCCCAACCCTTAAAGCTTCGTCACGGTCAGCGAAATGCTTAAATTTCCTGCCTCCACCGCCAGATGCAGCGGCAGCTTCTCCACAGGAATATCTTCAAAAATGAACTCCGGATCACTGGATGCGGCCGTCTGGAATAAAAAAAGTAATCCGTCCACATAGAGCACCACTTTTTTCTGATTGCTGTAAATTGTCAGAGAAAGTAATCCGTTCTCCTGACGATGCAGAGTGGAAAGTACCGGATAGAGCACCGGTTCGCTGCTCCATTTTGCCTGATAATAGTAGTATCGCTCTGTCAGTGTCCTGCCATCCGCCGAAAGAAGTGCATCTTCTGCCGTTTCTCCGGATAATCCACGATATACCGGAAGATTTTCCGGTCTTATCCACAGGTCCCCAGTGAGGAATCCACGCTTTCTGCACAGGCTGTAAAACGTTCTCACTTCGGAGCAGTTCACCCCCTCTGCCCCGGTTCCGGTTCCTTCCAGCCGGATCACATTTACCCCCATCCGGACCAGCCGTTCCAGATCTCTTCGTACCTGCTCCACCCTCATCCCGGCATCACTGATCTGCGGGGGAAGCCGGTAGACTACTTCATGTGGCAGGAACTCTTTTTCATTGAGAAAGATTCCCTTTTTATCGATGACATGCACGTCATAAATTGCCAGTTCCTGCTGCCAGTACACTTCCACTGCCTCGGTTATATCCTCAGCATGATCTGATTCTTCCTCGTTCTTTGTACCCCCCATATTTTCTCCATACTCCACGGTTCCGAACCTTCCCTGCGCCTTCACCAGATAGACATAGGGACCCCGCATGCCGTCCCAGAGATGCGGTCGCAACAGCAACGCCGTCATGGAATCCGCTTCTTCTGATGAGTATTCCCCATGAAAAACAAGGCGTTCGCCCTCCGCACCTTCCCAGATCTCAATCTGTAAAGCGGACAGCAAACGCCCTATCTTTTCCGGCAGGGCAAATTCCAGATAAGCCTTGCCATTTTCCAGTTTTGTTGTAATTCCAAGATCGTCTCTCATCTGCATTTCTCTTTCCTGCCTTTCGCATTCTGTTACTAAGAGTTTTTGCAGATAACATTTTATTTATGCCGGAAATCCATCTTTCCCGCACACTATTATTACATGGGACAAGACCTGCGGCCGGGCACTTCCTCTCCGGATACATAACCTGCATGAAATTCCATGTTGATGTCCCGAAGCTCCTTCTTCCCGTCGATGTATGCCTGATACATTTCCGCCAGTCCCGAAGTACAGCCATCACAGTTGGCTTCCATATATCCCAGAGACTCCGCAACGATCTGCTCCCGCTCTTCTTTTGTGGTATCCTTAATCAGATATCCTGCCATTTTCTTTTCCTCTCTTGTATTTCTTTTACAGCCAATGTATCACAGCAATCTGCCGGGTGCAAGTTTTTCTCTGCATTTAGAGTAATCGAAAATCTACGACCGAAGAATTCTCTCATAGATCTGCAAATCCTCATTCTTAAACACATTAAAGATCACATTTTTGACACTGCTGTCAGGAGTCTCCTCCAAATACTCCTGTACCGTCTGTACGGCAATCTGCGCCGCCTTGTCGTTCGTAAAGCAGGCACAATAAAGTGCCCCGGTTACCCAAAAGATACTATTGGGACAAACATATAAACCTGCAATTGAAATATTTTTACGTTTTTGTAACAATAGGAACAGGAACCTTCGTTATGACTCATAGAAAGGCCTGGGAACAACAAATGATATATCTGATGATGATCGACGCCGAAGAAGACAAACAAAAGTTTGCGATTCTCTATGAAACCTATCGGCACCTTATGATGAAAGTAGCTCTGAATGTGCTGAAGGATACTTTTCTTGCGGAAGATGCCGTACATGAGGTGTTTATAAAAATTGCGAAAAACATGGAAAAAATAGGGGAAATCGACGCCACGGCGACGAAACGCTACCTGCTTACCATAACGAAAAATGCGACTATAGATATTTACCGGAAGCGAAACCATCAATTTCAACGGGAAATCTATGTGGATGAGCTGGAAGAATGTAATGTCCCGGTGACTTATGCGGAGACGGATGTGGATGACGGAATACTGGACATCCTTAGGCGCCTGCCCGTAAAATACCGGGATGTATTTCTCCTCAAATACTCCGGCAATATGGACAACGATGAAATCGCAAAAGTATTAAACATCACCGAAGGAACGATCCGGCAGCGATTATCCCGGGGAAAGATTATGATACAGGAAGCTTTGAATAAACGGGAGGAAAATAATGAGATCCATGGAAGTAACGGATGAATGGCTCTATCAGCATATGCCTGTGGTGGACAATGCCATGATAACAGCATTAGAAAATCAGGTTGATCGGGAATATGTATTTTCAAAACGTTTTGAACAAAAAATGCAAAAAGTGATCCGCCGGGAAGCCCATCCGGTGCTGACCGGTGCACAACAGCTCCTAAAACGCATTGCAATCTTTTTCACCGGTATCGTATGTGCCGGACTGGTTCTGACGTTAAGTGTGGATGCCTATCGGGATAAGTTTTTCATGACACTAAAGACCCTGCGCGAGGATGCTACGCAGTATAACTACTCTTCCGAGGAAAAAGATGCGGTACTCGCTCCTACGATACCGACCTGCATCCCGGAGGGCTATACAGAGACAGACCGAAGAGACAGTCCTCTTTTTTGTGAAATTTTCTATGAAAACAATGCCGGAGAACAGCTCATCTGGGAGCAAATGCTAATTTCCGCAAATAATGCCCTGACACTCGTATTAGACAATGAATACGATGCCGAAGAGGAACATGTCATCGGCGGTCACATTGCCACGGTATATACTTATGTGGATGGTTACGCCATGGCTTATTATGAAGCTGACAATTATGTATACGTGATCACCGCAGATCACATGACCGCCGAGGAAATGTTTCAGCTCATTGCCAGTATGGATATCTGATTGTATAATAAGATAAAAAGGAGGCAAGAACCATGATGCGAAATAAAAAATTAAGAACCGTTTTCTGCGGCATTCTGATTTTTCTGCTCGTATTTGCCTTATTTTGCCTTGGAGACTACGGGATCCGCTATTATCATACTCCCATCAAAAAGGATTATGACTATACCGGAACCGGAATGCTGGTCAGTCTGACGGAACCGGATACCTTCAAACAGGTATCGGTGGAGATCCACGGGAAAGCCTTACATTACCTCTGGGGGAATCAGGAAGACGCCATAGCGGGAAATGTCTGGATGAACGGAGAGAGGCTTTTCGTGGAAGGTGCGGATGACATGGGATTCTATGCACCTTTTATCGATGAAGAACCCTATTACTCCTGCCTGACCGAATCTGTAACAAATATCCCGGGAAATATGTTTCTTATCTCCCGGGATCTGAAAACCGTATTCTGCGGTGTACTTATGGATGGGAAAGAATTTCTGCTGATAATACCGGCAGAAAATAAATCGGATGCCGACCGTACCCTGAAATCCGGTCTGGAACAGTCCCAGCCTCTTTCCCGTTGGCTGAGTGACTATCCCTTATTCCTGTAACTGTCCGTCCACAATACGCACGATACGTTTCGCAGACTGTGCTACGCCCAGGTCGTGGGTGATCATGACGATGGTGTTGCCCATATCGTTCAGTTCCCGGAACAGCTTTAGTACTTCCTTGCCGCTGGTCTGATCCAGAGCACCGGTAGGCTCATCCGCCAGAAGGATCGCCGGCTGTCCCACCAGTGCTCTGGCAATGGATACTCTCTGCTTCTGTCCGCCGGACAATTCGTTGGGCTTATGTCCGATACGATGATCCAGCCCCAGCAGTTTGATAGTATTTTTACACTTTTCTTCTGCTTCCTCATGAGTCATGCCACGCATCAGCAGGGGCATGATAATATTCTGCATGACATTATAGGTCGGGATCAGCTGATAGTTCTGGAAAATAAACCCGATCTTCTGGTTGCGTACCATGGTCAGATCGTCCTCCTTGGTCTTGTGGATTGCCATGCCATCCAGATAATACTCTCCGCTGTCCATCACATCCATACAGCCGATCATATTCATTAACGTAGTCTTACCGGAACCGGAAGGGCCTAAGATTGCCACGTATTCTCCCTTATTTACCTGAAAATTGATGTCCTTCAGGATCGGCAGACGCTCCTCTCCCAGCATATAGCCTTTATTTATATTTTTCATGGTGATCATTGCGTTTTCCATCATAATCCTTACGCCTTTCATAACCTGCAAACTTTGTGCCTTTGGCACAAATTTGCGTGTGAAAATTTATTTTTCACACTACTCCTGATTTAAAGCTTCTACGGGGATCAGTCTCGATGCCTTATACGCCGGATAGAAGCCAAAGATACTTCCGGTGAAGACACCAAACAACAGCGACAATACTGCACCCTGTACCGATAAGGACACTCTCACGTTGAACAGCTGCACGAATGGCGTAATTCCAAGAGCCACCAGCACCCCCAGTACGGCTCCTACCAGACTGGTAAAACTTGCCTCCAATAAAAACTCCAACAGGATATCCTTTCGGGAGCAGCCCAGTGCTTTCAGAATACCGATCTCGTTGGTACGCTCCTTGATGGATACAAACAATACATTCATAATGCCGATACCGCCGACAATAAATACGATCACCGCCATGGAGATTAACAGTAATGTCAAAGTCTCGTTGGAAGCAGAGGCTGCCTCCATCTTGCTTCCGGCATCGCTGATGGTAAATGTGGTGTTGGGATAACTTTCTTTTAAGGCACTCTCCACCCCTGTCATTACAGTGTCCACCTGATTCACATCTTCTGCGACCACGGTAATGGTTGGACTGATACTCGTACCGGTAATGTATTTGATGCCGGTTTCGTAAGGTACATAGATCGCCGTATCCGGGCTGATGCCGGATGCCACAGTTCCCATCTCGGATAGTACCCCTGACACTATATAGGGACGGCCATCAATATAGACTGTACCGTCATAGGCATCGTAGGCGCTTCCAAAAATTTCCTTTGCCACGGTGGCACCCAGTACGCACACCTTTTCCTTGCTCTCGTTGTTTTCTTCTGTGAGGAAATCCCCGATGGCCATTTCCAGATTACTGATGGCGGCATAATTGTCTTCCACACCGGCAATGGTGTAATAGGAAGCAGAGGTCATATCGCCTCCCTCCACCGATGCTGTAGTGGAATAAGATATCGTAGTTGCAGAGATTCCCGATACAAAAGTCGCCAGATCATCACCGTCTTCACTGGTCAATGTCACGGCTTCGCTCTCTTCCTCCTGTCCGAATCCGAAAAATCCGCCGAAATCCATTCCCCCGCCGGGACCACCGGACATACCGCCGCCGGAACCTCCTCCGGGACCTCCGCCCATATTTGTGACGGTAACGCTTCCTCCACCGCCCGGCATTTCAAAGCTAAAACCACCGCTGTCACTGCTGTCGCAGGAAATATCAATGGCTCCGGCATTCAGGTTCTTGAACTGCTCCGCCACTTCTTCTTTTCCACCGGTACCTATCGCCAGCACCAGCATTATGGTAGCGGATCCCACAACGATACCGATGGAAGTCAGGATCACTTTGAATTTATTCTGTGACAGGTTCAGCCACACCAGACGCAATATTTCGGATAATCTCATATTCTACTTCTTCCCTTCCATTGACCTTACTTTCCCACAGGTCTCCGCTCTACTTCGTAATGCTGCTTTCGATCAATACGGTATCTCCTTCTGCAATATCTCCGGAGATCTCCACATTAGAGTCATCTGACAGTCCTGTCGTTATTTCCTTTTTCACAATGCTGCCATCTGCTGTCTTCACTTTTACATAAGTCTTGTCATCCTCTGTGATAATGGCTCTGCGTGAGACATACAACACTTCTTCCGTTTGTTCCGTAACGAAAGTCACATCTCCTGTCATGCCCTGGAACAGTCCGGAGACATCCCCTTCTAATGTGACAGTTACGTCATAAGTTATGTTTCCACTGGAATCCGATGTCGCATCTCCGATAGCCGTCACCTTTGCCGTAAAGATATCTTCCGGATATGCCGTCAATGCAATATTCGCTGCAGATCCCAGAGAGATATCCGTCATGTCATCTTCATCCACCGTTACCGTTATGGTCACTTCGTCCATATCGTATAAGGTAACCAGAGAGGTTCCGGTACTGATCTTGTCTCCGGCCTCCAGCTCCACGCCGGTGATGACACCGTTGTATCTTGCACATACTGCATTACCATCAATATAAGTGCTGAACTCATTCCATTTTTCCAGTGTCTCATCGTAGGTTTCCTGCTGATCGGACAGATCCTGTTCCAGATACCCCAGCGCAATATCGTAGGTCTCCTGTGCGGTATTGTAAGCCAGTGTCCGCAGTTTTTTTGTCTCAGCTGCGGTCAGCTTCCCCTGCTCCAGTTCCCGTTTTGCTTTATTATAAGCGGTCTCGGCTGTGGTTACATTTTCCTCCGCCTGCTCTACTCTCTGTTCCAGCTCTTCCTTCTGCTGCTCCAGGGAATCTGCCGTGGACTGTGCCTGCTCCGTCAGCTGCGCATAATAGACATATCCGTAAGTATCATCTGCTGCGTCCGTACTGTTCAGGCTGTATTTACAGTTCGACAATACCTGTGCCGCATCCTCATAGGCTGCCGTTACTTCTTCCAGCTGTGCCCGATAATCTTCCAGACTGCTCTTCGCCTGCTCCAGCGTGCTCTCCGCAGAATCTACCGTATTCTGAAGCTCCTGCAATGTAGTACTGTACTCGGTATCAATATAACTGCCGTAAGCAGTGCTGCTGTCATAAGTGTATTTTGCCTGTTGTTTTGACAGGGTCTGGTCGGCTTCCACCGCCTCCAGATCCGCTTTTGCTTTCTCAACGTTAGACTGCAGTTCAGCTTCCAGGTCGGAGACACTGTCTTCTTCCAGCAGGTACAGGGGATCTCCCTCGGACACCTGCTGCCCCACGGAGACCACTACCTCTGCCACGGTCAGGGTAGAATCGTCACCATTGCTGCCGGAGCTGCTGCCGCCCATATTGAAGATCTGACCAAACATGTCTAAGCCTCCCTGAGCTCCGCCGCCAGAAGCACTCATGCCGCCAAATCCACCGGAACCAGAGCTGCTGCCGGCAGTACTACCGGAGGAACTGCTGCCGGAAGTATCCGTTCTCTGCAGGGCACTCATATCCAGATCAAAGGTCTGATCTACCGTACCGATGTCCACGGAACCACTCTCCGTCACACCTTTGACCAGTGTACCGTATTTTACGGTGGTCTCTTTATAGATGACTTCCGTATCGGAACCACCGGAAAATCTGGTAGCACATGCCACTACGGCAATTACGCAGACACCACAGATACCTGTGGTGAGCTTGCGCCTTTTCGACCAGCTTTTCCATGATCCGATCCAGCTCATCCGATTTTTTATAGTTTCCTTGATCTTTTTCCCATTTTCATTCTGCTTCATAACTGTTCCCAATCATTCCTGTCGGTTTCTCAACATTTGTTCCATCCGCCTGATTTATTGTCCTCCGGGACCGCCCGGCATTCCGACGCCGAAACTGCCGGAACCGCTGCCTCCGGGACCACCCTGGGGCATGTCACCGCCTCCCGGCATCTGCATATCCTCCGGCATCTCGAACTCCGTATCACTGCCGGTTGTGGTATCAGAACTGCTGCCGGAATCGGCAGTCTCCTCCGTGCTCTTGACTTCTGCCTCGGAACTGACTTTACTTGCCAGGTAGATGGTATCGCCCTCTTCCAGTCCTGACAGGATCTCGATGTCCACACCGTTGGTGATACCAGTCTCTACCTCTGCCAGTTCCCTGCCGCCCAGTGCTGTCTTACGATAGACATAGGTCTTGCCGTTCTCTTCTACGATCGCCTTACGGGATACATAGAGGACATCTTCTTTTTCTTCGGTAACGAAGATCACATCTGCCGTCATGCCGCCGTAGAGCTGCTCCAGTTCACCTTCCACGCTGATCTCCACAGTGTAGCTTACCGTGTTGCTGTAATCGGAAGTAGCCGTGGTATTGATGGAGAGAATGCTTCCGGTATAGGAATCCTCCGGGTATGCCGTAAAGGTGATATCTACCGCATCTCCCACCTGTAGGTCCACAATATCCTCCTGGGTCACATCCACGGAGATTCTCATGTCATCCGACGTTGCATAGGAAAACAGAGCTCCTGTCGTCGTCAGACGGTCTCCCGCTTCGTAGCTGACCTCTGTGATCACACCATCTTCTGTGGCATAGAGAATACCATCACTTCCGATGAAAGCTTCAAAGGCCTGTAACTGTTCTTCCCGTTTTTCTTTCGTCTCTTCCGCTTCCTGTAAGGTCTCCTTCAGATCTTCCACGGTAGCGTTGTAGGTAGTCTGGGCATTCTGTCCGTTGATCACGGCCTCCTGATAGGTCTCTTCCGTATCCAGCTTGTCAATAGTTTGCTTCGCCCTGGCTGCCGCCAGCTGATTCTCCAGATCGGTGATGGCACTTTCATTGTCCGTTACCGCTGTTTCCGCCTGAGTCAGCGCCGCTTTTGCCTGTTGATATTTTGTTCTTGCGCTGAGATAACCGTTCTGTATTGTCATGAAATTTACTGTATTATCGGTTCCGGCACCTTCATAGCCTTCCTTTGCCGCTTCGTAGGTCTCCAATGCATCCTGATAATCTTCCTGTGCTTGCGTCAGTTTCTCCTGCAAAGATGCGGTATTCGCCTGCTTCTGCTCAGCTGCACCTGCAGCGATGCCACATTGTCCGTCACGCTCGTACCGGAAGTATTGCGGATGGATGTCGCATAGGAAGCACTGATCTTCTGCGTATCATAATCAGTCTGGGCTTCCAACAGGGACAATTCATAAGTACTCTCTGCCTCCGCATAGTCTGCCTGCGCCTCCACTACCGCATTCTGCAACAGTACCCGAACCGCCACCACGCTGTCTTCCGTGAATTTCAGAAGTTCCTCGCCTTCGGTGACACGCTGCCCGCTGGCGGCGTAGATCTCCTCTATCTTCAGATATTTTTGTACGGTATCATCGTCATCATCACTGTCATCCTCGTCATCATCACTGACGTCCAGAGTCAGATCGTAATCTATGGATTTTGTGTTGTATTCCAGAGAGCCGCTCTCCGTCACACCTACCTTTAATGTACCACGCTCCACCGTCTCTTCTTTGTAGATCCACTGTTCTTTCTGAAGTAACGGTGCAATAAACACGGTATAACAGGCTGCCAGGATCAGCATAAGCAGTGCGATCCCCGCCAGGATCAACTTTTTCTGCTTCTTCGTGAGGGATTTCAGTTTTTCAAAATGTGGTCTTTTCAATTTCATGACTGCGTCTGTCCTCCCTGCATGCTCTGTCTCTGCTGTAACTGCTTGATCTCTTCCTCCGTCATGCCGAAGACTACGGTGACGGATTCGTTTGCACTTAAGCTGTCCTCCTCATCTTCCACGTTGATCTGTACCGTCACGCTGTAAGTGACACTGGTACGGCTGCTAGACGAGGATACCGGATCAATGGCTGTGATCACACCGGTATATCCGCTGCCTGCGGAGGACTGCACATAAGCACTGTCGCCTACAGTCAGTTTTGTAATATCCGACTGATCTACCGATACGGTGACCGTCAGCTCCTTCGGATTGCTGTAAACGAATACCACTGCATCGGAAGTCAGAGCCTGCTCCGCCCGCACCATGGTCCGCAGGATCGTTCCGTCCTCCGAGGCATAGAAATATCCGTCTCCCACACTGCTTTCAAACAGTTCCAGATTCTCTTTGGCATCTTCATAAGTACTTTTCAGAGCTGCCAGATCGGACTTAGCTTTTTCCACCGTAGTGTTATAATCACTCTCTGCCCGTTCTGCGCCGGACAGGGAATTCTCATAGGTCAGTTTTGCCTGCGCCAGCTGGATCTCATAATTTTCCTTCGCTTCCGTGACTGCCTGCTGAAGGCTGGGAAGCTTTAACTGCAATGTCTGTAAGTTAAAAGAAGCATTGGTGACTGCATCCTCATATTTTTCCTGTGCCTCTTCCAGATCCATCAGGTTCTGTTCCAAAATGCTGTATAGGGATGCCAAAGTTTTCACATTTGAGGAATTGCTGTCCTGTCCACTGCTACCCAGCACATTGCCTGCGGTTCCACCTGCTTGCACAGATCCGGCTGACCCGCCGGTGATCTGGGACCAGCCTATTCCCCACTCATCCAGTTTATCCGTCAGGGCTTTCAAGTTCTCATCATAGATTGCCTGATATTCATCTACCTTGAAATAACTCTTATAGGAACCGTCATTAACGTAAGACTCATATTCCGCTATGTCATCCTCGGCATCCTGCAATTCCTCTTCCGCCCTGGTCACAGCACTCTGCAGACTTGCTACCGTCTCATCATAGACTTCCTTAGCCTGTTGTCCGGTGAGAATGGCACTGTCTCTCGTATACTCCGCTGTGATCAGGTTCTGCTCATATTCGATAGCTCCGGTGCGATACGCAAGCTCCGCATCTTCCAAGGCTCTCTCCAGTTCCTTTCTGGCTTCCTCCACACTGTCCTCCGTAAGCTTTAAAATCTTATCTCCTGCCGTTACCTCCTCCCCGGAGACCGCATAGACTTCCTCAATCTCTAACTCTGTCGTCAGATTTTCCACGTCAAAGCTCGCCTCCGTGATACCGACATTGGTAACACCTGACGCAGCAGTCATATCCTCCGTGAAGGTCAATCCCGACATATTAGCCGGCATGGAAAATTCTGATCGATTGCCGTTTCTATGTAATACCACCACTGCTGCCAGAGAACCGCCACCCAGCGTAAGTACCAGTACCAGCGCAATGATGATCCATTTTTTGTTTTTCTTTTGGGAAAAAATTATCTGCTTGATCTCTTTGTTCTTCACGGCAAACCTCCGATTGCTATTCCGTCCAAATTCCATTGTTTTCTCAAGTATAGTTGGATTTTGTATTGAAAAAGTGTTCACTCTGTGAAAAATCTGTGTCCTGTAGAAGCTTTCCCCCTGCCTGCTTCTATGCAATTGCACAAATAAAGCACAAAAAGAAGGCCCTGTTAGAGGTTGCTTTCGCAAAAGTCTCTAACATGACCTTCTATCATAAGCTTACGAATTCGTGCTATCGCGCTAATATGCCCGGAAAAACAAATCACCGCTTCCGGAAGATGCAGATATCCTCCAGATTCTGCGCGCCCTCCGGTCCGATGGGTCTGCCGCCCGTAGTGATGCCCCATCCTGCACGGATCTTGATAATATCGTCGATCTGTCCCTGGGACAACAACGTCTTCTTCCCTAAGATAAAGTTGTTCATCATCAGGATCTTCGCATAATATTCCGTGGTCTCCATGCGGTAATATGCCTGCATGAGGTTATCTCCCCAGGTCAGCGCGCCATGGTTTGCTAACAGTACTGCATTGTATTCCCGACAATAGGGAGCTACCGCTTCCGGCACTTCCTCTGTGCCCGGCAGCGCAAAATGCACTAACGGCACACAGCCTAAGGACAGTACCCCTTCCATCAGCACCGGTTCTTCCAGACTGATGCCTGCGCAGGCAAACGCCGTTGCTGTAAGGGGATGTGCATGTACCACACCCTGTACCTTCGGGTTCTCCTTGAATACTCTGAGGTGCATCTTGATCTCGCTGGAAGGCTTGTGCGTTCCCTCCAACACATTCCCGTCCAGATCCAATTTTACCAGCATGTCTTCTGTCATAAATCCCTTAGAAACTCCCGTTGGTGTTGCCCAGATCTCATTATCTCCGACTTTACAGGAGATATTTCCGTCGTTCGCTGCCACGAAGCCGCCCTGATACATTCTGCGGCCTACCTCTAAGATCATCTGTTTTGCCTGTACATCTGATATATATTCCATACTAATCTCCATTCCGCAGACGATTCCTTCCGTCGGAGGAATCCTCCTTTTCCGTTCCGGCATGCAATAATATATTACCTTATTGCCCTTCTCCTTGTCCAGCTGATATTCCCAATAATTTTTTATGCATGCGAGTAGAGGGTAGGGTGCCATGTGCCAGTGGCACATGTTTAGCACGGACCGAAGCGGAATGAAATATCTTCTCATGTCTATACAAAAAAACGTCAAAATGCTATAATTAAATTTAAATCACTTTGCCAACACATACGAAGGAAGCATAGCACTATGACACGGAAGAAAGTTAAATTTTCTCATACCAAATGGCTGCTGCCGTTATGGATACTTCTTATCGGCAGTATTGTCTTATATATGATCGCTCATGCGGTACAGCAGAACGACTCCAGGCACATCCGCACTCTTGCGGAACTAAATGCTGTAACCTACGGTGATAACATGATCGCAGATCTGAATGCCGGTATCAATATCACGGATACACTGGAGCAGCTTCTGATCAGTACGGACGGCAGAATCGACAAATTTGATATCATTGCGGACAGAATGATGGCAGATTACGTCCGGAGCATCCAAGTGGCTCCCGGGGGCATCGTAACAGATATCTATCCCGCCGAAGGCAACGAAGCAGGTAAAATAGACCTGATCCATGACAAATACCGCGGAGAGACCGTAAATTACAGCATTGCTAATGATGTGCTTATCATACATGGTCCTTTCGAGCTGGAGCAGGGAGGACACGTCCTTTCGATCCGTAATCCAGTTTTTTTACAGGATGAGAAGGGAACTCCATATTT
>ENA-OZKW01000156-OZKW01000156.1-human-gut-metagenome-genome-assembly--contig:-NODE-156-length-20196-cov-4.709846_pt1 | contig 20196 bp, 16 predicted proteins | sample MGYA00244833_ERZ653778 | MGnify/ENA primary metagenome ERZ653778 (study PRJEB26926, sample SAMN06165284) | human gut metagenome | biome: ENVO:00009003; feature: ENVO:2100002; material: ENVO:00002003... | reverse complement strand
AGTTTACGCAAAGTACGCGAAAATCCCGCTGCAACAGAGGGATCACTTGGCCAAAGTTGCTTTTCCAGTGGCAGCAGGTGCCGGGCAGCAGCAAAATGACCGGAGCGGTATCCGCCCCAAATTCATAAACCTTCATTCTCCTGCCTCCCGCAGCCACAGTCACTTCGCTTTACGGCGGTCAAACACAGCCAGCCTGTTTTGCTTTTGTGTACCGCAATGTCACAAAAGCCCTCTTGCTCAAGATATGCTTTCAGCTCAGTATCCTTGTAGATGGTCATGCCATCAATGATTTCTGTCCATTTTTTGTCTTTGTCCGTGTCGCCGTTGACTTCATTGCAGATGAGGAAGGTGCCGCCTGGCTTCAAAACCCGCCAAACCTCCCGGAAGCATTTTGCAAGGTCCGGCCAGAAATAGACGGTTTCAAACGCTGTGACTGCATCGAACCAATCGCTGGCAAAAATGATGCGCTGCACGCTGCCCTGCCAGATGACACAGCGATCCCTTTGAATCGCCTCTGCATTGAGACGGCGGGATTTTTCGACGCTGACAGCAGAGTAATCCACGCCCTTTACGATGCCGCGCGGACTCCTTTTCAGCAGCCGTTTGATATTCGCTCCGCCGCCGCAGCCGCAGTCCAGCACCTTTGCGTCCGGCGCAAGATGCAGAAAGTGAAGCCCCCACAGCGCCACGGGGGTGTGGGCAAGGTTCATCATGGTGACCATCAGCCTGCCGCCGAAGCCTTTGGGGTCTCTTGTATTTTCAAAAAATGACATTGTTATTCTCCTTTCGATTTTTTACACTCCGCGTAGGTAAATGGAATGGAATTCTGCAAAACAACACTTTTGCAAACGGTCCAGCCGTTTTGATGCAAAAATGCCAGATACGCAGCACTCGTCCATCTGCTGTGCAGCGGAAAGCCTGCAATTTTCAGCGCAAGGGCCTGAAGATTTCCCCAAGGGGAATTCTCTGCATGGGTAAAGGTAGGAGCAATCAGCGTGCCATCGTTTTTAAGCACACGGCGAAACTCGATAAGGGCTTTCTCAGGGTGCGGCACAATGTGCAGTGCATTGGAGACAATGACAACATCAAAGGACTGGTCAGCATAAGGCAGATGGAGCATGTCCTGCACGGAAAAATACAGCTTGGAGGAAAAATTGCCCCGCTTTGCCTGCGCAATCATCGCTGCGGAGACGTCGGTAGCCTCAATGTGGTCGGCAGAACACAGGAGATGCTTTGCCACCTGCCCTGTGCCGGTGGCTACCTCCAAAACGGTTTTGTGCCACACAGCAGGGCGAAGCAATGCATATAATTGATCATAGGCTATTGCATTCTTACGCATAAAGCGGTCATACCTTGCTGCATTTCTGTCCCAAAAATTCTTTTTCGTAATGCTCAGCTCCTTGGTTTGCATCAACTAACTGCTGCTTATTTGAAAAGCTGCCCTGCGGCAGCATGGAAGCTTGTATATGCACGTTAGAATAATCTAACCGTTGGATCGTAAAAAAGCTGCCTGCAGCCAAAACGGCGCACCAGCAACGATTCTACGATATTTCGGTCATATAATAGCAGTCTGGCACCCAAATGTCAATAGGGTGCTAAAGGTGCTTTTGTGCGTTTGAATTTCAACAAAAATTCAATAGCGGGCAGTGCGCTTTACACTGCCCGCTATTGAGAAAAGCTTACTTTAGCCGTTTTCGTCCTTGGGAATGGCCAGATTCAAGAGGATGGCAACGAGTGCGGCGGGCACAATGCCGGAGCCGCCGAATACCAGAGAGATCATCTGCGGTGCGTGTGCAAGGATGCCGTTGTTGGCACCGATGCCATAGCCGAGACCGAGCGCTACAGAGACGATGCTCAGGCTGCGTGGGGTCAGCGGCTCGCGGGTGATGAGCTGAATACCGCTCACCACGATCGAAGAGAACATCATGACAGCTGCGCCGCCCAGCACCGACTGCGGCATGATCGAGACGAGCGCGCCCAGCTTGGGCACCAGACCGCAGAGAATCAGGAAGATGCCGCCGGTGGCCAGCGCAAAGCGGTTGACGACCTTGGTCATGCTGACAAGGCCGACATTCTGGCTGAAGGAGGTGTTGGGCAGCACGCCGAACAGAGCGGCAAAGCTGGAGCCGATACCATCGCAGATGACGCCGCCGGACAGCTCAGTGTCGGTGGCCTCGCGGTCCATGCCGCCCATGATAACGCCGGAAATATCGCCCACGGTTTCGACCGCCGTGACGATGAACATAATCATGACCGGTGCGATCGCGCGCATATCAAACACCGGCTTGACCGGCATCAGCTCGGGCAATGCAAACCATTTGGCCTCGGCCACCTTATTCCAATTCAGCACCCATGCCTTGGTGTAAGCAACACCCTCGGCGTTCAGCGCCGTGGTGGGCAGAATAAGACCCATGAGAAACGCTGCAATGTAGCCGCAGATGATGCCCACCAAAATCGAGGAGGAATTCAAAAAGGTGCTGCCGGAGTGCTTGCAGATCAGGATGACGACCAGCACAAAGATGGCGAGCAGCAGGTTTTCGACCGAGCCGAAATCCTGCGCGGTGTTGCCGCCGCCGAAGGAGTTTACACCGACCGAAATCAAGCTCAGACCGATGGAAAGCACCACCGTGCCGGTAACGACAGAGGGCAACAGCTTGCGCAAAGGCTTCAGAAAGAAGCCCAGCACTGTCTCAAACAGGCCGCCGATCAGGGAGGCGCCCATGATCGCGCCGTAGGCCAGTACGCCGCCGCCTATCGAGGCTGCGACCGAGCTGAACACCCCGATGAAGCCGGAGGAGGTACCCATGATAATAGGAACCTTGCCGCCGATGGGGCCGATGGAATACAGCTGAACCAATGTGACGATGCCCGCCACAAGCATCGCATTCTGCAGCAGCGTGACGCGCAGGTCGGCAAATTCGCCGCCGGCCAGGCCGCAGGCACCCGTGATGATAAGCAGCGGCGTAAGGTTGCCGACAAACATCGCCAACACATGCTGCATGCCCAGCGGCAGTGCCTGCTTCAGGGACATCTTGCCTTCAAAGCGGAAGGCTTCGGGGGAAAGATCGTTTTTCTTCATTCCACAACTCCTCAGATAAAACCTATTACAATATAACATATACCGCCAAAGCGGAAGGGCATACCACCCTATTTATACATTATACCATCCCTCACCCTGTGATTGCAATTCCATCATCCGCCGCAGCAAAAATTTTGTGTGTTTTTGCAGAAGGCTGAACGCTCAGAAAACTTTGAACGCTTGCTGCTGTCCGTGCAGGGTGTAGTGTACGGTCAGACCGTCGTCTGCATCCACGGTGCAATTTTCGGCGTGGTCGGTCAATTCCCGCAGGGCGTTGTATTGGCGGCGCATCTCATCCGTATAGCGACTTGGCATATCGGAGGTGAGCAGGATGCCGCTGAACAGCGCATTGACCCGGGCCAGGGTCTGCTTTTGCTGTAGGGTCAGCTTGCAGTTTTCCTCGCGCAGGAAGAATACATCGGGGTCACTGCCGTAAGCACGCCCGTTGAGCTGGCGGCGGAAAATCGTGTTGCCGATGGACTGCCTTGTGGAGACCCGCTCGCGGTGGAAAAGCCGCATATACCACACATCGTCCCAGTCCAGCCCTACATCACACCCAATGCGGCAGTAGTCAACGATGCCAAAGGCAGGCATGACCGGCACACCGCAGCCGAGGATCAGCTTGTCACCGCACCATGAGCGCAGCAGTGCCATGGCACGCTGCATCCGTCCTGCGCGGGATTCCCGGGCGTTGCCGAACGGTGCTGCGCCGTAGAGAAAGTCCAGCTTGACAAGGTCAAAGCCCCAATCCTGCAGGACGCGGTCAAAGACCTGCTTGAGGTAGGCCTGTACCTCCGGGTGGTCGATGTCCAGCGCATAAAAGCTGCTCCAGTTGCAGCCGCAGCACCAGGGCTGACCGTCCGCCTGCAGCAGCCAGTCCGGGTGATTTTTGCAGAGCAGGGATTCCTTTTCGCAGACGAACGGTGCCAGCCACAGTCCTGCCAGAAAGCCGTTTTCATGGGCTGCATCTGCCAGCGGGCGCAGCCCGTTGGGGAATTTGGCAGGGTCAGGCTCCAGCCAGTCTCCTACCTTGCGCTCCCATCCATCGTCGATTTGAAAGAGATCCCCTGCGCGGAAAAGCGTTTTGCAGCCGTTGAGGTCTTCCTGGATCGAGGCCTCGTCAATGTTCTGGTAACGGTTATACCAGCTGGAATACCCGGCCAGCCTGCGCGTGGTGCGGGGGCGGCAGCCCAGCGCCGCAAACCATGCGTCAAATACCTCGTCCTCGGTGCCCTCGGCAAAAAAGAGGGAGAACGCAGGAAAGCTGCCGCCGGTATGCTGTACCCCGGCGCAGTCGCGTTCAATGCGCAGCTGTGCGGTGCGGCTGTCATAGGAAAAAATCGTATAGCCCGGTGCCTCGTCCAGGCTGGCCAAAAGGCGGTAGGTCTTTCCGCGCCGGAAATAGCAGTAGGAGAAGCCGTGGCTGTGTCCCCTCTTGCCGCTGTAGGGAACAAAATGATAATCGCCGTAACGGTCAAAGCTGTATTTCTCCAAAAGAAATTTCGGGACACGCTCAACACCGTGCTGCCGGTCCCATTTGCCCAGCTCCGGGCAGGCGGTCCAGGTTTGGTAGCCGTTCATGAAAAGCTTTTCTTCGTGCGCCATCGTCCACGGAAGCGCAGCAACCGCATTTTGCAGCACTCCGGCGGGCAGCTCTGCCCTCAGGCAGACGGCACCGCTGCGCGGGGTGATGGCTGCCGTGCCGTCAAACCGGCCGCTGTCTGTTGCGGCATACCAATGCATCTCAGCCATTTTGAGTTTCCTCCTTGTGAAGCGCAGCGCTGATTTCGGCTGCGCGGTCATCCGTCAGGGTGAACCTGCGGCGGAACAGTACAAGCGCCGCCGCAAGGACGGCCATGGGTAGAACGGTCATCATGAGCCGCAGCCCGAGCAGTGTACCGGCGCTCTGGGCAGCAACGGGGCCTGTCTCCTCGGCATTGCCAACCAGCCCGATCAGATCCAGGCCGATGCCGGTCAGAAAAACCGCCACGCCGGACGCAGCCTTTACAACAAAGGTCTGCATCGAGAAGATAACGCTTTCCTCACGGCGCCCGGTCTTGAGCTGGCCGTAGTCCACACTGTTGGAGAGGAAAAGTGTTGTCAGTACGCTGAGCATGCCGTTGCAGGCAAACACCACCACGCCCGGCACGCAGAGCAGTGCCAGACTGCCGGAAAAGCCCGTCAGGCAGAGCAGGAGCAGCACAGCATAGCCGCCCAGCGCCAACCCCAGACTTACCGTAAATACGGCAGTGTTGCTGAGCTTTTTGCGCAGCACCGGATAGAGAACCATCATGCCGAGGATCTGTGCCGCACCGCCGATGGTTGAAAACAGCGTGTAGCTGGCCTTCCAGCCTGTGCCGCCGAAATCGTACTTGAAGAAATAGATGATAAAGTTGGAGGTCAGATACAGCGCCGAGTTGATCAAAACGATGCTGCCTACGACCACAAGCGCCTGATCGTTGGAGAACAGCGCCTTGAACATCTCGCCGACGGTGGCGGTCTTTATCTCGGCGCTGCCGGTCTCCTTGACGCTGGCGCAGCAGATTGCCTCGGTAACCACAAAGATGACAGCCACGAGCAGTGCTACCCAGCGGAAGCCGGTGCGCTCGCTGTCGCCGCCCAAAGCACCAACCAGCAGCATGGTAAACATCGCAATGAGCGCCGAGCCGACGCCCGCACAGGTGCGGCCCACGACTGACAGGTTTTCTCGGTCAGCAGGGGTACGGGTCACGGCGGGGATCATCGACCAGTAAGGAATGTCCATCATCGTGTAGGTGACGCCCCACAGGATATAGATGACACTGAAGTAGACCATCATGCCAGCGCCCTCCAGCACCGGCGCGGCAAACAGCGCGTAAAGAACCACCGCATTCAGGACGGTGCCGCTGAGGATCCACGGACGGAACCGTCCCCAGCGGGTGCGGGTCTTGGCCACCAGCACCCCCATAAAGGGATCGTTGAAGGCATCAAACACACGCGCGATCATCAGGATCAGGCCGACAAAGGTGGCAGGCAGGCCCAGTACATCCTGATAATAGTACATGACATAGGAGGCAGACAGCGCGTAGACCATATCCTTGCCCACTGCGCCGATGCCGAAGGCAGCTTTTTGCTTTGTTGTCAGTTCCATACTGCACACTCCTTCTTTGTGACGGTAAATTCTACGGTGACAGGCGCACACTGCGGGGCCGAGACGGTCAGCGCGGCTGTACCTGTCTGCCCGACTGTGCGCAGATAAGTCCCGCCCATGCCGCCCTCGGCGGTTGCCGCCGCAGGGCCGACCAGCACGGCGGCACCGGTCACGGCAAAGGTCAGCGGCAGCTGTGCATAGACGGCGGGGCTACCGTTTTCATCAAGGATCCGCACCCGAACTCCGGCCATATCGTAGGTGTCACCCTCCTGCAGAACGGTGGCGGAGGGCGTCACCTCAAGATGCAGCCAGTGGCTGGGGCAGAGCGTGGCGCTCTTTACCACGGTATCCCCGTTTTTGGCATCGAACCGCCAACGCGTAGCCGCACCGCCCCAGTTGCCGACATACTTGCCGTACAGCGCCACACCGTCCGCAAAGCTCATCTTATAGCGCACCATGCACCACGCCAGCTTCAGCTTGTAGCGCAGCGGCAGCCCGGCCAAGCCGTAGCGCCCGGCTGCAAGCAGACAGTCGCGCAGCGTATCGGCTTTGGCCTTGTCAAAATGCTCCTGCGTTTCAAGCAGGACACCGATTGTGTCATCCACGGCCAGCGGCGGGTGTGGCAGAGCCGTCCAGCCGCTTTTGTGCAGGGTCGTCACATACACATCGTTTTTGTAAAGATCCACCCGCTCGGCGTTGGTAAACACATAGACCGTGCCGATTTGCCCGGCAGGATAGTCACCGATGTCCATCGCGGAGCTGACCGTCAGCACCGGCTCCTCCCCGCCCTGCGATGCGTAAACGGACGCCGCCAGCTTGGGATTGCGGAAGCTGTCCAGCACGCCGTGATAGCAAATGCGGTCCCCGGAGCCGAAATCCTTGTGGGTGGCATAATCAAACATACACCAGCCAAAGCAGCCCGCATGCTCTCCATCTGCGTAGGCGGCGTCCAACACCCGCGCATGGCGCAGGGCATGCTCCTGCCGGTGCGGGGCATCGTCACAGGACTTGGTGGGGTACATGTGGCCGTTGCATTCTGAGATCAGCAGAGCCTTGTTCAAATCAGGCGTTACATCCTTTTTCCGCTTGGCCCCGGCGTTTGAGCCGTTGTGGGAGAAATCGTTGTAGGCGTAAACATCTTCCAGGAGATGGCTCTTTTCCAGATACCGCACGCCAGAGGTCGCCCGGCTCGGGTCCAGTGCGTGGGCGATTTGGTTGGTGCGCGTATAGAATTCGTCATCGTCTACGCTCTCGTTGATGCGCACACCCCACAGTATGATGCTGGGGTGATTGCGGTTTTGCAGCAGCATCTCCCGCAGCATGGCGCAGGCGCGGTCTTTCCATGCCCCATCGCCGATGTGCTGCCAGCCGGGCAGCTCGGTAAATACAAGCAGGCCCAGCCGGTCACATTCATCAAGGAAATACTGGCTTTGCGGGTAATGGCTCGTGCGCACCGCATTGCAGTGCAGCTCGTTTTTCAGGATGCGAGCGTCCTGCCGCTGCAGGCTTTCCGGCGCGGCGTAGCCCATGTAGGGGTAGCTTTGGTGGCGGTTCAGCCCGCGCAGAAAGGTCTTTTTCCCGTTCAGGTAAAAGCCGTCCGCCCGGAACACAGCCGTCCGGAAACCGAAGGAGGTTTCCCGGCTGTGCAGCACCTGCCCTTCGGCATCGAGCAGCTCTGCTATGCAGCGATAGAGATTCGGATGCTCGGTGTCCCATGGCGCGGCGTCAGGCAGCGTAAGACGGCATTCCGCCGATTCTGCCGGGGGCAGCTGGCGGCACACCAGCGTTTCGCCCGCACTGCTGCAGAGCCGGACGCGCAGCGCAGCGGCCTTTTCCGGTGCTTCTACGGTCAGCTGTACGGCAGCCTCGGTCAGCGTCGGTGTGTACACGAAAAGATCGCTCACACGGCTCTGCGGCGAGGTTTCAAGCCAGACCTCCCGGTATAGACCGCCGTAGGTCAGGTAGTCGATGACAAAGCCGAAGGGCGGCAGGCTGGGATCCTCGCGCGTATCCAGCCGCACGGCCAGCAGATTTTCTGTGCCGCGGTGCACAAGGTCGGTAATTTCGATGGTGAAGCCGGTGTAGCCGCCCTGATGCTGCCCGGCCAGCTGGCCGTTCAGGTAGATTTCTGCCTGATGGGCGGCCCCGTCAAAGCGCAGGAATACCCGGGGCGCATCGGGAACGGTCAGTGTGCGACGGTAACCGCAGACCATCTCATAGTCAGAGGGGTCTGCGTAGTGGAGCGGCAGCCCCCGGCAGGTATGGGGCAGACGCACCGGACGACAGCTAACAGGTTCACCCCGACAGAAGGCATCGCTCCATTGCTCTGTAAATTCCCAGTGATTGCAAAGACTGTATCTCATCGTACCAACAACCCCTCCAGTAAAATGGAAATCATCTCATCCAGGGCATCCGTGTAGGATATGCCTTGCGCATCGAGCGTGCGGTCTGCAAGAAAATCCTCAATGGAAGCGGAGATCATCCGCTGCAGAACCGGCAGGGATACCCGACGGATAACGCCCTCCCCCATCGCCTGCTCCAGCAGTGCCAAGGTAGGCTCCCAGCCGGTTTCCAGATGCTCCCGCACGCGCGCTGCGACTCTGGGATATTTTTCATCCAAAAGATCCATCTGCTGCAGATCCAGCGCGGTGTACTCCTCCGGCAGGGCGATAATGACCGCCCGCAGCTTTTCAGCCAGGGTGCCGGGGCCGTCAAGGATGCGCTGCTTGCGGGCATGGATCCTTGTGAACGCATCGTCCACCATATCCAGCAGCAGCGCCTCCTTGGATGGGTAGACCGCGTAGATCGTCTTTTTGCTGATGTGCATCATCGCAGCGGCCTGCTGCATCGTAAAGCGCAGCCCATCCCTGCGGAACAGCTCCATTCCGACTGCGCGTAGCCTTGTGCGCAGCTCGTTGTGTTCGTCCATCACTTGCCTCCTGCGGAAACCCGATTCAGCTTTCCAGTTTCCATTGTAGTGCGGAAACCGGTGCGATTCAAGCGGTTTCCTACACTTTCTACCTTTTTGCTAATCGGGCACAGATTTTTTCGTCATATCGCCCATACGCTAAAGCCGTAACGGGACAGAAAAACGCCCCCGCACAGTGATGCGGGGGCGCTTTGCAGGTGCCTCAGTTTGTTTTTTCAGTTTTTTGTTGCAGGCGGGTCAGCTCCCGCAGCTCACGCACGGTGAAAAGGCCGCAGACGATGGCGGCAGCGCCGTCCGCAATGGGGCCTGCGTACATGACGCCGTCAATGCCCATAAAGAGCGGGAAGATGACGATGAGCGGCAGCAGGAACAAAATCTGGCGTGTCAGAGACATGAATACGCCGAGGCGCGCCTTGCCAATCGAGTTGAAGAAGTTGGAGGTGACCGGCTGGATGCCGTTGATCAGCGTCAGGAACATATAAATGCGGAAGTACCGCTCCGAAAACTGGTAGTACATCTCGCTGCCGGCGCCGAAAATACTGATGATCTGCCGCGGGAAAAGCTGGAAGCAGGCAAACGCTGCCAGAGAAAGCCCGGTAGCCACAGCCAGCGCCAGCAGATAGCTCTTTTTGACGCGGCGGTAGAGCGCAGCACCGTAATTGAAGCCGATGATCGGCTGTACGCCCTGCGAAATGCCGATGACAAAGGACATAAAGATCATGTTGACCTTCGAGATGATGCCCGCGCAGGCCAGAGGAATATCGCTGCCGTAGATAGACAGTGCACCGTAGTGTGCAAGGGTGTTGTTCAAAACGATCTGGACAACCGCCATAGCGATCTGGTTGAAGCAGGCAGATGCACCGTAGCTGAAGATTTTGCGTGTTCTGTCACCGTCAATCGTAAAGCAGCCCCGTGAGAGGGGTACAGATTTAAAATGGAAGAGATACCGCATACTGATGCAGAACGATGCAATCTGCCCAAGGATCGTGGCAAGCGCAGCACCGGTCATACCCATATCCAGCCCAAAGATGAACAGCGGATCAAGGACCGTATTGATAAGTGCGCCGATGAGCATCGACATCATGGAATAGCGCGGGCTGCCGTCTGCCAGAATCAGCTTGCTCATGCCGGTATTCATAATGAGGAACGGAAACCCCAGCGCTGTGATACGGGTGTAGGCCTCTGCGTAGGGCAAAACATCCGGCGTAGCGCCGAACAATTTCAGCATCGGCGTCAGAAAAAGCAGCGTGACCGCCATCAGCACAGTGCCGAACAGCGCCATCAGACACAGACCGTTGCCTGCATATTCAGCAGAACGCTTTTCATTGCCTGCACCCAGCTGGAGACTGAAATTCGTCGCACTGCCGATACCGAGCAGCAGCGCAATGGCTGTGCAGGCAATCGAGAGAGGAAACGCAATGTTGGTGGCAGCATTGCCCAGCAGACCCACACCCTGCCCGATAAAGATCTGATCAACAATGTTGTACAGCGACGTCACCAGCATCGAGATAATGCAGGGAATGGCAAAGCCGACAAGCAGCTTGCCTTCTTTTTCATATCCAAGCGGATTGGCAGCATCAGCCTGCGATGAAACTGTTTTTACGCTCATGCAGTTTTATCTCCTTTAATCCTGTTAATAATCGAAAATATAATAATAGTAACAAAATCCGGTAGGAAATGCAAGTCCGTTTGCCTTGAGGCGCTTGAGCTTGCCCTACATGAGCCGGAGACCGTGACACAAACAAAACCGGGGCGAACTTTTCGTTCGCCCCGGCAGTACCTAAATGATTGGAGTCATAGCCTCATAACCTTTATTCGTTATTTTTCGGAGTTGGTTCCTATTTTCATGGGAAATCATTCCCTTGCAGAATTTCAGGCTTTGAGATTGAGGATCAACCTCTGACACTTAGTACATTGGAGTTTCTCCTTATGAATCAGGTGGATTTCAGATACCCTCTGTTGGGTGGCGTGGAACCAGTCATGATAACCAGCCTTCTTTCATCCTGATCTATATGCTGCATGGGGGTCTTTGATGACGGCCCCTGAGTCTGCTGTTTAAAAGTAAGCTGCCTGACATCTCGTTCAATATTCTTTGTACAGGTTATGACCTGCGGCTTCGGATGCGGCGCTTTTTCATTCAGCAGGCCCAGGCCCGCCGGTGATGAATAGGATCTTTAAAGTTTGCCATTGGACTTGAGCCTCCTTCCTTACGAAATACCGCCGGTGTCTTGCTTTCTTTGGAGATTTCTTATGACATTTCTCCTTTGGAAGATCAGCTTCTCTTGGAGTTGTCTGCTCCTTATCTCCGGCTGTTTTCTTTCTGTGACTATACTATACCACAGCCCCTGGGATTCGTCTATTCGCAGATATGCCAACGATGCAGCGAAAGATTTGTGCAGTTTCAAGCTTGCCGCTCCGGACAAAAAATGGTATAATAAATATGTTGGGCTGCTGTACAGCCCAGACCGTGCGCTGTCCCTTTTGGCAAGGGACGGCGCTTTTTTGGCGGGATTGTGCTGTGATCCTGCGGGCTGATCTGAACAGGCATTAAACAATATTCACTGCAAAACTACTGTAAAGCAGCTGCCGCTGCCGGGGCGGCTGTCCACAGTGACAGCGCCGCCGTGCAGGGCGGCTATTTTTTGTGCCATGGCAAGGCCCAAGCCGTTGCCCTGCGTCCGGTGGCTGGTGTCCCCCTGATAGAACTGCTCAAAGATATGGCAGCAGGTCTCGGCGTCCATACCGCAGCCCTGGTCAGTGACAGCCACAACCGGTCTGCCCTGCTCGCAGTGCAGTGTTACGCTTATGATTCCGCTCTCCGGGCTGAATTTGGCGGCATTGTCCAGCAGATTCAGCCAGATCTCCTTTACCAGCGCTTCGCTGCCGTGGTAGGTGCATGGGGCCAGCTCGGCCTCAAACTGCAGCGGCTTATCGCGCCACTTTTGCCGGGTCACAAGGATGCACTGGCGCAGCTGCTCATCCAGCGAAAAGTCTGTACAGTCGGTCAGAATGGTCTGTGCCTCGATACGATTCAACAGCAGCACACTGCCGGAAAGCTGTGCCAGCCGCCTGCTCTCATCGCGGATGATTTGCAGATACTCATGCTGCTCCTCAGGCGTGACATCCTCGTCCAGCAGCAGGTCGGCAAAGCCGCTGATGCTGACGATGGGCGTCTTAAACTCATGGGAAAAGTTATTCACAAAATCCTTGCGCAGCAGCTCGGTGCCGGAAAGCTCCTCCGCCGCTTTGTTGAAGGCTGCTTTGAACTCCCGGATCTCGGTGGGTTCATACCCGTGGGCGGCGGGCTGCAGGCGCATGGTGAAGTCCCCCGCCGCCAGCCGGTTCATCGCCTGTATGATGTTTTTGATAGGCTTTATTAACACAAGGCGAATCGCAACCACAAGGCTGACGGCCATCAAAATACAGCTGGCATACAAAATAACCAGCGCACCGCCGATGCTGACGCTGCCGTCTTGAATAAAAAAGCCGTGGTCAGCCTCCGATACCACCAGCACCGTCACAACGGTCAGATTCAGTGTAACGATGAAAAACAGGTTCAGCACCAGCAGCATTGTCAAATTTACGGTGCGCATGCAGTCGCGCAGCTTGTTAAGAAATTGTGCCATATCACACCTTCTTTATAGCACGGTAGCCGATGCCGCGAATGGTCTGTATTTCAAACTCCGGCCAGTCGTAAAAGCGGGTGCGCAGCCGATTGATATGAACATTTACCGTTTTGTCGTCACTTTCGCTGTCCATGCCCCAGATCTCATCCAGCAGCTCCAGCCGGGTAAAGGTCCTTTCCGGGTAAGCCAGCAGCTTGTATAGAAGGTTGAACTCCTTGGGCGGCAGCACCTGCGCATCGTGGCCGCGCCGCACGGTGTGGGTGTCGTAGTCCAGCTCGACATCCCCTATCGTGATCCTGTGCTCATCCACGATGCGGGCGCGGCGCAGCAGAGCCTTGATGCGCAGCACAAGCTCCTGCCGGTCCGGCGGTTTTGTCATATAATCATCAGTGCCAACGATAAAACCCGTGTGCTTGTCCTGCGGCATATCCTTGGCCGTCAGCATTAAAATAGGCAGCATGCTGCCGCTTTCCCGGATGGTCCTGGTCAGGGTAAAACCATCCATCCGGGGCATCATCACATCGCAGAGCAGCAGATCTATATGGTTGTGGTCGAGCATTTCCAATGCCTGCACACCGTCGGCAGCAATCAGCGGCTCATAGCCCGCTCGCTTTACGATGGCGCAAAGCAGACGCGCTGTGCTGGGGTCATCCTCGGCAATCAAAATACGAAACATCCGTGTATCCTCCTTGGTTCTATTATAGTACAGCGCAAAGATAAACGGAAGATAAACCTTCCCGTTTACCAAAGGTTTATTTTGGCGGTGTATCCTTAGGAGCATCGAAACCAAAAACAACCTACGGGAAAACGGAGGATACAGCTATGAAAACCATCTATCTTGTCACCGGTGCTGCCGGATTTATGGGCACTAATGTCTGCGCACAGCTTTTGGAGCGCGGTGATGCCGTGCGCGCTTTTGTGCTGAAGGGCGACCCCGCTGTAAAATTTATGCCGAAGGCCGTCGAAATTTTTGAGGGTGACCTCTGCAGTGCCGAGGACTGCGAGAAATTCTTTGCCGTGGAGCCGGGCGTCCAGACTGTCTGCATCCACTGCGCGAGTATGGTGACAATCAACCCGAATTACAGTGAAAAACTCATCGCCGTCAATGTGGGCGGCACCGAAAACATGCTGAATGCCGCCAAAAATCACCCGGAGTGCAAAAAGTTCGTCTATGTTTCCAGCACCGGGGCCATCCCTGAGCTGCCTAAGGGCGAGAGCATCCGCGAGGTATACAGCTTTGTTCCCTACGATGATGATTGCGTGGTCGGCTGGTACAGCCGCAGCAAGGCAATGGCGACCCAGAAGGTACTGGACGCCGCCGCGGACGGGCTGAATGCCTGCGTGGTGCATCCCAGCGGTATTCTTGGCCCCAACGACCCCGCCATCGGGCAGACGACCCGCACGCTGATCCAGATCCTGAACGGTGAAATGCCCATCGGTATGCAGGGAACGTTCAATCTTGTCGATGTGCGCGACCTGGCCGCCGGTACAATTGCCGCCGCCGACCGCGGGCGCAAGGGAGAGTGCTACATCCTCTCCAATGATGAGGTTTCGCTGAAGGAGCTGTGTGAGATGCTCAAGACTGATACCGGCTGCCGCGGCTGCCTGTTTTATCTGCCGCTGTCTTTTGCGCATTTTGCCGCCAAGCAGATGGAGGCCCGCGCCGCCAAGACCGGTAAGCCTGCTGTGCTGACCGAGTTTGCCGTTTACAATCTGGAGCGCAACAACCACTTTGACTGCTCCAAGGCAAAAAATGAGCTTGGCTTTGCCCCACGTCCCTACAAGGAAACACTGCATGATTTGGCGGTTTGGCTCAAGCAGGAGGGAAAAATCGCATGAAGAAGCTGTATGAATCTATCTGCAAGCTTATGCAAATGAATGACCAGCAGTGGGAGTGCTATCTCCACGCACTGGATTCCCTGCACTGACACAAAGAAAAGGGGGTGCCTATTATGAAAAAGGTATGCGTTATCACAGGCGGCGGCAGCGGCATGGGGCTTGCCACGGCGAAGCTCGTCTGTGAAGAAGGATATTACACGATTTTGGTGGGGCGCACGGCGTCCAAGCTGGAAAAGGCAGTCAACGATCTGCGCAGTGCAGGCGGCGAGGCTGAGGCGTTCAGCTGTGATGTTTCCGACCGTGAAAGCTGCTTTGCGCTGGCCAAACACGCCGCCGAATGCGGCGAAGTAAAAGCGGTATTGCACATTGCGGGTCTTAGCCCTCACATGGGCGATGCTGAAAAGATTTTGCGCGGCAATGCGCTGGGCACGGTGAATATCAACGATGCCTTTTATGAGGTCATGGCACCGGGCGGCTGTGTGATCGACACCTCCAGCATGAGCGCCTACCTTGCCCCGCAGTTTGTCATGCCCAAGGGTGCGTACAAGCTGGCGCGCACCGACCGTAAAAAATTCATCAAAAAGCTGGTGGCGCGGGCAGGCATAGCCCCTAAGGACGCCCGCCCGGGTCTGGCCTACGCCATCAGCAAGCATTTTGTAATTTGGTTTGCTAAGACCGATGCCGCACGCTTTGGCGAGAAAAATGTGCGTTGCCTGAGTGTGACACCCGGCAACTTTGACACGCCGATGGGCGCACTGGAAAGCGGGCAGGCGGATGTATTCAAAAAATACTCTGCTCTCAAGCGCAACGGAAAGCCGGAAGAAATCGCCGCTTTGTTTGCGCTTCTTCTGGATGAGCGGCTGGGCTTCCTGACCGGAGCAGACATTCTTATGGACGGCGGCGTTGTGGCAAGCGGCGCCAGCGGATTGAGCAAATAAAAAAGGGCAGCAAAGTAAACCCCGATTTTAGCTTTTGGGGTCTGCTTTGCTGCCTTTTGAATTTTGTGCTTTCGCTTGGCTGTGCTTTAGTGCAACTCGCTTTCGCAGCGGTCCAGCACGGCGGCAATAACCTGATCCATGTCGTAATACTTGTACTCACCCAGGCGTCCGCCGAAGATGACCTTCGGCTCGGCGTCGGCCAGTTTCTTGTACTCGGCATACAGTGCGCCGTTTTTAGCATCGTTGACGGGGTAATACGGCTCGTCACCGGGCTTCCACTCGGAGGAATACTCGCGGCTGATGATCGTTTTGGGCAGGTCGTTGCCGTTCTCGTCCTTGCCGAACTCGAACCATTTGTGCTCGATGATGCGGGTCCACGGCGTCTCGCGGTCCGTGTAGTTGACGGCAGCGTTGCCCTGGAAGCTGGGCTTGTCGAGCAGCTCATTCTCAAACCGGACAGAGCGGTACTCCAACGTGCCGAGTTTGTAGTCAAAATAAGCGTCAATCGGGCCGGTGTAGACGATTTTGTCAGCCAGTGCGTCCAGCGCGGCCTTGTTTTCAAGGTAATCGGTGTTCAGCCGCACCTCGATGCCGTCCAGAAGATTGGCGATCATCTTGGTGTAACCGCCGATGGGAATGCCCTGATACAGCGCGTTGAAATAGTTGTTGTCAAAGGTCAGCCGCACAGGCAGGCGCTTGATGATAAATGCCGGCAGGTCCTTGCAGTCGCGGCCCCACTGCTTTTCGGTGTAGCCCTTGATGAGTTTTTCGTAGATGTCGCGGCCCACAAGGGAGATGGCCTGCTCCTCGAGGTTCTGCGGCTCGTGGGTGATCTCGCGGCGCTGCTCCTCGATCTTGGCGGCTGCCTCCTCCGGTGTGACGACGCCCCACATTTTATTAAAGGTATACATGTTGAAGGGCAGCGAATACAGCTCACCCTTATAGTTAGCAACGGGAGAGTTTGTAAAGCGGTTGAACTCGGCAAACCGGGTGATATAGTTCCAGACCTTTTTGTTGTTGGTGTGGAAGATGTGCGCACCATACTTATGGACGTTGATACCCTCGATGTTCTCGGTATAAATGTTGCCCGCAATGTTGGGGCGCTTATCCACGACCAGCACGGATTTGCCGTGGGCCTTGGCCTCATGGGCGAAGATGGCACCGTACAGACCGGAGCCGACTACCAGATAATCATATTTCATATAACAGGTGTTCCTCTCTTTAAAAGTCACAGGGATATTGTGCGGTAATGGCATTGAGAGCCTTACTCCACTGTCAAAAAGCGGCAGAAAGGCGTTTCAGTCTCTGCCGAATAGATCTCTTGTGTAGACCTTGTCCTGCACATCGTTGAGGCAGGCATCGTAGCGGTTGGCCAGAATGGCCTGACTCTGCCGCTTGAATTTGTCCAGATCGTTGACCACTGCCGAACCGAAGAAGGTCTTGCCGTCCTCCAGCGTAGGCTCATAGATGATGACCTGTGCGCCCTTGGCCTTGATGCGCTTCATGACACCCTGAATCGAGCTTTGGCGGAAGTTGTCGCTGTTGCTCTTCATCGTCAGGCGGTAGACGCCGATCGTGACGGGCCTTTCGCGGCTTTCGTCAAACTCATTTTCCTGATCGTAGCCGTAGTACCCGGCCAGCTTCAGCACGCGGTCAGCGATGAAGTCCTTGCGGGTGCGGTTGGACTCCACAATGGCCTCGATGAGATTTTCCGGCACATCGGCGTAGTTTGCCAGCAGCTGCTTCGTGTCCTTGGGCAGGCAGTAGCCGCCGTAGCCGAAGCTGGGGTTATTGTAATGGCTGCCGATGCGCGGGTCAAGACATACGCCGTCAATGATCTGCTTCGTGTTCAGGCCCTTGCTCTCCGCGTAGGTATCCAGCTCATTGAAATAGGCAACGCGCAGCGCCAGATAGGTGTTGGCGAACAGCTTGACGGCCTCGGCCTCGGTAAAGCCCATGAAGAGCGTATCAATGTTCTCCTTGATGGCCCCTTCCTGCAGCAGTGCCGCAAATTCGTGGGCGGCTGCGACAAGGTGCGCATCCTCCGGGTCGGTGCCGACGATGATGCGGGACGGGTAGAGGTTGTCATACAGGGCCTTGGACTCCCGCAGAAATTCCGGGCTGAACAGGATGTTCCGGCTGCCGAGCCTTTCCCGCACCGACACCGTGTAGCCCACGGGAATCGTCGATTTGATGACCATGACGGCATTTGGATTGACCTCCGTGACAAGGCGGATGACTGCCTCCACTGCAGAGGTGTCAAAGTGCTGGGTCTGGCTGTCGTAGTTGGTGGGTGCAGCAATGACCACAAAGTCCGCATCGGCGTAGGCTGCCTTTGCGTCCAGCGTAGCGGTCAGATCCAGCTCCTTCTCAGCCAGATATTTCTCGATGTAATCATCCCGGATCGGCGATTTGCGCGCGTTGATCAATGCGACCTTTTCCGGCAAGATATCCACCGCCGTCACATGATGGTGCTGGGAAAGCAGCGTGGCAATCGAAAGCCCCACATAGCCGGTCCCGGCCACCGCGATCTTATATTTTTTCATAACAGTTATACTCCGCAGCTGCGAATTTTCCGTAAGGCAGCGGTCAAAATTGCGCCGTGCCGGCTTACCGTATGTGGGTTTATTATAGCACGTCACCGGCCACAATTCAATATTGCCGCTTCCCTCTGAATTGTTTGAACAATAATCCAGTATTGAAAACAATCGTCTCTACTCAGTCTTTGCTGTATCTGCTAAGATAGAATCACGGTACTGGCGTGGTGTCAGACCGGTTTGTTTACGGAAAACACGATAAAAGTAATTGTCATCCAGGAATCCGATCTGCTGGCAGATCTGTGCATTGGACAGATTCGTATCACAAAGAAGCTTCATCGCTTTTTGGATGCGCAGGTGCGTGATCTGCTCGTTGATGCCGCAGCCATAGAGCTGCCGGGAAAGATAGTACAGCCCGGTACGGCTTAACGAAAGATCACGGCAGATCGTTTCGTTTGTCAATGTCTCATCCAGATGTTCCGCCAGGTAGCGGCTCAGTTTTTCCTGCGCACTGCCCGCTGCCAGCCGCGTCAGCCCCTTTTGGTACAATGCAGCCGCCGCCAAAGCCAGCAGATCCGCTGCTGATTTCAGCACCGGATAGGGCGTGCGCGGCAAGGTATTATAGGCTTTTTGCAGTGCCGTTTTATCAATTGCGTAAGCCGAGCAGCATTTTTGCGCATAGCTCCACTCGCTCTGCTCATCGGCCCCCTGTACAATGTGGCTCAACAGCAAAAAGCCCACAACAGCACCATCAATTTGGACCGGCGTGATCACTTCGATCAACCCCGCATGGCAGGGGTAGATGATCGTCTGCTTTTGCCGCGTTGCCTTGCGGCAAGCCGCCTGGTCACACAGGTAACAGCCGGTCTTGCCATCAGGCACACTGCGGATCAAGCGGCAATAAGCTGGCAGTTCCGGCGGATAGGCAAGCACTTCGATTCCATACGAATCAAAAACGGCGGAGCGCAGCCCCGTAAGGCAGTGAAAATCCTGCAAGAGGACCAAAAGCTCCTTTTTATTGAAAACGGTTCCCATGGGTGCGTTCCTTTCCGAACATTTAGGGCAACACCGCATAATTCCCGCCTTACGGCTTAAGCACCGCTCCGGCGGCTGCGGCACGGCATCTGCGTTGCCAAAATGCTCGATAATACACAAAGTATTATCTGCGCTTTTGGCTTAGCAGCTGCCGCGCCTCGCTCGCCGTATCGGCACTTAGAATTATGCGGTATTGCCCTATAAATTACTGATACACGATCGCGCTCTTGACCCTGTTGGCGGCGTCGGCACCGGCCAGGATGCGGGCAAGCGCCAGCGCAAACGGGATGGCGGCACCGAGGGCCTCGCCGGTGACGATGCTGCCGTCGATGGTGAGTGGCAGTCCGGTGTAGCTGGCCCCTGCGGCGGTCAGGTCGGCGTCCATGCCGGGGTAGACCGTGGCCTTTTTGCCGTTCAGCACGCCGAACGCCGCCAGCGCGGTGGGCGCGGCGCAGATGGCGGCCACGACCTTACCCTCGGCGGCAAAGTCCCGGCAGACTCGGCGCACCGTGGCGTCGGCCTTCAGGTTGGGCACACCGGGGATGCCGCCGGGCAGGATGCAGGCGTCAAACACCGTGTAGTCCAGCTCCTCGGCCAGGGCGTCAGCCACAACGCTGATCTGGCGGGCACTCTTGACGATCTTCTCCCCGCCGACGGCGGCAATCGTGACCTCGACACCGGCGCGGCGCAGGATGTCCACGCAGAGCAGACCCTCGCACTCCTCAAGGCCGGGGGCAAAAAAGATAACAGCTTTAGACATACTAGCATCTCCTGTTCAGTTAAAAGGATGGAACGCGCGGGTGATGCGCCAGATGCCCGGCAGCGGGCTTTTGAGTCCGCGCAGGGTCTGCACCAGCCCGACGAGGGACAGCACATCCACCAGCAGCGTCAGGGTCAGGCCCAGCTCACTGCCGTGGGGCAGGAAGCCGACGCAGGCGCAGACCGTGGCCAGCGCCAGCACAACAAGGCCCTGATTCAGGTGGAACTTTACAAACTCATCGTGCCGCCATTTTGTGCAGGCGGGGATGAGGATGAGCACCTTCCTGTCTCTTATACACATCTCCGAGCCCACGAGACCGAGGC
>ENA-OZKW01000151-OZKW01000151.1-human-gut-metagenome-genome-assembly--contig:-NODE-151-length-20513-cov-31.949897_pt1 | contig 20513 bp, 24 predicted proteins | sample MGYA00244833_ERZ653778 | MGnify/ENA primary metagenome ERZ653778 (study PRJEB26926, sample SAMN06165284) | human gut metagenome | biome: ENVO:00009003; feature: ENVO:2100002; material: ENVO:00002003... | reverse complement strand
TTATACCCAGGGCGCTGCCCTGGGCTAGGAGCTTTTGGGCCTTCAGCCCGTACTTGAATCACAGTGCAAAGAAAGTGCAAACGAGAACAGAGCTAAGCTTGCTTAAGCTTTGTCGAGTGCAGCCTTTCTTTTAACGACAGTGCAAAGGTACGGCAATTTTCTGATACTACCAAATTTCACCCTGCAGAGTTATGTTAAACGGATTTAACACTTCGAGCACATCCGGTTAATCTTACCAACTCATAATTTATCGGGCGAGAAAACTATATTTTGCAAAAAGTTTCTCTATGTTTCCTTACTCTGAAGACAGCAGGAAGCAAGAAATCATCCATCAATGCTTTCACCTTCCTCAACCCCAAAAGTGTGACAGTTGTGACAGTTTTCAGCGCCTACCCCCACCTCCCTCTCTTTAGAGGTAACTTATTATATATATAAATATATATATAATAAGTTAAATATAATAATAACAATTTGAAAGCAGCCCGAGTTCATATACCCCTCCCCTGAAAACTGTCACAACTGTCACAACTGTAACGCTCCCTCACTCCTTCCACTTCTCTCACACATCATCCAGTTTTTGTAAAGAAATCACCTACCCTCCTCCATCCCCCGCCCCATCAGTCTTGCGGAGATTATTTGGCTTATTCTCCGCAAATTTGCGGAGAATAGACAATAAATCCCCCAAAAACTTGCGAGAAAGAGAATTATTTCATATATTAGCAGAAGAAAAAGAAAGGATATGAAACAAGGAAACAACAGAATACAATTACCCCTGGAAGAAATCAAGCTCGCATTCGCTGCTTCATGCGTTGAGGGAGCTGCAAGAAAGCTAGGGGTACCATATATTGAAATATACGAAAGAATGAGAAAGGTTGATTTAATCAACAAGTTCATTCTGCCCCACTACGATACGCTCCACACCGAAAGTCGAGAGTATCTTATAGAAGATGTCATTGAGTGTCTAACTAATTGGGAGAAGAAAGCTTCTCATCAATAAATACTTAGTATATAATGGAACAGAAAAAATATAAACAGATCAACACAAAGACGCCTGAGATTCAAGAAATGATTCTCAGCTATCAGATAGGTGGCGTAGCATACGAACTTTCACAGCGCCTGGAAATATCTCCAGCTCTGGCTCTCGATCTCTTCTATCGCAGCAAGACCTGTGCCCAACTCCACGATAAGCGCACCGGCCTGTATCTCATGAGCAATGGCTACATCGCCGATGATTTCATTTACGAGAAGCAGAGAGGATACTAAGCCGCAGTTAATACCTGAGATACCTTGCCCCACACGGGCTGAAGGACCAGAAGCTCCTAGTCCAGGGTAACACCCTGGGTATAAGCGCAATCCGCCTTGCGCCCTGTAAGGGCAAAAGCCTTAAAAAAGTCCGTGAAATCCCTGCCTATTCCTCCTCGTCTCTACGCCTCCTATGCCATTTGTAGTCATTGTACAATACCCACAGACCGCCTCCCCCAGAGAAGAGACAGCCCACTACTCCCACTATCTGACAATATGTTTCAGATGGCACCCTACTTGATACTTTCTCCCGAAGAAACATATCAATGCCGCCACACGCAAAAATCAGACACAACAGGTAAAACTTAATTTTAATCGATATTTTCTTCCTATAGAAAAGGAAACAAACCAAAGAAATACCTACCATTAACATTAAACATAATGAAGATATTCTCCCAAAAGAGAATTCTTCATGCCCCGACAACCTAAGGTATAACTTGTATATGGAAGCAGCAACCAATACCAAACCAACAGCATAACTTATCCAAATCACTTTCCGAGTATCTTTAGAATCGAAAAGTGAATCCACGTTCTTCCAATATTTATCCATATCTTTCATAAGCCTTATTCCCGATAATAGTAGTTACTAATCACGATGCCTTGGATCCGGCTCCGCCACCATTTCCGGCTCTTCTTCCGGCAATTCATATTCTCGGATTCATTGTAAAACCAAAAATCGTCAGCAGGTTGCTGACGATTTCAAATTATTGATTCCTAACTCAACTTTGTTAATTTTATTGTTCCAATTTCTTGATCTCTTCGATAGATAAGCCGGTGGATTTTGCAATGACGTCTATTGGAGTATTGTATGCCAACAGGTTCAAAGCAATCTCTTTATTTCTCTTTTTTTCTCCTTTTTCTATACCTTTTTCTATACCTTTCTCCATACCTTTCTCCATACCTTTCTCCATACCTTTTTTTAATCCTTTCTCCTCAGCATGCTTATATACCGCATAATTGTCCCACATGACCATCATGCTGTTGTCGTATTTCTCCTGTTCCTCTTTGGTCAGAGTCTTTGAGTCGGCAATTTCTGCCAGTCTCTTGAATATCTTATGCTGAGCCTCGAAAGGCATTTGTTCCAAAGTCTCCATATGCTTCAAATTATAAATCCAACAATCTAAAAACGTAGTACACTCTTCCTCTTTCTTCTTGAAAAGAGGCATTACCAAGTAGATGAAGCGGATCTTGTTAGAATAAACCTCTCCGCTATCCTTGTCTGCCAGCACAACGTCTGTTCTGAACTTCTTTGGCGTATTTTCATCTACATCAAAGTTCATGAAACAGATAACATAAACGGGTGTGAGATGATAATCCCATTGTCCTTTTACGCCTTGGTCTACTATCGTTTTCGATGCATAGTAGAGAGACCGGTCGATGAAATAGGTCTGGCTCCTGTTTTGCATTTCAACGATAATGTGCTCACCTGTGTCAGTTTCGCAAAAGACGTCGTAGATGATACCTCTCTGGTCTTTTGTTTCTGGCAACATCTCCTTGTCCTTAAACTTCACATCCGTGATGTGCTGCTCTCCCAGGAGCAGCTGGTTCAAGAACTCTATCAGCAAGTCTTTGCTGTATTCCTGGCCGAAGATTCGTTTGAACGACCAGTCTGAGAATGGGTTGATGTATCTTGCCATATCTTTGCGATTTTATGTTCTCGCTGCAAAGATAAGCTTTTCTTCCGTAACTTCCAAGAAATTAACAAGAAAAAATTCTCTAATTCTTGACTAAAAAATGATAATAGCTACTTGATAGTTCCGCATGTGGTTCAGGTACGGGCTGAAGGCCCAAAAGCCCCTAACCCAGGGTAACACCCTGGGTATAAGCGCATTTTGCCTTAATTCTTAATAATTCTTCTTCTGAAAGGCCTGTATATCTCGCGATTTTATCAACAGGTTCATTTTCCATCAGCATATTCTTAGCTACTTCAATTTTAGCCTCTATGATAGCTCCTTTATAAGCTGCAATATGGTCACGCATCACCTTGATTGCATCATCATATTTCTCTTGATCTTCATTGCTGAGTGCAGTAATATCCTCTATCGCAGCAAGTTTCTGAAAGAGTTCATTTCCTGCCAAAGAAGGTATTTTGTCCAATATACTCGTATTATTTAATTCTATTAAAAGAAAACATTCTTATATCAATTAACACCATTCATTGGCAAAATTAATCTTTTCTCACGAAAACACAAAAGAAAAAGCCCAAAAACTTGCATAAAAGAGAAATATTGCTTATTTTTGCAGCAAAATAAAAAGAAAAAGAGGCAAAGGAAATATAAGCTTATCAGTAATTTCTCATAAATCGTGTAATAATTCATAAAAAAGAAGGCTTTTACTTGTCTGATTCAAGTTTTTATCTTATCTTTGCATTATGAAGAAGGAAAAGGAATATACATTGACTGCCATCCGTGAATGCCTGGCTAAGAATATGCCACCATACGGAAAAGCGATACTTTTTGGCTCACAAGCTAGAGGCACCGCTAGGGATGATAGCGACTGGGACATTCTTGTTATCTTAGACAAGGATCAACTTCTACCTTCTGATTATGATAATGTAACCTATCCTCTTACCGAGCTAGGATGGGATTTAGGAAAAGAAATAAATCCTGTAATGTATTCCGCTAAGGAGTGGCAGAAATATAAGATTACACCATTTTATAAAAATGTTGAAAAGGAAGGAGTAAGATTATGGGGCTAACAAACGATGAAAGAAGTTCTTTAGTAGAACTTCGTCTGGAAAAAGCAAAAAGATTTATAGCAGAAGCAGAGCAAATGCTTTCTATGGGATTATGGGATTTGGCAGCTAATAGGTTTTACTATTCTTGTTTCCATGCTGCTCAGGCACTATTAATACATTATGGGCTTTCGGCACATACTCATGCTGGTACTTTAGGCGTATTTGGTATGAATTTCGTTAAGACAGGTAAAATTGACAAAGAACTTGGTGCATTTTTCTCCAGGATGGAACAATTAAGAATGAAAGCTGATTATAACTGCGAATATGATGTTAGTAATTCAGATGTCGAGAATATGCAGCAACCTGCTCATGACTTTTTAAATAGCATCATCAAACTTATCAAAGAAAAACAATAATGCGCAATATAACTTTCACCCAAAAGTCGTACTTTTGCGGCTCAGGGGAGATTGTCCGTGGATAGACAACTGCTATTTGCGCAGTTGTCACCTTTGGATTAGAAGTGATAAGTTTGTAGATGGCTCTTTTAGCCTTCGCGAACTCTTTTCTTAGCTTGACTTCTTGGGCTGTTTCTTTCTTTTCGTTGGCGAACTCTTTGGTGTCGTTGGCGAACTGTTTTTCTGAGTTAGCGAACTCTTTTGAGTCGTTGGCGAACTGTTTTTCTGAGTTAGCGAACTCTTTTGTGTCGTTGGCGAACTGTTGATTTATGACACACCCTCTTGTGGACCTTCAGCCCGTACTTAAACCACATGCGAAACTTGAGTTAAGAGTCCACTTAAAAATTCCGTGAAATCCCTGCCTATTCCTCTCGTCTTTCCGCCTCCGGCTCCGCCACCATTTCCGGCTCATCTTCCGGCAATTCATATCTTCTGATATGATGATCTTCCAGATAGATATGGTTCAGCGTAAAGGCGAGCGACTCCAGCGTCTTCTCCCTTACAGCCGGCTTCAGTTCGCATTCCCATATCACGATGGTATGCCATCCCATTTCAGCCAGCCGGTGCAGCACCTCATGGTCCCTCTCCCGGTTCCTCCTGATCTTCTCTATCCAGAACCCGGTGTTCGATTTCGGCACCACATAATATTTGCATCCCTCATGTCCGTGCCAGAAGCACCCGTTCACCAGAATACAGGTACGATACTTCCTCAGCACGATGTCCGGCTTGCCCGGCAACCGCGGATGATTGAGCCGATACCTGAATCCCCTACTCCACAGAAATTTCCTGACAAGAATCTCCGGTTTGGTATCCCTGCCCCTTATTGCCGCCATATTGTTATGGCGCTGTTCTATGGTCAAACGGTCCGACATCTTTAATTTATCATCAACATCTGTTTAACATTGCAACATCGCAGCAGGCGTTATGTTCAGAACCTTGCATAGCAATCTAGCTATTTTTAGAGTAGGCTCAGAGCGCCCTGTTACATAATCGTTAATACGTGAAGGACTTACTCCAATTTCTGAAGCCAGTTGTTTTTGAGTCATTTCCTTTTCATTTAAAGAAAGTTCGATAAGTTCAGAAACAGAAGGCTTTCCGATAGGAAAATGTTTCTTTTCGTATGACTCAACAATGTCCGACATTAATGTCAGTTCTATGGCATTCTTATCGTTGGCAGGCGTATCGTCCGTTACCAATGGCAGGAGATCTTCTATTCTGTTGAGTGCAAACTCATATTGTTCTTTCGTAATTCTATCCATAATTGTTTTTATTAAATGGTGGAACAATCTATTTTGTCATATTCACTATGTGTTCCGACAAATCTTACGAAGAGTCGGCCTATTGTAAATTTAATTACCACTACCAACCTATACCTGTTTCCTCGAATGTTGAATACGTAATGTTGATTACCTACGTAGTCAGCATCAGGAAAGTCAGTTCTTATATCAGAAAAGTTGCGCCATTCTGCTTCTTCCGCAATCTGGTACCATCTTTCCAGAGCTACTTTTGAGTCTTCTCGCCCAGGGGTCTCGTAAAACTCTTTTAGTTTCCTATGCGAAATAATTCTCATAATTCCATGATTTAAATTTTCATTGCAAAGATATATAGAAATATTGAAATACAATAGTTTCTTCCATAAATATTTTGTTTTTTAGGATTATTTATATAATTAAGCTTGTTTTTCTACTATTTAGCTTCCACCTTTCCCCCTTACGGGCTGAAGGCCCAGAAGCTCCTAGCCCAGGGCAACACCCTGGGTATAAGCGCAAAATTAATCTTTTCTCACGAACACACAAAAGAAATCCCCCAAAAACTTGCATAAAAGAGAAATATTGCTTATTTTTGCAGCAAATAAAAAGAAAGAACGATGGCAAAGGAAAATATAGACTTATCGCTACTTTTATAAGCTCTATGCTCCATTGTTGGCAAATCGTCAGCAACCTGCGGACGATTTTACAGAGAGTTTGATTAGCTCTGATATTCAGACCATTGCAGAACAAAAACAAAATCGTCAACAGCCTGTTGACGATTTCAAATTATTGTTTTTTATACCATGGGGGCATCATTGCCGTATCTTAGAGAAGTGCAAGGACAACATGCCTAAAGCCTTGTTTTTCGTAAGAAAGACCTGGGAGAACAATTGGGGACGTGACGCTCTTCTCAACTGGCTTGATACCGACCTTTATGAGCGTGACGGCAAAGCCATCACAAACTTCCAATCCACGCTCCCTGCCATACAGAGTGACTTGGCGCAACAGATAACCAAAGATCCATATCACTTGGACTTCCTTAATTTGAGGGAGAAATTTGATGAGCATGAGATTGAGGATGAATTAGTGAACAACGTGACTCGTTTCTTATTGGAACTCGGAAAGGGATTTTCCTATATGGGCAGGCAGTTCCGTTTGGAGGTAGGTCAGCAGGAGTTCTTCCCCGATTTGCTTTTTTACAATACCCACCTCCACGCCTATGTGGTCGTTGAGCTAAAAGCCCAGTCGTTCCATCCTTCGTTCTTGGGGCAACTGAGTTTCTATGTATCTGCCATTAACCATCAGTTCAAGACCGATATAGACAACCCGACCATCGGCTTGCTCATCTGCAAGGACAAAGACAATGTGGTGGCGAAATACGCCTTGGAATCATACAAGGAACCGATGGGAATATCAGAATATCAACTATCCAAACTCTTTCCGAAAGACTTTAAGTCTTCTATGCCGACTATAGAGGAATTGGAAAAGAGATTTAAAGATAATCAAGAATAGCTTTGATAAAAGAGAAATATTTCTTATTTTTGCAAGCAGATAAGATGCATTTCTATGAAATATTCAAGCAAGCTTGATATTCTGCGTTCGTTTGCATCACAAACATTTTAATTATATAATTATGTTAGGAATAAATGCACCAAAAGTTTTAGCTAAAGGCAAATACGCACAAGCCGTTCGTAAAGCCGCTCTTGCATCCATCGGTGCAAAAGCAAAGAAAGACGATGCCACAAAATACCCATATAAATTTGAGTGGACTATTTGATAATCACCTAACTCTAGTTCTGCATGTGGTTCAGGCACGGGCTGAAGGCCCAGAAGCTCCTAGCCCAGGGTAACACCCTGGGTATAAGCGCAATCAGCCTTGCGCCCTGTAAGGGCAAAAGCCTTTTAAAAACAAGAAAACTAAAATGAAGACAAGAGAAGAATACATAGCCCTCATCGCATCTCATGCCGAAGAACTACAAAACACCTTCGGCATCACCTCCCTGCGTCTCTTTGGTTCTGTAGCAAGAAACCAGCACCATGATGGCAGCGATGTAGATATCTATGTAGAAATGCCCCCTAAGTTTTTCCTGATAGTCCGTCTGAAGGCATACCTTGAAGCCCTTCTATGTAAGGGCGAAAGTTTTGAGAAAAAGCCTAAAAATTTGCAGAAAAATATACCTAATCTTACTTTATATCATACATTTATCAAAATAATCGAATTAATACTTGGTCATTTCACCGAAAAGTTGTACTTTTGCCTAAATTTCAATAAAGAAACAACATGGAAGATTACGATAAACTTATGGTTGGCGACCAATCTACTGACGGGCGCATTATAATTGCTGATAAAGACAGACTTTGCTATCTGGTAAAATCAGGGAACAAAGGCAGCTTTAGTATTCGTACCATATCCAAGCAATTGCTGGGAGAATTTATAGACTACTATAAAAAGAATCCCAACAAAAAGGCTGAGGATGCCAGAGTAGAACTCAAAGAACTGTCTGACATTGATAAATATGAATATGGCTACAACGCTACGTTGACAGCGATGGCCAAGATGGTTCTTGACCCCAAGAACGAACTCGTCAGAAAGGGGATGCCAGCTGATTCTTCTCATGCAGAAAACCATTTGCTTAAGACTACAGGTCTCCAGCAGATTTACTATGGTGCTCCTGGCACAGGTAAATCAAAGACCATCAAGGACTTGACCTTCGGAGAGAGCGTGATTCGTACTACATTCCACCCCGACTCAGATTACGCCTCTTTTGTGGGCACCTACAAGCCTATCACAGAAGAAGTTACGCTGCGCGATTGCAATGGCAAAAAGGTAATCGATGAAGAAACGAATGAAGTTGTAAAGGAAGAAAGAATTGCTTACAAATTCATTTCTCAGGCTTTTCTCGAAGCCTATGTTGAAGCGTGGAAGAAACTAGGCTCCAGCAAGAAACAATATCTTATCATCGAAGAAATAAACAGAGGTAATTGTGCCCAAATCTTTGGTGATCTGTTCCAATTGCTCGACCGCAACGAATATGGCTTTTCTGATTATCCTATCGTTGCAGACAAGGATATGCAGCAGTATCTCGAAAAGGAATTTGCGGGATGGGAGATTACGAATAAAGACGAAATCAACCAGCTCTATGGCGAAGCCAATATGGTAAACCTCATCATGAAGGGAGAGCGCCTTGTTCTGCCTTCAAACCTCTATATTTGGGCTACAATGAACACCAGCGACCAGAGCCTCTTCCCTATCGACTCAGCCTTTAAGCGCCGCTGGGATTGGAAGTATGTGCCTATTCGCGAAGGTCGTGACAAAGAAACCAACGCTCCTCTCAACTGGTACATCAACACGGGAGATAAGCAATACAATTGGTGGTCATTCATCAGCCAGGTTAACAAGCTGATTGGTTCACTTACCAATTCAGAAGACAAGAAACTTGGCTATTTCTTCTGCAAGGCAAAGGATGGCGAAATCGATGCCGATTTATTCGTAAGCAAGGTTATCTTCTATCTCTGGAATGACGTGTTTAAAGACTATGGATTCGATGATAAGGACTTTCAGGATGAAGAAGGCAAGATTCTGTCTTTCGACCGATTCTATGAGGATAAGAACGGCAAAACTAACGTTGATATAGCTATCGTTGAGCAGTTCTTGGAGAATTTGGGAGTAGAAAAGGCTTCTTTTAATAAAGAAGAGGAGGAAATTGATGCTGCCCCAAGCAGCAACGAAACTAAAGGCAACGATGATACAAAGTACAAATTCAATGGCTCTGAACCGCTTGGTAAAAGTGACTTAGGTATTTCCATTATAAAACAATATCTGAAGGAACATTCCGAGATGAAATATTCTGAAATCAAAGAAACCTTCCCAGACTCGATGCTAGGAAAGAAACTGAAGCTCATAGGATTAATCGTCACACGTCAGGAAATAGAAAACGCTGCAGAAAGTTACAAGCAAAAAGCCTATGGCTTTTATAAAAAAAGAAAATTCTATTCTTCTGATGGAGTCGAGTTTTATGTAAGCAATTGGTGGAATATAACAAACATTGATTCTATTATCCAATTTGCAAAAGAACAAGGCTGGACAGTAGAACCAACAAAATAAAGAGATTATGAGAATCCTCATAGAAGAACATCAGTATCAGGCTGATCAGATTAGGGATGTTCTGCACGGCATCGACGCCATGCAGGACATTGATGGCAACGTCAGCATCAACTACGTTGGGTATTACTACAATACCCAACTCAACGATTGCGTCTTTATTTTGCCGAAAGTACTGCTCGAAGACACCTCAGAGGGCGAAAAAGTATTCGGCAAATACGCCCCGGAAAACATCGTCAACCTGAACCAGAACAACCCACTCTCTCAACAGGAGAAAGACTTCATCTATGAGTTCTCTGTCTGGATTTACCGCACCATCGAGGTTTACAACAATACCACCAGAAACGGCATTGTCTATCACCAAAAAATAGCGTGCCTCGGTAAAAGTAACAGACAAATCAACAACACATTCCTCGATATCCTGCTGGCTCTCATCGACTTCAACAAGCATAACCAGGATTTCATCTTCTTCATTCTGAAGAACATCCATTCCGGTTACAACCGCATTCATTGGTCAAAGACCATAGCCACCACGAGTGCCATCATCAGCAAAAACAGCCCTGTTTATACCCATCCTGTCAACAGGAAAAAGCAGATTAATTTTGATGAAGAACTCTTGATTATCTTCTATTCCATCCTGAATTATATCAGCGAAAGATACGGCTTCGCCAATCATATCAACTGCAATTTCCAGCTGATAACAGGCTATCGTTTCAAGACCTATCTGGATGGATTAGGGAAGACCAGGCTGCTCCAGATTAAGTATAAATACTTCTCAGACAAGGCTTTACACCTCTGGCAACTATGCTACGATTTTTTTGACAATGCCAAGCGCATGAACATCCAGCAGGAACGCAAGGAGTATCTTCTGGTCAAGAGTTTCAATATCGTTTTCGAGGCCATTATTGATGAACTTCTAGGCGAGAAGAACATTCCAGCCGGACTGAAAGAACAGGCCGATGGCAAACGCATAGACCATCTGTACAGCTACCAGAACCTGATTACAACAAGAAATCAGGAGCCAGTTTATTATATCGGCGACAGCAAGTATTACAAGTTAGGTCATTCCATCGGCAAAGAATCTGTGTATAAGCAGTTTACGTACGCCAGAAACATCATCCAGTGGAACCTGAACCTCTTTATGAACGACGATAAGGACGATGAAGAACTGCAATACGACAAGCGTAACTTTGGCAACGTACCCAAGCTTCGCGATGACCTGACGGAAGGCTACAACATCATTCCGAACTTCTTCATCAGCGCAAAGATGGCAGAGAATCTCTCTTTCTCAGACCAGATTTCGTCAACCGACAGGGAAAAGAAGTGCTTCAACACCCAGCATTTCAACGACCGCCTGTTCGACCGCGACACCCTTCTCGTCTTCCACTACGATGTCAACTTCCTCTATGTAGTATCTCTGTATGCCCGTCATAACGAGCACCAGAAATTCGCCTGGAAGAACCGGGTTCGCAAGATGTTCCGTGATGAAATCCAGAAGATGCTGGACGAAAGATACGACTTCTATCGCCTTACGCCGAAAGAAGATACACAAGTAGAAGAATTCGTCAGCCGGAATTTCAGAAAGCTTATCGGCAAGATATTCTCGCCAACGAAATCCAATGATTATCTGATACTTGCGTTCGAGAAAGAAGACTCCAACGAGGAGCAGAAAGAAGCTATCATAAACGATGTTAAGGAGAAATTCTATATAGAGGGATTTGCCTTATCAGCTAACGACAGGATAGGCTAATATATTATAAGATACCTTCCACAACATCAATATCTGCTGCAGCCCAGTCGAGCCCTTTCAGCTCTTCTTTGCTGCACCACTTGCTATCAGCGTGCTCACGCCTCTTGAACCCATCAGCATCGCCTTTTGGCGTACACAGAAAGGCAGTCATGGTTATCGAGAAACCAGGATACTCGTGATTCACAGTTACCAACTCCCCTCCTACTTCTACCGGATACTCCATCTCCTCCATCAGCTCACGAGCCAGCGCCTGTTGAGGAGTTTCACCAGGCTCAATCTTGCCACCAGGAAACTCCCATTTATAGCTGGTATACTCAAACTTTGTCTTACCTTTCTGCATGCAGAGATACTTGCCATCATGGCAAACCACGGCTGCAACCACATTATAATGTTTCATTGTTCTTATCTCCTATTTAAAACTATACATTTGCCAAAGTTGCTGCATATTCGTAAACAGAACCAGGCATTGGAGTCTTCAGATTCCAAACAATCTGCATCGGCTTATTGCCCTCAAAACTATCAAGAGTAACCTTGCCAAGATAAACGTATCCAAGGGTACGATACTTGTTTTCAGCAGCATTTCTCTGCTTTCTTACAAACAGCAGCATTTCTCGCGAACCCTTTATATAACTTTGACCGGTAGGCGATTCCTGTCTGACTGAGTTTTGAGTTTCCCAGTGAAACTTAACAGCGGTCTGGGCAAAGTCCTTATAGTTAGTATTCGAGCCCTCTTCTCTATCCTTGATGACATCTACAAACATCGCTTCCATAGGGATTCCATTCAGCGTATTACGTTCGCAACCCTCTCGGCTTGGTGACATTTTCTGCAAAGTTGAAGTCTCGATGGCTACCTGTATCTGCGCTTTGGTATACACTCCGTGAAGTTTCAATGGGAACGAATCTCTGAAAGCAGAATTATCATCCTGCTCCAATGCGTTGCAGCGAGACATCAATATCTCTGTTAGCTGACATACCTCATCCGCAAAGAACTCGTCCTCGCTTAATCTGTTGAACATCAGCTGCAAGCTATCATATTCACCAGCAGAGATATACAAATCATAATATAACATCAACGCCATCTTCTGCTCCCTTGGTGTCAGCAATCCCTCGCTTACCTTAAAACGGCGAGCAGCCAGATCATGGATAAAACTGAAGTAAGAATACGAATCGGTAGAGAACCATTTCTTGCTCACGGCACGAGATAATTCTACATTAAGTTCCGACTCCTTAGTAGTTACTCCAGCCAGGCAGCAGAGGCTATTCCAGGTTGTGCCATTATAGAGCTTTTCCAGAGGCACATGAGTGAGTCTGAGGAAAGCAGCAAGCGATAATGGTTCGCTGAATTTCTGCTCAAACTGCTTGATGGTCTGAATGATTCTCGACTTCTTGAAACTATTAATATAGCCATTGATATTCTGAATAATATACTCCTTTGCCTTTGGCTCTAACTGGATGGTACAGCCCAAAGGAAGATGAGGGAAATCCTTTTCCACCTCTTCCTTCACGCTCATGGATGTTCGCCCCATCAACGCACGGAATCGGTCCATATAATTGAACTCGGCACGAGAATGACCTACGAAATCCAAGACCGTAAGATACTTCTTGTCTTTGGCTTTTCTCAAACCACGACCAAACTGCTGCAGGAAGATGGTCAAACTCTCTGTCGGACGAAGGAAGAGCACTGTATCTATCGCAGGAATATCGATACCCTCGTTAAACATATCTACTACAAAAAGATAGTTTATTTTCTTCTCTGCCAAACGTTTTATCTCGACATTTCTATACTTAGAATTCTCGCTCGTCAGAACAGCAGACTTCAAACCAGCCAAGGTAAACTTGGCATTCATGTAGTTAGCATGCTGCTGGTCTACACAGAAGCATAAAGCCCTAACATCGTTATAGTTAGGCAAATATTTTTCTAAGGTTTTGAAGATAATATTGGTTCGTAAATCGTTGTTGGTATATATTTTAGAAAGCTCTGAAGCCACGAATCTGCCTCGCTCCCATTTCACCTCAGACAAATCTACAGAATCGGTGATGCCGAAATAATGAAATGGAGACAGCAGGCGATTATTCAGAGCAGTATCCAAACGTATTTCTGCCGAAATCTGATGATTGAAGTATTGGGTAATATCGTTGTTATCCATTCGCTCAGGCGTGGCGGTAAGACCCAAAAGTACCTTCGGCTTAAACTTATGCAAAATCTTCTGATAGGTATCTGCCACGATATGATGAGCTTCATCAAACACGATATAGTCATAATAATCATCTGGCAGCTGGAGCTTGTCCAATCTGTTATTCAGCAAATCCTTTGATGCAAAGAGATGCGAATACGAAGAGGCTTCATGTCCACCATACCACATATCACCGAAATTCGGATCTCCCAATACCGCACGATAGGTAGCACAAGCCTGTTTGATAATCTCTTCACGATGCACCACAAAAAGGAAATTAGCCTTTGTATGCTGCTCTTTAAAACGCTTATAGTCGAAAGCGGCAATAACCGTTTTACCGGTACCGGTGGCAGCAACCACCAGGTTTCGCCAGTTGTTATGGTAACGGCGTTCCTTCTCCAGCCTGTCAAGGATATCGTTCTGATATTCTTTGGCTTGCATCAAATCGAGCACCGAATAATCTATTCCTTCAGAAGTTTGAGCGTTCTTATCGAGCGCCTTCTTCAAGCGCTCGCTATCCCGATTCAGATAGAAAGTTTCGAATACATCTTGTTCCCAATAGGTATCAAATGTATTCTTTACGGTAGCGAAAATATGCGGCAATTCCATCTGAGTTACCTTCACATTCCACTCCAAGCCTTCGGTCAATGCTGCATGAGAAATATTGGAAGAGCCAATATATGCCGTATGGAAGCCGCTATCGCGCATAAACACATACGCCTTGGCGTGAAGGCGGTCTAAATCACTATGATAAGATATCTTGATTTCGGTATGAGCCAGTTTAGAAAGCTTCTCTACAGCCTTATATTCCGTAATCTGCATGTAGGTAGTGGTTATCACTCTCAAACATCCTCCACGGGCCACAAACTCCTGTAATTCGGGCAGCATCATATTCAAGCCGGACAAACGTATAAAGGAAACCACGATATAAATCTTGTCGGCAGACAGGATTTCTTTCTTCAGTTCGCTAATCATATTTACAGAGTTCTTTGCCCCTGTAAAAAGACTACTTTTAGTAAGCGAAGTAAGAGGGGTGATTCGCTGTATATACTTCTGTAAATCAGGATAATCGCACTTCGTCTTATCAATGACACTTGTCAGGATAGAGTTGCTGGCATCTACCAAATCATCCTCGTAGTTCTCGATGGCAAACTTTTCGCCCAACTCCTTTATCACGTCATTGGTGAACTGAATGCACTTTTCTACTCCATTCTCCTGCTGAGCCACATCATCAATCGTACTCTGAATCAAGGCATAAAGATAACGTGAAAGATATTGAATCGCCTCATCGCGACCAATTTCTTTCATCCCTATATGATATATTTTTCTATCATATTTTTCAAGTTTTGCCTTGAAGAGTTGGTTTATGATTTGTTCGTATAATCCAGCCATATTATCTTCTTTATTTGACTTTATTTCTTCTAGCGTGCAAAAGTACAAAAAAGAATCCATTTACGTCATCTTTTCTTCTATTTTTTCGGCTTATTTATCATATTCGGGTCGCCATATAAAGCTTTTGCCCTTTCAGGGCGCCAGGCGTGCGGACATGAATACCCAGGGCGATGCCCTGGGCTAGGAGCTTCTGCCCCTTCAGGGCGTGAGGGGAATTGCAGGGGGCGTGTGAGGGGGAATTGCAGGCAGATTCAAGCCAAAGAAGAGGTTCGTTACGATTCGCCTGGGGATGGATTCAATGAAGGCATTTTTGCTTATTTTCCCTTCTTTTTAGTTGCATTCAAGCAAGAATCGCCATCAAACCACTAAAATTCCATAAAATCAATGTATGCTATTCTATACTAGCATACATTCGCATTTTGCCGTTTAATACATAAATTGTATTTTTGCAGAATATTGTTAAATTAAAATGACGACAATTAAAGACTTAAAAGGAAAGTTAATCCAAGAGGATAAGCTGATGTCTATCGAAAGGATTAATGAAATACGAGAGAAAAACATCCTCTCGTATATTAAGTCCTTTATTGGTCAACAAGGAGACTTAATAAGGCCCAAAACTTTCTCCGAAATTACAGGAATCTCGGAACATTCTATTTCCAGAACTCTAAATACATCACACTTGCGACCAGAACAGCAGTTGAGATGGTGCTATTGCATCTGGAATAACTGGGATAAGATAGTTGAAGAATTGGATAAAAAACACAGGGCTATCCACCTGAAATTTGATAAGAAACAATTCCAAGAGGATTTCGATCAGGCCTTTCATAATTTTTCGGATATTGTTTATCTGATGAAGGATTTCAATACTCTTGAAGAAAACATCAATGTTTACCAACAGAAATATTGTAGAAAGAGTTACATAAAATAGTAACTCTTTGAGAGATTGTTAACTTAACGTCTAACTTTTAAAAAAAATCTATGAATTATTCATCTTAGCTCTGGGAGGCATTCCTCATACTGCTCTGCAGCTCAATGTCTCCATAGTCAGGCTTCACCTTGGGAAAAATCGACAAGGGCCCATCTCGTCTACAAATCGAGGTAAGTATTATTACAGTCTATCTTCAAAACAATAAGATTATGACTAGATTCATTTTAAGAATGCTGATTGCTATATGTACTATAGGAAATATCAGTTTGAGGGTTAATATCGTAGTACACCTGGACGGGCAATGTGTGTTTAAGGGTACTACAAATGTCGGATACATTTCAAAACTAATGAAATATGGAGTTTAATTTTGATATTAAAGTAAACAGAGACTTAAAGATTAGTCTTGGTAATGGTGCCATATTTGGTGACAACACAAACTTCTATCCATCTAACACAGAGGAGGTTACTGAAGTTACAGATGCAGACTTCGAGGAGGTGATTGATGAGGTAAGGAAAGAGAATCCTCCCAGTAATAGGTCAACATCAAAGGGAAGACCTACAGAATGCTTATTCTACACAGAAGAAGGTGAAAAAGACATGGAACGTACAAAACGCATGGCTAATCTATTTAAACAATTTTTGGAAAAAGAACATCTCTCGGCGCTTAAAATAACATCCAGCAAATCTTCGCCTATCAATATCAGCATCTTTCTCTTCATGAAAGTTTGGGATAAGAGAAAGGAACTCTGCCTGAAAAATGTAAGTGTAAGAGCTACATACAGATTCCTGAATGAAGATTGCAAAATTAAGACAGATGTGGAGATCGCCACGTATGGAAACGGGTTGAGAGACTGGTTCCGAAGCGACTACTGTGATGACAAGAAGATGAAGGAAATAGAGAATTTCATAGAAAACAGATAGTTTTTTGTGTGCATAATTATTATGCATATTTTGCACAATATGCACAAAGGGGATTTCCCCTTATCTTTGCCCCCGGAATTCAGAACCAATGCGGTCTGAGTTTCGGGGGTTTTTGTGTATCTGCACATCAACCGTGGTGGGAGCCCCCAATCTTCTAAATTATTTAAAATGATGGAAGTGAAAGCGTATGTGTTCAGTCCTCCTCCTTACAGACGACTGAGAGTAGTGAAAACGGAAGAGGGGATTACCCCACAAACCAATCTTTTATTAACGAAATAACATGACAGAAACACAACATGTAATTGCACTGAACCCTTATCGCAAGGGCAATAAGGGGAAGGTGTTTTCCAACAGTCTGGCGGTGTATGACAAGGTGATTGCATCGCCGGAAATCAGGAAGATGATTCAGCAGATTAGGGGCGAGCTGCCTATCCCGAAGGTGAATGCCAACGATGCAGAGGCGGTGAAGAAGGCGCAGGACAGGCTGAAGAGCGAACTGCCTTTCTTCTGTCCCCACTACGGCATTTTCAAGAACAATGTGCGCAGACAGGAGAATGCCCAGCCCGAGAGCTTCATGTTCCAGACTATCATCGACGTGGATGACAGGGAGTATGTAGACAAGGCTATCGAGAAGGCAAGGGAGCTGAACTGCTCTGACAGCATCTGGAACGGCTCGCTGCTGCACCTCTGCTACAGTGCCCGGAAGAAGCTGCACATCGGTATCAGACTACCGGTGGGAATGACCATCGAGGAGACGCAGAAGGCGTATTGCGAGGCGCTGGGGGTTCCGTATGACGAGAGCTGCATCACACCCGAGAGAATGATTTATCTTACGGATAAGGACTCGGAAATCTACAGGTCGAAGATGTGGTGCGCCGTGCTGAGCGAGAAGGAGATTCTGATGCGAAGGCAGGCGTATCTGGACCGCGGACTGACCGTGGACGGAAGAGGGAAAGTTAATAGTCCTCATCAAGTTAATAGTTTACAGTTAAAAGTTAATAGCAATGACAAGAATAATGAAAATAATAGACTATCGGGCAACGACGGCAATCCTGCTGTTTCTGCTGGCTCTGCTGTTCAGCCTGCCCAATCTGGTAATAGCCATGGTGCTGATGCTCCTCATATCGGGGATTCTGGAGGCAATCAGGATGCTGGCGGATTGGGAGCCAGGGAGAAGAATCTGATTGCGTTTGACCTCTTTACGCAGGCTGCCGGACTCGGGGGGATGGAGATTGATACCGTGGGGTCGAGACACTCTTCGCTGCTGGCTATCATGAGCGCCGGTGCTTCGAGGGTGATGGAGGAAGAGGAACTGATGAAGGTGGTGAGGGTGAAAATGCCGAGCTACTATCAGGAGAACGACTGCCATCAGCTGATTCACGACTTCTATGCGAAATATGCTGACAATACGAAGCCGATGTCGAGGGAAGTGATAAGGGTGAATGCGCTGGCGGAGCAGAAGGCGAATGGAGTGAAGAGTGAAGAACGAAGAGTGAAGAAACAACGTTCGGCGGCCGAAGGGAAAGCCAATTCAAATGCTGTGACTAATTATGCTGTTCAAAGTTCAAATCTCAAAGTTCAAAGTACAGAAGAGGATTATCCTGACCCGCCGGAGATGCCGAAAAAACTGCCGAAGCTGGTGGAGCTGCTGATATCGAGGACGCCGGAGATTTATAAGCCGGCTGTGGCGCACGCTATCTTCCCGCCGCTGGCTACACATCTCTGGAAGACGAGGTTCCGGTATATTGACAACGTGGAGCACGAGGCGAGACTGATGACGCTGCTGCTTGCGGGTACCGGAGCGGGTAAGAGCAGCGTGAACCGGCCCATCGATTTCATTATGGAGGACATCAGGCTGAGGGATGCTGAAAACCTGAAGCGCGAAAAGGCGTGGAAGGATGAGATGCTGCGCAAGGGTGCCAACAAGGATAAGCGCAAGAGACCTGAAAACCTGATTATCCAGGAGATTGATGCGGATATGACAAACCCGGCTTTCGTGATGAGAACGGCTGAAGCGCAGGAACATTTCCTCTATACTTCGCTCAATGAGCTCGACCAGTTTGATGCGCTCAAGGGTAGCGGAAACCAGCAGTTCCGTATCATGTGTCTGGCAGCCGACCCGGGTAATAAATACGGACAAACTCGCGTAGGAACGATGAGTGTTACGGAGCGTGTTACCATCCGGTTCAACTGGAATGCATCTACTACCATCCAGAAGGGTCAGCGTTACTTCTCTAAGGTTCTTACCGATGGTCCTATCAGCCGTATCAACTTCTGCACCATCCCCGAAAGGGAAATCGGCGAAGATATGCCTGTTTACGGAACTTATGATGAATCGTACCGTGAGGCGCTACGGCCTTACATCGAAAATCTGAACAAAGTAACGGGTCTGATTGAGTGTAAAGAGGCGTTTCAGCTTGCCCTCAAACTGAAGGATGAGAATGCTGAGTTTGCCCGGCTGTCGCAGGACAGGACGTTTGAGAATCTCTCGTTCCGTGCCAACGTCATCGCTTACCTGAAGGCGTGTGTGCTGTATGTAGCCAATGGTTGCAAATGGGAGCCGGAGATTGACGAGTTTATCCGCTGGAGCGAGCAGTATGACCTGTACTGCAAGATGCGGTTCTTCGGCGACATGATTGCGAAGGAGAACTATACGGCGGAGAGGAGTTCGAAGCGTGGGCCTCAGAATCTTTTACAGATACTGCCCGATGACTTTACGGCTGCGCAGTTGCTTGCCATCCGGCTGGAGCATGGTTTGGATGCGAAGGGTACTGATATGATGATCAGGCAGTGGCTGCACCGGAAATACATCAGGCGGGCGTATCAGTATACGGGCAAGCGTGACAGTTGTGACAGTTGTGACAGTTTTCAGAAGCTGAAGTACCGCCACGATGGTATGGTTATTGAATCTTAAATTTATTTTTACTTATGCAGATAGTTTTAAAACGTATAGCGAAGAAGAAGACCTACACGATAGGTCGCCTTTATATCCTGAAGGATGAGGATGTGAAGAAGCGCACGATTGAGAGTGTGAACAAGTGCAGGGGGCTGAAGACGGTGTGCGAGGTGCCCCCGGAGAAGCTGAATGCGGACTCGTATTTCTGTGATACGCTGGAGCCGTGCTGGCGCAACCTTCTGGGTGTGGAGCTAAGTCCTGCCGAGGAGAATGTGCGGTTGGGGCGTGTATCGGGCAAGAAGGCGCAGAAGATGAAGGGCAAGACGGCGATACCTGAGGGCACTTATCCGGTGGTGATCAGTAAGTCGCCGAAGTTTAAGATGTGGTTGCCGCTGTTGTTGGGTGTCCCCAATTTTGAGGGCATCCGCATCCATGCCGGCAATTATCCCGATGATACGCAGGGCTGCATCCTGGTGGGTGAGAACCGTGTAAAAGGCATGGTTGTGAACTCCCGCATCTGGCTCCACCGCCTCATCAATGCTATTACCGCTGCGAGAGACAGGGAGGAGAGCATTTGGATAACCATTGGGTAGTGATTAGGGAGTAGTGACTGAACTTTCGCAAGTAAGCCCCACACGCCCTGAAAGGGCAGAAGCTCCTAGCCCA
>ENA-OZKW01000138-OZKW01000138.1-human-gut-metagenome-genome-assembly--contig:-NODE-138-length-21344-cov-33.137912_pt1 | contig 21344 bp, 18 predicted proteins | sample MGYA00244833_ERZ653778 | MGnify/ENA primary metagenome ERZ653778 (study PRJEB26926, sample SAMN06165284) | human gut metagenome | biome: ENVO:00009003; feature: ENVO:2100002; material: ENVO:00002003... | reverse complement strand
CCTTCCACCCAGATATCAATATCACCAGGAGTCCGGGAATAAGGATTCGGATACAACAATGCATTCCCTTGTCCTTTCAGGATGCAGGTTCTGAATCCCTTTTTCCTGAACCACTCAGAAACCAGGATGACAGCATCATTCAGCCGAACATTCGCCTTCTCCAACATCTGACTTTCCGCCATCCATTGGAGCAGCAACTCCTTCTTCATCCCTACATGTTCCGCAGGTAGTTTCTTGATACCATCAAAAAAAACACCCACTAGGCATTGCTTTTGGGCGATAGCATATAGCTCCTTCCAATCCGCTTCCTTCAAGGAATCAGGTATTTCCTTGGCAGAACCGATACAGAATCGCAAGAAATCAAAGAAAATCTTTTGTTGTTTCAACATAAAGTTGTACTTTTGCAGGCATGAAACAAGCCATACGCATCATATTATCCTACATAGCAGCTATCATCCTCCTTCCGATAGCCTTGCTATGTAAGTTCTTCCGAAGAAAGTAATCCTACTTTTTTCGGAAAGGATCCTTGTATATTCCCAAGAGCTGCTTACCGAAGTAATAGAAGAACTGCATGTCATCCACGAAGTAGCGCTTGAAGAGGCGCTTTGGTTCCTTCATGCAACGATACAGCCACTCCATACCAATCTTCTGCCAAATCTTAGGCGCACGTTTCAATGTTCCAGCTTCGAAGTCGATGGTAGCACCAAGAGCCATGAACACCTTTACTCCAGGCATCTTATCACGATACTTCATAATCCACTTCTCCTGCTTTGGAGCACCTACACCAACGAGCAGCACATTAGCACCACTCTCGTTCACGATGCGAACCAGCTTCTCACATTCATCCTCATGCTTCTCGAAACCAAAGGACGGAGAATGAGCACCGACCACCATCTGGCGACCTACCTTCTCATTGATACGTTCCATCGCCTTGGCAGCAATACCCTCCTTAGCACCAAGCAAGAAAATCTTGCAGTCTGCATCATCCTTATGATACATATAATAAGAGGTGAAGAAGCTGGAACCCGGAATCGCTTCCTTGATTGGGGTCTTCAACAACTTGCCGAACAGGTAGAGGATCTTACTGTCACACACCACCCATTCTGACTTCTGATACACGTCATAAAACTCCTTGTCCTTCTGAAGCTTAATCAGATGGTCAAGATTAGGAGTCACAAGAACACCCTCCTTCAGGTTCTCCAAGAGTTCCTGACGAGTTATGTTCTGAATATTAATATTTAGTACTTTTACTGTTTCCATATTTTTAAATTTGTGGGGCAAAATATTGACAACAACGATATAAGAAATCGTTTAATTCATATAGATAATTAGTCCCAGCTTCTGTTTTCATTAAAGAATTCCAACACTTATCAAATGCATCAGAATTACTTGAAGCAAAACCTAATTCCATCATCTTTTCGAATAACATATGAGGATTAGAATGAGCTACATGATATTCTAATGTAGTATCTTTGTGTTCATTAGAATAAGCTTCAACCAACATTCTTTCTGGAGAATAATTCGAAAGATGAAAAAACAATAAATCCTGGGCAGGGTATTGCAGTTGACCATCATGATTTTTTTTATCTCTCATATCGCCATCTAAGATACATGCGTATCCACAATTGATACGTTCCTTCTGATATATCTTCTGTTTCGTTTTAAAATAGGCATAAGTCTGAGAAGCACTACCTACTTCAACGATATTTATCATTTTATTTATTTTCGGTTTACTCGCAACCAATATACCGATGGCTTTTTCCACGATTTTACGAGATATACTATCCTCAACATAAACGTTTACCAATGGATAGGATTCTGAATCCATTCTTGACAAAGCTTCATTTATACTGATATTCTTTACTACCAAATTATTATCTCCTACTTTGTCTATAAAAAGTCGTGATTCGGGACGAACAGAAGCCAATATCGAAGCTGAATGTGTAGTTATAATAAATTGTTTGTGACATTTGACAGATTCATGAAAAACAACATCCATCAATCGTCTTTGAATCTTTGGATGTAACCCTTCTTCTATTTCCTCTATTAAAATTAACGAATTATTTGGAGCCTCTACAATATCCAATAACATAGAAGTTAAAACATCTTCTCCCGTAGCAGTATTAAAGCTTGAATATTTTCCATGCTGGTAACCATATATTGAAGAATCAGAATAATCAATAATTTTGCCTACTTCATATTCTTCTTCGAATATATATGATAAATATTCTTTCAAGCCATCACTTACATCATGCAATCTAACTCTTCGCGCTTTACTATAAACCGAGTTTGAAGAATGTCTCGCTGGCACCATTCTATGTAAATCTATCAAAACAACAGTACGTCCACCAGTGTCTCCTTCTCGCCGAGGAGTACCTATTTGACTTTCTTTTTTGGCAACACCTCCCCACTTTCTTGTTGCAGCCTTTCTATATCCTTGCTTAGTTAATTCATGGTCACCGTCCCTATAGCGTACCTGATAATGCCAGTCTTCGGTTTGAGAATCATTTGACGTAAACCTCATAACATCACCCCATCTTGTTCTTTCAGGAACGCCAGTGGTGATATTTCTAGATTTGAAATTATAATGACTACATGCAATAGCTAATAGAGTAGAAGTTTTACCACATTTATTTGAACCAGAAATTACAGTAATAGGTGTCTCAAAAGTCAAATCCATATTAAATATGTGCCTAAACTTAATAAACTTCAGACCTTCAAAAAAAAGTGGATAGCTTCGTTTTTTTTCTGCTACAGTTAACGAAGGATATGCATAGACTTTATCTTTATCCGAATTAGGATTCATATTATTATTTTTTAAAAACATTATTTTCATTATAAAGCAACAGCCCCAGGCGGTCCCATCCCGCACAATATGGCAAGACCTTTGATTGGTCCGCCAACCTTATAGCGTAGCGGTTCTGAGCACCGGAGGGCGGTTACATCCTCTCGTCCCTGAGGGAAGAGAGGCTTGGTGAGAAAGGTGGAGCCTTCTTTAATGGTAAAGAAGGACGGGATGATTTTAGAACATTACCTTTATGATGAGAAAACAAACAGACGGAAAGACCGATACAATGGTACCGATAGCACCGCTATTGCCATTTATTTCCCAAACTCTTTAATCCTCTGTTCTTCCTTCAAAGAGCAAACAAGCAGTTGCCATTCTTCTCGGCTACGATATAGCCATCCAAGCCTTGAACTACAACCTTGCTTTCATCGGCTGCATGAACCACGCAGTTATTACATGCATACAGGAAGACATTATACCTTCTTCAAGACCTTATGATACCCTATAGCCACAACATACGAAACAAGCATCAGCACTACCCAATCTGCATAGAAAGGCAATATGCCTCTTGCAAATTTGAAGTAAATACTAAATATCAGTATATGGATAAGATACCACTCATACGATACCTTGTTGGTATATTGAAAGAAACGATTAACCCAATTGATACTCAATTTATAAACAATGAGAGCCATAGACATATAGCCAACCAGCGAAGGGACATCATTGTATGATTTCCAGTATCCACCAACGATACCTGCTACACCGGTCAACCCCAACCCGACAATCATTGCACCCAATAAAATACCAAACTTAGGGACTTTGATTTTCTCAGGATGTTCAAAGTATATCTTTGCCAACCACATACCTAAAACAAACTCCCAAAGATACTGTAAGAAGAAGCTATTCCAAATTCTTTCATCGTTTATACCTAAATAAGTAGTAATTGTTGCCCAAATAAGACTGACGAGTAATGAAATTCGCCCCCCCATATCCACTCTAAACAGTCTAACTATTAAAGGCCAAAATAGATAAAACTGGATAATTGTCGACACGAACCACATCTGACCTCCAAATGCACATTCCAAAGAAGGAACAAACATTTTGTATAGAAAGACTGAACCAAACAAAGGGTTAAGCACATCTTGGCCACATACTAACCAAAAGTACAATGCACTTATGATTACTACAATAAGATAAGGTATATAGACCTTGGAGAATCTTCTTTTCAAGAATTGCCCATAAGTCAATGGTTTATATAGTGAAGACAGATACAATCCAAATCCACTACACAATATAAATACATGAACACCAGCACCACCCAATGAAGTTGCCTTTTGCAAGAAGCCAGGTAAAGAATAACTCTGTACAAGATGCATTAAAACTATAGTAAATATGGAAAATCCTCGAAGGAAATCCACAACAACCAACCTTCTATTATTCATTTTTATTACTCAGCATTTTTAAATACAATGCTTTTAAATCTCCAAATACTTTCTCTGGGAAAAAGTCCTGTACTACTTTGAAAGCATTATTGCCTTGTTTTCTAATCGCATCACGATTTTCAATATAAAACTTGATAGCATCAGCTATAGCCTTTGTATCACCAGGCTTGACCAAGATACCATTTTCACCACTCTTGATAATCTCAGGAATTCCCCCTACAGGAGTAGATATGACAGGATGACTATAGGCCATAGCTTCAAGTATAGCAATAGGCAATCCCTCATTGTAGGATGGCAAGATATACACATCTTCCCAATTCAAACAATCTATCTTCTTCTGCCCAGCAATCCAACCTTCATAGGTTACAAACGATTCCAAGCCATTCTCACGAATATAAGCCTTGATATCACCATCAACCTCATTACCTCCCATACGAAGTAAAAGCTTATCGGTAAAATACTCCTTATTGTCTACAATAGCTTTTAATAAGTCGAATCCACCTTTTCGCTTGCTAATTTCCCCCATATACATCAGATGCAATTTACCATCTTCAGTATGTTTTTCTGGAGCTATCTCTGGAGGTGACACGATATTGTTAAGAACATGTATCTTGTCCTTGTCCATTCCGATGGATGAAAAATACTCTTTCCATGATTGCGACAATACAATTAAGGCATCACACATTTTCAAAGTATCACTAATACCTTGTTTATCTTCTGCTCCATGATAATACTCTACGAAGTCAGCTGCATGCTCATGCAAAATCACCTTTTTGCCACATTTCTTGGCAAGACGAATAAATAACTTACATCTATCAAATGAAGCATTTGCAGCTCCATGAATATGCACGATTTTTATACGCTTGTCAAAAGTCAGTAAGAACCAAGTTCTCACCAATGCCTGCAGAGCATACCAAGACTTCACCAGCTTATTGCCCAACTTCCAAGTTGGAATAAAACGCATGTTCTCAATATACTTATCATAAGATACAAGAACTGCAGTCATACCACCTTTCGTTTTCTTAGAAACACCTAAGAATAATACTTTTAAAGAATCTTTGCTTTCTATATATTTCACGACCATAACTATCCCAATGATTTAGATGCTTAATCAGGCTTACTTTATAAAAATTGAGACCAACTTTCTTTTATCACTTTCTCAATTTCCTCGAAATTTAAATATTTGTCCGCAAGAAGTTTTCTGTCTTTTTTCTGAAGCCATAAGCCAACAGCTTTATCGTCAGAAAGTGACTGCTTCATCTTTTCTTTAAACTCAACGATACCCGAACATTCAGAGATATCAATCTGCGGAAATACATGATAATCTATCAAAAAATGATTTTCCATATTTAATAGTTTATCTGTAAATATAGCATAAGTATAGTATTCACTAAATCGATAAGTATTGCATAATGCCAACTTCCAACTATGCATCCAATAGCTTTTGGCTATTTCTCTGAGAAGTTTTTCAGTATTCTCGCGTACAAAGCATACAGGGGTATTCATATAGTTATAATAGCTTATATCCTCATACGTACCTTGCCAATTTAGAAGTTTTACCGCCGCATGGCAATAATCATCATGACTTGGTTCATTCACATTCTTTACACGATACATAAGATACTTACCATTATTCTTCCACATTTTCAAGTCGAAAGGCTTCATGAATACAGTCTCTGAATCTATATTAAAAACCGCCTCATACTCTTTGCCTATCACTTCAAATATCCCCAACTTACAAATCTGTTGGATAATCCACTCTCGAACAGGAATAGTAAGAGGACTAACATGGAAATGATGCCCCATCATTTTCCAAGGAACACGAATTAAGAACCAGGGAAGTACCAAGGACTTCTTTAAAACAACGTGCTTATCATATTGCAAGCACATAAACATCTCTAAATCTTCATCATTCACAAAGATATAATGGTCTATATCAGGTGCAAACTTATCCATACTTTCACATAGAAGTTTACACTCTTTAAAGTCGTTTTTATACGACTGTGTAATTATTGCTACTTTATTTTCCATAATCATTTTCTCTTTCTGATTAATTTGGCTGGATTACCACCAACTATAGAATAAGGTTCTACATCTTTTGTTACAACGGCTCCAGCAGCCAAGATACTTCCCTTGCCAATATGATGTCCAGGAGTCAAGATGACTCTTACACCTATCCAACAGTCATCATCAATAATCGTAGGTGTAACCCCTTCAATAGAGCCTTGAAAACACATAGGCTTTTCAGTATCACTAAATGTATGATTGTTAGCTACGATATGAACTTCTGGAGCCATCATAACATATTTTCCAATAATTGTATCTTTCGGAACCACACTATTTTCACCTATGCTACTATAGTCGCCGATTTCAAGATACCTTCCGTTACCGAAATAAGCATGACGATCTATATTTACTTTCTTACCACAAAACTTAAATATTCTGCGACAGCAAAAGACTCTAAGCGCGTTAAATAGCCTTCCGCCAAAAAGTGAATAAGAACTTGGCAAATGAGACGCAAAAGCATAATATAGTATTAAAAATATTAGCCCCCCCATTTGTTTTAAAATAGAAGCAAGGTTCATATTCATCAATTTAGCATAAATATAAACTGATTTACTTTTTCTTTTATATATAAGAGAGGTCATGATTCTCTGGTGAATAGGCAAGAAGCTTGCCTTATATATTGGTTTTATTTCATTCCATATATTTGAAGTAATAATATTTCTGATATACTCCAACTTTTGCGCTTTGGTTATTTCAAGTGTGACGATCAATCTTATCATCGCACGAACATAACCAATAAATAAACGCTTTGCCCGCAAAGAATCTTTGTCTCTTTCTTGTGTTCGTTCTTTGAGCAAATGATATAAAGCCTGTATCTTTTGAAACTTTTCCGGCTTAAAGGATTTCGTCAAAGAACCACCATTATAACAATATACATAAAAGATATCCGGTATAAATCCTACCTTCTTACAACATTTAAGAAAATCAATTTGAAAAGGAATGTCCTCGGAAGCATAATCGCGCTCCGAAATAAATCTTATATTATTATCTTCTATTATCGAACGCTTATAAATAGAATGCCAAACAGACATATCATGTATATATTCTGACTTACAGTGAGGAGGAGCTGCTATGAAATCAAGTACAAGCTCATTCATTTTATCACTCGAATATTCAGTATATGTATCACATTCCTTACACTCGATAAAGCGATTGGGACTAAATTCCTTTTTGAAACCACAAAATACAGCATCATTATTGTTCTCTTCAGCTGCCTTATATAGTTTCTCATACATCCCCAAATCCACATAATCGTCAGAATCAACAAATGCCACATATTCACCCATTGCAACATCAAGACCTGAATTACGGGCGTAGCCAAGTCCTCCATTCTTCTTATGCACGACTTTCACTCGATTATCTTTCTTTGCATACTCATCACACATCTTTGGACAATTATCAGGCGAACCATCGTCCACCATAATAATCTCAATATCCTTCAAAGTCTGGTTGAGCAAAGAGTCCATACAACGATTGAGATATTTCTCGACATTGTAAATTGGTACTATTATACTTACTTTTGGCATATTCAATATCGTTTATTTTAGTTTACGAGCTGGCACACCACCTATTGTAATTCCTGGTTCTGTAAAAGAAGAAGCCACAACTGCACCAGCCCCTATTTTAATATTATCAGCGATTGTAACATTTCCTATCACCTTTGCTCCCGCTCCCATCATTACATTATTACCAATAACAGGACAACGCAAGTCACTAGCCCCAGCATTGCCAATAACATTACATCCATGAAGATGAAGATTTTCTCCGATAACAGCATTACCATTTACAACATTGTTAAAATGGTATATTTTAAGACCTTTACCTATGCGCGCGGTACTTATTTCTAACCCAATTCTATTCCCTAGAATATTTCTTTTTCGTATAAACCATAGATACATCAACAAATGCCATTTAGAGCCAGTCATATGATATTGATAATCATGGTAATCAGTAATACGAGCTATACGTTGCCATTTCATGATTTTAGTAACATTTTCGCTCTTAATTGAGCCCAAAAAGTAATCTTTTATATTTGGATACATATACTGTTTGTATATTTCATCCTCATATTGAAGAGTTTTAGCCAAATCTAGGTGGCTTTTTATCTTATATTTCGAATAACAACTTTTGTCTTTCATATCTTAACTATTTATAAATTCCATGTATAATTAGCTTCAGTATTCAAGAAAACATATCTACCATAATAACCAAACAGATAACATATTATTAACAAAAAGGCCAATTTTACTAATCTATTATTATGAATAATCTGTTTATAATTATAAATAGCATACGATATAGGTACAAACCATAAACAACTCAACACATTAAACATTCTAGTTAAAGACCCCGAAAGACGAAAAGGCTCAAAAATCATAATACCAACAACAAAGGCATTATATAAATATGCCACTTTATTATTGATCTTGCATGCTTCTGATCCAACAAGAAGAACTGACGAGTAAAATAGCACTGTCAATAACTGTGTAACTGTTCCACGAGTCCAATCTGCAGAAACTTCTGCTTCATGTTCAAGCATACTATCCTGCATATATCCACTAAAGTTACCTGCTAAAACCGGAAAATCAAGATAACCAGAGAGCGTTTGAATAAAATTCTGAAAAACAGACACCTGCATAGTATATTCTAAGACTATAAACAGCGGAACAGTTATCTTCCAAGGGATAACCTTATCATTCAAGAAATAGTAAAATACTACAGGAAGAACTATTGCCAAGATATTGCCATGATGAATACTGAATGCTATAATCATTGCCCCTAACATCCATTTCCATCTTTTCTGCTCCAAATAATGCAAACCAAGCAATATAAAACTGAAAGAGACGCCTTGACGTATTGTCCATTCTGTGATATAATTTGTCGCCAATATTGCTATTACAAGAAACAGCTTGGTTTCTTTCTTCTTATCTTTATAATAAGTATATAAGCAAATAAAGAAAATTAGCGCATATACAACAAAAATAATTCCATACGGCAATGCATCCCTGAATGGATCTATCTTATAGATTGCTTGATTAAGCCATACAAACAATGTCTCAAATTGTTGTCCCCATGCTTTAGCATTTAAACAATGCAAATAGAATGGTCCATAGTTACCAACTTGGTCACCTCCTCGTCCATATCGAAGCCCTTCTGTTATTACGAAAAATGTTCCTAACAGAAACAGCGTAACTACAGAAGTATCCTTGCTGCATGAATAATGAATATTGTTTATTACCCTACATTGCCTGTCATAAATGTAAGCAAGTAATAGTATGGTACAATATAATAAAATATGATCTACACTAGATAATTCCATCTTTTAAATTCGTGTATTAGTCATCAAAAAAACAGAAAGAATTATTTATCAAACAACTCTTCTGTAAGTTTCATAACTTGTTCTATAATAGGAGCCATATCAAAATACTGATACTGTCCAAGTCTTCCACCAAAAATGACATTTTCTACTTTCTCTGCCATTTTTCGGTATTCAATGGCAAGTTTATTGTTTCGTTCGTCGTTCACCGGATAGTAAGGCTCCATACCATCCTTCCATTCCGTTGAGAATTCCTTAGAAATAACAGTCTTTGGAACATCATAAACCTCTTGACCAAACATTTCGAAATGTTTATGTTCTATAACACGAGTGTAAGGAATCTCACGTTCTGTGTAGTTTACAACGGCATTACCTTGATAATTCGGACTATCAAGAACTTCTGTTTCAAATCGTACAGTACGATAGTTAAGTTTGCCAAACTGATAATTAAAGAATTCATCTATCTTACCAGTGAAAACAATCTTGTCGGCAATACCCTCCCAAAACGAGCGATTCTCAAAGAAATCGACGTTTGTTTTCGTATCAACACCCTCTAGTAAACCATTAATCAACTTATTATACCCTCCAATTGGAATACCTTGGTACTTATCATTGAAATAATTATTATCAAATACAAGACGAACAGGTAAACGCTTGATAATAAAAGCAGGAAGTTCTGAACACTTTCTTCCCCATTGCTTCTCAGTATAACCCTTGATGAGTTTCTCGTAAATATCTTTACCTATCAAAACTTGAGCTTGTTCCTCTAAGTTACGAGGTTCAGTAACTCCATCAGTTTGCATTCGAGCCAAAGCTTCAGCCTTCTGCTCGTCAATTTTCGCCTGAGCTTCCTCAGGCGTTATTACCCCCCATATCTGGTAGAAGGTATTCATATTAAAAGGCAAGTTATAAAGCTTGCCCTTATAGTTAGCCACTGGAGAATTTGTATAACGATTGAACTCTACAATAGAGTTTACAAAATTCCATACCTTTTTATTAGAGGTATGGAATATATGCGCGCCATACTTATGGACGTTGATACCCTCAATATCCTCGCAAAAGATGTTACCACCTAAATGAGAACGCTTATCAATTACTAAGCACTTTTTACCTTTTTTATGAGCAAAATATGCAAATGTTGAGCCATATAGTCCAGAACCAACAATTAGATAATCATATTTATTTTCCATATCAACTTTATTACTTAATAATTTTATTTACAATTCTCTTAATAACAGAAGGACGTTCAGGAAGGAACAATGGCACATATTTAACATTTAGTCTTTGATGTCTTACCCACACATTAAGAAGCCATTCTGAATAATATCCTAATTCTCTTGGTTCTACATGATCCCCTGAAGAAATAATATCCTGTTCTACCTTAAAAAGGATATCAAAAAGCCATTTACAATAGTTATCAAACAATTTCTTAGAGCAGACCATAATATTTCCAAAACTCATTTCTTGAGTATGAAATTCAGTTTTGAAATCCTCTACATAATCAGGATATAATTCTTTGATAACAGGAAGCATTAACTTATATGGTCTATAGTTCTCTATAGAAAAATCATTCTTTTCAAAGTAACCATTTACAACACCATTTTTTTTAGCCTTTTCTGGCAAAATGATATCACAAGAATCCAATATCTCCAACAATTGAACAGCCGACAAGACCTTATTCTTTGCTGTTATTCCCACCTTTGAAGCAGGCAAACGTCTGTAATGGCATAATCCAACATATGGAATATCTTTCACGTTTTTCCATACATGATACAAGCCTGTAAGCTCACAATAGATACCATTTTTTGCAGATATATTATCATCACAGCAGTTGTCCTTTATCGCATTAGGAATTTCAACTTTTGATTTTTCTGCTCCAACATGTATCATCTGATAGCAGCTATCTCCATAATTTGGAGCTATCTTATGAGTAGCTACAAAAATTTTAATTTTATCCATAAAATTACCTTTAAATATTATCTAATTTTACTATTAACAATCTATTTATTTTTCTAAACTCAATAAGATTTTAGAAATAATATAGAATACTCTATCTTTGCATTTGTGAATGATTGAATGTTTGTTATTTGCCCAGGTACCAGCATAATAATGAATACATACTGTATTTTCAGTTATACAATATTTTGAATGGTCTGCAAGATGAGCACAGAAATATTCCAATGTATAAATTGCTATATCATCTTTTAAAAGCTGCTCAGCCTTGTTCATTACCAAACCATAACCTGACAACACGTCACAAAGTCTGTAAGGATTCGGAATAGAATTGATTTTTCCAGACCACTTAATAAATGGTTCTTTAAGATAACTATACATCATTTCCTTAGTCCATTTCTGACCTTTTTCACATGCCAGCATACCTGTCCCTATATAATCAGCTTCCCATCCAAGAACTGTTTTATGATTCAGATAATCATCAAAACTTTTTCTAACCTCAACATCTGTATCAAGATAAATTCCTCCTTCATTATATAAGGCATAAAGTCTTGCATAATCTGACACAAACGCGAACTTCTTCACATTGTAAGCTTCCCATACATACTTACAGCAATGAATATCGAAATTATCTTCATTCCATTCCTTGATTTCGTATTCTGGGTTATATTTCTTCCAAGTCTCAATATAATCAAGAACTTCCTTTGGTTTGGGATTTCGTCCAAACCAACAATAATGAATTACTTTTGGTATCATATTATGTTATTTCTCACGTTTATGAATTTAAATAAATATAAAGTTCTATGTTAACCAATTAACATATTAAAAAGCCGTTATTCCCTTGTAAGGATACTCTAACAATTGTAAAGATTGAATCTACTTTCCTAAAAGAAAAAATCTCAAGTACTTATTAATCTCAAAAACTTTAATCATTACTATACAAAATAGTAATGTAACAATAGACTCAACTATACATAGAGCCAAAGAATTTACCCCCCCACTAAATGATTCAGATGGGGTATATGACAATGGTAAAAAGAAATATTGAAGAACATATATTTCCAACGTATGTTGACCTATATAACTTAAAGTTTCCTGTACCTTTTCGTTTGTCACCTTCACACTTCTGAAAACAACAAAGAGTATGAATAATGCCATAAGCGACAAAAAATGTCTTGAAAAATCCGGGATACTTATATCAGAATAATATATCGCAGAAAACAAAGTAACAAATAAGAATAATACAACAGCATAGATAGCATGCATGTTCTTATCAAGCACTTTTTTAACCCATACCTTATTGCTAAAGACAAGGTATCCTACGAAAAACGACAGTATATGCTGATGTGTACGATCCAAATATAAAACTGACGACATTTCGGGATTCAACTTAGACACAATCACTTTTAGAAGCACCCAAAGCGTAGTTATACAAACTATATCATAAAATACCTTATATTTTCCGTTTAATATTTTCAAACCTCTACCTAATGCACATTTCGTATAAAACAAAACAAACATGACAAAAAGTACCGGCAAGAACCAATATCCATTATGCGACGTACCGAAAATCAAATCATGCCACTGACCATTCATAAGCGTGTATATTCCACCAACTACAGAGAATGGCAACAACAATTGTTTGGCTTTTCTCACTACATGCTTAAAAGTCATCGTGTCTTTTGCGAAAGCACCACTAATGAAAAAGAACAGGGGCATAAAATACGTGTCTATCAAATGACACCACACATTATCTGTACTTTGGTTCCACGTAAACCAATATACATGTTGCACAATCACCGAGAATATGGCCAGAGCCTTGAGGTTATCAATATAGAGAATTCTTGATTTCATTGCTATTGTTTAATAATTATCAACATAATACATACATTAAGCTACAAGAGTCTGTATATATTTATTTCTTGTCTCTGTATAGCTAGTTCAGCTTTTCACCTATAATCCAATTAAAAATTTTATATATCAACATCAGTATGCAAGTCTTCTAATAAATTGTACCATTTTTCACAAACTTTTTCTGGCAGAAAGCGCTTACTATCTTCTATAGCATGAGCAGCCATCTTTCGTCTGAGTTCGTAAGAATCCATAAGACATTGCATTTTTTCTGCATAGCCTTTTAGATCCATATCAGGAAGGATAAATCCATTTTTTCCATCTTCTATAATGTCTCTTAGAGATTTATATGTATCAAATGCCAATGGTACACATCCAAACTGTTGAGCTTCGGTCAAAGTAAGTCCCCAGCCCTCATGTGAAGAAGTGAGCATAAAGATAGAAGCACGCTCATAATATTTTTGAGGTTTCTGGGTTCCTTCAAAATACACGTTATGCATCCCATGTTTCTTCACATAAAACTTGTACTCCTTTTCATAATCACCATGTCCAACAATGAGCAGTTTCCAATCTCTATATTTCCCAGCAACGTTCAACTGTTTCCAAATACGCAATGCCAAAGAAATTCTCTTCTGAACCTCATCTAGACGAGACACAATCAAAACTACCTTCTCTTTTTTCGAATAATCATCTATATTATAAAAACTGTCAAAAGAAAGAGTATTGGGAATAACTTTAATTTTATCCCCACCTGATTTAATTGATCCATAAGCAAGAAAATCCTGTTTGAATTCTTTAGAAAGAAGAACTAATCTGTCACTATACTCGTAAGCCTGTTTATAAGTAATAGGAACCTGCTTTACGTATTGTTTCTTCTTTATCGGAAAATACAGAATTTCAAATATTTTCTTTATTATTTTTAACGGGTTCTTCTTTTTTCTTAATTGCACCAATAAAGAATGAAAAGTTAGAAAATGCTCTTCATATCCTGGATCAAAGTGGTGTACAGTGACTAATTTGGCCCCAACTTCATCTACTACAGCCCGAAAGAATGGACATAAATCAAAGGCACCTTGATTTATCAAGACTTGAATATTATTCTGCTTCATAAAGCCTACCAACTTCTGACGCGAATATCTTAGATCTCTTAATAAGAATTTACCTTCAAACTTGTTTTTCTCTATAACATCAGGGAGCGGTACAGAATATATCGAAAAGCATTTTACTCCAAAGAACTTAGTCAACCCATTTGCGACAGAAGCTGTAATTCTCTCGGTTCCTCCAATTAACGGAGAAACTTCTTTTCCGGTATAAAAACAAATGTTCATAATTCCTTGTTTAAAAAGTCGATAGATTCTTTTCTTAATTTTGATAACTTTTCATCAACGTTATCCCAATTAATTTCAACAAACTTTATTGAATTGATATCTGAAGCTGAAGAAACGATTCTTTTTTCCAAGCCAACAGTTTTAAGTAAGGATATTATTCTATCGTTTCCTTTAGAAAATTCATTATTTAATAGTACTGCATAGAAAGGCTTGTGATTGAGAAGGCAGAACACTACACCATGGAACGATGTCGTGATTACAAATTCAGAATGCTTAATTAGCGATAACCATTCAGGTATTGTAGCTTGTTCGTTCTGATAACCCGGCAAGAAATTTTGTGCAGGAAGATAACCTGACGAAGCAACAACCCTAACAGATAAATCATTTTCTTGAATCATCTTATGGAACTCATCCCAATATACCTCGTCGGAGTTTCTTATATTTAAAAGATAAATAAAAGCATAAGGTTTACTACTTCCTTCTTTTTTTATTCCATTATTTAATACATTGTAATCTGAAGACTTCAGTAACAATGTAGGATCTATCGCTACTATAGATTTCTCAAAGCCTAAATGATGACAGAGGTCATTTGCTTTTTGTTCACGAACACTTATAGCATCAAATCGTTTCAAATATTTCGAAAATGATTCATATTCCTTGGAATCAATTTCTCTACCGATACTCGCAGCATAAGACAATCTTCTAGTCTTTGGTGATCCAAAATCAAGAAACCACCCAGCTGTATTTTCATCTTCTAATCTATTATTCCATACTTGATCACTTCCACAAATATAAACATCTGCTTTAGGAGGATTTGCTCTTAATTCATGTATGCTGTGATAGACAATATCAGTTGAATCTATGTAATTATTTCTAAAGCCAACAAAATTTCTCTTTGCATTAAGCAATTCATTCGTACTAGAAATCTCAGCATTTTTTTTATCGTTTTCCTTTTGCTCTGATGAAACCAGCAAACGATATTTTATAGATCTTACAATTCTTCTCCAAAGAGGCACACTACTTATTGGCATGTACTTTATCAAATAAGCATCATGCCCCAGTCCTTTAATGTACTTCTGTAGGGCAAAGCATTGTAGCTGTTGCCCATAATTATCAGAAGAACTCCAATATGTTATTATTCCTATTCTCATATTAGCTATAACCCATTTACTATCCCTATAGGATTTTTAATGCCACTTTACATTCTCCTTAATAACTTTTGCTGGAACGCCACCAACTACAGCATGTGCAGGAACATCTTTAGTTACTACAGCACCTGCTGCAACTATGGCACCTTCGCCGATATGTACGCCTTTCAAAATTTGAGCACCTTGACCTATCCAGACATGGTTCTCTATCACTATAGGTTCAGAAATTCTATACCCATCTTGCTCTATCGTATGCCCATCATATGAACGAATTACGACATCACGACCTATAGCACAATCCCTTCCTATTTCGATTCTATCGCCACAGGTAATTTGTACATTCTCATTGATAAAGCCACCATGAAGTATTAATTGCCCACCTTTTATAACTCTAATATAAGAACCAGCAAACATCATAAACTGATTATTAACAGTCATTGTTGCATTTTCCTCTAACAACAATCTAGTCTCCTTATGCGATCCTTTCACCTGTGGAGTACCTATTGTTAGAGTTTGGTTCAAAATCATCTTAGAAGCCTTATCCAACTCTATCACCGAATTTGGATAATTTTTAACTACAAGCCTTTTACCTTTCTTTACATGAGAAGAAAAGATATTTAATGACAAGAATGTCTTCCAACTTTTAAATGAAAAACCTAATAATCCAAACAGTTGTAAGCCATTTTTCAACCTACTTGCATAAATTTTCAGTTTTTTCTCTAAACTATCCGTAAATTTAGGAAGAGGGAAAAACATTTTTGCAACTTTATCAAATGGCATCTTGTCTAATGCATCAAAGAAAGCATCCCTATCAGGAGAAGTTGATGTTAGCGAGGAATTCAAGGCAGGATTACCAGCCGCAGCATCTCTCATAGTAAACTGACGCCAATTGATTTTATCTTTGATTGCATCAAATAGCTCTTTACCTTTATCTGAATTTATCATGACAAGAGAGGTACCTCTATCCTGGTCCATAGAAGGATCTATTTTTTCTATGCCCCAAAAGTCGGCCAAGGTGATATCAGCCTTTTGTGGAAAGCCTTTGAATGTACATTGATAACAAGAAGGACGAGCAAAGTTACCACTCTGCAAATAACCGATAAAGAATAGGTCATGCCAACGATCTTTACAATACTCCTTACCATTTTCGAAATTTACACGCAAAGAGAAATTATGCCATCCCCATTTTTTATTTTTAAATTTTATCTCAGTAGCCTTAGAACCATATTGTTTCTCCAACATATCCATATACGATAGGAATACCTTAGGAGAATTGACACCACGACAAATAAAATCACAGGTGGTCAGATTGTCATACTCCTTACGCAAGAACTTATATAATCCCTGTACTTGACATGGTGTACCACAGAAAAATACCTTTTCACCTGCCTTCAACAATTCTCGAACTTCCTTGTACACTCCTTCCATTGAACTCTGAAGGTACTTGGAACTTCTAATTGCAGGGAGTAGTTGACGATCTGGTGATACGATATGTCTTACGGTATGATCTTTGTTGTAGACAGCTCCACCAATATAAGCATTTTGCTCATACATTGCCAATGCCAACATCGAATGAATACCGCCAGATGTACTATCTGTACGAATAGCCTCATCTTTGGTATAAGCAGCATATACTAAAGGCTCATCATAACGGATTACATTATCTGCCTTTGTCAACACAGGACAAGTCTTCTGGCACAATCCACAATCAATACATAAGTTCTGATTTATCTCTGGATACCAGAAACCTTCCTTATCTGTCTGAAAGGTAATGGCTCCCTTTGGGCACACATCACCACATGCATTACAGCCACAACATTTTGTTTTTTCTATTATTTCCTTCATAAAATTTGGTTGTCTTTCAATTCCTCTATAATCATCTTGGTAAATTGCTTTCTGCCATGAAGATTGAAAAAGAATGAATTGATATATAATGAACTATCTGTAAATCGTTTATCCTTCAAATGATTTAATACTGGACATTTTTGAGTATTTGCCTCATTGACATAAGCCAAAATCTGATTATTGACAAAATCTTCAGAGAATCTACTGCCCAAATAATCAGTAACAGGCAAGATACAGATTACTGGACGAAGTTTTCTATCCAAACAAAACTGAATCATCTCATGCAAGAGATGAATGTTACGCTTGATATTAGTTTTATTTATATCAGAGAGAACCAGATTATTGATGTCTATATCAAATTCTCGATTCCAACAATTAATCCAAAAGTCTGCATCTGCTTTTAACTGAGTCTCATTCATCGGATTGGTATCAATCAACAGGTTGTTCGTTACAGCCGGAACATCCTTGATTAAACGCTTTACCTTTTTAGGATGAAATAGCAAAGGATAATCTATAAGAGTATTTTTCGTTTTCTGTGTATATCCTACGATGTCGTCTTTAGGTAATATACCATAATACTTTAGATGTTCACCAAATGGATGCCGATATAAAAAAAAATTTAGTACGCAAATTGGTATCAATACAGCGGCATTATCAGCTAAATGGTGGCATTCTTTACATAGTATAGCAAAGTCATATTCCAATGATTGAGGACCAACGCCCCAATTCATGGCCTTCACATTTAATCCATCATAATTGAAACCAAACTTAGGATGATTACTACCCAGATTTACCAGTTGTAAACCATTAGGAATACTAGCATCATTGCGAAATTTCTCTGTATCAGCAAAGATGTTACGGTAATCATTTGTCCGTTTATAGAGAGCATTCAAAGCAAAAGCTCCAACTAAACATAGTACAAATAAAACAATTATAAAATATATCATATAAAGATTATTGAAGTGTCCAGCCTCCATCAACAGAAATGATTTGGCCGATTATATTATTTGAAGAATCACTCGCAAGAAAAGTAGCTAAGCTTGATATTTCCTCAACCAATGTATATCGCTTTGTTAAATGGCTTGGCATAAAGGCATTATCTTTAACATCTTTTCCCTTAACACCATCATGTATATTAGTAACGATATTACCAGGAGCAATGCCATTAACCACAATACCATGATGAACAAGTTCTTTCGCCAATCCTTTTGTTATACAAGTAGCGCCCCATTTAGAGACAGAATAAGGATCAAAACCGGACTTGATGCCAGCAATCGAAGTTATGTTTATGATTTTTCCTTTGATTTGATGGCTGACCATATATTTTCCTTCTGCTTGGCACATAAAGAAGAGAGCCTTCTGATTAATATCTGCGCATTTATCAAAACTAGCCTCTGTTATGGAATCCCAGGATGCAGCATCAAAGACTCCTGCATTATTTACGAAAACATCAATCGGACCATACTTCTTATCTAACTCAGCAATATTATTAGAAGCAGAATGGATATCTGAAATATCCCATTTTATAGTATGTATCTCTGGGTACTCAGCATTTAATTCCTTCAGATTCTCTTCCTTTCTTCCAGAAACTATGACTGTAGCTCCTTCTTCCATAAAGGTCTTGGCCATATTTTTTCCAATACCACTTGTACCACCAGAAATAAAGATAGTCTTGCCTGCCAAACGTTTATTTGGTTGAGTAAAAGAAACATTAACTAAAACTACCCCCCCGATTTAACATATTTCAACATATTCTTAAAATACTGTACATACTTTCTAATCATAATTTTACCTTTTAAAAATTGAACGAATTTTATTTATCACAAAAGTTCTCATATTCTTATCAAGACCTAAGAAATAGATCAATAAAGATGATGACAGCACACTTACTATACCAACAGAAATAAATCTTAGCCAACCATCACTCATCATATAATAAGTTGTATATGGCAGAATAAACATCAATGCTCCAATCGGGAAGACCCTACAATATACAGACTTATAAAATGCTAAAGGAGACAGTCCTATATATTTCTTTAAACATAATAGTTCAAATAATGTTTCTAAGAACCATGGAATGACGTTTACCATAAACACAGTAACTGGAGAAGCTCCTAGTTTTAACAGGACATAACTGACAGGCAGAATCATCAAAAGTGCTCCACCAGCAGTAAGGTTGACCAACTTCATTTTACCTACAGCATGAATCATCATAACAACAGGACGCGTCATTGTTTGGACTACAGACTGTATCAATATAATTCTCAAGAATATAGGGGCATAAGCGGGATATTCACCAAGCCATATATTCAACACAAATTCTAACTCTATGAATAGAGGAACAAGGATAAAAAGCAAGAGGAAGGCAGCAAGTCTAGAGTTTACTGTAGATAACTTTATCATCTGGTTCGTTTCACCAGCCGCATAATGCTTTACAATCTGAGGATTCACTGCCATTTGGAAATTACCAACAAACTGCATTACAATACCATTAACCTGAAAAGCTATACCACGAGCAGCATTCACAACCGTACCAAAGAACATATTCAAAAGTATGTTGACTCCTTCTCCCTGGAAAGTTACAGAAGCACAACCAAATATATTCCATCCAGAGAAATTCATCATTTCCTTGAAAATCTTCTTATCAAAAGCTCTGCTAATCTTACATTCCTCGAATTGTTTTCTACAATAAATATTATAAATTAAAGCAGAAATACAGTTTACTATGAGGTAGAGAAAACCATATAATATCAATTTATCGTAATCAACAACCTGAATAAGAAAAACTATTAAGAGTTTCATCACCACATCAAAGATACTCATGTACGCATAAATATCCATCTTTTCGTGAGATATTAAGCTAGACATGTATGGCACCTGTATTACATTGATAAGCATAGTCAGGCAAGAGAATTGGAACACCCAAAAAGCAGCATCCATTCTTCCTGCTTCAATATTCATTTTATTATATAAAAACCATAAGCCTATAGTTTCTACTAAAAAGAATAGTATGAAGGCCATCAAGCCATGAAGAGCCATGGCGGTATTAAAAACCTTATGTAACTTTTTCTTATTGTTTGCTCCTAATTCAAATGTTAGGAAGCGTTGTGTTCCTGTGGCTAATGTTCCATTTATAAAAGTGAACATTGTTACAACACCTCCAACTACATTATACAATCCATAATCAGAAACACCCAAGGTCTGTAAAACAACTCTTGAAGTATATAGACTTACCAGCATAGTGATAAGCATACGGAAGTATAAGAGCAGTGTATTCTTCGCTATTCGTTTATTATTATCTGATGTTTGATTTGACATATATTACTTTCTAAATCCTTTAATTCTCTGTTCTTCCTTCAATGAACAAACAAGCGTCCATTCTTCTCGGCTACGATATAGCCATCCAAGCCCTGAACTACCACCTTGCTTTCATCGGCTGCATGAACCACGCAGTTCTTGCATTCATACTATCGGATGTCCTTGCCTACGCTGCGGCGATATAGCCATAGCCTGTTTCCGGGTGTCTTGGCTTGATACCGATGGTAACGATGGCGTTCTTATCGGAAGTATAGCTCAATGCCTTGCTGAGCACTCGCTGATACT
>ENA-OZKW01000133-OZKW01000133.1-human-gut-metagenome-genome-assembly--contig:-NODE-133-length-21681-cov-36.047905_pt1 | contig 21681 bp, 16 predicted proteins | sample MGYA00244833_ERZ653778 | MGnify/ENA primary metagenome ERZ653778 (study PRJEB26926, sample SAMN06165284) | human gut metagenome | biome: ENVO:00009003; feature: ENVO:2100002; material: ENVO:00002003... | reverse complement strand
GAATCTGTTTTACATGGTGCAAAGATAATAAAAAGAAAATAAAAAAGAGTTCCCGTAGTGGGAACTCGTTTATATATATATTTTATTTTTTTTTAATAAAATTTTTATATTTAACATCAGTTTTACAGTAGACAAGCAACGACTTATCGAAGCAGCCTTCGATGATGGTTACTTTTTTAATAAATAATACTTTTGAATTGGTTTTTTAAATTAAAAAGTGGAATCCGGCAACCGCCGGATTCCACAGATATCGTAATGTTTTTTTGACGTTTCGCAAGTTTATGCCCCACACGCCCTGAACCAATGGTCACCGGCCGAAGGGAAAGGTAAAGGGCAGAAGCTTCTGGAGCTTTTGGGTCTTCAGCTCGTTCTTGAACCACATGCGAAAGTTCAGCAGTTTATATTCGGGGGATTTGCTGGTAATTCGCTGATAACTTGCAGATTTGTTGCGATTTTCTTGGTGGTTTCGAAGAAAAAGTGTATTTTTGCGGCAGATTACAATCAAAGAATTTTAAAAGAGAACTGTTATGGATACATTGGATAAAGAATTTTGGGAAAAACGTGAAGCAGCTATGAAAAGATTTATGGCAGCTAAAGAACGTAAAAAGACTCGTGTAGCCGAAATCACTAAGAGCCTTTGTGAGGAATCCATATACACCAATTGTGATAAAAACACGTAAAATAAGTAGGGGGCATAAACTTAAACAGACCGATGTGAACGAGAGTTCATCTCGGTCTGTTTAAGTTTATGCCCTTCCTGTCAAAACAATTTATAGGTAGTGCGGAGCACTTTGAACTCGGTTCGGCGGTTCAGCTGGTTGCAGATTTCCTGATGCTCCTTGCTTTGCTTCAGGATAAACTCTTCGCTGAGCACATCGCCTTCCTTGAGCCAAGGATACTTCTCGGTGAGTTTCTTGCGCACATTCTTCGGCTTCTCCTTGCCGTAGCCCACAGGGGTGAGGCGCTCTTTCTCTATGCCGTGTTTTATCAGATAATCTACTACCGATTGGGCGCGGCGCTGAGACAGATGCTTGTTATATTCGCTGTTTCCCTTGTAGTCGCAATGGGCGCTGAGTTCGATGGTAACGTGCGGGTTCTCTTTCAGCAGCGTTACCAGCTGGTCGAGGGCTGTTGTACTGGCTTCGGTAAGGGTTGCCTTGTCGAAATCGTAGAAGATGTTGTCGATGAGTACAGGGGCTGTGATGGAAGCCAGCGGGAACTGGAGCACGTATTCCTTACTCTCTTTAGCCGAATCAACCCGAAGTTCTTCCTTGTGGTTAAGGTAGCCTTTGCAGGATGCCATCACCAGGTAGTCGACATGCGGATTGATAGGGAGGACAAACGAACCGTCGCCCTTGACGGATAGTTTCCTGTTCGTTCCGTCGTTGCCTACGATTCTCACCTCTGCGGCAGGCAGTTCATAACCGTCTTTCTCGTAAACCCATCCCTTCATTGTGGTAACAATCTCCGGATTCTCGAAGGAGTAGATATGATCGTAGCCTCTTCCGTCTTTTCTGTTAGAGCAGAAGAAACCCTGGTTGTGGAGACCCTCGAAAGTCATTCCGAAGTCATCGGCTTCTGTATTCAGCGGATAGCCGGGGTGGGTGAGTTCATATTTCCGGGTGATGGAATTTACTTTGGCGATATAGATGTCGAGTCCACCCATTCCCACATGACCGTTGCTGCTGAAGTAAAAGTCGCCGTTAGGACGGAAGGTTGGGAACATCTCATCGCCTGGGGTGTTGATAGGTTCTCCCAGGTTCTCTACGCCGCCCAGTCCGGCAGGAGTGATGCGCACTCGCCAGATGTCGAGACCGCCCTTTCCGCCCGGCATGTCTGATACGAAATAGAGCCATTCGCCATCAGGAGAGATGGCTGGATGGGCAAAACAACTGAGCGTATCTTTGCTGATTTCCAGATTTGTAGGTTTGCTCCAGGCTGCATCTGAGCGGTTGGAGGTTACTATCTGGGCTAAGCGGGGCGAAGTGGGATCGGTGGTACACTGGGTGAGGTACATCTGCTTGCCGTCTGGGGTAAAGCAGCATGCGCCCTCTTCGTAGTCGGTGTTGAGACCGGTTCCGATGGCTTCCGGCTTGCTCCATTTGCCTTTATCGTCCTTTTCAGAGAAGAAGATGTCGGCAGATTTCGTTCCCGTCACTCCGTTCATATCGCTGCCCTGGGCTTCGTTACGGGTTGAGGTGAAATAGAGCTGACTGTTGTCTTCGCTGAGGAACATCGGCGAATAGTCGTCTCTTCGGGAATTGAAAACATCCATCCGCTTTACCTTGTACCGGCTTCCTTCCTTCTTCCAGACTGGGGCTTTTCGTGCCGATTCGAGTCCGTTCTTTACCAGCACGTTGTCGGGCATGGAATCGAGCAGGAATTCGAATTCCTTGGCAGCCTGTCTGTAACTTCCGTTCTTCAGGAGAAGCCGGGCGTAAGCCAGGCGGTCGTTGAGGTCCGCCTGCTTGTATCGGATGGCATTGCTGTAGGCAGCCAGTGCCTTTGGCGTACTGTTGATTTTATCATAGCAGCGTGCCATCTTTAGAGCCACCTTGCCTCGGGCAGCCCGCTCTTTCGTAGGTGTTTTGGTGTACACCTTTTTATATTGGGTTGCCGCATCGTAGTATTCGCCTAAAGAAAGATGCTTGTCTGCTTTCTTCAGGTTCTGGTCAATGCCGCAACTTATCAGAAAGAGGCAGCAAAAGACTGTTATGATTTGGTAATATCTAATCTGCTTCATACAGGAACAACTTAATTATTTTACTGAACTTTCGCAAGCAACTCTCCCACACGCCCTGAAAGGGCAGAAGCTCCTAGCCCAGGGCAACGCCCTGGGTATAGTAGCAGTCTGCAAGGCGCCCTGTAAGGGCAAAAGCCTTATAAATTGCCTCGTTCTTTGAAGCTTTTGCCCTTACAGGGCGACAGGTTTGCGTCCATAATGACCCAGGGCGTTGCCCTGGGCTAGGAGCTTCTGCCCTTTCAGGGCGTGTGGAGCTTATATGTGAAACTTGAGCTATATCTTATTATATCTGCGAGAATGGCTGGCGATATTGGCAGCCTGCCTTCCAGTTGCTGCAGCCATAGGCGGTCTTGCCCTTGATGATGACGCCCTTGCCGCAAAGCGGACATGGTTTGCCAACCATTGGGTCGGTCGTAGGAGTTGGCTGAGCAGGAGCATTCTGAGAATCTGTATTCTGTGCTGCAGCCTTATCGGCTTTCTTGGCAGGAGACTTTCGGACAGCTGTTTTCTTGGCAGCCGGTTTCTTCTTGAGGTCTTCCTCTGTCATGATGGTCACTCTCCGGTTGCTGTTGTCTGACAATACATCGATGACTATCTTGTTGATCTGTTCTTTCAGTCCGTTGATGAAGTCGGCAGGATCATAGGTCTTGTGTTCGATGTCGCGGAGCTTCTTCTCCCAGATACCGGTCAGTTCGCAACTCTTCAGCAGTTCCTCATGGATGGTGTCGATGAGTTCGATGCCTGTCGGGGTTGCCATCAGATTCTTGCGCTGGCGACGGATGTAGTGGCGCTTGAAGAGGGTCTCGATGATGCCGGCACGGGAGGATGGTCGGCCGATTCCGTTCTCCTTCAATGCTGCACGAAGTTCTTCGTCTTCTACGAATTTGCCGGCTGTCTCCATCGCACGCAGCAGGGTTGCCTCGGTATAATACTTAGGTGGCGTGGTCCATTTCTCCGTCAGGGTAGGCTGATGATCTCCCGATTCGCCTTTTGTGAAGGATGGGAGGGTTCTTTCTTCTACCACTTCCTTCTTGGCACCATTACCTGAGTCTGCATTTCCGTTGGCGTTATCTGAAGCATCATCGTCATCTGCATTCTTTACATCCTTGGCATAGACTACTCGCCAGCCTGGTTCGAGAATCTCCTTACCGCTCACCTTGAACTCTATCTTTTCCGGTTTTGGACCATCTTCGTTGATTACCTCGCCCAATACGGTGGTGGTAGAGAATTTACAATCCGGATAGAACACGCTGATGAAGCGCTTGGCGATGAGATCATACACGTTTGCCTCCATATCGGTGAGTCCGGTTGGCGGAACACCGGTTGGGATGATGGCGTGGTGGTCGGTCACCTTGCTGTTATCGAATACCTTCTTGCTCTTAGGCAACTTCTTGCTGATTGTTGCGAGCTGCTGGATGAGCGGGAGGTATTTCTGCTGACTCATGATCTTTGCCTGACTTACTCCGTTCAGAATCTGCGGACATTTCGGATAGATATCGTCGGTTAGGAACTGGGTATCTACACGAGGATAAGTGGTGTACTTCTTCTCGTAGAGACTCTGGATGAGCTTCAGCGTAATATCGGCAGAGTAGGCAAACTTCTTGTTGCAATCCACCTGCAGCGAGGTGAGGTCGTAGAGATGAGGCGGCGCTTCGTTTCCCTTTTTCTTGCTTACATCTGTAACCGTGAAGGGTTTGCCAGCGATGGTACTGAATGCTTTCTCGCCTTCCTCCTTGCTGGTAAACTTGCCGCTGGTGGCGGTAAACTGGGTGTCGCGGTAGATGGTGGCGAGTACCCAGTAAGGTTCGGAAACGAAGTTGTCGATTTCTTTCTGGCGGTTTACGATGAGGGCAAGGGTAGGGGTCTGCACCCGGCCGATGCTGAGCACCTGTCGGTTCTGACCGTATTTCAATGTGTAAAGTCGGGTGGCGTTCATACCAAGAATCCAGTCGCCGATGGCACGGGAAAGTCCGGCAAGATAGAGCGACTGATATTCCCCCTGGTCTTTCAGTTCCTGGAAGCCTTGCTTGATGGCCTCATCGGTCATGGATGAAATCCACAGTCTCTTGACCGGGCATTTTGCCTGCGCCTTCTGCATCACCCATCTCTGGATGAGCTCTCCTTCCTGTCCGGCGTCACCGCAGTTGATGATGCTGTCGGCAGCCTGCATCAGTTTCTCGATGGTAGCAAACTGCTTCTTGATGCCTTCATCGTTGATGAGCTTGATACCGAAACGCTGTGGAATCATCGGCAACGCCGCAAGGCTCCAATGTTTCCACATCGGAGTATAATCATCCGGTTCCTTCAGCTCACAAAGGTGGCCGAAGGTCCATGTTACTTGGTAACCATTACCTTCCATATAACCGTCGCGTGCCGTGGTAGCCCCGATGATTCGGGCGATATCCTTAGCCACGCTCGGTTTCTCTGCTATACAAACTATCATGTTTTATTCTTATTTCTGTTTGCAAAGGTACAATAAAATAATGAGATAGCCATCATTTCAGCTCCTTTTTCTCATGGCGGGGAATAAAATATTCCACAAAAAAGGTCGCCCTGAAAGAGCAAAAGCTTCTTGCATTCAAAGCTTTTGCCCTTTCAGGGCGACCTTGCTGATTGTTATCTAACCCAGGGCGCTGCCCTGGGCTAGGAGCTTCTGCCCTTTCAGGGCGTGTTCGTATAAATCCGCGTGCGATTACTCGTACTCCTGCCAGCTCTTAATCTGCAACTGGTCCTGGCTCAATGTGCAGAATGCCTCGATGAAGGCGGAAGCCAGACGGGCATTGGTGATCAGAGGAATGTTGTGGTCGATGGCGCCACGACGGATTCTGTAACCATTGGTCAACTCACGCTTGGTGTGATTCTTAGGGATGTTGACGATGAGGTCGAACTTGTGGTCAGCAATCATCTGCATCACGTTAGGGAGATCCTTGTGGTCCTCATCAGGCCATCCTACGGCTGTAGCCTTCACGTTGTTCTCGTTGAGGAACTTCGCTGTGCCGGCTGTAGCATAGATGGTGTAACCGTTCTTCACCAGCGCCTGGGCAGCGTCGAGCAGAGAAGCCTTCTCCTTGGCACCACCGCTTGAAAGCATGATGCCCTTGTCCTTAGAAGGAATCTTGTAGCCGGTGGCAATCAATGAGTTGAGCAATGCCTCCTCGAAAGTATCACCCATACAACCTACCTCACCGGTAGAACTCATGTCCACACCCAAAACTGGGTCGGCGTTCTGCAAACGGGCGAATGAGAATTGTGAAGCCTTCACACCCATGCGGTCGATATCGAAAGCAGACTTGTCTGGCTTCTGATATGGAGCATCGAGCATGATGCGGGTGGCAGTCTCGATGAAGTTGCGCTTCAATACCTTGCTCACGAATGGGAATGAGCGGGATGCACGGAGGTTACACTCGATTACCTTCACATCGCGACCCTTAGCCAAGTACTGGATATTGAAAGGACCCGAGATGTTGAGCTCCTTGGCGATGGCACGTGAAATCTTCTTGATCTGACGGGCTGTAGCGAAGGAAATCTGCTGGGCAGGGAAGGTCATGGTTGCGTCACCAGAGTGAACACCTGCATACTCTACGTGCTCTGAAATACCATACTCTACAATCTCACCGTTCTGAGCCACACCATCGAACTCAATCTCGTTGGTCTCTGTCATGAACTGGGAGATAACCACTGGGTACTCCTTAGAAACCTCAGAAGCTGCCTCCAGGAAGCGACGCAACTCATCATCATCGTGGCAAACGTTCATGGCTGCACCGGAAAGAACGTAAGATGGACGAACGAGAACAGGATAGCCTACCTCGTCGATGAACTTCTGAACATCCTCCATAGATGTGAGGGCGCTCCACTTAGGCTGGTCGATACCCAACTTATCGAGCATGGCAGAGAACTTACCGCGGTTCTCGGCACGGTCGATGTTTACTGGAGATGTACCCAGAATTGGCACAGACTGGCGATGGAGCTTCATAGCCAGGTTGTTTGGAATCTGACCACCTACTGAAACAATCACACCACGTGGTGACTCCAGGTCGATTACATCGAGTACACGCTCGAATGAAAGCTCATCGAAGTAGAGACGGTCGCACATATCGTAGTCGGTAGATACGGTCTCCGGGTTGTAGTTGATCATGATTGACTTGTAACCCAACTTGCGTGCTGTATTGATGGCGTTTACAGAACACCAGTCGAACTCTACAGAAGAACCGATGCGGTAAGCACCCGAACCGAGAACGATGACAGACTTCTCGTTCTTGTAGTAGTTGATGTCGTAACCCTCTACGGCGTAAGTCATGTAGAGATAGTTGGTAAGGTCAGGATGCTCGCTTGCCACGGTAGGGATGCGCTTTACGGCAGGCAGAATGTTCAGCTTCTTACGCTGGGCACGAACTGCGAGCACCTCCTTCTCCATATTGGTGTTCTGAGTCTTCAATACGAAGCGCCCAATCTGGAAGTCAGAGAAGCCCAATACCTTAGCCTCGCGCAATACCTCGGCAGGAATCTCATCCAGAGTATTATATTCAGAAAGTTTGTGCTTGTAATCTACGATATTCTTCATGCGCTCGATGAACCAAGGGTCAATCTTGGTCAACTCCTCGATGCGCTCGATGGTGTAACCCTCCTCCAAAGCCTGGGCGATGGCGAAGATACGGAGGTCGGTAGGATTAGAAAGCTCCTCATCCAGGTTATCAAACTTGGTGTGGTCGTTGCCTACGAAACCGTGCATTCCCTGACCAATCATACGGAGACCCTTCTGGAGCATCTCTTCGAATGAACGGCCGATAGACATGATTTCGCCTACAGACTTCATGGAAGAACCAATCTTGCGGCTTACACCGGCAAACTTGGTAAGGTCCCAACGAGGAATCTTGCAGATCATATAGTCGAGTGATGGAGCCACATAAGCTGAGTTAGGAGTACCCATCTCGCCAATCTGGTCGAGTGTATAACCGAGGGCAATCTTGGCAGCAACGAAAGCCAAAGGATAACCAGTAGCCTTAGAAGCGAGGGCAGAAGAACGGCTCAAGCGAGCGTTGATCTCGATGATACGGTAGTCGTTGGTCTCAGCGTTGAAAGCATACTGGATGTTGCACTCACCCACGATGTTGAGGTGACGCACACACTTCACGGCGATGTCCTGCAACATCTTCACCTGCTCGTCGGTAAGAGAACAGGTTGGAGCCACAACGATAGATTCACCTGTGTGAATACCCAGTGGGTCGAAGTTTTCCATAGAGGCAACGGTGAAGCAGCGGTCGTTCGCATCACGGATGCACTCAAACTCAATCTCCTTCCATCCCTTCAGACTCTCCTCAACGAGTACCTGAGGTGCGAAAGTGAAGGCAGATTCAGCAATCTCCTTGAACTCCTCTTCAGTCTTGCAGACACCAGAACCGAGACCACCCAGCGCGTAGGCAGAACGGATCATGATAGGGTAGCCGATGTTGCGTGCCGCAGCCACAGCCTCCTCCATGTTCTCGCAAGCGTGGCTTACAGGAACCTTGAGGTCAACCTTGTTGAGCTCCTTTACGAAGAGGTCGCGGTCTTCTGTGTTCATGATTGCCTCTACCGAGGTACCCAACACTTCTACACCATACTCCTTGAGCACACCGTTGAGGTAAAGTTCAGTACCGACGTTCAAACCCGTCTGGCCACCCCAAGCGAGCATAATGCCGTCAGGGCGCTCCTTCTTGATAATTTCAGTTACAAAAAAAGGTGTCACCGGCAAGAAATAAACCTTGTCAGCAATACCTTCACTTGTCTGAATTGTAGCAACGTTTGGATTAATGAGGACGGAACTAATACCCTCCTCGCGCAAAGCCTTGAGAGCCTGCGAACCGGAATAGTCAAACTCACCTGCCTGGCCGATCTTCAAAGCACCGGAACCCAGAACGAGGACTTTCTTAAGCTGTTTCTTCATCATTAAATATAACTATAAGTTTGTTCTTTATATGTCTTGTTATTTATGTTTTTAGCAACTAAACTGCATTTGGCTTAGTTCACAAATGGTAGACACGCTATTTCAAGATGCAAAGTTACGCTATTTATTTGATTATTCCAAATTTTCTGCAAATCTTTACAGTTAAATAACATCAATTATTATTATTTCTTCTCTAGAATGTCGTATTTTTGCAATTATTTTGTTACTTTTGCAGCGGCTTTTAGTCATGTAGAAAAAGAATAAAAAATAGCAAACAAGATAAATATAACAACAATGAAAGTCGGATTATTCGTCCCTTGTTATGTGGATGCCCTTTACCCTGAAGCGGGTGTGGCTACATACAAGTTGCTTAAGCATTACGGACTAGACGTGGGTTATCCCGAAAAACAGACTTGCTGCGGCCAGCCAATGGCTAATGCTGGTTTTCAGGAAAAGTCGGAGAAGGTCATAGAGACATTTGATGAACTGTTCAAGGATTACGATTATATCGTAGCTCCTTCTGCCTCATGTGCCGCTTACGTAAAGGTGTATTATCCTAAAATTCTTGAGGGTAAGCACGAGTGTATTTCCTCAAAGAAAATCATGGATGTTGTGGAGTTCCTTCACGATGTGCTGAAGGTGGATCATGTCCCGGGCAAGTTCCCTCATGTGGTGAGTGTGCATAACAGTTGCCACGGTGTGCGCGAACTGGGATTGTCATCTCCTTCTGAGCGCCACATCAAGCCTTTCAACAAAATCATCGACTTATTAAATATGGTGGAAGGCATTACTGTCCACGAACCGGAGCGCAAGGATGAGTGCTGCGGATTCGGCGGTATGTTCTCTATTGAGGAGCCTGCCGTTTCTACCCGTATGGGCGAAGATAAGATCAAGCGTCACATGGCTACGGGCGCTGAGTTTGTTACCGGACCGGATTCTTCCTGTCTGATGCACATGGCTGGAATCGCCAAGAAAGAGAAGATGCCAATCAAGTTTATTCATGTTGTTCAAATATTAGCTGCAGGACTATGAGTACAGAACATTCCAAAAGAGCTGCGAAGTTTACGCAGAACGTAGAGAAGACCACCTGGCACGACGCTACCTTCTGGTCTGTTCGTCAGAAGAGAGATAAGATGGCGCAGGAACTTCCTGAATGGGAAGACCTCCGCGAGCATGCGTCTGAAATCAAGATGCATACGATTACCCATCTTGCCGATTACCTCGATATGTTTTCCAAGAATCTGGAGAGCCGTGGGGTGAAGGTTCACTGGGCAAAGGATGCACAGGAATTTAATGAGATTGTGCTCGGTATTCTGAAAGACCATAACGTGAAGAAGATGGTGAAGTCGAAGTCGATGCTCACCGAGGAGTGCGAGATGAATCCTTATCTGGAGCAGCACGGCATTGACGTGGTGGAGACCGACCTGGGTGAGCGCATCATCCAGCTTCTGGGTCAGAAGCCTAGCCATATCGTGATGCCTGCCATCCACCTGAAGCGTGAGGAGGTAGGAAAGATGTTCGAGGAGAAGGGAATCTCCAAGGAAATCGGCAACTATGATCCTACTTATCTGACCCGCTGTGCCCGTCATCATCTCCGCGACCAGTTTATGGAAGCTGGAGCTGGTATGACCGGATGTAACTTCGGTGTGGCTGCTACCGGCGATTGCGTGGTTTGCACCAACGAGGGTAATGCGGATATGACCACTTCCATGCCTAAGCTCCATATCGTAGCGATGGGTATCGAGAAACTGGTTCCTGATTATAAGTCTTTGGCTGTATTCCAGCGCCTGCTTTGCCGCTGCGGTACAGGTCAGCCTACCACCACCTATACCTCTCATTTCCGTCAGGCTCGTCCGGGTGCTGAGATGCATGTGGTATTGGTGGATAACGGCAGAAGCGACATTCTCGCTGATAAGGACCACTGGCAGACGTTGAAGTGTATGCGCTGCGGTGCCTGCATGAACACCTGTCCGGTTTATCGCCGTTCGGGCGGATACAGCTACACCTATTTTATTCCGGGTCCTATCGGTGTGAACCTGGGTATGCTGAAGAATCCGCAGAAGTACAGCGATAATGTTTCGGCATGTACTTTGTGCTTGTCATGCGATAATGTCTGTCCTTCCAAGGTAGGACCGGGTTCTCAGATTTATGTCTGGCGCCAGAGTCTGGAGAAGTTGGGTAAGGCTGATCCTGTCAAGAAGGCGATGTCGAATGGTATGAAGTATCTCTTCGACCGTCCTGCGCTCTACACCACAGCCCTGAAGTTTGCTCCGCTTGTCAATCTGGTTCCTGAATGCTGCACGCACTTCAGCAATTGGAATGCCTGGGGCATCGGTCACGCCATGCCTGAGTTTGCAAAAAAGAGTTTTCATCAGCTTTGGAAAGAAGGAAAGGTGAAGTAGTGGGTAATCATAAAGTTCAAAGTTCAAAGTTCAAATTTCAATGTTAAAAGAAGATTTCCTGAACAAGTTGCGTAAGAATACGCATGTTCAATTCGATATGCCTGCCGTTGATGTGAAGGGTATTCAGTATGAGGATACCTTGAAGCAGTTTATTGAGATGACGGAATCGGTAGGTGGCCATGTGATAGAGGCGAAGAAGGGTGAGAGTCTGGATGAGCTGGTGAAGAAGGCTTATCCGGAAGCCAAGGTCTTTGCTTCTCATCTGCCAGAAATCACGATTGCCCAGAAGAATCCTGATACGGTGGCTGAGGCTAACGACCTGAATGGTACTGATGTGGGTATTGTCCGTGGTGAAGTGGGTGTTGCCGAGAATGGTTGCGTCTGGATTCCTCAGACCATGAAGGAGAAAGCGGTGCTTTTCATCTCGGAATACCTTGTGATATTCCTCGAAAAAGAGAAGATTGTGAACAATATGCATGAGGCTTATGCCCGTATTGAGATGGATCCTAAGTACAATTTCGGTACTTTCATCAGTGGTCCTTCCAAGACTGCCGATATTGAGCAGGCATTGGTGATGGGTGCGCAAGCCGCTAGAGGCGTGACCGTAGTGTTAGTATAAAAAAACAGCTGTTAACTGTTAACTCTGTTAACTTCAACCATAAAAATCCCGAAGTTCTTTAAAGGCGAACTTCGGGATTTATATTTACTTATAGTGTCCATTCGTAGGTGTCATAAACCACTCCTCTTCCTCCGAAACCTTCTTTCTGATAGATGAGGCTGGCATTGAGCACCTTTCCACCATCTTCATTGGATGTTCCGAAATCGAAATAATCAAAATCCTTATATTTTGTTTTAATGAGATTCTGAAACAAGGCATCGAGTGCATGCGCCTTCTTTCCTTCTTCTGATGCGGAAATATACTGCGTGTGAACCACCTTCCTGCTGATGTACAGAACGGTTCCGCCTAGCATCTTGCCTGATTCTTCTCGGGCAACATACAGTTTGATATTGTCAGGGAAAGATGTTTTCAGTCTGCTCATCTCTTGCAAGGTATGAACAGGATGAGCCTGATAGGTGTTCATCAGGTTTTCGGTTAAGATGCTCCAGAACGTTTCGTAATCTTCGCTTTCTTCGATGAAAATTCCTTTTTCCAGGGCTTTCCTTGCACCCGACTTCCTGATATTATACCATTTCAGCGGATGCTGAAGGTCGATGACAGCCGAAATGTTTCTTGCGCAGATTTGTGCCTGGCATTCTTTGAAGAGGGCATAGAGGTCTTCTTCGGCAGGCTGTTGCTGGTAAATCCAGGGAATTGGCTTGTAGATGCATTTTCGGAAACCAGCTTTCTTCAGGTATGTGTTGATGGCAACGAAAACCTGACAGATATTATCTGTTGAGGCATGTTCGGTAGTAAGCAGTCCTGCATAGGTGAGCCCCTGATGAGAATAGAAAATATCTCCGTCCTCATTGGCTGGGAGCAAGGCATAGAGCTTGTCGTTGTGGAAAATCATGAGCGAATGGTCGTGGAAACGGTCGCTGTGATAATCCATGTACGAGCGGTTGAGAAGGAAGGTGGCGTTGCGTGACTGGTCTACAAAAGCATTCCACGCCTCCTTGTCTGCATCGTTGTATTTTCTGATCTCAAACATGATATTTAGCGTTATTGATTCTCGGTTTTTGAGAGATTTTGGCTGTTTTTCGAACTGACGAATCTGAGATATTCGTCATATTCGCGTATATAGTCTTCCTCTTCAAACTTGTGGGAAGCCAAGACCAGGCACAGTGAGCCGGAAGAGAAATCATCCAGTGTTCGCCAGATATTGACATCCACGAACAGTCCCTCCCAAGGGTGGTTGAGATGATAGGTCTTCTTCTCCTCTCCATTATCCAGCGTCACCGAAAAGGAACCGCTGGCTGCTATGATGAATTCCTGGCATTCCTTGTGAGCATGGCCCCCGCGACTTTCTCCGCCCGGAACATCATAGGTCCAGTAGGTCCGGGCAATGGCAAAGGGAATATGGGTTTCTCCCTCTGCCACTGTCAGGTTGCCTCTAGGGTCGAATATCTTGGGTAATGTGATAATTCTTCCTAATTCTTTCATATTTATTTTTTCATATAAGGGTCGGTTCCCAATACAGTCTTTGCCAGACGCTTTGCCTTGTCGCGGAGCTGATTGAGGTCATCGCCCTTCTCGCCGTAGCAGAGCACTACACCCATTCTTCTGCCCACGTGAGCCTCTGGCTTGCCGAAGATACGGATGCGGGTGTGATCTTCCTTCAGCGCATCGAGCATGTTGTAGTTCAATGGCTCGGTACTTTCCTCAGGAGAGAGGATAACGGCTGAACAGCCGATGTGCTCCAGATGGATTCCGGCGATAGGCAAGCCCATCACGGCACGGAAATGGAGCTCAAACTCGCTCAGGTTGGTGGTGTGACCCAAGGTTACCATACCTGTATCGTGTGGACGAGGACTCAACTCTGAGAAGATGACTTCGCCCTGCTTGCTCAGGAAGAACTCTACGCCCCAGAGACCGGCACCAGTTAATGCCTTGGTTACTTCACCTGCAATATGCTCAGCCTTCTTCAAAGCCTCCTCTGGAATCTGGAATGGCTGCCAGCTCTCGCGGTAGTCGCCGCCCTTCTGTACATGGCCGATAGGTGGACAGAAGAGGGTAGGACCGTCTTTCTGGGTGACGGTGAGGAGAGTGAACTCTGAATCGAAGTCGATGAATTCCTCGATGATAACTTCCTTCACGTCGCCACGACCTTCTTCCATTGCTTCCTTGTAAGCCTCCTTCAGTTCATCATCGTTGTGAACATAGCTCTGTCCATGACCGCTTGAACTCATCAGAGGCTTCACTACGCATGGGAAACCAATCTCATCGGCTGCGTTCTTAAATTCTTCGAAAGTCTTGGCATAGAAGTACTTGGCTGTGCGCAGCCCCAGTTCCTTGGCAGCCAGGTCGCGTATGGCACGGCGGTTCATGGTGTAGTTTACGGCACGTGCAGAAGGCACAATCTGAATACCCTCCTTCTCGAAGTCGAAGAGTCGCTCGGTGCGGATAGCTTCAATCTCAGGCACGATGATGTCTGGGTGATGTTTCTCTACCACTGCGGTCAATGCGTCGCCATCGAGCATCGAGAACACTTCCCGCTCGTCGGCTACCTGCATGGCTGGTGCATTGTCATACTTGTCGCAAGCGATGACGTATTGTCCTGCTCGCTTTGCGGCGATGGTAAATTCTTTGCCCAGTTCGCCTGAGCCCAAAAGCATAATCTTCTTCATTTATATGATGTTTAATATTTTATGTCCCTAAAATTAATCACTAATAATTAATCACTAATAATTAATCACTAAGTCCGAACTTTTTTCTGATAAATTCTGCGATAAACTTCTCTGTTTCTTCGATTCCCAGATGGCTGCTGTTAATGCAGAGGTCGTAGCTTTCGCTGTGGCCCCACTTCTTGCCTGTATAGTAATCGTAGTAAGAGGCGCGCTGCTCCTCATGGCTTTCGATAAACTTGCGGGCGCTGGCTCTGTCGATGTCTTTTCGCTTGCACACAGCCTTGATGCGGTCGTTGATGTTGGCGGTGATGAAGATGTTGATCACGTTCTTATAGTCACGCAGCACATAGTCGGCGGTTCTGCCCACAAACACGCAGTTGCCCTCATCGGCAGCCTTTCTGATGGCGTCGCTCTGGAACTTGTACAGACCTTCCTGTGAGAAGTCGTTGTGATAGAAATTGTTATCGCTCAGGAAGGGCAGATGGGTATGGAAGAGAGACTTGAAGAATCCCTTCTGCTCATCGTTCTGCTCGAAGAATTTCTCAGAGAATCCACTCTCCTTGGCGGCAAGGTTCAGCAGCTCACGGTCGTAACATTTGCAACCGAAATCTTCAGCCAACTTCTCGGCGATGATATGGCCGCCGCTTCCTATCTGGCGACCCACGTTTATGATAATCTTGGTCATAAGTATAAAATTTTAGCTGTTAACTGTTAACTGTTAACTTTCATGTTTTCTCTATGTTGTTTCTTCAACTTGTTCATGTACCATGACATTACGATTGCAGCGATGACTGCGGCCGAGAAGTCGGAGATAGGCATACTGTACCATACGCCGTCGATGTCCCAGATCATCGGAAGGAAAGCCAGAAGCGGCAGAAGGATGAGCAACTGTCTCGACAAGGAGAGGAAGATGCTGATCTTTACCTTTCCGATGCACTGGAAGAAGTTGGTGATGACCATCTGGAATCCGATGACCGGGAAGCAGAACATCACTACTCTGATCGCCTTAATGCCCAAGTCTATCAGCGTTTTATCCGTAGTAAAGAGTCTTGCGCAGTAGTAAGGCAGGAACATCGCTATCAGCCATCCCGTTACCATGATGGCGGTGGCAGCAATGATGCTCAGGTTCAATACGCGCATCAGTCGGTCCAGTTTCTGTGCTCCGTAATTGTAGCCGGCGATAGGCTGCATTCCTTGGTTTACGCCGAATACGAACATCACGAACACCATTGCAATACCATTGGCTATTCCGTAGGCACCCACGGAGAGGTCGCCTCCGAAACGCACCAGCTGGTTGTTGATGAAGATGACGATGATGCAAGCGCACACGTTCATCAGGAACGGCGAAATGCCGATGGCGAGGATGTTATCTACGAGTTTCCTCTTCAGTTTGTAGATTCCTTTCTTGAAGTGGAGCAGCTCGCTCTTGTTGCTGAAGAGCTTGAACTGCCACATCAGCGCCATCAGCTGCGATAGGATGGTGGCGATGGCGGCACCCTGTATTCCCCATTTGAAGACGAGGATGAAGAGGGCATCCAGTATCACGTTCATCACCACCGTGAAGATGGTGGCGTACATCGCCTGCTTGGGCTTGCTCGCTGCTCGGAGCAGGGCGTTCATGCCGAAATACATGTGGCTCACCACATTGCCCAGCAGGATGATGACCATATACTCATGGGCATAGATGAGCGTCTGGTCGCTAGCTCCGAAGAATCTCAGGATAGGGTCGAGGAAGAGCAGACAGATGATGCTCAGTCCGATACCGATGATGAGATTCAGAGAAATCGTGTTACCCAGAATGTTTTGCGCTGTGGCATAATCTTTTTGTCCCAACTTCACGCTGATGGCAGTAGACGCTCCTACGCCTACACCGGCTCCGAAGGCAGCGGTGAGGTTCATGAAGGGGAAGGTGATGGCGAGACCAGAAATGGCCATGGCTCCTACACCCTGACCGATGAATACTCGGTCTACGATGTTGTAGAGTGAGGCGGCGGTCATCGCAATCATCGCTGGCAAGGCATACTGAACGAGCAGCTTGCCCACCGGCTTCGTACCTAATTCTAATGTTGCTTGTTTATTTTCCATTATGTCTTTTTATTGCCTCGTAGACGCTCGCCCTGCTTCTTTCTGAAACCAGCCGCGGCGGCTACTTGTCTGCAAAAGTACAAAAAATATCTGATACCTTATTATATATATGAGAAAAACTTGCATTTCTCGATAAAAACTTCTCTTTTCCTTTGGCGTTTTCGTACAATTTCTGTACTTTTGCACTTTAGAATAAACAATTCAACTCATTAACAAATGCAATACAGAAAATTGCAGCAACAACAATAACAAACCGGACTACCGATATAATGATGAAAAAATATTTAATGCTTTATGCATTCTTAATGACCGCTCTCTCTTTGTTTGCTCGCGAAGACAGGGTTAGCAATTTTGAGCAGCTGATGCGGTTGCCCCGCATCGCCGAAACCGATATGGTGTCGTATCCGGGAGGCAAGTGTATGCTGTATCGTCTTTATCTCAGAGACAAAGACCTCAGTCACACTCCCTTTTCGGTAAGTCGCCCTGCAGATTTTCTCTCTTCCCGTTCCATAGAACGCAGAAAGAGACAGAATCTGCCCATCGATGTTACCGATTTGCCTGTGGCTCCTGCTTATGAGCAGGCTGTAAGCGATGCAGGCATCGAGATTGTGGGCAAGAGCAAGTGGAACAATACCCTGCTGGTCCGCATTCATAAGGAGAAGGAACTCCGCAAACTGGATGAACTAGATTTCATCACCCGGAAGATGAAAGTCTTCTCTGCTCCCGATTCTGTCAGTCAGCGCATCAGAAGCAGTGTGCGCAAGGGCCTGAACGATTGGGTTGGTGGAGTAGGCGAATATGGTGCTGCCGATGCGCAGATCCAGTCGCTCAACGGCAAGCGCATGCATGCTGCCGGATATTTAGGCAGGGGAATGATGATTGCTGTTTTCGACGGTGGATTCATGAATGTGGATAAGATTCCGGCGCTGCATGATATAAAACTGGCGGGCGTAAGGGACTTTGTGGTTCCTCAATCCAAGAATGTTTTTGCCGAGATGGAGCATGGAACGATGGTGCTTTCTACCGTGGCAGCCAACGAACCCGACAGATTCGTGGGGGTGGCGCCTAATGCTCAATATCTGCTGGTGCGCTGTGAAGATGAGCGCACAGAGAGTCTGGCTGAAGAGGATTACTGGGCTTTTGCCGCTGAATATGCTGACAGTTGTGGCGTGGATGTCATCAATTCCTCGCTGGGCTATCATGGCTTCGATGATGCGTCAACCAACCATCATTATTATGAGCAGGATGGCAATTCTACCCTCATCTCCCGCACCGCTTCGATGTGTGCTGACAAGGGAATCATCTGTGTCAATTCTGCCGGAAACGACGGAATGGGAAGCTGGAAGAAAATCAATTTCCCTGCCGATGCACGCAATATCCTTACCGTGGGAAGCGTGAACGAAATGGGCGAGAATGCGGCTTTCAGTGCCGTGGGACCTACTGCTGACGGCAGAATCAAGCCTGATGTGATGGCTTACGGAAGTCCTACCTGCGTGATTACGGGCCGTGGAAATATCATCAATGATAACGGAACGTCTTTCTCATCTCCGCTCATCGCCGGAATGGTGGCGTGTCTCTGGCAGGCTTTGCCTCAGAAAACGGCTAAGCAGATTATGAAACTCGTGAGATTGGCTGGCGATAATCAGCAGCACCCCGATAATGTTTTCGGATATGGTGTGCCTGATTTCTGGAAGGCTTATCAGATGGGGAAAGCGATTAAGTAAACTTGGAACTTTGAACTTGGAACATTGAACTTTATGATTAGCTTTGCTGCTATATGATAAGGGAAGTTCCAGGGGGCTAAGTACCAAGTAATAGTATTCATAAAGTTCAAAGTTCAAAGCTCAATGTTCAAAGTAAAAAGATGTTCTCTCTATGAATTAAACTCGATGGTCCGCGACGTCATTTCGATGTCCTTGCCCGACAGCTATTGGGTGGAAGCGGAACTCTCCGAGGCTCGCGAGGGCTACGGAGGCCACTGCTATCTGGAACTCATCGAGAAGGATGAGCGGTCTAATACGCCCATTGCCAAGGCGCATGCCTCCTGCTGGCGAAACCGATGGATGTTCATCAAGCCGAATTTTGAGCGCATCACCGGACAGCGTATTCATGCTGGAATGAAAGTGCTGCTGAAAGTGCACGCTCAGTTTCATGAGAACTATGGTTTCTCATGGATTGTTGACGATATTGACCCTAACTATACGATGGGTGATATGGCGCGCAAGCGACTGGAAATCATCAATACACTGAAAGCAGAGGGGGTGTTCGAACTTCAGAAGGAGTTGGTGCTCCCGATGTTCTGTCAGCGCATCGCCGTCATTTCCAGTGCTACGGCTGCTGGATATGGTGATTTCTGCAACCAGCTTGCCGATAATGATTATGGTCTGCAGTTTCAAACCCGCCTCTTTCCGGCTACGATGCAGGGCGAGGGGGTAGAGCAGAGCGTGATTGCTGCCCTTGACAGTATCAATGCCGAATGGGAGCAGTTTGATTGCGTGGTCATCATCCGTGGCGGTGGTGCAACGAGCGACCTCTCGGGTTTCGACACCTTGGCGCTTGCTGAGAATGTGGCAAACTTCCCGCTGCCTATCATCACGGGAATAGGACATGAAAGGGACGAGAGTGTGCTGGATATGATTTCTTTCCAACGTGTAAAGACACCGACAGCCGCTGCCGCCTTCCTCGTCAACCATCTTACCGAGGTTTATGCTCGTGTAATGAATGCGCAGGAGGCCATTGTGCAGAATGTGAAGCATCGTCTGCAGGTGGAGAAGATGAGGCTAGACAGACTGAGCAACACGATTCCTGTTCAGTTTTCACTGGTGAAGACGAAGCAGGGTGCTTATCTCGACCGTCTGATGAGCCGTTTAAGCACAAATGTCCAGTCGAAAATATCGGAAGCCGAGCGCCATTTCGAGATTCTTTCCCAGAATATCCAGCCGATATTGGAAAGAAAAATGCTCAATGAGAGTCATCGTCTTCAGCTTCTTCAGCAGCGCATCCAGGCGCAAGACCCCGAGTTGTTGCTGAAACGCGGTTACAGCATTACGCTGAAAGATGGCAAGAGCATCCGTTCTGCCTCAGAACTGAAGTCCGGCGACATCATCGAAACGAGGTTTGCCGAGGACAATATTAAATCGGAAGTGAAATAATTCCCCATACGCCCTGAGACGTTAGGAATTTCCCATACGCCCTGAGGCAATAGGAATTCCCCATACGCCCTAAGGCAATAGGAATTCCCCATACGCCCTGAAAGGGCAGAAGCTCCTAGCCCAGGGCAACACCCTGGGTAATAAAGGACGCAAACCTGTCGCCCTGAAAGGGCAAAAGCTTTAAAATATCCACTGTTAACTGTTAACTCTGTTAACTCCAAAACAAAAATAAAATTATGGAAAAAGAAGAAATGAAATACGAACAAGCCGTAAGAGAGCTTGAGGAAATTGTAGAAAGAATGGAGAATGATGAACTGGATATCGACCAGCTCTCCGAGCAGTTGAAGCGTGCCAAAACCTTGGTGAAGCTCTGCAAGGACAAGCTCACCAAGACTGATGAGGAAATCAAAAAGCTCCTCAGCGAGGATTGATCCGCTAAAAGGACCGGCGCAAGAACGAAAAAGAACCCATAAATTGGCAAAAATATGCCTCAAAATGGCGGAAATACGTAAAATAATAACGTTTCTACTAAAATTATTGTAAAATAGTTGCAGATTAATAGAATATTTTGTACTTTTGCATTCAAAATATTAGTAGAACATTAAAAATATAGATGTTATGAAAGACTTAGATTGGTCTAATTTGTCATTTGGCTATCGCCAGACTGACTACAATGTTCGCTGTTACTATCGCGACGGCAAATGGGGCGAAATAGAAGTTTGCTCTGATGAGTATTTGAAATTACACATGGCTGCAACCTGTCTGCACTATGGCCAGGAGGCATTCGAGGGCTTGAAGGCTTATCGTTGCCCAGACGGTAAGGTGCGCGTGTTCCGTATGGACGAGAACGCTAAGCGCTTGCAGAGCACATGTCGCGGCATTCTGATGCCAGAGGTGCCTACAGAAATGTTCGAGGAAATGGTGAAGAAGGTGGTTCGCCTCAACCAGGAGTGGATTCCTACCTACGAGAGTGGTGCTACGCTCTATATCCGTCCGCTGCTCATCGGTACAAGTGCTCAGGTGGGTGTTCATCCTTCTAAGGAGTATTGCTTCCTTATCTTCGTAACTCCAGTGGGTCCATACTTCAAGGGTGGATTCTCTACCAACCCATACGTCATCATCCGCGATTTCGACCGCTCTGCTCCTCTCGGAACAGGTATCTATAAGGTGGGTGGAAACTATGCTGCTTCCCTCAGAGCCAACAATATCGCTCACGAGAAGGGTTATGCCTGCGAGTTCTATCTCGACGCTAAGGAGAAGAAATACATGGATGAGTGTGGTGCTGCCAACTTCTTCGGAATCAAGAACAATACATACGTTACTCCTAAGAGTACATCTATCCTCCCTTCTATCACCAACAAGAGCTTGATGCAGTTGGCTGAGGATCTCGGTATGAAGGTTGAGCGCCGTCAGATTCCAGAGGATGAGCTGGATACTTTCGAGGAGGCTGGTGCATGCGGTACAGCTGCCGTAATCAGTCCTATCAGCTACATTGACGACTTGGATACAGGCAAGCGCTACAACTTCGGTGAGAAGCCAGGTCCTATCTCTAAGCACCTCTATGATACGCTCCGCGGAATCCAGTATGGTACCATCGAGGACAAGCACGGTTGGACAACCGTAGTTATTGAGTAATCAATGACTTCTTTATTGCGTAAAAACCAATATTAGAAATATAATTATGATCAGGGCACTTTGAGGAGTTCACGCTCCTTGGAGTGCTTTTTTTATGCGCGAGGGGGTTAACAGGGTTAACAGTTAACAGCTGTTTTTTCGATACTCCCCCTCGCGCGTACCTTATTATAATATAATATATATATACTTATTTTTATATGTGTGGGGGGGTACCATGCATTTTTGGGGTGTTAACTGTTAACCTGTTAACCCCTCGCTCTTTTTTCCCGTCTCTGTGCTTTGCGGGGCGCAAGTCATAGAGTTGCGGGGGAAGAAGCTATGAGTTAGAATTATTAACATAAAGCTCTAAAGCAGCCAAAGGAGAATAAGAGAGGTTGGAACGTAAACAGTTGGGAATGAGCAGATTTGCACAAAGTTGCCAAATCGGCATAAAGCAAGCGAGTGAGGAATATTGAA
>ENA-OZKW01000129-OZKW01000129.1-human-gut-metagenome-genome-assembly--contig:-NODE-129-length-22034-cov-4.290778_pt1 | contig 22034 bp, 19 predicted proteins | sample MGYA00244833_ERZ653778 | MGnify/ENA primary metagenome ERZ653778 (study PRJEB26926, sample SAMN06165284) | human gut metagenome | biome: ENVO:00009003; feature: ENVO:2100002; material: ENVO:00002003... | reverse complement strand
GAGATCAGCCTCGGTCTCGTGGGCTCGGAGATGTGTATAAGAGACAGCTTAAAGGCCTGTCTGTCGCTAACGAGAAGGACTATTCCGAACAGGGCGGCGGCAAAAATGCATCTTACGGCAATGCAACCTATGGCCGAAACGCCCATCGAATCGAGCGTGCGTCTGAAAAAGCCCATGAAGCCCCACAGTGAGCCTGCGAGCAGAACCATTGCAACATATTTGTTTTTCATCACAGCAGCCCTCCTATCCACGACGCAAGCGGAACATATAATATAGGCAGCAGCAGAGCCGGCAAAAGGTTCGGAACATTGACCTTGCGATCGGTTATGCCGATCATGTTAAGCCCCATGCCGATGAATATCGCGCCGCCGACTGCGCTGATCTCGGCAACGACCTCGGCGCTGAGTATCGGCGCCAGGGCTCCGGCCAGCAATATAAGCAGCCCTTCCCATATCAGGACAGGAACAAGCGACAGCACAACGCCAATGCCCATCGCCGCCGACATTGCCGCGGCCGCAACGCCGTCGATTGCCGTTTTCGTAAACAGCACGCTATAGTTTCCTCGCAGTCCGGCATCGAGCGAGCCCATTATGGCCATCGCGCCGACCGTGAACATCACGGATGCGCTTATCACGCCGTCGGCAAATCTGCCTTCTGCAAATTTCTTGCCCTCAAACAGCTTTGCAACGCGCACGCCCATGCCGTCTATAAACTCGTCTATGCGCAAAGCCTGTCCGATAATTGCGCCGATCGCAAGGCACAGGACAAGGCACATCGTATCTGTCGAGCCGACGATGCCCTGCACGCCGACCGAAACTACAACAAGCCCCATCGCCGTCATAAGGCAATCGACAAGCTTGTGGTTTATCTTTGACCTGAGCAACGTACCAAGCGTTCCGCCGATCAGTATACCCAGCGCGTTAACAATTGCAGCGATCATTCTAAAACCTTCTTTTTCACGAATACCTCGCTTATTCTAATTATTCCGTTTTCAATAGTCAACACTCACTTTTAAGTGATTGACAAAAAAATAAATGGTGTGCTATTATTGCAACTGGAAATTGAATATCCGCGGGTATGATGGAATTGGCAGACATGCGAGATTTAGGTTCTCGTGCTTCACGGCGTGCAGGTTCGACCCCTGTTACCCGCACCAAAAAGGCACTTGCTTTTTAGCAAGTGCCTCAGCGTGTCAAAAAAGTCTTTGACTTTTTTGCACGCTTCAAAAACGCCACATTTTTTGTGAAAACAGGTTTTCACGAAAAATCTCGCTACGCTCGTCAAAAAGCCTGATAAATCAGGCGTTTTTGATGGCTATTAATCCAATTTCGAGTGGGGCCTTTGCCCCCTCGAGCTCCCCTGCTGCTCTATTATCTTTCTTTTGCACATAGTTTTTCGACAGCCTGTAAGCGGGTATTAAAAATTTTAATACCCGCTTTAATTATAGTATCGCTTATAAGGTGAAAATCGCGTTAATTTTATAACAAATTTCTTGACAAAAGCTGATACTTTTGTATAATTATTTTTGGCTAAATAGAAGTATAATCGGAGGATCACCCCCATGAGAGGAATGGAGACCGGCAAAACCAGGATAAGGCACGAGGTTTTCACTGAAATCGCGCGTATGGCATACGAGGGAGGAGATTACGCGCAGAGGCTTGAAGAGCTTCCGTACAAGATCTGTCCGGGCGACCCTGATGAGATCGGCCCATTCAGAAACAATCTGCTCATCGAGCGCGCGGTCGTCGGAGAAAGACTGCGCCTTGCAATGGGTCTGCCGATGCGCAAGCTCGGCGTGCACAACAATATTTCCGACAGAGTCGAGGAGACCGTCATTGCCGAGAAATATTACGAGCCGCCGCTTATAAACGTCATCAAATTCGCGTGCAACCGCTGCCCGGATAACATCATCAAGGTCACAAACGGCTGTCAGGGCTGCATCGAGCACCCCTGCATCGAGATATGCCCCAAAAAGGCGATCAGCAAGGTAGACGGACATGCACATATCGACACCGACAAGTGCGTGCGCTGCGGCAGATGTATGGACGCTTGCTCTTTCTCGGCGATCATCCGTCAGGAGCGCCCATGCAAGAAGGCCTGCGGCATTGCGGCCATCGGCAAGGACGAGCTCGGCCGCGCAGCGATAGACTACAAAAAATGCACCTCCTGCGGACAGTGCCTTGTAAACTGCCCGTTCGGTGCGATAAGCGATAAAAGCCAGATCTTCCAGACCATCATGGCAATAAAAAGCGGCGTGCCCGTCTATGTCGTGCTCGCGCCGGCCTTCGTCGGCCAGTTCGGCCCCGACGCAACGCCCGAGAAGATGACCGCATCCTTCAAGCGCCTCGGCTTCACCGACGTTTACGAGGCCGCCATCGGCGCGGATCTGTGCGTCATCGAGGAGGCTGCCGACTTCCTTGAGGAGGTCCCGGCCAAGCACCGCTTCATGGTCACCTCCTGCTGCCCCTCGTGGAGCGACATGGTCAAGAAAATGTTTCCCGACATGGCCGAGAACATATCCGTCGCGATGACGCCCATGGTGCTCACCGCGCGCTTTGTAAAGAAAACTCACCCAGGCTGCAAGGTCGTTTTCGTCGGCCCCTGCGACGCGAAGAAGCTCGAGGCCAGCCGCCGCACCGTGCGCAGCGATGTTGACTTCGTCCTCACCTTTGAGGAGGTGCTCGGCATGTTCGCCGCCAAGGGCGTGGACAAGGAGTGCATCCCGGCCGAGGAGGCGCAGACGCTCTCCCAGGCAGGCTCGGACGCGCGCAAGTTCGCCGTTTCCGGCGGCGTTGCGCAGGCGGTCGTCAACGCTATCAAGTCCATCGACCCGACGCGCGAGGTCAAGATCGCAAAGGCCACCGGCCTGCACGAGTGCCGCAAGCTGCTGATGATGGCCCGCGACGGCAAGTACGACGGCTACCTTCTCGAGGGTATGGCGTGCCCCGGCGGCTGCGTCGCCGGTGCCGGCACGCTCCAGCCGATCGACAAGTCCACTCGCGCGGTCGCAAAATTCGCCGACTGCGCCGAGTACAGCTGCGCTTACGATACGCAGTATAAGGACTTCCTACCTCTCATCGAAGAAAAGACTGTTTAGTGGCGAATTGACGCAGCTACCGATACATATATCTCCGGTTGCCCGGTTCGGAACAATGAAGGAAACCGTGGGTGCTACGCGTAACATAAGTGCGCTGCTGAGTTTTGCGGTGGCCCGGTTCGGGACTGCGGAAGAAACCGTAGGTGCTACGCGTAACATGAGTGCGCTGCTGAGTTTTGCGGTGGCCCGGTTCGCGGGCGCAGTGGAAACCGTAGCGTTTCGCGTGACATGAATGCGGTATAGGGTCTTGTTACCCTGTATTAAAGGAGCAGGTAAAATAAAAACTGCATCGCACTGTTGTAGTGCAATGCAGTTTTTTAGATAAGTTTGTTTAGTATGGAGACAACAGAGGAATACGCTTTCACGCAAACTCCTCTTTCAGCATCTCCGCAAACTCCTCGATATAATACCCGGAATTGTCCTTCTTCCAGAATACGCAGTAGGTCTTGGTCACCGGTTCGCCTCTTCTCACCAGCGGGATACGCTTCACGGCGGAATCAAACCACACCTGCTCTCCGATCACGTCCACCGACAGATAGCCCTGTCCGGTGATGATCATCAGCCGCGCTTCTTGCAGAGAATCCGCAAACCGGTAATCACCGTGCAGACCAAGACCTTGGGATATTTTTCGGAAAACCTTGCAATGGCCTCCGAAAATTCGCCGCCGTGGTAGCCCTTATAGCAGCCCAGACGAAGCGTGTAGCTGTCATCCGCATCCAGCCGCTTTGTCTCGCGGATAAGCTGCTCCAGATCACTGCGGATGATAATGCTCTTGCGGTAAAAGTGCTCCCCGGCGCTCGTGAGACTAATTGATTGAGAAGCAGCAGAAAACTATAATAGAAGCAAGAAAATCAAGAAGGACATCATCAAGGCTGACAGTACCATGTGGAAATTCTGGATTATCACGCAGGTGCTTATCACCATCGTTCTCTGTCAGAGGACTGCTCATTTATACTAAGCTGCCGGAATGAACAAGAAATAAATAAGATGCATAAAGCCCACTGGCGTATTGAGTTAATACTCGGTATACCGGTGGACATTTTTTGCAGTTTTTCCACGGTTATTGGAACACGAGAACACGTTGGAACACCAAATTCCCATCTCACTATATAATACATACTTTTATATACCCTAAATTATTGAGAAATCATACAGTGTAATAGCTTTTTTCGTGTTCCGAATTTGGATGTCATAACGATGGGGTGAATTCTTCGGCAGTGAGTGAGGGAGACACAGCAAAGAGCTTCCCTCGGAAGGAGCCGAAGGGTTATGACATACAATCAGAGAGAACAGATTAAAAAGCTGCGTGCTGCCGGGAATGGTTATGGGGAGATCGCCCAGACGCCTGGCATATCAGCAAATACGGTAAAGTCCTTCTGCCGCAGGAATGCTATTACATAGTCTCTGCTGCTTTTTTGCACGACATTCATGCACACCAGGAGGCAGAAAACAGCAGTAAAAAAGCTCCCTCAAAAAGCCAAGATTTGGATGAAAAGCTCCTCCCACGTGTTCACCGACAGGCTTTTCATGCTTTTTCCGTGGCTTTGGAGACGGGTGCTTGTGTTTCTTTTCCATACGCTTTTGTGACCTTACGGGTTTCTCTTTTGGCTTTTTCTGACCACCTTCCGCAGTCGGCAGGCTCTTCCCGCACTCCATGCAGAAAGAAGCGGCGCCATCAGCAAGATCGGCGCCGCAATAGGGACAATATTTCATATTCAGCACTCCTTTGGGCAGTATTCGGCATTCATGCCGGGTTTCACGACCCATTGGGGGACGATACGATTATACCACAGCGCCTTTTTCGTGTCATCGGCGCAAACCCTGCCATTTAGTCTGCCATTTCGTGAGACATTTTGTATTCCTCAATAGCCGGGAGCGGAAAAATCGTATATATTTATTTTGCGCGGCGGGGCTCATCTTCCCCGCCGCCGCAGCTTCTGTGCCTGCTTCCTTAAAGCGGAGTGCTTATTCCGGTGGAAATCAGATCTGCCACACGATATAATGAATTTACAAGCATACTTTGTGTGCAATACACGCAATGAACGGCGATTTTTGTTGTCTATATAGGTGAAAGGCCTTTACGCAGAGAGAAGGGAGGGCGCAATGAGAGACCATGAGATCATAGAATTGTACTGGGCGCGTAACGAGAGCGCGATTACCGCCACCGCAGAAAAGTACGGGAGCTACTGCCACACGATTGCATATAACATACTGCGTAACAAAGAGGATGCGGAGGAATGTGCCAACGATACATACCTCGGCGCATGGAATTCAATTCCGCCGCAGCGTCCGAACCGTTTGTCGATCTACTTAGGGAAAATCACGCGCAACCTCGCTCTGAACCGTTATAAGCGGTATACTGCCGAAAAACGCGGACACGGACAAGTAGTCCTCGCGCTGTCTGAGCTGGAAGCCTGCGTTCCTTCGGAAACGACTGTGGAGCAGACCATCGAAGAAAATGAGTTGGCTGCCGCCATTGACCGCTTCCTGTATGCAAAGCCCAAGCTGAACCGTAACATTTTTGTCCGCAGATACTATCATCTCTACGCAATACGGGATATTGCGGACGCATACGGAATGAGCGAGAGCAAGGTGACGTCTTTGCTTTTCCGTATGAGAAACGAATTAAGACGATTTCTTGAAAAGGAGGGAATTATGCTATGAAAACCGAAGTCCTTCTTCGTTCGATCGGAAAGATCAATGACGAGCTCATTGCTGACGCGGAAAGCGAAGCAAATACCAAAAGAAAGCCCGGTTGGGCCAAGCTTGGAATCATGGTTGCCTGCCTTGCGCTGGTTCTCTGCACCGGCATCGCTGCAAATGCCATCCGAAGCAATGCGACAGCCGGCACCTTCACAATGGATGTCAACCCCAGCGTGGAATATACGATTGCCAAAAGCGGGATCGTTAAGAATGTCCGCTGCTTGAACAGCGATGCGGAAAATGCGCTCAGCGATGTTGCGCTGGGAAAGCAGAGCGTCGAAACCGCTCTAACGCGCACGGTCGCCGCCTACGAGGCCTGCGGATATATGGAAAACGGCGAAGCGACTGTTCTGATCTCTTTTGATTCCCGTCTTGATGCGAACGCCGAGCTAAAAGCCTCGCTCTCCGCGGAGATTCGGAAGGCCTTGGAGCAGACCGATGCCGTCGGCACATTGGTTTTCCACTCCGAACTGACGGAAAACGCTGAAGTGGTGAAGATCGCCGAGGAATTCCACGTTTCCCTTGGCCGCGCCGACTGGATCCTTACCGCAGCAAACAAAACCGGGCTGCCCACGGACGAAATTGCCCGCATGTCGTTGGACGAGCTTCTTAAATTCCAAGAGGCTTCCGGCATTGTTTCTGTCAGCGTATCGAAGTTCATCTCCTTGGAGGAAGCAAAGAAGATTGCACTGAAGGACGCGAAGCTTGATGAACTGACGCAGAAGATCGTGTTCACCCGAGAGGAGCTGAACCGCAATCAGGGCAAGCCCTGCTACCTGCTGGAGTTCTACACCGGGACGAATCAATATTTCTACCAAATCGACGCAAAGAGCGGCAGCATTATTTACGCCGGGAAATTTATTACTCTTTCCGAAGCGAAGAAAATCGCCCTGGATGATGCCGGATGCAAAGATAAAGTCAGCTTTACCGAGGAAACCCTTGTGAGCGGCGGCGTCAAAACGCCTTACTACCGGCTCGTCTTTGCCGATGTGAAAACGCAATGGACATACCGCATTGATGCAGTGTTGGGTATCGTTCTGGAGAAAAAGCAGAAAGAGACCGCCACAACGGAAAGCGACACTGCAGATTTCATCTCTTTGGAAGAAGCAAAGAAGATCGCCCTGAAGGACGCGGGACTTGATGAATCCACACAAAAAATCGTATTCACCAAAGAGGAGCTGAACCGCAATTCTGGCAAGCCCTGCTATATCCTTGAGTTCTACACCGCAAAGAAGCAGTATTCCTACAAGGTCGATGCAGTATCCGGGGATATTACCGGGAAGAAAACCGACTGGTTTTCCCGTCAGGAGTCCGAGACTGTACCGGACACGTCTCAAAATTCCGATTCCAAGCAGCGCAGAACAGGTTAAGTTATGACAAGGTGCTTTTAAGCATCAGAAAATGGGATAGCAGAACGTGGGGCGGGATTGTAATACCCTGCTCCACGTTCTCGGCAGCAAAATACAGACAGCAAAAATCTCGACGCTCAAGGAGTTAGGTGGATTTTCACAGGGGAATACTACCCTATAAAGCCGGAAAGAGTGATGCAGAAGCGGAGCGGTATATTGCATATTCTGCACTATAAACCGTGTCTTCACCATAAAGATATGTGTCTTTAATCCTTAAAAGACCGTTGACCTTGCGCTCAGAGCGCGGGTCAGCGGTCTTTTGCTGTCCAGCCGCAGAAGGCGGCGGCAAATTGGCAGTTCAGCGTTTTATGGCGGCGAAATGAGCATTTTTTGCAATAATCTTCGCATTATTGTGCATTGTATTGCATCGAAGTATCCGATATGATGGATTTACAGTAAATAAGCATGAAAAGGAGCGCACATATGAATGCAGCGGAACTGATCGAATATATCCGCACTGCCGAGAAAAAAACGCCGGTCAAGGTCTACCTCTGGGAACGCTCGCCCACGAGCTTTCCGAATGCAAGAGTCTTTCCGGCGGGAGACGGGGCAAAAATCGTATTTGGCGACTGGCGGGACATCGGCCCCGCCATCGAGGCGCAGCAGGACGCCATTGCCGATATCGTGATCGAAAGCAGCTGCCGCAATTCAGCCGTTCCTCTGCTGGACACGAAGGGGCTGAACGCCCGGATCGAGCCGGGTGCCATCATTCGAGAGCAGGTCGAGATCGGGGAGGGAGCTGTCATCATGATGGGCGCCATCCTCAACATCGGCGCAAGCGTGGGCGCAGGAACCATGATCGACATGGGCGCGGTGCTCGGAGGCCGGGCGATGGTCGGCGCACGCTGCCACATCGGCGCAGGCGCGGTGCTGGCCGGGGTGATCGAGCCTGCAAGCGCGACGCCCGTCGTCGTGGAGGATGAGGTGCTCATCGGGGCGAATGCAGTGGTGCTCGAGGGCTGCCGCATCGGTCGCGGTGCGGTCGTCGCCGCAGGTGCGGTCGTCATATCGGACGTACCGCCTGAGAGCGTGGTCGCCGGATGCCCCGCGCACATCATCAAGCACAAAAGCGATGTGTCCGCTGCAAAAACAGCGCTGGTGGACGCCCTGCGGGAGCTTTGAGCCGCGGACGCACGACATTCAAAAAGCAGCAAGGAAGGTTTACAAATATGCAAACGCTCACCCCCATGACAGCGGACAGGCGTGCCCTGCACCGCATCCCTGAGCTGGGCGACGATCTGCCCAAGACCATGGACTATTTACAAAACGTCCTCGGCACGCTCGGCTGCGAGGTGTTTTTCCCGCTTGACAGCGCCGTATGCGCCTATTTTGACTTCGGCGCGGCGGATACGCTGGCGTTTCGCGCAGAAATGGACGCGCTGCCCATTGCGGAGCAGACAGGTCTGCCGTTTTCTTCTCAGCACAGCGGGCGCATGCATGCCTGCGGTCACGACGGGCACATGGCGATGGCTCTGGAGCTTGGCCGCAGGCTGCGCGGAAAGGAAAATCTGCCGCACAACGTCCTGCTGGTGTTTCAGCCCGCCGAGGAAACGACCGGCGGAGCCAGACGGATCTGTGAAACAGGGGTTTTTGAGCGGCTGCGCGTCAAGGCCATTTTCGCCCTGCATCTCTGGCCGGGGCTTCCCGCCGGGACGCTCGCCGGTTTGCCCGGCCCCATGATGGCGCGCTCGGCCGAGGTGACGTTCACCGCCACGGGCCGCTGCGCACATTTCTGCTCCGCCGGCTCCGGCCGCGACGCGCTTGCCGCCTGCGTGGCATTTTACAACGAGGCGGCGGCGCTGTCGCTCCCGCAAAGGCCGGAGTTCCTGCTCGGCTTTGGACGCATGGAGGCCGGAAGCGTCCGCAATGCGCTCGCCGGAAGCGCACGGCTGGAGGGCAGTCTGCGCGCGCTCGATGATGCTGCGTTTTGCAGCATCCGGGAGGCTCTGAAGACGATCAGCCGCCATGCCGCGCAAACCAGCGGCTGCGAGGCTGCCGTGCATTTCAGCGAGGGCTACCCCGCTGTTGTGAATCCGCCCGATCTGCTCCGCAGGGCTTCTGCGCTGTTTCCCATCGAGGCGCTGACCGCGCCGAGCATGGCAAGCGACGATTTTTCATACTATCAGCAGCGGCTTCCCGGCCTGTTTCTGTTTTTGGGCTGCGGCGGCACACCGGCGCTGCACACGGCGGAGTTTGACTTTGACGAGCGCGTGCTGGAAGCGGGCATCCGCTATTATGAAGCGGTCGCGGGAGGAACGGCATGGTAGACAGGCTCTGCACATCGCTCGGCGGGCTCTCTTTGAGCTCCATTCGCCGCTATACCGCCCTCGCCGCAGAGCGTGAGGGCTGCATCGTGCTCACCATCGGTGAGCCGGATCTTCCCACGCCCGCAGCCATATGCGAGGCCGCCGTCCGCCGCGCAGTCGGAGACAAGCCCATCTTTATACTCTGCGACGACGTTTATCGCGGGCTGTGCACGCGTCCTTGTCCGGACCCTGCGGCCCTGCCCGGCCTGCGGGAGCGACTTTTGATCGCCCAGAGCTTTTCAAAGCCGTGGGTGATGACGGGCTGGCGCATCGGATATCTCATGGGCAGTGCGCCGGTCATCCGAAAGCTCAAACAGGAAAGAAGAACTTGACGACCTACAGAAACAGGAGGTAGCTCAAATGAAACAGAAAACACTTTTTCGCGGCATCGCCACGGCGCTTGCCACCCCGATGACATCTTCCGGCGCCATCGACTATGACGCCTACGGCAGACTCATAGACTGGCAGATCGAAAGCGGCGTCGCCGGGCTTGTCACCTGCGGCACAACGGGCGAGGCGTCCACAATGACCGCCGAGGAGCACCGGCAGACGATCGCATTTGCCGTAAAGCGGGCCGCCGGGCGCGTACCGGTCATTGCGGGCACCGGCGCAAACTGCACCGAAAAAGCCGTCGAGCTGACGCGGTTTGCCTGCGCCGCCGGAGCGGATGCCTGTCTGGTGGTGACGCCCTATTATAACAAGGCCACACAGCGGGGGCTGATTGCCCATTATACCGCCATCGCGGATGCATCAGATAAGCCCGTGATCCTCTATAACGTTCCCTCCCGCACGGGCTGCAACCTGCTGCCCGAGACCTGCGCCGCACTTGCCGGGCATCCGCGCATTGCCGCCGTAAAGGAGGCAAGCGGAAACCTCTCGCAGATCGTATCGCTATTTCACAAGGCAGAGGCTCATCTGGACGTCTATTCCGGCAACGACGATCAGATCGTGCCCATCCTCGCCATGGGCGGCGAGGGCTGTATCTCCGTGCTCTCCAATGTGCTGCCCAAGGAGGCGGTTCGGCTGTGCGAGCTGTTCTTCTCCGGCGATGTGCGCGGCGCTGCGGCGCTCCAGTGCCGTCTGCTGCCCGTCATAGACGCGCTGTTTTCCGAGGTCAATCCCATTCCGGTCAAGGCGGCGCTGGCAAAAATGGGCTACGGCACCGACACGCTGCGTCTGCCGCTCACGCCGATGGAGGAAGGACGCCGGGCCGTCCTTCTGAACGCGCTCAAGGCATGGGGTGCTTGAGATGACAAAGATCCTTCTGCACGGCGCAAACGGAGCGATGGGCAGAGCACTTCGCGCGCTGCTGGGCGCCGGATTTGCGGACTGCACCGCAGGGCCCATGATCAGCCGCAGCGGAAACGGCGCGTTTGCGTCCTTTTCCGAAGTTCTGGAGCCTGCCGACGTCGTGCTCGACTTTTCCTTTCACACCGCGACCGAAAGCGCGCTTGGCTTTGCGCTGGAGCACGGCCTTCCCATCGTGATCGGCACCACCGGACACACGCAGCAGGAGCGCGCGCGCATCGAGCGCTCCTCAGAGCAGATCCCCGTCTTTTTTTCCGGCAACATGAGTCTAGGTATTGCGGCGCTCTGCGGCCTTGTGCGCGAGGCCGCGCGCCTGTTTCCGGAGGCGGAGATCGAGATCGTGGAGACGCATCACAGCCGCAAGGCGGACGCTCCGAGCGGCACGGCGCGTATGCTCGCCGCCGCCATTCAAAAAGAGCGGCCGGAGGCAGCGCTTGTGTGCGGCCGCAGCGGCTTTTCACCGCGAAACCACAGCGAGATCGGCATATCCTCCATCCGCCTCGGCAGTGTGACCGGCATCCATGAGGTGCTGATCTCGACCGGAGCCGAGACGCTGAGTCTGAAGCACGAGGCGCATGACCGGCGGCTGTTCGCGGAGGGTGCGCTGCGGGCAGCAGTCTTCCTCTGCGGCAGGCAGCCCGGTCTTTACGATATGGACGATCTTTTGAAGGGAGACGCCCTATGAAAACAGCGAAATTCGGCGGCACATCTCTGGCAGATGCAGCCCGCTTCCGGCAGGTAAAGCGCATCGTATCGACAGACCCGGAGCTGCGCTTTGTCGTGGTCTCCGCCCCGGGAAAGCGCTCTGCGGAGGACAAAAAGGTGACGGATCTGCTGTATGACTGCCATGCCGCTGTAAAAACAGGCACAGACCCCGAGACTGCCTTTGCGCCTGTCGCTGCGAGGTTCCGGCAGATCGTGCAGGAGCTTGATCTCGCCATAGACTTAGAGTCGGAGCTGCGGCAAATCGAGGCGGCGCTTGCCTCCGGCGCATCCGAAGCATACTGTGTCAGCCGGGGTGAATACCTCAGCGGGCGGATGCTGGCAGCCCTGCTGGGCTGGCCGTTTCTCGACCCGGCAGAGCTGCACTTCTTTGACGCTGACGGCTTCCCGCAGCACAAGCTGGCGGAACGGTCGCTAACGCGCAGGCTCCGCGACATGGAGCGTGCCGTCATGCCCGGCTTCTACGGCGGCGGCGCGGACGGCCGCATCCACACGCTTCCCCGTGGCGGCTCGGATATCTCCGGAGCGCTGCTGGCAAGCGCCTCTGGGTCGGATGCCTACGAAAACTGGACGGACGTAGCCGGTATCTTCCGCGCCGATCCCGCAATCGTGCCCAGCGCAAGGGCGATTCCTGCCATGGCCTATGACGAGGTACGGGAGCTCGCGTATATGGGGGCCAACGTGCTGCACGAGGACGCGGTGACGCCAGCCCGGCGTATGGGCATTCCCATTCACATCCGCTCCACGATGCAGCCGGACACCCCCGGCACCCTCGTCTCCTCGCAGAGCCCTCCTTCCATCTGTCCCGTCACGGGAATCGCAGGGCGCAAGGGCTATTGCTCCATACAGGTGGAGAAGGAAAATATGAACAGCGCCGTGGGCTACTGCCGCCGGATTCTCTCGGTGCTCGAAACGCACGAAGTCCCTTTTGACCACATCGCGACGGGGCTTGGCAGCATCTCGTTCATCGCCCCGGTCGCGGCGGTCTCCGCCTGCCGCGAGGCGCTTTTGTCGGACATTTCCGCCGCCGTCCGCCCGGACAGCATCTGCGTTGCAGACGGGCTTGCCATGGTGTCCATCGTCGGACGGGACATGGCAGGAAGGCCGGGCGTCTCCGGCCGTCTGCTCTGTGCGCTCGGACGCGCCGGCATCAACGTGCGGATGATCGTGCAGGGCACGCGCGAGATCAACATCACCGTTGGCATCAGCGAGCCGGAATATGAAAAAGCCGTGCACGCGGTGCACGGTGAATTCTTCCCGGAAGCGCCCCAGTGAGCCTTTGATCGCGCTCCTTCTCTTGACTTTGTTCTTTCTCTGGCGCGCCGCAGTCCGCCTTTTCTGATATCCTGCTGCGGAGCGCAGAAGCGCTCCGCTTTGTCCGATGCATAAAAAGCGGTCGGCAGCGTTCAACTGCCAACCACCAAAAAAGCGGGGCAGTTCATCGCGCCCAAGGCCGCTTTTTGTGTCCTGTTTTATGAAAAAGACGCTTCTTCCGCGCCTCGCGTCAGGCGGGACAACGCACAGACCGCGTACATATAGCCTGCAAGGATCAGCGGTGCCGGCAGCCCGTAAAGCAGCGGCACCGGGATGATACGCCAAAACAGCTTGAGCACACCGATCTCCGCGCCGTAGGTGAAGAAGTAGTTCGCCTCCGGGCAGAGCGTGAGGCGCAACAGGAGATTGATAAGGTGCGCGCCAACGGCAAGCAAACCAAAGGTCTTGAGGATCCGTGGGATATCCTTTGGGTCGGGGCGGTAGAACCCCAGCGTCGCCAGACTCAGGCCGCAGACAACAAGGAGCGCGTGGGTCCCATAGTAGCCAAAGATCCGCGGCAGGAACAGTGAAAAGCCGGAGAACAGAGGCTCCGGGAAGAGCAGTGCCATCAGTGCGCCAAGGGGCGCTACAAAGAAGGAAAACCCCATGATCGAGCGGTTTCTCTTCCACACGCCCAGCGGGATCAGAAACAGATTGATGTTGCACAGGTGCAGCGGCAGCTCATTGAAAATGTTGAAGCCATTGGGATAGTACGCACGGATATACGCTGCGTCCATGGACAGTGAGAGCTTGTAGACGGTAAACAGCGCAAGATTAAAAAGGCACATGCCGATCAGAAGCCGGGAGCGACGTGCTTCCGGTTTTTTGCGCAGCAGCAAGAATATGAGCAGCGCCGCCGCTGCCGTCAGCAAAAGCAGGAGCAGATGCAGCCCGCGAAAAGGCGTTATAGATAATCCGTTCATTTCACACGCCGGAATGTCTTTCCGGTCTTCTCCTCAAGAAATCGTTTGAATTCCTCCACCGTCCCGCCGGTAAGAGTACGCTTGTCCAGAGGCTGCGCATAGCGTTTTTTCATCAGAAAGATGATGTAGTCCTGCGACTCAGCCAGTGCGTCGATCAGTTCATAGCGGAACGTGGAGGTGGTGGCCGCCGTAACGACGGTATAGGAATCCTCGCCGAATGCGACATGATAGTCCTTTGTGCCCGCCAGCGCGTTTTTGCGGGCGATCATGCCATTGAACCGATCCTGAAACAGCAGAACGGACAGCAGTATCACCTCTACCAGCAAGGAAATCACCGTTCTGGCATCAAGCGTAAAAGACTCTCCATCGAATGGAATCAGCAGCAATGCGCTGAATAAAAAGACGCTCCAGCCGAAAATGGCCCAAAGGATGCTGCGTTTTCGCCGCAGCACCTTGCGCATCGCGCGGGCGGCTATGGTCATGGAATGATTCGTGATATCACTGTGAATTTCAAAAGTCATTCATATTCTCCGTTGTAAGTAATTCTGCATCCGCAGGGCTTTGGGGTCTTGCAGTTGCCGCCGGGCAGCGCGGCTGGCACTTGTTCATCGCGTCAGCCGCATCTCATTCTCAAACTGTTCCATCGCCTCCTGTCGGCTGGGGACTTGTGCAAGCTCGCAGGAAAACTGCTGGCCGAACAGGGGTTTGGACAGTGTCTCCGCCCAATGCGTCAGCACCTCCGGAGTGAGGGGGCGCTCCTCCCGGAGAAAGATCACCCCGTAATAGGGCGGTACAGACGGGGAAAGCAGCTGTGTCAGCGGGACGCCGCTCCGGACGGAGGCGTTGCAGAAATGCATCTCCGGCGAAAAAAGCGGATAGTACAGCGCCCCGACGAACCAGTCCTGTTCACCGCTTCTGAGCCGCCTTGCCTGCTCCAGAAAGTGCGGATGATCCGGGTTATCCGGCTCCACAAACTCACCGTCCAGAATGGTCTGGTGAAGGGCAGAGAGGTTATGGAAATCAAAGTGGAAAAAGGGCGCCTTTCCTGCCTCGTCCTCGGAAAGAGAAAACTCCGCCGCATGGAAAGGCTCCCAGTCCTTGCCGCAGCGGTAATAGCCCCACCAGTAGTTCCAGTCATAAATATGCAGATATTTTTTTACTTTGCAGTCCATAGATGTACTCCATTCTAACAATGTCGGCACAAGAGGAAATCACAGGGAACTCGCCGCCCGGCACCAACAAAATCTTTTCTAAGTCCGTCTTTTTTCAAGAAGGGCGCTCAAAGACAGCGCGATGATCTTCTTATCTGCTCACCGGAATGGAGATCTCAAACACGGCGCCGGTGTCCCCGTTGTAGGCGCGGATCGTTCCCTTATGCAGGTGGATGATCTCCTTCGTCAGGGCAAGGCCGATGCCGGATTTTCCGCTCCGCCCCATGTAGAAGCGGTCAAAGATGTGCGGAAGGTCCGCTTCGGCGATGCCGTCCCCGTCGTCCTGTATCCGTATCGTCACATACCGCTTGTCCGCGCGGCAGGTCAGGCACAGCTTGCTGCGGGCATAGCGCACACCGTTGGATAGGATATTGGTGACGGCTCTGCGCAGCCGGGTATCGTCGCAGCTGACCATAACGGGCTCCTCGGGGAAATCCGGCACGATTGCGATGCCGCCGGCGGCTGCCGGCTCCACGGCGCGTATGCTGTCGTAGAGCAGTTCCCGAACATCCATCTCGGAAAGGGTAAGCTGCTGCCGCCCCATATCGATTTTGGAGATGTCCAGAAGCTCGTCCACCAGCCCCGTCATGCGGTCGCTCTCCGCCAGAATCACCTCCGCCGCGCTGCCTGTGTCCATCACACCCGCCTGTATGCCCTCCGCATAGCCCTGTATCGCCATAAGCGGCGTTTTCAGTTCATGGGAGGCGTTCTGAAAGAAGGTCTGCTGCCGCTCCGCCTCCTTTTCAATATCCCTGCCGAAGCGGAAGCCCAGCAGACACATGACGGAGGAGATCGCCAGCAGCACTCCAAAGAACGCCCAGTTCAGCGTCACGATATAGCGGGTGATTGGGCCAATGTCTATATACATGATGTAGGCGTATGGCTTTTCCCAATCGTCCTGCTCCTCCTGCACGGACATGAATATCAGGTGATGCCTGTCCGTTTTGAAGGTATAGCATTGATTGAGTGCAATATCCCGCCCGGCGCAGTATTCCAGCAATTTTTTCTCCAGGCGATAGGTATCCCGGTTCCATGTGTTAGGTCGGTATCCGTCATCCAGTTCCAAAAAGACGATGCTGGGGGTAAAGAAATTCCCCTCCCCCTCGCCCTCGTCATAGATCGGCTCATCGTCGGTATAGGGGATGGTGCGGTTCTGGTACTGTGCCTCGCTGATGAGCGCCTTTTTTGCCTCACTCACAAAGTGGGCAGGTATGATGAGGTTTACCGCCACCATGAAAAGGGCAAAGAGCAGCAGTGCCGCACCGAGAATCAGATACACGATCCGCAGCTTGATGTTTTTCATACGCTTCCTGCTCCCTTCAGCTTGTAGCCAAAGCCCCATATGGTGCTTATGCTGACGGTGCTGCCCGCTTGCAGCAGCTTTTTTCGGATACGGCGCAGGGTTTCGTCGGTCACGCGGGTCTCCACCTCCGAGTCGAAGCCCCACACCGCGCTGAGCAGCTCCTCACGGGAATAGGCCTTTTCCGGCTGCTTCATCATATAGCTGAGCAGCCGCAGCTCGGTCTGGGTCAGCGCCACGATCGTGCTTCCGCAAAAGACGGCGTTTTCCGTAGTGGAATAGCGGATATCCCCGTAATGCAGCTCGTCCTCCGCCGCCGCCGTTTTTCCCCTGTCCATCTCCACACGGCGCAGCAGCGCTTTGACCTTCATCAGAAGAATGGTCGGGCGAAAGGGCTTGGTGAGATAATCATCGCTGCCCTGGCTGATGCCCATGACGTAGTCCAGCTCGCTGTCCTTGGCTGTAAGCAGGATGATGGGAATATCGGAAACAGCGCGAAGCTCCCGGCACACGGTAAGTCCGTCCGTGCCGGGCATCATAATGTCCAGTATTACAAGCTCCGCAGGCTCCTGACGAAACGCCTCCAGCAGCGCGTCACCGCTTTCAAAGGAGCGCACGGTATAGCCGTCGCTTGCCAGGAAGCTATGGAGCAGCTCCCGGATGCTCTTTTCATCGTCCGCCAAATAGATGGAATGTCCCATGGTGACCTCCTTGAAAGCAGCGCCAAATGCTGCGCGTGGGCGCAGCATCGGCATGATGTTGATTTTATACTATCAGAATCTCACCTTTCCGTCAAATGGGGCAGATGCCGCTTTCGCAGCCGGTGTTGCCCCAAATGGTATCGTACAGCTTGCACAGCTGGTTATCAAGCTCTACCAGACGGTTATAGTCGGCGATCAGCTCGTCCTTTTCCGCGTCGGACAGGAAGCTCAGGCTGCGGATAAAGGCGGCCTCATCATAGTTGTCGAAGTCGTAGTCGTCCGGAAGATCGAAGTACGCTTCATCTACCTTGTCCCACAGATCGGCGTTCTTCTCGCAGACGCGGTCATACTCCTGCTCCAGGGTGTCGATCTCATCCAGCACCTTGGGGTCGGCCTTTTCCAGCGCCTTCTCGTAAAGAGGCATATTGTCGCAGTCGGGCAGCTGAGCGTACAGTGCCTCCATCTCGGTGTCAAGGCCGTTCAACTCCTTGATGTCCGCCAGAAGCGTTTCCTTCTCCGCTTCCGTCAGAGCGTTGGTGCTGCGGATAAACGCCGCCTCATCAAAGTTTGTGAAGTCATAGTCATCAGGCAGGGCGTTGCAGATTTCGTCCAGCTTTTCCCACAGCGCCGCGTTTCTCTGGAAGATGGCGTCGCTCTTCTCTTCCACCGCCTCGATCTGCTCCCAGATGGCGTTCTCATTCTCGGTGGCAATGGCAGTTGTCTGCCCTGCCGTGTCAGGCGCAGCCGCCAAAGCTGCGGTCGATGCGCCGATGGCCGATACCATCAATGCCAGTGCCAGTGCAAAGCTCAAAACTGTTTTCTTTTTCATGGTATGTTACGCTCCTTTTTGAAGTATTCAGGTCGTGTATCAACCTTGACTGCATCATACCAGAAGCGGCTTCGAATTTCCCCCGCAAAAGTGCAGGGAAAGTGTCACAAAAGTGCAACGAGACCAACCCGTAAAATGAACGAAAGCCCGCTCCACGCCTCAAGGGCAGAAACGGGCGGACGTTCTTATTCTGATTTCACTTCGCGCATCAGGATGGACCTCATTCATATATTCCCCGGTCCGTTTGCAAAGGCAAGCCATTTTGCGCCGTAAAAATCAAAGTAGAAGCGCTGCCCCACCTCGTTTTCCACAAAGCGTCTTTTAATATGATACCAGCCGCGAAGCTCATCCCGCAGGGCGGCGCGATTTCGATGGGGTACATCGTAGCTGTCGCTTGCCAGCAGCAACAGATAATTGCTCTCGCCCATGTCCAACGATTGAATGACTTTCTGATAAAATGCCTGCCGCATCCGCGCATCCTTCGCGCCGGATGTGCGCAGCTCCATCAACATTCTGTGTTCTTCTCCCGTCATGACCTGCTGGGTAGAAAACACAATATCGATCAGGTTTTTTCCGAGTGCTCCTGACAGTGCCTTTTTCAGCAGGCTGAGGTATTTTTCAGCTTCCTCCTGCGTCATCATGCCAAGCGACTCGTCCAAATCGGTTATAATCTCCTTATTGCCATTAACAAAACATCCGTAAACACGGCTGATGGCATTTTTATCCGGCTTCCAGCGGCGTCGCAGCTCGTTGAGTTCTTTTTGGTTCATTGGTTTTATCAGCCCTTGACTGCGTATCCTTCCATATTGCAAGACTGCCGCTCGGCAGTTTTCGCTGTCGGGCGGCTATCTCATGCTTAAAGCAATATATTCAGGGTCTGCAGAGCAATGCTGATTACGGAAATAAGCACCTTGCATCCGTTCTCGCCTTTGAAAGATTGAACTTTAGAGAAACATACGCCCCAGACGAAGGAGGAAACGAAGTTATTACAAATAGTGGCGATCATCAAGCCGCAGCTAAGCTTGCAAGTAGTATTGATTACAGGAAAGGCAATCAGACACAGGACAACATTCTGCCGCCCCTACATCTTGCTTATAATTCATCCTCCGTCCGCTTTTGCAGGAGGGACAAGCCCAAAAAGCAGAGTGCAGAGAAGGCGATGCCGCAAAGAATGTATGTCCAGTTAAAAAACAGCAGGTTGACTGCGTACCGCATGGGCATCCGTGTAAAGAGTACCGCATACGGTTCGACCCTTCCGATCGCCTCCATGACCGCTGTGACACGGAAGGGACTGATCCCGCACAGGTACGCGCCGAGGAAATACAATGTCAGCTTCTCGGCAACGGCAGGAAGCAGGAGTCCGAGTAAATAAAACCACGGTTTTTGCTTCTTGCAACACTTCCACAGATACAGCGCCCCAAAGCAGTACGGCAGCAGCGCAAGGCAGATGCCCTGAGCGGTCAGGTGCAGCTGCAGCCCGAATACAAGAAAGACCATACGGATCAAAAGGTATCCGCCGAGAATGATCAGCCAGCAGATCAGCAGGGATCTCAAGATGAGTTTCCTATGTGCGGGTGCTTCATGGTTATGCATTTTCTTTTCCTCCTTACAGATTCTCATTTTTCAAGGCGTCGATGGGATTGTCCTTTTTCACTTTCCTCATTGCATACATCATGGTGGCGAATACGACCAGAAATACGCTCAGTACGGCGATGCCGATGGCCGCCCACGGCAGATGGAAGGAGGTTTCATAGGCCGTTGTGACTGCGCGGTAGATGAGATATGTAATGCCGCAGGATACCGGCAAACCGAGAAGCAGTGCCTTGGAGCCGTACAGCAGGCACTCGTAATTCATCATCCTGCGAAAGCCCTTCTGCGTCATGCCCACCGATTTCAGCATGGCAAATTCCCGGCGGCGCAGGCTGATATTCGTGGAAATTGTGTTGAATACATTGGCCGCGGCAATCAGGGAGATCAGCACGATAAAGCCGTAGGCAAATACCCGGATGATGGTCACAACATTCCGGTTTGTCTCGGCGTTTGCGGCGTAGTCGAAGAGCTGCCGGCTGCTGAGACCGTTTTCCGTCAGCATGGTCGCCAGATTTTCAAAGCTCGCGGCGTGATTGCTCGAGGTGAGGAAATACTCTGTATTACGGAATTGATTCAGCGCCGCCTCGGGAACCACGCTCTCCAGCATGCTGTACGGATAGATCATATTGATGGCCACCGGCGTGCTGCGGCTGACAAAGAACGGAGCTTCCTCAATGGTTTTTTCGGACCGCAGCGTGTATTTTGCAAAGGATTCCTCATAGGGTAGCTCAATGATGTCGCTCTCGTTGTCTCTGTTTTGATAGAGAACGACCTTATTGCCGTTCTCATCGATTCGGCTGTCTTTTCTGTAATATCCGTCGATCTCTACATAGTAAAGACCCTCGATCACGCACCCATCGCCCTTGAGCGTGTCCAGCGTGACAAACTTCTCAAGCCGGCGGTCAAACTCAATATTACGGTCAAGCGCGATGCCCAGGGGGTTGTCCCGGTCATAGTAATCCGCTTCCTTCAGGTTGTACTTTTCCAGTAACCTGTTGAACTCGGCGTCCGCAACGAAGTACAGATAACCGGAGATGCCAAGCTCCTTCGGCGCTCCGTCCTCACTTTCCATACCGAAGTTGGAAAAACGGTCGGCAAACATTGCCGTGACATATTCGCGGGAGATATCGCCCTGCAAAAACTGCTTCTTGGTATAGGTACCGCCGGTGACATTCTGCTCGGAGAAAAGCAGTTCCAGAAGCGCATCGGGTGTCATGGCGGAGGAAGCGTCCGACTCCGCCGCGTAGATCAGGTCGAATTGATCGGAGGCCAGCCCTCCCTCGGCGGATTCCATCATGTAGTCGGTGAAGGCCGCTGCCGAAACAAAGAGGACGATGCTCATAAAGAGGCTGACGACGGTGGTTCTGTATTTTTTCCGGTTGCGCTTATAGTGCTTGCCGGCAAGGACGCCGGGGAGTCCGAACAGCTTGTAGGCAAGCTTCGAGGTTCGGACGGGTCTGCCGCTTACCTTGATGTCCATGCTCTGGCGGATCGCCTCCACGGCGGAAACTCCGGTTGCCCTCTTGGACGGTATCCATGCCGAGATCAGAACCGTGATAAGTGCAATGACCGCAGCAATGACGACAGCCTGCCACGAAACGCAGATCCGCATGGGAATGTCCGCACGGACGATGGAGGAGAATTTGTCTCCGATCAGAAGCAGCGTTATGCCGATACCGCCGATGCCCACCAGGATTCCCAGCGGGATGCCGACAATGCTGACTGCCAGCGCCTCAAACAGCACCATTCTTCGAAGCTGCTTTTTTGTGGCGCCTACCGAGGACAGCAGACCGAACTGTCTTGTCCGCTCCGAAACAGAAATGGAGAATGCGTTATAGATGAGCGATACGGATCCGAACACGATCAGAGCGATGATGATGGCGGCGAGGCTGTAAAACGCGGTAAGGAAGGAATCGAACGGAGCTGCGCCGGAATACAGCAGGACCTTCGTATTGTAGGCATAGCCATACTCTTGCGTATAGCCCGTTTCCTTCATGAAGTCATACACCCCGGCGGGCTTGTGCTGCTTGAAATAACAATGAATCGGAGACTGATCGGCGGATTTGGTGTCCGCTGCCGTAAGCGCTGTGTACCCGGGTGCGGAGTAGTCCTCAAAGGCAGGTCTTTCATAGATACCGACCACCGTGTAGGTTCTTGGTTCTGTGTTTTCTAGCCCTTCGCCGCTCATAACCTCTGTATGCGTTTCGCTGTCATAGGTGTATACGGGTGTGTCCTGTCCCAGCCTCCGGCCGTCAAGCGTCCTGTCACCCACATCAAGCGTGACGGTGTCGCCGAGCGTATAATTCACCTTGCCGTTTGATGTCAGGTGCTCCGGCAGGATGATCTCCGTGGGATCCTTCGGCAGCGTACCTAAAATGAGATGCACCGGCATTGTCTCAAAATATCCGGACGCCGCGTCGCCGCCGAGCACATACAGGTAGGGCTTTCGCTCGTTGGCACTGTCGATCTTCGCGTAACCCAGAACCTGCGCATAGGCGGCGGAGGAAACTTTGCCGGAATCGCGGATGTCTTCATAGTCCTTGTACGCGGCGTCATAGACCGCTCCGTGCCAGTCTCCGCTGCTGTAGATCTCGCAGCGCAGCACGAAGTTCTGCATACT
>ENA-OZKW01000110-OZKW01000110.1-human-gut-metagenome-genome-assembly--contig:-NODE-110-length-24528-cov-37.153067_pt1 | contig 24528 bp, 36 predicted proteins | sample MGYA00244833_ERZ653778 | MGnify/ENA primary metagenome ERZ653778 (study PRJEB26926, sample SAMN06165284) | human gut metagenome | biome: ENVO:00009003; feature: ENVO:2100002; material: ENVO:00002003... | reverse complement strand
GAGAACAAGGGGAGATTGCGATTCCGACGGTGGAATTCAATCTCATCTTCCAGTTAACTCATATCTATGCTCATCTGATGAATGAGGGGATTGGGTTGAGGCAACTGGTGGATTACTACTTTGTATTGATTAGTGATGATTTATCATTGATTAGGGATAGAGTGCAGAAAGAATTGAAGGAGTTGGGATTGTGGAAGTTTGCCGGTGCCATTATGTATATTATGCAGGAGGTGTTCGGCATGTCTGCCTCTCGGCTTATCGTTCCTCCGAATGAGAAGTATGGTAAGTTCGTGTTGAATGAAGTGCTGGAAGCCGGTAACTTCGGCAAGCATGATGCCCGGAATCGGTTTGGTAGGTCACAGCTTGGACATAATCTCCAAAGGGTGTATCGGGATATAAGACTCGTGAGGTATTTTCCTGCTGAGGCTCTATGCGAACCATTGTTTCGCTTTTGGCATTTCTTCTGGAGAAAATGGCATTAATAGCTTTCTTAGAATAATCTGTTCGGAAACCTATCCGTCCTTTCTTATCCTTAAGGAAGTTTTTTCTAAAATCATCCCGTCCTTCTTTGTTGATAAAGTGAGCTGCACTCGGCAATTTGAAAGCGAGCTTTCATTGCACTCATTGGCATCGCTTTTTCCCATTAAAGAAGGCTCCACCTTTCTCACCAAGCCTCTCTTCCCTCAGGGACGAGAGGATGTAACCGCCCTACAGTGCTGTTTTTTCTACCTCTCCGTCTCTCCTGCAAGGAGAGCTCCACCTCTAACCAAGCCTTCCTCCTCAGAAGGAAGGATGTAACCGCCCTCCGGTGCTCAGAACCGCTTCGCTCTAAGGTTGGCGGACCAAAGCGGTCTTCGCCATATTATGCGGGATGGGACCGCCGGGGGACAGCTTGCTGATGTGACCGCCTTACTATAGCTTGCTGTAGTGGGGGACAGCTTTCTGATTGGGATTGCATGGCATATTGAAGAGCCTGTTCCATCAAAGGTCTTTGTCGGTTTTGCTGATAGAGTGCGCCTGGTATCTCTGAACCACGTTGCAAAGATACGGAAATGGTGAGGGGCAATTCATAGTTGCTCATACTTGCTCATGGTTGCTCATACTTTCTCATAGATTTTCTTTGTTCTGGTGTTTGTAAGCCCTTTTTCATGTCTTGCTTGTTATCACTTCTAAATGCCTCGCTTGTTTGATATTAAAGGGTTTTATGCTTGTGATTCGGTTCGTAAGCCAGTGGATTACGCGGCGTAGGTCCCTGACTTTTGCATCGTAAGTGACTGACTTTTGAACCATAAGTCTTTGAGTTTTGATTCGGAAGTAACCGGCTTCTGGGTGACAGGGTGACACTGGTGACAGTGATTTCTGAAGATTTACTCTCGCGCGGGCAGGCAGGAAAAATCAAGCCGAAAGTTCCTGCCTGCCCGCGTGCGAGGCGAAATGTTGAAAAACTAGTGTCACCGTGTCATCGTGTCACCGTGAACTGAGCAGAAGATGCTCTGCATCGCTCTCTGGCTATGGACATGAACTCCCCTGTCTCCGCCTCCGTGGGCTTTCGGAAGTAGAGATTTACAAATTACTGTTTCTGTCATGGCGCCTCTAAAGTAGGTAATAAGGTTCTATATCTGTGTTACACGGTGCAAAGATAGAAAAAATAAAATAAAAGAGAGTTCCCGCTATGGGAACTCGTAAACGATAATTGTTGATTTTTAGGATCTTTTAAATGGTGAGGGCTGAAAAATATATTCGACCAAAGCGGTCTTCGCCATAATGTGCGGGATGAGACCGCCTGGGAGTAAAAGCTTTGTGTAAGCAAATTCATTAATCAATATAACTGCACAATTATGTATACTTTTTTAGATAATATGTTCAAGGTGCTCAAAATGGCAGCTAATAATGAACAGCAGAAAGATTTGGCGGCTTTGGCGATTTGTGGGAACAATTTGGAAGCTATTGATGTCCTGCAAAGACTCCATCAGTATTGCTTGAATATTGGCGACTTGCAACATGCTGAAGAAATTCAGCAAGAGATTATCAGATGCCAAAATGAGATTGGTAAAGAGGTTTTGGAAAAGGTATTGAGAAGCAGAAATAATACAAAGCCATAAGTGTTCTTTTACCTTTGTATCTATTAAGCAACTTTGACTATCTGAATTCTGAGTGCAAAGGTAAAAGAACACTTACGATTTAAAATATAGAAAGCAGATTATTTTTTATATGATAGAAGAAACAAAACAAAGACTCGGATTTTATCGAAAAATGCAGTTATGGCCTATAGCCAATGAACTGGATTACGAAAATTGGTTGGATAATTTTCAAAGTAAAGAAGATAAAGAGATAGCATCTCAAATCTTGGACAGCTTTATTTACATACCAGATACTCTTGTCAATCAAATGTTGCAGACTGTTCTAGGGTATTGTGGCTATTATGGAAACCTTTGAAGAAAAGATATTATCACAGATAAACATTTAAGCCTATGTCTTTAGAACATAAATTAAGAAAATTGGATGACTTGTTCGGCAGTTATAAAGCAGAATGGCTCAATGAGCGTATATTTCGCTTCTTTGCAGAACCAAGCTATTTTAATGCATTGAAGAGTTATCGTCCTTGTGTGCTTATTGGTGGACGAGGTACTGGTAAAACGACAGTTCTAAGAGGATTGTCTTATCAAGGTCAGTTTGCCTTGAATCATGATGATATTAATCAATTTGATGAAAATCAATTTGTAGGAATTTATTTCCGTTGTGACACAAATCATGTTCACGCCTTTCAAGGTAAAGGTATTTCAAAAGAAAAATGGATTGAGATATTTGCACATTATTTCAATTTGATTCTTACGAGTGAGATACTTTATTTTATTGATTGGCATAAGAAAAAAAAGGACTCTGATGAAGTGTTGGATTCTCATGCTTGTCGGTTGATAGCTACATCTTTACATTTGGATGAAAAAGTTGTTGGTTTTGATTCTTTATTAGCTGAGTTGGAGTTGGCGATGTATAAGTTTCAAGCTGATGTAAATAATATTGCAGATGGAAACATGCCGCAACTATCCTTGGCTGGTGATCCCATCAAAATAGTTACAGAACAGGCGCATAAGTTAACTCAATTTAAATGTAAAATATTTTATCTTCTCATAGATGAATATGAGAATCTGCTGGATGAACAACAACAGGTTGTTAATACATTGTTGAAGCATACTCCACCATCATATACTTTTAAAATTGGTGTTCGTGAAATGGGCTGGCGTATTCATTATACGCTTAATCCGCAAGAGTTGGTTAATGATCCTGCTGATTATGTAAGGTTTAATATTGTTGAAATGTTTACGGGTGACACTTCTGATCAGTTTGAATCTTTTGCTAGAGATGTCTGCCAGTTGAGAATTAAAAATTTAATGGAAGGGGAGGAACTTGACTATAATATTGAAGACGCTCTAGGCGATATGACTATGGAGAAAGAGGCTCTACTTCTTGGTGTGGAACGACATAATTATTTTTTGGAAGTCGTTGACTTGGAAAAACAAAAGAATATAAATCTAGAAATATCTTCTTTATATAAGTTCTTCTTGTCTTATTGGTCTCATGTTCAAGGTGAAATCTTAGAAGACGTAATAAACGATTTTAGGTTAAATCGTTCGTCTTGGAACACACGGTATGACAACTATAAATATAGCCTCCTTTTCAAAATAAAGAGTGGACGTGGTAGTGGTGGTATACAGAAATATTATTCTGGATGGAAAACTTTTGTTAAATTAGCTTATGGTAACATACGATATTTGATGGAACTTGTTTATCGTTCTTACTATCTTTATTTGCAGGAGAATGGTGATTTGAATAAACCGGTTCCTGCTAAGGTTCAAACCAATGCTGCCTATAAGGTTGGTTGGAAAAACTTGACGGAATTGGAAGGCACCTGGAAAAATGGAGCACAGCTTACTCGTTTGGTTCAATCAATAGGTACCATTTTTGGACATATGGCAAAATTGGGTCGTGTAGCTCCTGAAGTAGATCAGTTTGAAATAGAAGATAGTCTGACATCCCGTTCTGAAGAGTTGTTATCTGCTGGTGTCATGAATTTGGCTTTGGTGCGTTTGTCTACGAATAAACAAACTGGTAATGGTAGTGTAAAAGAGTTTATGTATATGCTTCATCCGATATTTGCGCCATACTTCACTTATAGTTATCGTAGAAAGCGTAAGATGATGATAAAAAATTCTGAATTTCTAGAGTGCATAGATCATCAAAAAGATGCTGTTGCCAGTATATTAAAAAAGAAAAACATTAATATGGAATCTGAAAAGTCAATTCCTATGCAGCTTACATTCGATTTTTTAGAAGACAATGATTAATAAAGATTATTTGTATACAACAGTTTGGGATGATTTGAGTACTGTAATCTTAGAAAGAAGCTCTCTTTATCTTTATGCTCACGACCCTGAGGAACGAAGCCGATATTGTGCCTCTATACTTCAAGCTAATAACTCTGATAGTATGTTTCTAGAGCTAAATCTTGATGAACAAGACCAAGCTACGCTCATAGGTACAGATGAATCGTTTTCTCTTAGTAGTAAAAAGGCGGTGATTGGGTTTATTAGAAGATATAATCCTACATTTGTTTATTTGGAAGCTACAGGAATGAGTTGTCGTTTAATTGCTCCTATTTTACGCTATGCAATAGAGGAGAATATATGTATAAAGGTAGTATATAGTGAGCCCAAACAATATAGGTTGCCTGAATTTAAAAAGGTTGGTGTGAATAAAGATTTATCTGAGACTGTAGATGGTATTAATCCTTTGCCTGGATTTGCTACATTGGTACATTCAAGGACGGAGCCTCTATTTGTGTTTGCAGACGAGTTTTCTCGTTTTGTGAATGGCAAGATGGGTAGCGCAGCCAAAACCGGCAGAGAATGGGCTAATGACCATCGTTTCTTGGTGAATGAGAAGTTCAAGGTAGTAATGGCTTTCATGGAGCAATTGGCTGAGAACTACAAGCAGGGGTGTTACGACCCTCGTGATGAATGGGCGTGCCACTTGGCTAACGAAGCTGTCGAGCACCTTAGAGAGAAGGAACTTTATTACTCAATGTTTTAAATTTAACTGATATGGCTAATTGGGCAACAACAAGTTATAGGATTGAAAATAAACCAGAAAATCTTCATGAGTTACATAACCTTTGCAAGGCTTTCTTGAACAAAGAACGCCCTGTAATGGAAGAAGGTGCATCAGAGGAGTGGGAAGGAAATATCATCTTAGCACTCGGAATAGACAAGGGGTCTAGCTATTTGAGAGGTTTCATACAGGAATGCGAACTTGAAGATGGAGTTTTACGCATTGAAGCCAATGAAGCTTGGGGAGCTACGGATTTCAGACATCTTCTTGAAAGTCACTACGAAGATATGAAAGTATACTATATCGTGGAAGAGGAAGGCGGTGAAGTGTATGCAACAAATGACGTTGAAGGAAAGTACTTTCCATACCGCTTTGCCGTTGCCTCCTGCATAGATGGCGAAGATGAATTTGAAGACTTTAAGACAGAAAAAGAAGCTATGCAATATGTTGCAAGTCGATTGAATCTAAGTTCTGTTTCACTTGAAGAGATAGAAATGTGGAATGAAGAACACGAATTGGATGATGACTACATCAGTCTTCACGAATACAAATTTGTAGCTTAGAATGAACGAGGGATTGCCCTTACAATTAATATCGAATATGTCAAGATTAAGATTGGAGTACAAGGCAGAACCCGAAAAAGGTGAGCCTTTTATAAAAGCTGAGGGTTATATTGAGGTAATGTATAATTCTGAACTTGAAGAAATGAAAGCAAAACTTTTAGCTTTAGGCATAAAATCTAAAGACATGAAAGTGTATTGGATAGAACAAATGAACAATTTATAGGTAACGGAGAGATTAACCGCCTCTCCACAAAAACATCAGAAATGAAATATATTGATTACATCGGACAAAGAATTAATCTTCATAAGGAAATCGTTAAATCTATCATTGAGGTGATGGACAAACATGGTAAAGAGGAAGTTGACCTTTTGGAAAAAGAAGAAGAAATCGGGGCAGCTTGGCTCATCAGAGTTCACGATTGGAGTAATGAAATTGCTGAAGTGCAGGTCGTTGCCGTAAAGGTGGAAAATGGTGCTCTTCTTTACAAGGGCAAGGAAAATGGCGAAGTGGATGAGGATTGGCAGACCATGGCAGTAGAAGATGACGTGGTTTCTGCTACCATTGATAGTGTATACACTACGGTGTACTTGACTCTTGAAGATTAAGACTGAGGGCGTTATCTGATGGGGTAACGCCCTCTTGCTGTCAAGATATTTTGGTTTAGACTACAAACGGGCGGCTTCATTCTTCCATTTTCGGGATGAAAGAATGAAGCGTTTTTTCTATCTAATCAGCGTAGAGCGAATGATTAACACTCTGTCGTTTAAAAAGTGATTACCGGTCTGTGTAAGCTGGTGGCGAAGATAGATTTCGCTACAACCCAACTCTTCTGGCGAGAACATCTTATAGATGGCTCTCACGCTTCCGAAATAGTAATTATGATGACCGCTTATGAAGTGGACGTGAATGATTTTTATGGTTTTGCTCATATCTATTCTATTTTTGTACCATATAATACCTATATGGTAGGTTATTGTTATCATCTATTTTTCTTTAAAAGAAATCCATATTCCGCTCTTCACAGAGCAAAATATGGACATCATTTACTACAAATGATTTAACTACAATTTCTTATTTTACATTTTTATTGGAATATCTACAGCATTCCAGTCGCTGACTCCTGGGGTTAAGCCGCTATTATTTTCAATCTTGTTTGGAATAGGTAATTTATCTAAAACTACGGTTACCTTGAAAGAATCGGAAGCTGCATCTATCTGGTTTGTTATATCATAGACATAACACCATTTGTTTCCGTCTTTAAGGATTGCATAGATAACCAGTTTGTTAGATATGTTTGCATTTGGAATCTTGCCAAAGCATCGGAAGTTTCCTTTCAGTTCCATATCACCAGTCAACGACATAGAGAATGGGACTATGACCTTTTCTGTTGTTTTTGCTCCATCTGAAAGGCGGATGCCAGCTGCCAAACCGGAAACAGATGCAGACAGAATCTTGAACTCAGCGGAAAGACATAGCCATATTCTGTTCCCAGCGTATAGGAAAAGTCGGACATATTGCCTCTTTTTCCATATTCCACATCATACATACCCATCTGATTGACTATGCCAATGTGGTGCCCAGTCAATGATTGCCTGTAGCTCTGCCCACCGAAATATCTCCTTATACCTATACCGCCACCATAACTTCTCCAGTAGTTGTGTGTCGGATTGCTGTCAAACCTGGTATACCAGTAATCCAGTCCTATGGACATATTCTTTCCTAGCCCCAACTCTGCTGAAAGGTTAGGGACATGCAAAGCATCATAGAGCAGGTTGGTTTTCAACTTTAATGGTATACCCTTACTGCCATGCACAGACGATTTCATAGCTGTTTTCTTATGTTGCATTATGAAATGTACATCCTGTGCTATCAGTCTTCCTGCAACACACAGGCAGACACCGAAAATGAAAAGCCTCTTTTTCATATATGTTTATTGTTTTTATATCTATATTTAATGTTGCGAGTACAAAAGTAATGCTTTTTTGCTGCTCCTTATCTATAAATGCGATATACCTTTGAAATTAACAATTGCAAAAGGTCTTGTCCTTTGGGAAGAGATGCTTCCCTGAGGGCTTAAATCTTCATATCTATATATTGTTATAGGCTTATATTTCTATATAGGTATTGCGTTGTTTATCTATTGCTTTATTGCATGCTTGAAGCATGGAGGTATTACTTTCTTTATATCTATATTCTATTTTTGTTCCTTACTTCGACCTCTATTTTTTTATTATTGTGGTTGCCGTCTCTCTATCATTTGGCTTTTTACGGTGCAAAGGTATGGCGGTTCTGTCAGATACCAAACACCAGGCGATGCCTTATTCGGCTAAAACTTTTCCGGAATGCCTTCCACAAATGTTGCACATTTGGGTTTTCCAAAAAACTTTCTACCGAATTGTTTGGTGTTCTGACTCCTAGGAACCACCATCTCCTGATGCACGTAAAAAGGCTATATGATGACGAGATGACGGAATGATAAAAAAAATATCGGATCGAAAGGAACTTCAAAACCTTAAAAAGGCAATGAATCCTCGAATCCAGAATAATTTTTATGTTGAACCCTTTAAAAATGTTAGAATGAAACAGATGAATTACAATGGTTTTTGCATGGAGGAATTTCCTCAGTATAAGGCTTTTAACAATGGGCTTGAAAACTTGACATCAGTTGAGTTGATTTCACTGATAATTGGTACAGGAACCAAGAAAAACGTAGAGCAAGCCCGTCAGCTTTTCAATGTAATGAAGGAGAGTTTGCGTAACATCGCAAAGGCTAGAGTGGAGGATTTGCAGGTAGTGCAGGGTATAGGTGACTCTAAAGCGATAGCTCTTCAGGCAGCTATTGAGTTGGGTAAGCGTTATAATGCAGAAAAGACAGCAGAACGTCCCGATTTAGGTAGTAGTATTGCAATATACAATTATCTTCATCCACTCGTTCGTGATTTGGATGTAGAAGAGTGTCATTTGCTCTTAATGAATCAGAACTTCCAGCTCATAAAGCATGTTCCATTAAGTCATGGTGGAATAACCGAAACTTCTATGGATGTCAGAAGAATCATGAGAGAGGTTGTTATGAACAATGCTACTATTCTGGCTGTAGCCCATAATCATCCATCCAACAACCCTCATCCAAGCAAGGCGGATGATATCATTACCAAAAATCTCAAAGCAGCTTGTGAAATCATGCGCATCTACTTTATGGACCACATTATCATTTCTGATGGAAGTTATTATTCTTACCATGATAAGGGAAGATTGTAATGATGTATCCATTCATGCTACTCGCTAAGGCAGTTGAGTAGCATGAATTGGGAGATTGCAAAACTATAAAATTCCAATTTGGACTTTAGAGCTGTTGCCTCTTCGGTGGTAGCCATCATATTTGAACTCTTTAAAAATGTTAGATTATGAAACAGATGATTGTTAAGTATTGGAAGGAAATGAGCATTGAGGACACATTGTTCATTTTCAGCATGTTTGGATTTGCTTTGTCTTTCTTTGGCTTCATGGGTGGATATTTGCGCTTTTTCAATGAGATTGTAGCTATATGGATGTTGGTTGCCGGACTGATAATTCTAGCAGTGGTCATGATAGTACTTTTCGTCAGAAAAGACGCTTTCATCCATGATATTTCTGAATGATAGTAGGTAAAGGAGAGAATTTCTCTCCTTTACTCTTCTGATGAAACAGACATGAAAGCTATTTTCATCTGAAATCTCATTCATAGCTCAAGGCACCATGGGGATTTGACAATATCAAAATTAATGCAATCGCCCGAAATTGAATCTTCAATTTTTTCAAATGGAAGTTCCCATCTCCATACTCCAAATATATTTCGGTCAGAATGGGAGCTTTCAAGAATTTTAAGGAGTTTGGCATTGGGCAGTGCAGAGGTTTTATTATAAGCCAGAATGATTGCCTCTTCTTCTTTATTGAACCTGACTGGGTCTAGACGAATCGGTTGGGCACTCAGAGATAGCATAATACTGGTATCCTGTTCTATCCATCCATATCGAGCATCCCAGAAACAACGGCAAAGTCCGTATTCTGTGTGTGAAATTTTCATTTCGCTATACCTGTTACGAAGTTGCTCTGCAATTTTATCACATAACAGATTATTTAAACTTTCGCACTGCCCTGATACGCTTTCCCGTTCCACAATAGCTGATACCAGCCCATTTTTGAGCTGCTTAAGAAATTTATTCATCTATGTTAGTTTTTTATGTTTACTGTTATATACTTTTTGAATTCGTTTACCATTTTATGGATGGCACCCCTGGTTTTTGCACGGGTATGGTTTTTGACAGCCCACACTACTATAAGGTAACCCATTCTTGTCGTTGTCGTACTGACGCCGCCTTTATAATTGACAAAGGCCATGATTTGTGCTATTTTTATCATTTTTCCAAAATATTATTACACAATATATAATTATTTAATTATGTCTATATGTTAATAATGCATATTTTTGCTGCAAAGATATAAAGAAACATTTATTTTACCAAATAAATATTTATATTTTTGCATATCCGAATATTTTTTTGTATCTTTGTACTATAAAACAAAACATATATTAATAAAATGAAGAAATTATTTATAGTTGCTATGATGTTGTCTGCCTCAGTAGCAGGTTTTGCACAACAGGTTAAAACCCAAGAACCAGAGTTCATTGGAAGTTATTGTGTACTCACGAGTGATTCTACTTATGATGTCCTGCCAAAAGAGAGTGGCAAGGTGGAGAAGCATCAGAGCAAGCTATCCAAGTTCTCCAAGATTGCAAGTGCAGCGAGTGACTTGGGGTTTGCTGGTGGACTCATTGGTGCAAGTACAGGTAGCTTGTCTGGATTGGAGACGGGGGTGAGAGTAATGGGGACGGCTGCCGGAGTGGGCGTGGCTGCTGATGCCGTGAACACTTTGGCGGGAGTAGAGGGCATGGACATCGCTTTTGCCGGTGGCAAGTCAGCTTATTCGCTTAAGAATGACGGCAAGGGAATCCGTCTGCTCATTAAGGCTGAGAAGAATGATTATGACCCGATGGGTATCTACCGCATCGTACGCTTCAAGGCTTCCAAGAAGGACAGAAGAATTCAGTGGATGACATTCCAGCCAGCATTGCTTGGAAGTTCCGATGCACAGAAGAAGGGGTTTCTAGCCTTCTCTGGTCATAAGTATGGCACTCAGAGCTATCTGCTTGACATTCCGGCTTCGGAGCTGGAGCCTGGAGAGTATGGAATCATCTACATGTCGGTAGCTTCTGCCCAGGAGATTCCGGTAGGAACATTTAGTATAACAAAGTAAAATTAGAAGGTTATGGAAACATTGTTGATGTTATTGTTTGTGGGTGCCTTAGCTAAGGGCACGACAAAAGCTGTAGTTGGTGGCGGTAAGAAGAAAAAGAAAAGAACCAACTGGGATCGTCTCAGCTATGAGCAGAAAGCATGGCTGCATGATCATTCGTAAGTTTTTTAATTCATCATCTAATTATTTTCAAGGTTTCATAAGACTCCCCCGGTTTGTGAGAATCGGGGGGGCATATCCCTTCAAAACATAATCTTTCCTTTATGTTTTTCTTGTCTTCTTCACTCAATACACCGACAAGTTTTGCAATCAAAGGTATCAGCGTTTTTGAATGCGGAATATAGTCGATATATATTACTGTCGGAATAGACAGTCTGGGAAGGTAAGTATCCATGATTCTTTGTATTTCTATTCCATCATTGAACAGATTCGGTTGGTAGAACCTGGGGAAAGCAATGGAGGATATGTTTCTATCCTGAAAGGTCTCTGCCAATCTACCGAAACTAGCTTCCAACACTTCAGGTTGGATTTCTCCAGAAGAGGTTTCCTTAACTGGGAAATTCAGAATTTTCTTAGTCCTGCTCTGATACACCCACAACTTACCAGGAGTGAAAAGTTGTTCTTTACAGAAATACTGATACTTGACTAACATAGCAGGGTATCTTGTGAAGAACCTTTTCGAAAGATTGCTGTCGATGATTCCATCACAAGATACTGGGTTTACAAGGGTCTGACAGTTGCTAAAGAGAATATCTCCTTTTTGGTAACTTAACAGTTCCATTTTCATATGTTTATTTAACTTTGCCTTCACTCATGAATTGGGCATACAGAAGTGATTCTAGAAAAATTGTTTTATTTATGGGAATTTCTATCTTCTGTAAGTCAGCAAGTGCCTTTTCGAAAACCAGTTTGTCCTCGTAATAGGCATCCATAATGAAATATCTCACCCATTCTGTCATATCATCCGGATATTCTAAATGCAGGCGCCTTACAAAATAAACGGAGAACAGCTTTACCTTTGTCTTATTGTTAAACCTCACAGGCTTTGCTGTAGTGGGATGAATCCATGCAAACAACAGATGGGCAATATTATTCCTTCGATCTATAGATATTTGGAAACAGGAGACATGATAACCATTCTCGATGTCATTTAGCACTTCTCTGATTTGATCGAGGGTCGTGCCTGGAGTTATTTTAAAACAGACTTCCCTGATCATTTTTGTATTTTGATATGGCGGATAACCCGTTTTGGCTTGGATCAGGGTTTGCAGTCTGTCTACCATTGTTTCATAACTTTCTGATTTCCAGTATTCAGAAGTCTCTTTTAAATTATCTCTTGCCACTTCGATACTGAGTATATCATTTTTCATATTCTTTCTTTTTATGCATTATACTTATGATTGACTCTTTCTTACTTTATTCTATTTTTTTCAAAAACCACCATCCCGGTAAGTGAACTTTATCTCATAGATGAAGGCTACCACTAATGCGATGATGGTAATAATAAACACGATCATTAGAATGCTCATGTATTCCTATCTTTAATGTATGAATACAAATATGTCTGCAAACTGGAATAGTCTATATATGTATAGGACCAATCCCTGGCAGTTACATTTCTGTCTAATATGGTTTTTGTGAGGGTTTTACCAGATTCCGTGTTAGGCATAAACAGATTAATCTCAGTATAATCCTCACTTTCCACCAGGAAATAACTCAGATTCTCAAAATTGTTCAATATGATGCTGTCACTGTTGCCATCATAAAATATCACTGGGAGACTGACAAGAGCACAAAATGCCAGATAGTCTGCTATACTTAAAAACAAGTTGCACCTGTCTTTGTTTTCATTTGCAGAAGGAATAACGGATATCCCTTTTTCATGGAGCGTAATGGGATTACTCATATTTTCAAAATCCAGGAATTCGACACCACCATTAATATTTCTCATCCCGATACCATGATGTAGATGGTTGAAGATCTTGCAGTCTATTGTATAGATACAATCAGGGAAATAGGATGCCATATATCCTTCTTCCAGAAGTTCCTTCCTATCAAGCTCAGATATGCCGGAAAGCCATATGCACTCAGAAGAATATTGGTGGAAAACATTTTTTCTTTTCATATTTTTTATCATTAACCTTTATACTATATCTTTTATCAAGCCATAAAAATCAATAGCGCTGTTTCCTAAAGCAAAATAATCGCTTATGTCTTTTTCCACCTTGGTTCCTGCCAGGGGAAGGTGTAGCTTTCTTACGTTATATTTGCTCTTATATTCCTCAACTCTCAGATTTGATTCTTTTATTCCTGTAGCATCTGCGTCGTAGAGAAATATGATCGTCTTGAATCTTTCTTCAAGTTCCTGAAGTTTATCTTCCGGAATCTTTGCCGTCTCACTGTTGAATGCAATGGCACTGTAGCCATGCGCCGCAAGAGAAAGGACATCCTTTTCTCCTCCGGTGATGAAGACAAACTCCCCCTTGGCAGGAAGCTGTTCCCAACCGAAGACATAAGGCGAAGGTAAGTTCCCGGCATAAAGGAATCTGTTCTCTGCATTGGGGCGGTACACCTTAATTCCAGTCATTTCATTGAAGAAATATCCGAATGCTGGAATAGACTTACTCCCATAAACATTAAAGACCTTACCATCATTTTTCGTAAAGGAAACACTTTTTAGGCTATGAACATTGTATCTCAGCAGCGTATCTTCATCGATACCATATTTCCCCCAATATTCCTTTTCCGTGACCCTAAAGTCCTGTATTACAGGAATAAAATACGTTATACTTGATGTACGTCCCTTTGACAGTTCTTTCTTAATCTGAACGATATCAATCTTCTGACAATGCTCTATGTCAGGATTAACAGGAGCGATAATATTCAGACATAAATCCTGATCTATTCTCTTAAGAAGTTCATAAAATTCTGTATTTACATTCAGATTCAGAACTTTTGCTGCGATTTCGAAACAGTTTCCACAACACCTGCTATCTCCAAAATCTTGCAGATAGTAAGAAGTTTCCCCATTTTTATTCTTATTCTCATACAGATGACAAGACGGACGCCTGTCATCACTCCGGAATGGACTCTTGAACTTCTTGTTGAGACATTCTTTCCCCAGGTAGTAGACGAAAATTCTAAGTCCACTATTGGTTTTATTAAGAAACTCCTCGTATAATTTCATATCTATTATCTTTTTTGACGTTTATTATGTGCTGCCAGCAAATTGCCAGTCTATTTACCTCACTCGTCTTAACCAATAGCAGACGATTTTTCTATTTGAACGTTTCTAAAGTTTATATCAGGCATGGTTACTACCTGCATCATTTCATTGAAACGGTCTGCAAGACGGTCACCATACTTCTCCCGAATTGCCTTTCCGCTGAGATTGGTTGTCACAATCGTTGGCAACATTCTTTCATATCGATAAGACAACAACTCCTCTAGCGGCTTATACCTATTCCCATATTGACAGTATTCACTTTCCTCTGTACCTAAGTCATCGACAGCGAGAATGAACGTATTCATACATCTATCAAATCTCTTTTTATTTGAGGCATACAGATGGTAGAGTTCTTTTGAAGTAAGAAACGTAATACTTGCATGTGTATAGAAGACAGCCTCTTCTTCATTCAGAGGATTCTTGAACTTGCAAACATTGAAAAAACTCTGCATTGCTTTCACTAGAGTGGTCTTTCCGTTACCGGCAATCCCATTAAGGACAAGCCCAAATCTAGACTTTGATGTCGCCATCCAGGCAGCAACCTTGTGTATCGCCTCTTGCTGGCATTTATGAACTTTGTAATTTCCATATCTCTGCCTTACTTCTTCGCTGAACAGATATATCAACCATCTGTAACAGTAATCTGTATCATAACTGAAATCAGAAAGGACCATTGAATATACCTCCTTCCGAACTTTTGGGAACAAATTTCTCTCCTTCCCAACGTTCCGCGTTGGGAGTGCTTTTGCGTTTGCCAGGAGATTGCTCCATCAGGTTAAACTTAAGCCAATCGCAAAAATGGCTTTTGTAATCAACTATATCTTTGTGCTCTTTATTGCCTCTACAGATATGATCCAGTTCAAAGCTCTCTACTTTCAATTTCACATCTTCAATGCCTTTAAGAGCAAATTTCTTCTTGATTGCAGTCAACCAAACCTCATCATTAAGGACAAGCGAAAGAAGAGTTTCTATCTCGCCTTTTTTTGTTGGTTTTCTTTTGATGTTTCTTTTTCTGAAAAATCTCCGAAATCTTCCCCGTATGCGCGCGCGACGTCGGTGGTGGTTTTCTTGTTTTCTTCTATTCTTCTTTTCTTATATTCTTTAAGTAGGGTTACTTTTGAGATATTATCGGGGTTGCATTGAGATACAATCGTCTTACTATCGGGATTGTATCGGATTACTTTCGGGTTTTCTTGTTTGTTTTCATATCTGCAACCAGCAGATATACTGCCACTTATGCCATTATCTTGCTGTGTTGGAAAGTCGAGGTCTTTACTTTCTGACAGAGCGTTTACTTCAATAGGGTTACTATCGGTATGGAAATGGGTTATTTCCGGATTAGTCAACTTCTTAAGACTCTGATAACTATTGAAGTTACAGATAGTTATAATGCTTTGCTGGTGTGTTGGCAATACTTGTAATGTGATTTCTCCCGTTTTTTTCAGTTTATCGATGCAACTTCTAATATTCTGAAGGCTAAGCCCAGTTTCCTTACTTAATATCCTCAAGCTCGTACACAGTTGCCAGGATTCTGCCATGCCATTTTTACACATGATATTGGCTCTCAACATCAGATGTACAAACAAATGAACCATCTTGGCATCTTGATACCATTGCCAGTCACCTATTTTTCTGTAAAGCTTAATCCATTCAGTAACAGACTCGTCTATTCCTATAGGCTGGAACATATTGAAGTTGGACAGAACAATAATTCTGCCCTTATTCAACTTGCGATATTTGATTTCCCTAGTTTCCTTGAGCTTTTTCAGACATGTTTTCAGAGACATCCTTGAAATTCCCGTATCGGATTCAAGAGTTGTTAGGGAGACTAGACATTCGCCTCTTTTGATCGATATTCCCAATCTTTGTACATCTTCAATATTCGCATTTAGCAACAGATAAAGATACAGATGTACCATCTTGGCATCTTGATACCACTGCCAATTCATGAATTTTCGTGGGAGTTTAATCCAGCTGTTCTTGGTATTCATATTGTATCAGTTTAATTCCTCTATGTAGAAAGCCATACATTCTTTTCCGGACTTGTATTTGACCTCAATTCTGTCTTCATAGAAGAGTATAGTTCGTATATGGGATAATGAGAAGGAGCCACGTCGCCATCGGACGGGCAAGGACTGTATGGCCTTATTGATTTCCATAAGACTTTTTCTACAGTCCTCTTCTGCCTCATATAGAGTAAAAAGCTTAGGATTTATCTTCAAAAGCATATCCACAACCCATGGTTGCTTCTTCACTGTCTGATAACTTCTCTTAATTTTGTACATATCATTTATTTTATAGTCATCATGCTCCCTTCAGAGAGCTTCCTTGAAATTGCAAACTTATAGCCTATTATACTCTTGCACATAGAAAATGCTCTCATGACATCTTTCTTTGCATCTTCTTATATTCCAATAACCCAAGATTCTGACAGAATCTCTTTGCCGGATAATACTCCTTTGAAAGGTTCCTGGCACTGAAACCAGAAAAGAAATAAGGATATTCCAATACCTTTCATAAGATACATACAGGTTTTCAGATACTATTCTTTTATTCATAAGCATTTCGTTTAGGAAAAACTACAGGATTGTTACGTCCAGCATACACCCCTTCTCGCCTGAGAATATTGGTAACTCCTGCTCTTGTTAAACCAAACTCTCGGGCTAGATTCTCAATTACTGGCGTAGGTTTTAACTTGCATTCAAGGATGAGATTACCATACTTGTACAGGTAAGACTCTACCAGTTGCTTTTTCTTCTTCATCAGTTCACCTTTCTTGGTGCCTGAATAAATTTCATTTAAAATTTCTTCATTATTCTTGCACATTATATAATTATTTTGTATATTTGCAACCAAATTACGCATCTATTACGTAACCATTTCGTTATTTTAGCTGCAAAGATAACAATAAACTGATAAATATATAATGAAACGGTTATATTATTTAATATATTTAACATTAATATAATTATTTATGGAAGGTAAAGAACTTCGCGAGATACTGAAGAAAAGAAATATTAGTGTAACTGAGTTGGCTGAGAAACTGAATATATCTCAGCCTAACCTCAGTAATCAGTTCAGGGTACATGATGTTAAGTCTGGATTTCTTGAACGGATATGTGATGCCTTGGGGGTGAAGATGGACTTCTTTTATGCAGGAACTCAATATCTGGATAAAAGTGATCCTTCCAATGATATTCCCCTCCAAGTTGACCAACAGGTGGAAAGCCAATCAGAAAAGGAGAAGAATCAGGAGATTACTTTTCTCAAAGGTCAGGTACAAGCCTTAAAGGATTTGAACGAAAGTTTTATGAGAAATTCGATGTATGCTAATCAGCAAATAAACTATCAGAAAAAAGATGCATAATTATTCATCACGACTTTCGGGAAAAATAATATAACTAAACGGCATCATATTGACTGAGAAACTTCTGTTGCTGTAAAAATTTTAAATATTCGCAGGAATAGTTTTTTCTCATGAACTTTCAGATTTCTGTAGTCATCCCGCATCTAGAGAAGTGGGATGACAATAGAACTTCATGAATATCATATAATCCGAAACAGAGATTTGGTCAGTTTTCTGTTTCGGATTTGTTTTTCTATATTCCATTCACATTGAACAGTTTAATCTACAATGTGTCTTATCTGGCCATATTGTAAATTTTTACTATATCTGCTGCATGAAGCACCTTCAAGCCACCGATAGTAATGGTATCATTATTGGTGCATTTTTGTGCCATTTCCTCAATTTGTACGTCTGTTATCTCTTTGCCGATAAGAGTATGGATATCTGTAGGCATACCAATGGAAGTAAAGAATTGCTCCATGGCCTTGATACCGGCATCCGCAGCTTCCAATGTGGACATGCCTTCTGTGTCTACTCCCATAACGTTTTTGGCGAAGCGGGCAAAACGAGGAAGGTTCTCATGGCAGGTATATCTGGCCCAGCTTGCCCACATGGCAGCAAGACCTGCACCATGACTCACGTCAAACAAGCCTGAAAGTTCATGTTCAATGGCATGGGTAGCCCAATCGCTTGAGGTTCCGCATCCTGTCAGATCGTTATGTGCCAAAGTACCGGCCCACATAACATTAGCCCGACTGACATAATCTGTTGGATTTGCCAGAGCTTTAGGACCTTCTAGCATGCAAGTGCGCAGAATTGCCTCCGCAATGGCATCTGTCGTTTCCATATCGTCATCTTTACTGAAGTAACGCTCCATGGTGTGCATCATCATGTCTGTGATACCGCATGCAGTCTGCCAGGCAGGAAGAGTAAAGGTCAGTTCTGGGTTCATGATGGCAAACTTGCATCTGAACTCATCCGTGCAATAGTCCTTCTTGAGCCAGCTTTCCACTTCATCGTTGGTAATCACCGAGCCATCACTCATCTCGCTTCCTGCTGCAGGGATTGTAAGTATGCACCCGATAGGAAGATACCTAGTAGCATGATCCTTATGCTCATAGAGCGTCCACACGTCACCTTCATAGAAGCGGCCTGAGGAGATGGCTTTACTGGAGTCAATGACAGAACCTCCACCCACGGCCAGAATGAAGTCGACATTTTCGTCCTTACAGAGCTGAATGCCCTTTCTAACCAAGGATAAACGCGGGTTAGGTTTTACACCACCAAGCTTGACGTAGGAAACACCCGCCTCGTTGAGTATTTGCTCAACTTTTGCCAAAAGACCGGAACGAATGGCACTTTGACCGCCATAGTGGAGCAGTACCTTCGAGCCGCCATACTTTTTGATAAGTTCTGCTACCTGTGTTTCTGTATTGCGTCCAAAAACCACTTGGGTTGGGGCATAGTAATTGAAATTTTTCATATACCTATATTTGATTAAATTCGTTATTGACTTATCTTTTTATTTAATAAGGTGAGTAGGGTGGGCCACATCAGTATATATCAGATTTTTCTGAGGTTTGATGCCCTTCTTCCTAAAGAGTTCTCGCACAGTAACGAAGCGGAAGCCTTTCTGCTTGAGAATAGGGATGATTTGACCTACAGCTTCTACCGTTGCTACATTACCTTCGAAGTCATGGAGCAGGAAGATGAGTCCATCCTTTGCACTTTTAGTCATTCTTCTCGCACGTTCATCAGCTGTGACTGATGATACCCAGTCTTCACATCCTTCGCCACATATAAATCCCAAACTGATGTTGTCATACATGGTTTGGGTCACATTTATATAAGGTGGACGGAAAAAGACCGGCGTTTTCCCAGTATATTTCTTAACGAGAGCCGATGTAGTCTTTACTTCTGAGCGAATAGAATCAGCAGAGAGCTGTGACATCGGACTATGTGTAAAACTGTGATTCTCTATATCATGTCCTTCCTTTTGAGCACGGATCATTATCTTGGCACTCTCTGGAGTGATATTTTTCCCAATCACGAAGAAAGATGCCTTCACCTGATGTTTTTTGAGCACATCAAGCATATGGACAGTTGTTGTTGTATTCGGGCCGTCATCAAAACTGAGGGCAACTAGCTTTTCCTGTGCCTGGGCAATCGCCAAATGAAGGGCAAGAGCCGCCAGAAGATACAATTTCTTCATTTCCATTGTTCAGCTGTTTTTGGTTGATTTGGCAAAGATAAGAAAAATAAATGAAAGCCTCCTTGCTTTTTTGATGAATTTGTCTCTTTTGTGAGCAAAAATGCCCATTTTTCAGAGTACGTCTGTTAAATATTTAAAATCAGTCAAATAATAGGAACATTTTTTCTTTCTTGTTCTCTTTCTTTTATATAATTTTCTTTCTCTATTTCTTTCTTTATATTATTAAGAGACCATGTTAATAGGTCTTAATGAGATTTGGTGGGTTCAACTATTCTCTCTATATTTGCAACCGTCAATTCTTTATGTTAAACTAATAAATATATAAAAATGACCAACAAGAAAATACCAGCTGATCTCATGCTCAGAATATATGAGTCAGTCATCTACCCAGGAAAATGCGTTCACCTCCCAAGAGGTGAGAGAAAGAGTATGCGCTCTGTATGTGCGTATGATATATCCTATTTATATCCTGATACTCGGATGGGTATAGATTGGACTGATAAATTCAAGGAAGCTGGATAGAAAGATTCCATTCTATAATATACAGCAAGAGCTGTTTTTGCAGATGGCTGAGAAATGCTCCTGGATTGAGCAAATTGTGGAGTATCCAGAAGAAATTATATATAATGAGGATTTCACATTGCCATTCGCTCCCGACTATATGATACATTTGGAAGATGGAAGCGTCGTGATGGTCATGCTAATGTCATACCATCTGTTCTCCACCCAGAGTGTACAGCGGAAATGGTATGCCTTGATAGAATATTGCAGAAAAAAGGGATATGGATGCGTGTTGTTTGACATGGAAAAAGGCATCAGCCTGAAATGGTTGCTTCATTCATGGCATGCAAAAGACATGGGCAATTTCGAGAAGGAAGTCATGAAAGCAATAGATGCCAAAAAGAGTCACTGGATAGACAGTATCAGTCTGGATAAGATCATGAAGAAGCATCATGCCAATCTTATCGACATGCACATGCTTATATTCAAGAACAAGCTTCTTTATGTTCCCAAGTGCCCGAAAAGGAAAGTAGAACTCATAAGGAAGCATACAGATGATATGTTTGATTCACAACTAATTATTGACGTAAATGAAAAGAATTATCACACAAGAAGAGACTCTTTACGAGCTAGCTGCAGACTATGAGAGTCTGAACTTTTGGAGTGAATTAGGCTTCAAGGTCATAAGAAAAGGCGTTCAAAATGGTATCTATTATCTAAGGAAGACCTGTTCTTTTAAACTTCTGCAGGAATTGGGTGGTCTAGCTATAGTTCGAAGCAATGGCATGGAGGGTGTGGCCAACAGATGGGGTTGCCTCATACTACCATGTAGATTTCAGAGGATTGAATTATTTGCCAGCAATGAAGGAGAAAGTATTCAAAAGCTACATTTCGTCGGATACAAAGGTGAAGAAATGGAGATTTATGAATTTTGTGGTGAAAAGCCCACCAAGATACTGGCACTGAAGCAATTGTCCTCCTGATGCAGCAATTCTATCATGTCATGGATTCTCCTCGTTGGGAATCTCAGCATAACAGCCTTCACCGATACGCCTTTTTTATGTAAAGGAAAGGCTACCTAGTATCGAACGATGCAAACTATGAAGTAGTCTTGGTGCTCTTACAATACGTAACAAGTAATGTTAGAGTACCAAGACATATAGGGACAATTGCTAGCCTTTAATAACAGCAATAGGTAACAAATGAGTCTTGATTTTTACCAAATCAGATTCTTGTGACATGACGTGTTCAATATCTTTATAGGCTGAAGAAGCCTCTTCCAAATCTTCCTGATTACGTATGGCATGAACTATGCCTTTCTCGTCCAGTTTATGGATTTCTTCAGCCAAATTGAGAGTTCTCACTGCCTCTGTTCTGCTCATGAGCCGGCCCGCCCCATGGGAGCAGCTCATGAAACTGAGAGGATTGCCAAGTCCTTCCACAATATATGAGCTGGTTCCTTGCGAACCAGGTATGATGCCAATTTCACCCTCCCGTGCACTTGTAGCTCCCTTTCTATGAATGATACAATTCTCACCAAAATGGGTTTCCCAGGATGCATAGTTATGAGCGATGTTGATCATCGGCTCAAACTCAACGTGTGGTATCGCTTCAGATATGACCTCCTGAATTCGATGCATCATCAACCTTCTATTGCACAGACCAAAATCAATACAATACTGCATCTCATTCCAATAATCATTAAACTCCTTGGTCCTCAGCGGCAAGAATGACAGATTAAGTTCAGACCTAACCGAAGAAAAGTAACGCTCATTGAGGACGGTTGCCATTCTATTGTAATAGTCACAGACCTGTTTGCCCAAGTTTCTCGAACCAGAGTGAATCATGATCCAGAGCCATCCTTCATCATCCTTTTGGAGTTCTATGAAGTGATTTCCTCCACCAAGAGTTCCCACTTGCTTAGTTGCTGATATATATTGGCGCTTAACTATAGTCATGCTGTCTATATCATGATTTTCTGGCATATACTTCTCATCCTGGGCCACCTTGTGATGTTCCATCCCTAAAGGAATCTGCTTACGTATGCCTCGCATGATTTTCTTTCTCAGAACATCCTGTTCAATCGTCTCTACCTGGATATTGGTCTTGACTGCACACATACCACAACCTATATCCACTCCCACGGCATTCGGAATCACCACATTCCGGGTAGCAAGGACTGTTCCTATAGGCATACCTTTGCCGCCATGCAAATCAGGCATCAAGGCTAAATGATGAAAAACAAATGGCAGGCTACAAAGATTCGATATTTGTTGCCAAGCCGTGGCATCACACTGATGTGCCCACATTTTTACAGGGGTTCCATTCATTGCAAATTCTTTCATTTTCTTAATCTCCTATCTTTTTTAGTGCAAAATTACAAAAGCGGTATGCAGTATTTTTGCGTAGGAGCACAAAAACTTCAAATTTTAACAAAATCTGCTATTATATAGACACATACAACTACTCTGCAACCACTATTCGCATAAGGAATCCCCTTACTATTGTACTACCGCAAGAATGGTTTAGGATGTTGAAATTACATTCATCATAGCAGTGTCTCGATGGTATAAAACTGCCAATAGAAACGAGGGCAATACCCTTCAAACCGCAGCGTCAAAGCCTCACGGAGGTATTGCCCTCTATAATGATACTGTTGTGAACCTTATTTCCGCAACAATACACTTTAATGGTTTTTATAAGTGACTGAGCTACAAAAGTTGCTCAGGATTTTGCCATATCAGAAATTTCACTGATCTTAGTGTCGCAAAACAAACAGACAAAAACTCTGAATGACATGGCAAAAGTACAAATAAAATCCGAGAAACTCACTCTTATTAGAGGATTTTTTTCCATCATGGAGCAATTTAATGCTCTTTGGGCACCAACCATAGATTCCACATGAGGATTGAGATGCACAATGTTTGGTTATCAACATAGCGAGATTCTACGCTCTCTGATGTGCGTAAATCTTTGTGATGGCTCATTCTCGAAGGAAATCGTTGAAGGGTAGAGACCCTCTGCTGGCAATTCTGCATCCTTGCCAACAGGTACTCTTCATTCTATGATTCCATGTTCTCCTAACCGAATAGAACACAGTTGCAATCAATGACATTGAATTCGAGTTGAATTCCAACCTGGTTGATGAATGGAAGGGAAAGCCCTATCGTCTTGACATACAAATACAGAGACGGACGGAGGAATAACTTGATATCTGGGAAGGTGAATACATCTAAAGGTGCATACTGACCTACGATTATAAGTCAAGTGCAAGGGACATCGTGGAATTCTACGATCTTCGTGGTGGCAAGGAACGCATCTTCGATGACATGAACAATGGTTTTGGCTAGAATAGATTGCCAAAATCGTTCATGGCACAGAATACTGTATTCCTACTTATGACAGCTCTCATCAGAAACTTTTATAAAGCCATCATGTAGAGATTGCGAACCGGGGAATTCTGATTGAGTACCACAGGCAGGGTTAGGACCTATGTACTAAAACAGCAATAAATGGGGAAAAAGGTAATCATGGTGATGTATAATTCTCTTTGAAACCGCTGTTTAGAGACGGATTTATTTTTGAAAAACCTGCCATTTTGCTCCAATTGGCATGACAGTTTTTGACGGAAATCAAGAAATCATACCCTTTTCTGCATTTTCTTTCCCAAAAATTGTGTGCGCACACAAAAAGGCATTACCTTTGCACTCGAAAAGATTGAATAACGAATAATTAAAGTAAAGAAAGGGTAACATTATGATGGTATTAGGAATGACATTGGCAGTTGCAGCTGCTCTTTTTGCAGAGGTTGTAAATGTAAACAAGAAAATCAGCCTCGGCAAGTAAGCAAGCTTTGAGAGGCATCCATAGGATGCTTCCAATGAAGCTTCTCTAATGGATATTAGATGAGGTAAAGAAGATGTAGATAAGGATAACAGATTGATATAGAGAAAGGATAAGATTATGATGATTTTAGGAATGATTTTAGCTTTGGTCGTTGCAGCATGCGCTGAGTATGGTGCAAGATCCAACATGAAGAACTTCGCTTAACAGGCGATGTTTCATGAAAATTTGAGAGAATTGTAGAAAGAAGTTTCCATATATATTATAGAGATGGCAGTTGTAGGCGTTTGTGAAGATGCTTGCAGCTGCCTTTTCTTTTTGTATCTTTAGGGTGTCGAAATTCAAAATTAAAGTTGTACCTTTGCACCCAAGTTGAGATTACAGAAATGAAAAAGGAACGTGAAACGGCAAACAAATATCGTCAGCAAGCTCTTG
>ENA-OZKW01000106-OZKW01000106.1-human-gut-metagenome-genome-assembly--contig:-NODE-106-length-24661-cov-30.193896_pt1 | contig 24661 bp, 37 predicted proteins | sample MGYA00244833_ERZ653778 | MGnify/ENA primary metagenome ERZ653778 (study PRJEB26926, sample SAMN06165284) | human gut metagenome | biome: ENVO:00009003; feature: ENVO:2100002; material: ENVO:00002003... | reverse complement strand
ACACTTGGAAAACAATTCTGCAGATAGCCATCAGCATTCTGACCGCTATCGCTACCACGCTCGGAGTAACGAGCTGCATGGGATAAAGAACATAGAGTCTACCTTATTATATTATGCAGACTCAATCATAAATGAAAACGACCGCTCACCCAATACGAGGAGAGCGGTCTTTTTCGTTTCTATCGAGAAATCCGGTCATGAAGGGTCAAAGTCATTAAGGTCATTAAGGATTTCGGGGTATTTCGAAAGTCCCTCAATGCCTAACACAAAGCTTGCTTAATTATTTCATGCCACTGAGAATAAGAGAAACGACAAGATGGGTGATGTACATTTATCATTACACATTTCTTGCCAGAATCAAGAGTGTACTCATATCGTCTGGCAATTATATTTTCAAAGTGCAATGGTTCTAGTTCTACACCTTTATACGCAGGGGTATTATCGTATGTTGGCTTTCCCCATGCGAAAATAACATCCGGTTCATAACTATTTATAACAGATATAAAAGGCTCTTGAGCTCGGACATAAGCATCATGAGGAGCTTTGGTAGTTGGAGTGGGAACGGCCAACTGAAGATAGTTGTAAAACATGATCTTGTTCCAAAAGTCTGTTTCTTCAACTTCAGGTTCTGGTTGAAATCCGAAGAAAGCTTTGACAAAGTTGAGGTAAGTCTGAAGCCATTTTTCATATCCTGGAGATGGTATTGTTCCGTTTTTTCTCCAAACAATATAATCTTCCACCACCTTCTGGGTAGAAAAATCATCACACTTTTCAACACCACAATTATCACATCCATCACAAACGTGAACATGGCCTAAAACCATTATACGTTTCCCATTTATGCCCTCGGAATACTGGCAGCCAACCCAAGGTTCAAAATATACATTGCTCATAAGCTACTATTTTAATTAAAATTAATTTCCAATACAATAAAAGTGATTTCGGATTATTCAGATGTTTACAACTATCCATTTACCACTTTTTCTACCGCCTTCACGCTTCAAGATTCCCTTAGTTTGAAGAGCAGCAATATCTCTTTCAATTGTACGTGTCGTAACAGTTTTCTTTCCCGACATTCTCTGCGCCAATTCCGGAATCGTTATTTCCGGATGATGTTTAACAACAGAAATGATATTCTGCTGACGTTCAGAAAGTTCAAGCGATTTTTCTTTCCCGACATTCTCAAAATCTTTCCCGACATTTATCACGACATCATCATCCATAGATCTTTCATACTGTTCTATCTCAGCCTTAAGATTTTTGATATGTTCTTGAAGCATGAAAGACTGGAATGGTAACATCGACTCTTCTTCTCGGGATGCATTAAGAGCTTCAATATAAGCTGCCTTATCATCAGTCATTACCTTTGTCGGAACAAGATTAAATTCAAACTGAAGGTGGTTCATGATGAGACGCGACATTCTGCCATTTCCATCCACCCAAGGATGGATGCTGACAAGGATGTTATGAGCATCGAAACTCAACAAATATGCATCCATTTCACTCGGGTTTTCAAGAAGCAATTCACGCCTGCGGTTTATCTCATTGCAGAAATCAGCCAACCTTGCAGGAACCTTCAGAAAGTTCATATAGGAACGTCCACCAGCTCCCGCTGTGACACCTAATAGACGGAGGTCACCTTTAGAAGAATCGAAATTCCCCTGAAGCGTGCTATAAACGCTGCCGGTATTCTTCATCACCAATGCAGACAATTGCTTAAGCATTTCTACAGAAAAAGGTTTGTGCTCCTTAGCCCATCGAATGGATTGCTCATAGGCATGCTTCAAATCAAGATTCATCAACTGCTCTACCAAGGGTTTACCTTTAGCAGAAATACCTTCATCAAAGAGCAATTGATTCTCTATTTCCGTCACAGTAGAACCTTCTATGGCAGTAGAGTGTGTAATGATGGAATACAGATAGAACTTATCGTAATCTATCTGCTGCGAAATACCAAGACTTCTATAGTTGTCTAGTACAGCCTGTAATTCTAACACATACTTTTCCATTTTGCAACTTCTATTTTTTAAGGCACAAAGATAGGTAAAATATGTTAGAAACACGAATGATTATGAAGAAAAATGCAAATTACTCTGCATTTTACTAAGATTATATCTACCATACCTTCCGCCTTTTGTTTTAAGAGGTCATGAAGGGTCAAATTCATTAACGGTCATTTTCATTTTCAATCCCCCCAAAGGGTCCGGTCATTAAGGTCACGGTCATTAAGGTCATTAAGGATTTCAGATTATCAAAATATCCCTCTATCTTATAAAATAAGGTTAAATCAAGTTTGCCCTGCAAACAAAATCCATCCATAAAATCACTTTTCTGAATATTTTTTGTATTTTTGCAGATATATTGCGCTAATATGGGAGTTGAGCATGGCTTATCCTCCTAGATTACAGGCGCATCATTATCAAATGATTAGAGCATGAAGAAGATATTATTCCTACACGGATTCTTCGCTACGGGCAGTTGTCCGATGGCGAGAGCCTTGAAAGAGGCGTTTGAGGGGACGGCGGTGGTGCTGACTCCCGACCTGCCATTGCACCCCAAGGAGGCACTGAAGGAGATTCGCTCCATCATCGACCGGGAGCAGCCCGACTTGCTTCTGGGCAACAGCTGCGGCTCTTTCCTCGCCCAGATGCTGGCTCCGGTGGTGGGCATTCCTGCCCTGCTCGGCAATCCGTATTTCATGATGACGGAGTTTCTGAAGGAGCGAATCGGCGAGCATGAATACAAGGCTCCGAGAAGGGACGGAAATCAGCGACTGGTGATTGACGAGGCGCTGATTGAGGAGTTTGCGGAGCTGGAAGCCGTGCAGTTTGACCATTGCAACCCCTATTATAAGGATCGTGTGTGGGGACTTTTTGGTGAGCAGGACACCCTGGCTCACTTCTCCCCTCTCTTCCTGGAGCATTACAACCAAGCCTTCCATTTCCCTGGTGGTCATACGCCTACAGAACAGGAGGTGAAGACATGGTACGCTCCCCTTGCCCAGAAAATGCTGATGGAGTTTTCAGCAAAGGAAGAAAGATATTTCCAGCACTTCAAGGGCGGCAAATACAAGTTCATCCATTCTGCCTTCGACTCCGAGACTCAGGAGCGCATGGTGGTTTATCAGGCTCTCTATGGAGACCAAGCCTATTGGGTAAGACCGGAAGCTATGTTCTTCGGGAAAGTTACGAGGGACGGCAGAACTTTCAATCGTTTCACGGAAATAGACAAATAATTATGGAGACATTCAATAATGTAATAAACAGTGGCCAGCTTGTTCTGGTCGATTTCTTTGCTACATGGTGCCAACCTTGCAAGGCGATGCACCCCATTCTGGAGCAGGTAAAGAGTGTATTGGGCGACCGCATCCGAATCATCAAGGTGGATGTAGATAAGTACGGCGTAACAGCAAGCCAATACCGCATCCAATCCGTGCCTACACTGATGCTTTTCCGAAACGGAGAAGTATTGTGGCGCACAAGCGGTGTGGTAGATAAAGCCGAACTGCTGGCTACGCTTGATCCATTCTTGATATAATCAAAAATATAAAAGAATAATCTCATGCGCATAATAGGAAACTTACTTTGGTGGCTCTTCGGAGGTCTCGAAGCTGCCATCGGTTATTTCACCGGAAGTCTGGCTCTTGCATGTACTATCATCGGCATTCCGTTTGCAATACAGACATTCAAGATTGGTCTGCTCTGCCTATGGCCTTTTGGTTCTACAGTAAAAGAATCGAATAGTCCAACTGGTTGCATTCGCATCCCGTTGAATTTACTCTGGCTGATTTTCGGAGGATTGTGGGCTTGCCTCATGCATCTGTTCTTCGGCTTTCTCTTATGTATAACGATTATCGGCATTCCTTGGGGAAAACAGCATTTCAAGATGGCCGCGCTTTCGCTCGCACCATTCGGCAAGGATGTGGAGTTGGGATTTTAAAGTGATAAGAAGAAGTTGAAGGAAATATGGCAATAACTATTGATACAACAAACCTCTGCTCGCATCTTCAAAAGAAGTTGTTTGAACCTGAGGGAGTATATTATCCTATCTGGCAAGCCATGCAGAACGATAAGGAGTTGACTGCCGCGGTTCGCTCACGACAGCTTCATATCTATCGTAACGGCAAGAAGATTCTCATTCTCGCTGGCAAGGCTCAGCCGAAGATTATCAGAGAGGATAAACTGAACGAATTGATTAAAAAAATAATATAAATGATTAAGAAAGAAGAAGTTATATCTTTTGTATGGCAGCATATTCTGCTGCTCGTTTCGCTCTATGTAATGACTTTCGGAGTCGCAGCATGTGTGCGAAGTCAGTTAGGTTCAAGCGTTATTTCCACCATCCCTTACGTGATGGCTTCGGCAGGTAAGATGCTTGATTACATCCCAGGATGGACTATCGGCGGCTACACCATCATGATGAATGCGATCTTCGTGGTGCTGCAGATACTGATTCTGAGAAGAAACTTCGAGTGGGTGCAACTCTTCCAACTCGCTATCGGCTTTATCTTCGGAATGTTCATAGACCTCAATATGGTGCTTACACAGTGGATGGTTTCAGAAAATATCCTGGTCAATGCCCTTGTGCAGATTGCCGGTTGCACCATCCTCGGTTTCGGAATTGCCATGGAGGTGAAGTGCGGCTCAGTAACCATGCCTGGCGAGGGCATTTCCATCGCCATTCACAAGGTTACCGGCTGGCCTTTCCCTAAAGCCAAGATTCGGGTGGACATCACGCTCGTGGTCTTGGCCGTCTTGTTCTGTTTCCTGCTTCTCGGGTCATGGAAATGGGAGATTGTGGGCATCGGAACGCTCTTCGCCATGGTCTATGTAGGTGTTACAGTTCGCCTATTCAACAAACATCTTGCATGGTTCGACCGCCTGCTCCACTATCGTCCAGGTTGCCGAAGATATGTTTACGGACTGGCACGATACATAAGAAGACAGATGTAACGTCAAGATTATTTAAGTTCAATGGATAAAAATAGATGAACATGAATTTTCCAGAAATATATTCAGCAACAGGCATGATGGAGCTGATTCAGCAGATCGGCTTCCTCCCTCTCCTTGATAGTGGCATTGAAGGTTTCTTTGCCGAAGACGGCAATCCATATGGCTTACCTCTGTCGCTCGCATCTGATGATGATGTGAACTGGTATTTTCATGGTGCCTTGGAAGGCAAGAAGTTGGAGGCAATCAAGGCTCATCCTGAGGTCTGCCTTTCAGCCGTAACACGTTGTGCGCCTACGGTTGGTCCGAAGGACGGCAGTTTCACCCTGCAGTTCAAATCAGCCATTGCATTCGGCAAGGCAGAAATCGTGTCAGATGAAGCAGAGAAGATTCATGGTCTCCGACTAATCTGTGAACGCTTTCTTCCTCAACACATGGATGCTTTCGACCAGAGCATCGCCCGTTCCCTATCACGCACGGCCGTAGTTCGCATCACGCTTACTGAGCCTCCAACCGGCAAGCGCAAACAGTATGATAAAGAAGGCGTGGAAATGAAATATGGCAGAATGGAATAAACGAACTTTAAAACATATAGATTATGAAGAAGATAAAGTTAAGTAATGGCGTGGAAATGCCACAACTTGGATACGGTGTTTATCAGGTGGAACCTAATGAGTGTGAGCGTTGCGTGCTGGATGCGCTCAGCGTGGGTTATCGGATGATAGATACGGCACAGGCTTATCTCAACGAGGAAGCCGTGGGCAACGCATGGAAGAAGAGCGGTGTGAATCGTGATGAGATTTTCCTCGTTTCCAAGGTCTGGCCTTCCAACTATGGCGACGGACAGACTATGAAGAGCATCGATGAGAGTCTGCGCAAACTGCAGACCAACTACATCGACCTGATGCTCCTCCACCAGCCTTACTGCGACCGCTACGGTGCCTATCGTGACTTGGAAAAAGCTTACAAGGCAGGAAAGGTTCGTGCCATCGGAGTGAGCAACTTCTTCCCTGATCATCTTATAGACCTGGCTTCCAACATGGAGATTGCGCCGATGGTGAACCAGATGGAGACACACGTGTTCAACCAGCAGCACGAGACCCGAAAGTACATGGATGAGTTTGGCACCAAGCTCATGGCGTGGGCTCCTTTGGCAGAAGGTCAGAACGGAATGTTTACCAACCCTACCCTCACCCAGATTGGCGAGAAATATGGCAAGACTGCTGCACAAGTAGCCTTGCGCTGGCTGCTGCAGAGCGATGTAATCATCATCCCGAAGACTGTTCATAAGGAACGAATGCAAGAGAATCTGAATCTCTTCGACTTCGAACTTGATGCTGAGGACATGCAAAAGATTGCTGCGCTCGACACCGCACATAGTCTCTTCCTCGACCATCATAGCGGAGAAACAACCAAGCAGTTTATGGAGTGGAGAGCTGTGGTGAAACCTACAGAATAAAGAGACTCTTAGAAACGAGCTCACTCTTATATGACAAATTTCGCTAAAAAATTGGTTATTTCAAAATAATTGGTGTATTTTTGCATAAAAATCATTAGAATGGAGAATTATGGAAGAAAAATTATCGACTATATATTTGGTAAACGGTCAAACAGCTCTGCAGTATCTTATGAACGTGAGCAAAAAATACAGGCAAATAGCGACCGAAGCGATATTCGAGTGTTTGAGACTGGGATATCCCCTCAACGACATGGAAATATCAGGCAAAGCTCGCGAGCTGCTGAGGAAGAGGAATGTAATAGGTTGAGAACTTTGACAAGACTCCAACATCAAAGTCGGCAAATCCAGACTTGATCATTCAATGCATCGAGGAAAAGAAAAGGCACAACTCAGTCGGAGTCAAGATTGTGCAATATCACAAGAGCCCATTGCTGATAGAAACCCACGATAGGGCTACGGAAGCAATGGCTAAGACAAGAAAGCTGTTTCATCAGAAAAACAAATGAATGTTTAGAGGCTTTTCTGGTCATTAAGGTCACGGTCATTAAGGTCATTAAGGATTTCCGGTTATTCAAGATGTCTGACCCCAAATATGGTTTATGTAAAAAGTTACGGAGAATATGAATTATCTCCGTTACTTTTTACATTTTCATCTTATATGTTTTGAGAGCATTTCACTCCAAACCATACCGTATTAGAAGTCACATGTATCCGGGTCTGAACCTATTCTGTCTGCCTTCAGCGATGCGATGTCAAACATTTCCTGCTGAGAGAGTTCAAAATCGAATACATCGATGTTTTCCTTGATTCGGCTTGGAGTAACCGACTTTGCCAGTGGCAGCACGCCTGTCTGCATCACCCAACGGATAACTACCTGAGCCACGCTCTTGCCATGGTTGGCAGCAATTGACTTCAAGAGAGGATTATCCAAGACATTGCCTCTTCCCAACGGGCTCCATGCTTCCACAAGAATGTTGTTCTTCTTGCAGAACTCAACACACTCCTTCTGGGTGAATCCAGGATGATACTCTATCTGGTCAACCATCGGACAAATGTTTGCCTTCGCCATTACTGGCTCTGCATGATGCTGCATGAAGTTGGAAAGACCGATGCTGCGAATCAAGCCCTCTTCATGCAGACGCTCCATCGCTTTCCAAGTATCTACATTCTGCTGATTTGCATCCTTGCCAAACTGCAACTCGTTGGCTGGCCAATGGATGAGGTAGAGGTCGAGATAATCAAGCTGCAAATCACTCAAAGTCTTGTCAAACGCCTTCAAGGTCTTGTCGTAGCCACGCTCTGTATTCCAAACCTTACTGGTAACAAAAAGATTCTCACGCTTGATTCCACTTTCCTTGATTCCCTCGCCCACGCTTTTCTCATTTTTATAGACAGCAGCGGTGTCGATGTGGGTGTAGCCTGCAGCGATGGCAGCTTTCACAGCTTCAACGCAGGTTGCTCCATCAGGAGTAAGAAACGTTCCGAACCCCGGTGTAGGAATCTTCACTCCATTATTCAATAATATTTCCTTTTCCATAATTAAACTAATCTTTTAAATTTCAACTATTCTTTTGACGATGCAAAGTTACTGACTTTTCCGCTTGACCAAGTTCTGTATGTTTGCAATATCATAGAGTATCTTTGCATTTTTGGCCATCACTTAGCAGTCCCATTGATTTCCCTGCGATATTCTGCAGGAGTAAGATGGATGATCTTCTGGAACTGCTCGAAGAAGAGAGTCGGCGTATTGTAGCCGGAACTGAAAGCCACTTCTGTGATAGTCAAATCTGAATTGGCAAGCAGCTTGCAGGCGTATTCGATACGGATTTCTGCCAGCACCTGGAAGATGCTTTTATCGGTGGATTTCTTGAAATAACGGCAAAGCGAAGTCGGATTCTGACCTACAAAATCGGCAACATCCTTCAGCACCACCTTCTCACGGAAGTTATTATATAAATAGGTGTAGATTCTGCCGATAGGCTCCTCCAACTCGGGTTGCCGATTAGCATTGCAGTAAGCCGTAGGTGACAGAAGTTGCGTTTTCTTGCAATGATGCAGGCGGTCGAGAATCTGAAGCAGGATGATAAGCCGTGAGGTGTGGGTGGATGAATCGAAAGCCTTCATCATATCTAAGAGTTCATCATACAAACCCTCATCATAGAATCGTATTCCATACTGGCTCTTTGAAAGAATTTCTGAAATATGGGCGTAATCGGGTAGATTCAAAAGAGACGAAGGAAACAGATCGGGACTGAACTGGATGGCTTCGCCACTACTATAGAGCCTATCTTCAAGTTCTTCTTTCCCAGTATTCTCCCCACTCTTCATCCGGCTTTTACAAAGATGAAGATGCGGAACATTGCTTCCTATCAATGCCACATCGCCTTCTGCATAAGGCGCAACGCCCTCGCCCACGAACTGCTTTCCGCTGCCGTGGGTGAAAATCATGAGTTCATACTCCGCATGCTTATGCAGGGGCAGAACGAACTCCGGATAAGTAATATGGCTGCACAAAGTTGTCATTTTGTGCGCAATCTTTCGTTCTAATATAGGCATAATCTCCATTTATCTGCGTTTGTGCAAATATCCACTATGATAACGCAAATATAATGGATAATATTGTGCGGGATTAGACGTAATTTTGCACCCACAAATAAAAAAATAGAATAGAAACAAATAAAAAGAAGAGAGAAAATGTCAGAAACTTTATCCGTATTTCAATGGTCAATCCTGGCACTGGCTGCATTGTGCATAGGAATGTCAAAAACCGGTGTTCAGGGAATGATGCTCCTCATCGTGCCCTACATGGCAATGGCTTTCGGAGCCAAGGAATCAACTGGTGTAATTCTGCCAATGCTCTGCATGGCCGACATCATGGCTGTGGCTTACTACAAGCGCATAGCCGACTGGAAGGTAGTAGCTAAGCTCTTGCCAACAGCATTATTAGGATTTCTCGTAGCACTTTTTGTTGACAAGCTCGTCCCGGCACAGGGATTCCGCCAACTGATGGGTTGGACGCTCGCCCTGGCGATGGCGGTGATGATTTGGAGCGAAATATTCGGCAAGAAAAACAGATGGATGCATAAATGGTGGTATTCTGCCCTCTTCGGATTGCTCGGCGGTTTCACCACGATGATTGGCAATGCTGCCGGACCAGTAATGTCTGTTTATCTGCTCTCGATGCGCAAGGAGAAGATGGAATACATCGGCATTAACGCCTGGTTCTTCCTCGTTGTCAATCTGCTGAAAGTTCCTTTCCAAATCTTTGCCTGGGACAACATCAACTGGGGCTCGTTTTCGCTGAACCTCCTGATGCTCCCGGTAATAGGAATCGGAGCCTTGCTCGGAATCCGTATGGTAAAACTCTTCCCAGAAAAAGCCTTCCGAAGATTTATCCAGTTTGTCACTATACTTTCTGTAGCAATGATGCTCGTATAGGTCATTGAGAAATAGTACACAAAACAATTGAGACCGATCCTTTTATCGATCTCGTCTGAAATCGTTACGTCCGTCTCCATGCCACCATGCGCCCAGGAAGGCGAGGATGACACGGAGAACGACGTAGATAACGATGATGTCAACAAATTCATTCATAAACTTGATATTTAGCGAGTTATTCAATATATATTCACAACCGGAATGCCCAAACTGTTGGCTTTCTTGAAAGTGTAGTAGGTTCCACCCTTCTCTCTCCCATCATAGAAGGCAATGAGAAGGGATGCATTCTCAACCATGAACTCGTCTCGGTCAAGGAAACATCGGGTGTAATAGTATTCTGAAAGGATGATCACCTCATCTGCTGAAGCCATCAATCCATCATAAACCACCTTATCACTGGGCTTGAACCTATCTGCCTGACCTCTGAAAGGAATGGCTGCGGTAAGCGTCATTCCCGGGCAGGAAGGTTTCAGAGACTGCACAATCTGGGCTGCCATCAGGTCAATACCGATGGCGAATCCCGAAATAAAATTACTGATGCCATGCTCGTAAGCTTCGAGAAATGTTTTCAATCGTAAAGTCTGCTGAGGAAAGACTGCAACTCTCTGTCGAAGATTTCTGAAAGCTGACATGGTTGGAATGGCTTTCTCTGCTCCACTCTGACCTTGCCGAGTCCGAACTTGGTTGCATCCAACTCTACACTTGCCATTTCATTGGCAGAAATGTAGCTGTATTCAGTCTCAGCCAGACCTACAACGATGCCAAAGAGCACAAAATCATCATTCTCTCGCTGTCCTTCAAGAATGTACCAGCGAGCGTTGCCGATGAAAAACACTGCGATGCAAACTGCATCCTTCTTCTTGCTATCCTGGGAATAGAGCGGATAGTCCTGCATTGCCTTCTCCAATTCTGGAGTAATCAGGCGGTTGTTGAAATCTTTTGCCATAGTCTCTAAATTTTTTCTCCCTTTCGTTAAGTCCTTTCGGACTTGGGATCGGGAAGCTTTTTCTGCTTTTCAAAGTGCGTACAAGGCAATAAGGCAAGTCTGATGGGAAGAATACTCTTTTGCATGTTTCATGGAAAAGGAAGATTGTTACCGAATCACGACTTGCTATTTGCCAAATACGCGATAACTTTGCAGAAAAAGAATCCCGAAATCCCAAAGACGATAAGGAATCAAAGCCTTCTGGTTTCAGTAAGAAGAAAAAGTATAACAGGGAATGACTGCAGGGATAGAAAAGCTGGGTGGGAATAGTACAAGCAAGTATCAACAGTTTAAAAAGCCAGGGTGTTGTTCCTTCGTAAGTCGATAGAATCGGCCTGCGAAAGAACAACACCCTGGCTAACTGTTCATGCTTACTGGACTATGGCGTGGGCGAAGCATTAAAAGGGAAACACGGGCATTTCAGACGTACGCCTGTACAAAATCAAGAAAGAGAATGTGAACTTATCTTCCGATTTACTTGATAACATACTCAGCAAGGCAAAGAACGGCAAGGCGTATAGCATGGCTGCCACAGTTGGAGGCGAAATGCTTCTTTTCGAGGTAAATGCCAACGGAGGATATGAGATTTACAAGCAGAAGGCTATTCACAGAAATCTAACTTCCGGCACAGAGGTTGTTTTTGATCTGAGCGAAGAATCAGATGGCAGCATTCGATTGCTCGACTTCATCCCAATGTTCATCGATTTGAAGCAAAATGAAGTTGACTATCTCATCGACGAGATTGACCGCAGTATGCACCCGATGCTCTCGCAGAAAATCTTAGAGTGCTATTTCTCAGGACTGGAGTCTGGAAGAGACACTCAGCTCATCTTCTCTACCCATGAATGTATCCTGCTCAACCTCGACCTTATCAGAGCTGATGAAGTCTGGTTTGTCGAGAAGGGAAAGGATGGAGCATCACATCTTACATCCTTGGCAGAATTCAAGCCTCGTGAAGATGTTCGCAAGGGTTATCTTTTAGGACGCTATGGAGCCATTCCGTTGCTTCCCCAGGAGACCATGAAGTGGTGATGAACGGAGAATAACACTACTCACACACTCTCTGGTACTACTACTATGACATAATTCAAGCGCCATACTCAACCCCTATTCTTTTGGATCAATGTCAAATGGAAGCAATGGAGTATCATCATCATTTCCACTATTGAATCGGTCGAAATCCGAGATATAGGAACGGTCTTGAATAACCTTATATTTCTCATACTCAGAATAAGCCTTTTCTCTGGCTTCTTCTTGCGAAACCTTACCTGCACTACTCTTAGCATCATAGTCCATAGTTTCAAGCAACAGCTTCAGGCGATTCTTCCAATCCTCCATCGTAGTAACAATGTGTCGTCTTGCACGAGATAGTTCTTTGCCACTATCGTATCAGATTTCTGAACTCTTCCATCCGGTGCTTTCTTCCATGTAGTCAAGCCCATGTGAGGCATTTCCGCATCAGCTCGCTCATAAACAATCTCGGCTGCCGTATGATTGGTAACCGCCAGGTGCATCATATTCTGCACCATCTTATAGAAGAGTTTGGTACTTTCAGCCTTTGCATCATAATCTGCACTACACTCTGCATAAATATCAGTTATCTTCTGGTAGTATCTGCGTTCAGAAGTGCGGATTTCACGGATGCGTTCCAGCAAATCGTCAAAATAGTCCTTGCCGAAGTGCTTACCTTGCTTCAAACGTTCATCATCCAAGACATAACCCTTAATGATGAACTCCTTCAATACAGAGGTTGCCCATATACGGAATTGGGTTGCCTGATAGCTGTTCACTCGATAACCAACAGCAATGATTACATCAAGATTGTAGAACAAAGGAGCACGCTCAACATCACGCTCTCCCTCCAGTTGAACTTGTTGAATTTTTCTACAAGTTGCCTCTCTTTGCAATTCACCAGACTCATAAATCTGAGAAATATGATAAGTGATAGTTGCTCTATCAACACCAAACAAAGCAGCCATCCTTTTCTGTGACATCCAAAAAGTTTCGTTGTTGAAAATCACTTCAATGCGAGTCTCACCCTGTGCAGTTTTATACAGTAAGATATTGGATTCCAGTGAGTTCCGCATAAGTTCGGTTGTAGATACGGATTGAGAAAAATAGGCTCTTGCCTGCTTCACCAATAACTTCCTTGAATCAGCATTCTCAGAAATAATCATACAGGCCATACGGGATAGATGGAAAGCTTCGACCTTGCGAAAAGATCCACTACCCAACTTAACCATTTCAACCACGTAGTTGAAATGGTCATCTATATCCATACCTTTTTCACTGGCAACCTTGATAGCTTTGTCTATTACATTCTGGAATTTCCAATATCCCGAATAGCCCATCGCATTACAAAGTTCGCGTGAACTCCAGTATTCTTTCCCGTTATCATCCACTTTCCGAATTTCTTCGAATGTCGGACGCATGTCAGGCACATTATTCTCATCCATATCTTTTCCGTTTCTTTTGTATTGACGTTCTACAATATTGAATAGCAAAAATACAAAAAAAGATGAAAATCGTCCCTAATCATTTACAAGAAGTATGATTTTTAATGTTATTTATGCAAAAAGAAAGAAACATGTCAGAATATATTGATTTTATCACTTATCAAGACGATGCAATATGCCCGTGCGCCTTACGTTATTACTGAAGAAGAGGACAGCAAAGATAAAAAGTTGGCAAAGCAAAGAATTTTATCACGTTATTTAACGGAAAAATGCAAAATATGGGGGTTAGGAAGGTATTTTACCCCCTCTTCTAAGGGTTAAAAATGCCCCTCCTCAGTCATAAAAACACTAATAACCAATTTATTAAGACATACGTGCAACCTATATCAGATGAAACGCACAAGTTCATCTAGCGTGTCATTAAGAGTCAAGGTCATTAAGGGGTCATTATCATTTTCAACCCCCAAAGAGTCCGGTCATTTTCGGTCATTAAGGATTTCAGATTATCAAAATATCCCTCTATCTTATAAAATAAGGTTAAATCAAGTTTGCCCTGCAAACAAAATCCATCCATAAAATCACTTTTCTGAATATTTTTTGTATTTTTGCAGATATATTGCCTAATATGGGACTTTGAGCATGGCTTATCTCCCTAGATTACAGGCGCATCATTATCAAATGATTAGAAGCACTTTAAGGGCGGTAAATACAAGTTCATCCATTCTGCCTTCGACTCCGAGACTCAGGAGCGCATGGTGGTTTATCAGGCTCTCTATGGAGACCAAGCCTATTGGGTAAGACCGGAAGATATGTTCTTCGGGAAAGTTACGAGGAACGGCAGAACTTTCAATCGTTTCACGGAAATAGATAAATTCTAACAACAGGAAAATGAGCATGAAACAGATAGAAACACTCGTTTTTGATTATGGAGGTGTCATCGTGAACATTGATGATGCCTCTGTTGTAAAAGCCATGGAGAGCCTGGGCGTTACGGCGTTCAAGCGGCTAATCCATGTCCGCAAAATCAAGAGACTGATGCACCAATATATTAATGGTCTGGTAGCGGAAGCAGAAACTTTGAAAGAGATGCTGAGCCTTTGCCGCAAAGGAACCACAACCGGGGATATTGAGAAAGTCCTGGAAGAGTTGTGTGGCAATCTGCCCGTGGAAAGACTGGAGACATTGGTCAAGCTTCGGAAGCGGTACAAGGTCTATCTGCTCAGCAACATCAACGATACGCTTTGGCAGAAATCAGTTAGTGAGATGAATCAGCTGGGATATTCCACAGACGAGCTGTTTGATGAAGTCTTCCTCTCATACGCCATGCGAAAGGAAAAGCCATCTATCGAAATCTATGAAGAGATGACGCAGCAGACAGGATTGAATCCTGCCACCACCCTCTATTTCGATGACCGCTCAGAGAATGCCGAAGCTGGCAAGCGTTTTGGTTTTCAGAGCGTACTGGTAAAGACCAATCATCTGGAAGAACATCAGGAATGGCAAGAAATTATCAAGAATATAGTGTAAAAGAATAGGTATGATGACTATTGATACAACAAAGCTTATGAACTTTCCTGAAATATATTCAGCAACAGGCATGATGGAGCTGATTCAGCAGATCGGCTTCCTCCCTCTCCTTGATAGTGGCATTGAAGGCTTCTCTGCCGAAGACATCGTAGCAGATGACTGCGGTTACGTAAGACTTCCTGAAGGCGGTTGGGACTGGCCGCTATGGAAATGGAAGGGTGAGATTGTGCAGGAAATGCCGTGTATGTACGGAAAGTTTTTTAACAAGAAAGCAGGATTCATCAGCCAGGAATGGTGGCCGGACTTCTGCAACTACAGAAGAAGCAAATTCCCCCGTCCGGATGAAGAATCGATAGAAGGAGCCATTCTCAGCACGCTTCAATCTACAGGCAGTCTCATCACAAGAGAACTTCGGGCAGCCTGCGGTTTCACCGGCAAGGGAATGAGAAGCAAGTTTGACGGTTATCTCACCCGACTGGAAATGGCGACTTACATCGTGACCGAAGATTTCATCTACCCTCGTGACAAGCACAATCACGAATATGGCTGGGGTTGGTCGTTGCTCAATACTCCCGAAGATCTCTATGGCAGGGAGGCTTGCCAATGCAACCGAACTCCCCTGGAATCTTATCAGAGGATTTTCGAGCATCTGAAAGAAATCCTGCCTGATGCTTCGGATAAACAGATTATTAAATTAATTGGATAAAAATGACTTTACTTCAAGAAAGACTGTTCGCCATGCAGGATAAGCAGTATGCTGCTTTCCAAGCCAAACTGACACCGGGAGTGCCTGTGGAGAGTTTCATAGGCATTCGTGTGCCTGTGCTTCGCAAGTTTGCAAAAGAATTTACAAAGGAGACAGAATGCAAGGAATTCCTTCAGCAGCTTCCTCATGAATACTACGATGAGAACATGCTTCACGGTCTCCTCATCTCCGAGGTGAAGGACTATGAGGAATGCATTCGTCTTACAACAGTTTCCTGCCATTCGTGGACAACTGGGCAGTTTGCGACATCATGTCTCCGAAGGTGTTTGCCAAACACAAGAAGGAGCTGTTGGCGAAGATTAAGACTTGTAGTAAATCGTCACACGTTTATACTTGTCGCTTTGGAATAGAGACACTTATGTCTCATTACCTGGATAAAGACTTCAAGGCAGAATATCTTGAAATTCCTGCATCAGTAAGGAGCGAAGAGTATTACGTAAAGATGATGGTAGCCTGGTTCTTCGCCACCGCCCTTGCCAAGCAATGGGACCAGGCGATTCCCTACATCGAACAAAACCGCCTTGCTCCCTGGACGCACAACAAGACCATCCAGAAGGCCATCGAGAGCTACAGAATCACGCCCGAGCAGAAGGAATATCTGCGGACATTGAAGACAAAATAATTATGACACAAGATACTTCTACATATTACGTTTGGATAGGTGGCTCATGTGATTATGGCCATAAAGAGCGAGCTGGTGGTGCTGCCGTTGTGATTGAGCATAACGGCAACATCATCAGCCGTGATGTAATCAGCGACTTGTACACCACGGAGTTCCGCATGATGCTAACCCTCATGGTGAAGGTAATGCAGGAAATACCGGAAGGTTCCGACATTCTCTTCCTGACCAACGCTGCCTATATTCAGAACTTTGACAAGACTCCAACATCAAAGTCGGCAAATCCGGACTTGATCATTCAATGCATCGAGGAAAAGAATAGGCACAACTCTGTCGGAGTCAAGATTGTGCAATACCACAAAAGCCCATTGCTGATAGAAACCCACGATAGGGCTACGGAAGCAATGGCTAAGACAAGGAAGGAGTTTCATCAGAAAAACAAATGAATGTTTAGGGGCGTTTTTCCGGTCATTAAGGTCACGGTCATTAAGGTCATTAAGGATTTCCAGTTATTTAGAATAAAGAAGTAACAACAGAAAATTGAGCATGAACACATTACATAGTTATCTCGCCTACTATCTCCTTGCCATCAATGCAGTTACATTCATCGTGTACGGCATTGACAAATACAAGGCTAAGAAAGCCAAGTGGCGCATTTCGGAAGCCACGCTTTTGCTGCTGGCTGTACTTGGAGGAAGCATCGGGGCATGGATGGGAATGAAAGTCTGGCACCATAAGACGATGCACAAGAAATTCAAATACGGCATTCCTGCTATTCTCCTGATACAGATTGCGCTGATGGCGTATTTACACATGAATAGATAATAAAATAAAGAACGAAGAATTTCATTGATATAATCTGATGGAAACAGAAAGAATTTTACTCCGCCATTGGCTGGAATCTGATGCAGAGGCACTATTCAAGTACGCCTCAGACCCTGACGTAGGACCACGTGCTGGATGGCCAGCACATAAGTCAGTAGAGGAAAGTCGGGAGATAATCCGGACATTCTTCCATAATGAAACGACATGGGCGATTGTGTTGAAAGAGACTGGTGAGGCTATCGGCTGCATCGGCTACTACACCCATGAAGCCAGCAACATTCCTATCGGAGAAAACGACTGTGAGGTGGGCTACTGGATAGGAAAACCTTATTGGAACAAGGGAATCTGCACCGAAGCCTTGAAACTGATGCTCGACTACTGCATCAACGAGAAGCATTTTGAAAACATCTGGGCAGACCACTTCACCGGAAATCCTGCATCAGGAAGAGTCATGGAGAAATGCGGTTTCATCGATACAGGTATGTTGAATAAATGTAGCCAACTCGTGGGTGGCGACAAGGATATGGTGAAAGTGTTTAAGTACAAATGATTAAAATAAATTAAAAAGAATATGAAGCATAAAGTAAAAGTGACCGTTATAGACAAGAAAATCTATCCGGAACTACAGGAGAAGTATTGCGCCGACCCTAAAGCAGGAATGTGTCCATGCTACAATGTTGGAGATGAGTTTATCTTTGAGCGTGACGAAGAGAACGACCATTTCTGGCATGGAGGAATGAATACACTCGTCAAAACATCCGCAGACCCGAACACAGTAGCTGGAGGTCCGAAAATGCCACATTGCTCTGAGGCATGGGATGCTATTTCACGATATATATACACCGGACTGCAAGGTGGTTCAATCATGAAGGGGTGGATGAAGCGTGAAAACGAAATGATATGCTGTTGTTCTGACGGAACAAGACCAGTCATATTCAAAATTGAGCGTATAGACGAAGAGTAGTTGTTTTGCGGGGCATGGATGGTATGGTTGGGGTTGGTCGCTGCGTTATTAGGATAAAAATAATCAAATTAATTAGAATAAATATGAGAAAGGAATCAAGAGCAATGGATAGCCAATGGGCATTGGAAGTAATGCACAAGGCTCCGTACATGACTGTAAGTTTCATTGACGAAGACGGCAAGCCTTACGGCTTACCTCTTTCGCTCGCATCAGATGATGATGTGAACTGGTATTTTCATGGTGCCTTGGAAGGCAAGAAACTGGAGGCAATCAAGACTCATCCCGAGGTTTGCCTTTCAGTCGTAACCCGTTGTGCGCCTACGGTTGGTCCAAAAGACGGCAGTTTCACCCTGCAATTCAAATCAGCCATCGCATTCGGTAAGGCAGAAATCGTGACTGAGGATGCAGAGAAGATTCATGGTCTCCGACTAATCAGTGAACGTTTCCTTCCTCACCACATGGATGCTTTCGACCAGAGCATCGCCCGTTCCCTTTCACGCACGGCTGTAGTTCGCATCACACTTACTGAGCCACCAACCGGCAAGCGCAAGCAGTATGATAAAGAGGGCGTGGAAATGAAATATGGAAGAATGGAGTAACGAACATTAAAACATATAGATTATGAAGAAGATAAAGTTAAGCAATGGCGTAGAAATGCCGCAACTGGGTTATGGTGTTTATCAGGTGGAATCTGATCCAACCCTACCCTCACCCAGATTGGCGAGAAATATGGCAAGACTGCTGCACAGGTAGCCTTACGCTGGCTGCTGCAGAGCGATGTAATCATCATCCCGAAGACTGTTCATAAGGAACGCATGGAAGAGAATCTGAACCTCTTCGACTTCAATCTTGATGCTGAGGACATGCAGAAGATTGCTGCGCTCGACACCGCCCACAGTCTCTTCCTCGACCATCATAGCGGAGAAACGACCAAGCAGTTTATGGAGTGGAGAGCTGTAGTGAAACCTACAGAATAAAGAGTAAGATTGCGCCAACATGGAGGTTGAGCATGGCTTATCCACATTACTGGTAATACTTTCCGAATTTCAGGTATAAAGAAATATAGATAATGTGCGTATCTTTGCCCCCGTAAAAATAAAATTGCATGTTACAAACGTTTTAGAAATTTAAAGTATAGGATTATGAAGGAATTTTTCTTTAATACCATACAAGAGTTCAATGACTTCATAGGGGTGAAAACACTTCATCCTCTGGTGAGCATTGCGCGTGTAGAGAACACCTCTCCTATTCAGGAGGCTGTGCATCACTACGGACTTTATGCCCTCTTCCTGAAGGAAAACAAAGGGTGTAAATTGTCATACGGCAGAACAGAATATGACTTTGACGAGATGACCGTAACCTCGTTTGCTCCCGGACAATCGATTAAAGTAGAACCCATTCCAGGAGTTCCGATAGCCAAATATACGGTATTGATTTTCCATCCCGAGCTGCTCAACCGCACCCAGCTTGGCAAGAACATCTCCCGCTATGAGTTTTTCGACTATACAAGCAACGAAGCACTACATTTATCCGCTGCCGAGGTAAACATCTTCCGTGACGTGCTCTCAATGATTAGTCAGGAACTAGAGCATCCTATAGATAGGCATTCGCGTGAGCTCATCGTTTCTAACATCGAGTTGCTGCTGAACTATTGTCTGCGTTTCTACGACCGCCAGTTTATCACTCGCGAGGAGATCAATCATTCGGTGGTAAAAAAGTTCGTCTCTCTACTCGATGAATACATTGCCCGTGAAGCGATGCGTGAAGGATTGCCTACCGTAGCCTACTTTGCCGACAAATGCTGCTATTCTACCAAATATTTCGGTGAATTAGTCAAGACAGAGACAGGCAAAACCGCTAAGAGTATGATCAACGACCGACTGCTTTCTGCAGCCCGCCAACTGCTTGTAGATGAGACCTTAAGCATTACGCAAGTCAGTCAGCACCTCGGCTTTGAGTATCCTCAGCACTTCGTCCGCTTTTTCAAGGCGCAGACGGGAAAGACTCCAAGCGAGTATCGCAAAACTGCATAGATAGTAAAGAAATAGAATCATGAACAGATTATTCGCATTTTTGCCCACCTCGCCTTTGAAATACCTGGTGAGAACACATCCAACGAGTGGCAGGAGGCTGTGAGCGATGAGGAATATAACAAGACTGAACTTTCGCAAGTGAGCTCCACACGCCCTAACAGGGCAGCAGGTGCTGTGGTATAAGTCCGTAATACTGATTTGCGAGCTGTTGATTTATGACACACCCTCTTGTGGACCTTCAGCCCGTACTTAAACCACATGCGAAAGTTCAGTATATTTATAAACAAGCAAGTTGATATTTATTCACTTGCGAAACATTCGACACGAAAGCATCATGGTTTCTACTAAAACCCTTTCTTTTGATTTATTAAACTTGAAAAGATTTATTACATTAACGAGATTTAACCGTTTGATATTTGATAAAAGATGTAGCAGGAGAAGAGAAATAGAAAGGAAAAAGCGAAAAAAGAATATCTATTTTAAACCTTTGCGGATGATCTGCGTCTAATTTCTGTATGATGTTCAGATAATGATGTTCTGACTCATACAATGATGTTCAGACATTCGTCGCAAATAGAAATTATAAACTTTTAAATTTTGTGGTTTATGAAAAGAATGATAAGAATTTTGATGATTGTCATTTGCTGCATGCTAACATGCAATATGGCAGCAAATGCAGGCAATGACAAGCCTATCGCCGTTAATGCACTCCCGGTAAAGGCTCAAACCTTACTCAGCAACCATTTCAACAATCAGAAGGTGATGCTTGCTACCATTGAGACGGGGGTTATCAACAAGAGCTATGATGTGGTTCTGCAGAACGGAACCAAGCTGGAATTTGATAAGAAAGGCAATCTCACAGAGATTGACTGCAAGCAGGGAAAAGTGCCAGCCAAGCTGATTCCGCAGGCCATCAGAAACTTCCTGAAGGAGAATTATCCAGCGCAAGCGGTAAAGAAGATTGAAATGAGCAAGAATGAATACGAAGTGGAATTGGCAAATGGGTTGGATTTAACCTTCAACAAGCATTTCCAGGTAATCGACATAGACTGATGAGACAACCCGATATTAACGGATTGTTTTCAAAAGGTTCACCCGAAAAAATGTGGTGACCTTCATCTGATGAACCCCACCAACTTTCCCATTCCGGCAAGGATGCGGATGGTTGGTGGGAATTTCCATTTATAAAAGAAAAAACAAAGTAATATGAAAAAAATATTTATCATGAGCATCATAACCATGCTATCAAGCCTGCTTTCTTGTCAGGCGCAAAATAAAAGCTATAAGAGTCTGTCGGTAGATGACTATGAGAAAGCCATCACTGACACCACAGTAATCCGTCTAGACGTACGAACCGCCGAGGAGTTTGCCGATGGGCATATTCGTGGCGCAATCAACATTGACGTACTGAAATCAGACTTCGAACAGAAGGCCACCGCCACTCTTCCCAAGAGCAAGACAATCGCCGTGAACTGCCGAAGCGGAAAGCGAAGCAAGAATGCCGCAGCTATATTGACAAAGAACGGCTATAAGGTAATAGAACTCGATTCAGGCTTTAATGGCTGGCAGGCAGCAGGAAAAGAAATCGTAAAGTAATAAATTCAGCCTGATACTTCGGATAACAGATTAATGAGGAATTTATGCCTACAGAATGTAAGATGATAGCCCGGAGTATCAGACAGCATGGGCGCACGAACCCTAAAGGCAAAAAAAATCCCAGTCAGGATAAAACCTTGACTGGGATTCATTTTTTTAATCTCTCTCATTATTTTTCTCATCTATAAAAGATGATTACTTCAAACCACGATTGATAAGGGTTGTGTTGAGAAGCATCACGTACTTACGATACTGATTGTTGTTCAAAACAACGTGCATGTACTTGAGATCCTTCATAACAGCCTTGTCAATCATTGCAGAACGATCTTCACCCTTTACTGTTGCAGCATTCATCATGTCTGCGGTGAAGTTCTTGTGTACATCAGCTACAGCCTCTACCTGATCAATATTCAAACTCAAAGCATCTGCCAAGCTTGACATGTTAACGTTCATGTTGAAAGCAGCTGTTGCATTTGTCTCCTCTTCTGCTGCGAAAGTAGCTGTTGCCATTGCAAACATAGCTACTGCTAATACCATAATCTTCTTCATAATCTTTTTACCTTTCTTTACTTTGTGAGCCTTGCACATCCGTAGACACCGGCTCTGTTAAACATTATCCTATAGTCTTTTTCTTTAAGACGCTGCAAAGATACGAACTTTTCTCTGTGTGCGCAAACATTTCTTGGGATATTTTCAGTTTTCCGCCTATTTCTTGACTTAAATCAACAACAATACTCCGAAAAAGGCGTCAGAACGTTAGAGATATTACATTTTCACTATCATTTTGTAATATCATCGAAAAAAAAGCCCGTTTTCTTCGTTTATACCAATTATTATTTGTACCTTTGCAAAAGATTCAACCTATAAAACAAGCAAAATGGTACAGGAAAATCATATAGACAAGGCACTCGCCTTCATGGAAAGTCTCGAAAAACTGGGCAACCAGCTCAAGGCGGCTGAAGAACATCAGAAACAGCTCCTCGCCCGAATGCTGGATCTCAAGAAGGAGAATCTGACCGACGGCGAGGAATATGCCGAACTCTCGCAGAAGAGTAAAAGTCTGCAGGACATCATCGACAAATGGCGCCCCATCTATCTGGAGCGCATGGAGATGGTTAAGAGCGTAAGCATTCAGAAAAGAAAAAGAAATAATAAAAAATAAATAACAAAATGGAAACAAACAACAAGAACAAGTTTATTGTAGTTTCATACGCACTGTATGATGTAACTAAAGGTGACAACGGCGAAGAGATGCTCATCGAGCGCACTACCGACGAGCGTCCGTTCATCTTCATCAGCGGTATGGGCGTTACCCTGCCAGCTTTCGAAGAGAAGGTGGTAGACCTGGCTAAGGGCGATGAGTTCGACTTCCAGCTGGATCCAGAGCAGGCCTATGGTCAGCACTATGATGAGCGCGTACTGGAGCTCGACAAGCAGATTTTTACCGTCAACGGCCAGTTTGATGCACAGCACGTACAGGTAGGCGCTATCATCCCATTGCAGAACGAGGATGGCAACCACTTCAACGCAGTAGTGAAGAACATCAGCGATACAAAGGTAACCTGCGACCTGAACCACCCATTGGCTGGCTTGAAGCTCAACTTCTGCGGTCAGATTCTCGAGAGCCGCGAGGCTACTGCTGAGGAGATTGCCAAGATGGCTCAGATGATCAGCGGCGAAGGTGGTGGCTGCTCAGGTGGCTGCGACAACTGCGGCGGCGACTGCAAGGATGGCAACTGCGAGGGTGGTTGCGAAGGCGGCTGCAACAAGTAATAAACACCTTTATAATATATAAGGTAATGAGGAATACATTTGGTAATCTTTTCACTCTCACAACTTTTGGCGAGAGTCATGGAATAGCCGTAGGAGGCGTTATTGACGGATTTCCTGCAGGCATTGAAATCGACATGGACTTTATCCAGAGCGAGCTGAACCGCCGACGCCCAGGACAGAGCCATATCACTACGGCCAGAAAGGAAGCTGACCAGGTGGAGTTTCTGAGTGGTGTATTCGAAGGCAAATCTACAGGAACCCCTATCGGTTTTGAGGTACGCAACCAGAACCAGCATTCTCAGGACTATGAGAATATGCGCTGCCTCTTCCGCCCTTCTCACGCCGATTTCACTTATCACGAGAAGTATGGCGTTCGCGATCATCGTGGTGGCGGCCGTTCGTCAGCCCGCATCACCATTGCCCGATGCGTAGGCGGAGCCTTGGCTAAACTTGCCTTGCGCCAGCTGGGCATCAGCATCACGGCCTATACCTCACAGGTGGGCAGCATCTCGCTGGAGAAAGATTATCATCTGTATGACCTCAACACCATAGAAGATAATCCGGTGCGCTGTCCTGACCAGCAGAAGGCGAAGGAGATGGAAGATCTCATCGCCCAGGTTAAGGCCGACGGCGATACGATTGGCGGAATCATCACTTGCGTCATCAAGGGTTGTCCGGTAGGATTGGGCGAGCCTGAGTTTGACAAGCTTCATGCCCAACTGGGTGCTGCCATGCTTGGCATTAACGCCGTGAAGGGTTTTGAATATGGCGAGGGTTTTGCCGGAGTTACTGCCCGCGGAAGTGAGCAGAATGATGTCTTTATCCCGAAGGCTGATGCAGCTGAGGTGCCAGAAGATGCAGCCGTGAATCAAGATGTTGCTGCCCGTATCACGACAAAAAGCAATCATAGCGGAGGAATACAGGGCGGTTTGAGCAACGGCCAGGATATCTATTTCCGTGTTGCCTTCAAGCCGGTGGCTACTCTTCTGATGGAACAGAATACGGTAGATTTGGAAGGAAATGCCACTACGCTGACTGCCCGTGGCCGACATGACCCATGCGTTTTGCCAAGAGCCGTTCCGGTGGTTGAAGCCATGGCAGCCATGGTTATCCTGGACAATTATCTCTTGAATAAAACAATAAAACTTTAATTAGTGATTAATTAGTAGTGATTAGTGATTAACAAACTAATCGCTACTAATTAATAACTAATAACTAACTGAACTTTCGCATGTGGTTCAAGTACGGGCTGAAGGCCCAAAAGCTCCTAG
>ENA-OZKW01000101-OZKW01000101.1-human-gut-metagenome-genome-assembly--contig:-NODE-101-length-25181-cov-37.809241_pt1 | contig 25181 bp, 21 predicted proteins | sample MGYA00244833_ERZ653778 | MGnify/ENA primary metagenome ERZ653778 (study PRJEB26926, sample SAMN06165284) | human gut metagenome | biome: ENVO:00009003; feature: ENVO:2100002; material: ENVO:00002003... | reverse complement strand
TCTGACAGCAAAGGAGGGCTGCACCGGCATCGGGCAGACAGTCGAGCTGATAAAGCCGGGTTCCACCGATAATCTTCTCTATCGTTTGATGCTGACCGTCAGCAATATTCTTCTCCCACGCCTTACCGGAAACTGAAGACTTGATAGACACGTAAGCCTCTATGACGGTCTGTTTCCTGATGCTGTTGGCGGGTGCTTGACGCAACTGGACAATTGCCCCGATCGGATATTCCTCGTTCTTATAGCAAGGCGTCTTTCCGCTCCAAGGAGAGCCACTCACCATGAGCGTTCCTTCTGGCGCTACATATACCACCGGGTTGTCATCATTCAGCAGTCGGGTTCCTGCTATATGCCTGAGCCACAGACCGGAATGCGTACTCTTACCCGTTCCGCTCTTACCCAGAAAGAGATAAGCCTTACCCTCTTTAACTACGGTAGAAGAGTGAAACAGGAGTGTATCATTACCTGCAGAACGCATGGCATAGAGCAGCATCAGCGAGGTATCAACAGTTGCCTTGATGGCACCGAAAGCCGACTTCTGACTGAAGATGCCAGCAGGGACCAGAAGACTGGAATGCTGATAATCAAGACCGGTAATCAGCATCGATTTCATATCAGTCATCGCCATCAGAAACGCCTTCTGGGTATCCCCCAGACTACCGCTGATAATGAGCTGTCCCTCCTCATCCTGTCTGCATTCCTCCCTGAAACCGGCAGGTTTCCTCAGTTCTTCCCCGCTTTCTGACAAGGTAAGCGTGAAGGAGGTTCGGGCAGAAGATGCGACATGCCCATCGCATTCAAAAGCCTGATAAGCCTCCAGCAAAGTTGTCATAACCTCCTGACAGTAATCAGGATAAGAAAGACTGAACCCGACATGGGCGACCTGATAATACTTTATAATGGATTCCATTTTTATTATTTCATTTATGTTCCCTAGAAGGAGCGGTTCAAGTTTTTCATTGCAGTTTTATTCAATACGAATGATTTTCAGCCATTTTCTCCCGCCATTCGGTAGGAGTACAACCTTCCTTTAACTTGAAAATGCGGTACAGATAGGTGCGGGCAGAGAATCCACATTCGGCAGAAATGATGTCATTACTATAGTCTGGATATTCCTGCATCATCTTCTTTGCCGCATTGAAACGTATGTCACCGAGCCATATTCTGAATGTGGTTTTCAGATACTGGTCGAAGTATGCTGATAACTCACCCTTAGGGATGGAAAGTGTGCGGGAGAGGGTAAGCATGTTCACAGTACAGTCCTTATAGCCCGAATTGGCGCACCATGCATCAAGACTTTTCTGGATGAAATCTCTGTGCTCATCGGATAGCGGCTGTAAAGACTCTGTACTGTAATCAGCAGGACTCTGAACTCTGTCAGAATGTGCTTTCCCATTGTTATATCCAGTCCCAGCCAAGTCTTTGTTTTCCTCTTCTTTATCCAGGAGTTCTTCGGTAGGGGTATAGCTGCCGCCGAGAGCGATAAACGTAAGATTGAAGAACAGCAGGGCAAACAATACCAACGGACCTATGATAAACAATAAGGTGGTGGAAAAGATAGCTGCCGGCATGATGAGAAGTGAAAGGCACAGAATGAAGACACTGGCACGCGAATATCTCACGTAGGGCAACATATCGGTAGCTGCCATTGTCTCCAGCATCTTCTTGCGTCTGATCATCTCACGCACAATCATGGATATGCTGTAGGCTACACTCATGCAGAACAGGGCAAGCATCATATAAAGTCCTTCCTTGATATACAGGCTGTGATGGAGATTGGTGCCCACCCAGAAGACCACGAGGATGGCTGCATAAATGCCGCCACATACAAGGTTCATCTTCCTGCGGTTGGCTCGTGTAGTCTCGATGTTATAGATGGCTATAGCGATGAGCGAGAAGCAGGGGGTATAGATGAGGATATTGATGACTGCCCCCAGAATGTCGTCGGCAGCACGGAAGCCGAAAGCCATCTGTATCACATATTGTATCGCCAGTCCTATCATGGCAACAACAATGAGCAATCGTGAACGCTCATACCGCTTGTTCTCCCATCTTACATGCAGATGAGAGACAGCCACGATGAAGGCATTGATGAGCATGAATATGAAACATGCAAACTGTAATAGAAATAATGAATCCATACGTTTCTTGTCTTATGTTTTCTATCTTTGCTATACATTATTATAATGTATGCGCTTGCAAAAGTACAATAATAATTTCAGAAAAAGGAAAAAGTTCTTAAAATATTAATAAAAAAACAAATAATAAAGTGTTTCGCAAGATTTTCAACTGAACTTTCATGAGTAATAAAAGCGTTCTTTGTATAAATGCAACAAGGCGCAATCTTCTCACGAAGACTGCGCCTCTAATAGTTTTCTTTTTTGTTTAATTTTTAAGAGAGTATTAACATATATATATTTGTAAGTGTAAGTTTCTTACTTCTTTATTTCTTTTGCTCTGAGCTTTATGGCTCGAAGAACTTAATCTGTGTTCCATTTGACAACTGGGTTCCTGCCATATTAAAGTTGAATGCTGTAGGATTTGGTTTCTTCTCATCCTTTGGATCAACTTCGTAACCATAAACAACTAAATAAGCTTCAACCTTGCCTTTATCCTGGGTAACTTGTCCGAAAGTATATCGGCTGTTTCCGCTAGAATAGCAATAGAACTTAACCTTATGTGTAGCACCACCATACTTCAGATTTACAGAAATAGCATCTGGGAAGAGCATGAACTGGATAACTGGTGTAACTGAATAGTAGTATACAATACTCTTGAAGTTAACCGGCATCTCATATTTCTTCAATGCTTCCTTCAGGTCTTTCGTTTCAGCATTTTCAGGAATGTAACGGGCGAAAATCTTTACAGGGAAGTTGTTAACAGTCATTACAGTATCTTTGCCTTCTCCGTAGATAGATGTAGAGACATCTAAGGTGTCGTAATATTCCTTTTTGCCGTCTTTTTCTGTAACATACTCGTCGCTCAAATAAGTGAGTTTGCTCATGCGGTTACCTGCTGTCTTGAAATAGCAGGTCTGCTTTTCTGCTTGTGTGAGCGGCTTATAATAGCTGTTGTTATCATCGCCTGTATTACAAGAAGTGAATGCGAAAGCTGCAACGAAGGCAGCTACAATTGAGAATAATTTGATTTTCTTCATTTTTCTATTATGTTTTGATTCTTATTTTCTCATATTTCTCAGCCTAAATGTACCCCGATATGGTTGCCCGAGGCTCTTCAGTCCTTGTATAAAACAAGAAAAGGCGGGAAACTTGCATCACTTTTAGTTAATATCTGTTAATGTTCCTCACTTGCCCATTTCATAGAGCACTTTTGCCAATGTATTGTAACCTTTGACTTTCAGTTCTTAGACGTTTGAGCTTTTTACTGTATTAAGTCTAGGTTTGTTCTACATAGCGATGCAAAGTTAGTGTTTTATTTTGAAATGCGCAAGAAATTTATGATTTTCTTTCTCTTTTTCGCATAAAAATACTACTTTTGTGGAGATTTAGGTGGTTCTTCACCTTAAAGCGGAATGAATAGTGTAGACTTTGAGTCTCATGAGACTGAACTTTCGCATGTGGTTCAAGAACGGGCTGAAGGCCCAAAAGCTCCTAGCCCAGGGCATCGCCCTGGGTATAATGGCAATCAGTAAGGCGCCCTGTAAGGGCAAAAGCTTTATGTTTTGTCTGGAGTTTTAAAGCTTTTGCCCTTACAGGGCGACAGGTTTGCGTCCGTAATTACCCAGGGCGATGCCCTGGGCTAGGGGCTTCTGCCCTTTCAGGGCGTATGGGACAAAACTTGCGAAACTTGAATTACGGTAAATGAAATAATGATGAATCTGATATGAAAAAGAAAGTAGGTACATTTAAGATTTGGCTGTTGGCGATAGCCGCAGTTGTGGCGTTTTCTGTCTTGCCGAAGGTTTCTTCGCTGGCAACAGAAGATCAGGCACTTGTTGTAAAGGAGAATATGCAGGAGGCTGCTGATGCTGCGGGCGATGAACCGTCTGCAGAGAATAAGCAGGAAACTGCTGGAGAGGGTGCGAATCTGGAGGCGCAGGGGCTGGAGATTCCGGTATCTAAGGTAAAGGTATCTGAGACCATCAAGCATCGGTTGGCTTATACGGTATCTTATAATCATGATACGCGACAGCCGAATTGGGTAGCCTGGGTGCTGACGGGGGAGCATGCATCTGGTAAGTTGCCGCGCGGTAAGTTTGCTGATGATGAGGAGATGCCGGCACCCGTGGGTACTTTGGCAGATTATTACAACAGTGGATTGGATAGGGGACACATGTGTCCGGCTGGTGACAACAAATGGAGTCAGCAGGCGATGGATGAATGTTTCCTGATGACCAATATGTGTCCGCAGAACCACAGTCTGAATGCGGGGGTATGGAACACGATAGAGCAGCAGTGCCGCAACTGGGCGAAGCAGTATGGCAAGGTTTATATTGTCTGCGGACCGATATTTCTGAATAAGGAGCATCGCAAGTTGGGTAAGAACAAGGTGGTAGTGCCTGATGCCTTCTTCAAGGTGGTTCTTCATACGGGCAAGAATCCGCAAGCCATCGGCTTTATCTGCCGTAACCAGTCGCAGAAAGGCAGAAAGAAGACGGAATTCGTAAATTCAGTAGATGAAGTGGAGCGTATCACCGGCTATGATTTCTTTCCTCAGCTTCCGGATGATGTTGAGAAGAGGGTAGAGGCTAAGGCTGAAATGTTTTAATAAAAAAAGGCTTTCCGTAATGGAAAGCCTTTTTCTTGAAGATCTGTGACTCGCATGGGGCTCGAACCCATGACCCCAACATTAAAAGTGTTGTGCTCTACCAGCTGAGCTAGCGAGTCAATCTTCTGCTTTATGTTTCAAAAGCGAGTGCAAAGGTACGGCAAAAATCTGAAATAACCAAATATTTTGCCATATTTTTACTGATTTTCTTCATTTTTATCCGAAATCGGGACATTTTTGCCCATTTCTTCATGATATTGCGGCTTCTCTTTCGTTACATACCGCTGCCAGTAGGCTATGATGAGCGTTGTGAGCGGAAGGGCTACAATCAATCCCAGGAAGCCCAAAAGTGCACCCCAAACCGAGAGACTCAAGAGAAGAATGGCTGGGTTCAATCCCATCGCCTTACCCATAATCTTCGGGGTAACTACCATGTCGGTGATGACCTGTACCACACAGAACACCAAAAAAGCCAGACCGAATACCAGCCAGAAGTTCTGACCTGTGTCGGCTGCCTTCAGCATGGCAAGGAATGCCGTAGGGATGAGGGCGAAGGTATGGAGGTATGGAACCAGGTCCATGATGCCGATGAGAATGCCCAGACCTATCGCCATCGGGAAACCGATGATGGTAAAACCGATGCAGAACATGATGCCCATACAGAGCGCTACCAGTCCCTGACCACGTATATAATTGTTGAGCTCGCGCTCCACATCCTTCATCAGCGCACTCCAGAACGGACGGTTCTTCTTAGGGAAGATTCTCACCCAGTTGGCTGTCAGCGTCTCATAATCGAGCAGGATGAAGAACATATATAATAAGGTAATCATCGATGCCACGATACTCATCAGTACCGTTGCCGTCTGGCTGACTACCGAGAAGACCTTAGGCATGGTGGTCTTGATGGCATCGCTGAAGTCCTTGCTTTTCAGAAAATGCTCTATCTGCTCCTGGTTAGCCTGCAGCCAGTCTTTGATCAGCGCCGTCAGGTTGTTGGTATGAGTCGTCTGATGCAGCCATCGTGTCAACACCTCACCGAGTTTGTCAAACTGGTCAATCATCGGTGGAATGATGAGCCACAGCACGCCTCCTATAACAGCGATGGCAGTTCCCATTGCGATGAGGATAGACAGCGCACGTATTCTGACGTGGAGTTTGTTTTCGATAAACTTCACGACCGGATAGAGCAGGTAAGCGAAAAACCATGCAATGAAGAATGGCAGCAGTACACTGCTCAGATAATTGGTCATGTAGAGCACGGTCAGAACGATGAGGGTAACCCCCGCCCATCTTATAAATTTATCAAATGTAATCTCCTTTCCCATATTTCATCCTTTTGTTATGATTTTTCATTAAGAATCGCCTTCTGGTAGCATTCTCTGCAGAGTGGCTCGTATTCATCTTTCTCGCCCAGGAGCACCCGCTTGTCGTTAAGAACCAACCGGTGGCTCACATAGGCAACCGAACCGCACTTCACGCAGATGGCATGAACCTTGGTCACCTCGTCGGCGATGGCACAGAGGGCAGGAATCGGACCGAAGGGAACTCCCTTGTAGTCCATATCCAGTCCAGCCACGATAACTCTCACGCCACGGTTGGCAAGTTCGTTGCATACCTCCACGAGACCATTGTCCAGGAACTGGGCTTCATCGATACCCACCACGTCGATATCAGAAGCCAATAGTAGTATCGATCCAGAGGACTCAATAGGAGTAGACCGGATAGAGTTTTGGTCATGGCTCACTACATCTTCCTCGGAGTAACGAGTGTCAAGCGCAGGCTTAAAGATTTCCACCTTCTGCTTGGCGAACTTCGCACGCTTCATTCTTCGGATTAATTCCTCTGTTTTACCAGAGAACATCGATCCGCACACCACTTCAATTCTTCCGGGACGGTGTGCCTCCCCAATTAGATTTTCTGTCATTTCGGGGGCAAAATTAATAATAAGGTTTTAAAAAATGCAAAGAAATGCGTTTTTTTTTTGCTAAGAAAGATTAATTAACTACATTTGCGGACAGTATGGGCACATTATACATCGTTCCGACTCCAGTTGGTAACATGGAGGACATGACAATGCGAGCCATTCGCATACTGAAAGAAGCGGATTTGGTACTCGCTGAGGACACTCGAACATCGAGTGTTCTGCTGAAGCATTTCGATATAAAAAATCGATTAGTGGCTCACCACAAGTTTAACGAACATGGCACATCTTCTGCCATCGTAGAGCGACTGAAGGGTGGCGAAACCATCGCCTTGATCAGCGATGCCGGAACACCGGGTATCAGCGATCCTGGCTTTTACCTCGCCCGCGAGGCTGCCAAGGCAGGCATTACGGTGCAGACTTTGCCTGGACCTACAGCATGCATTCCTGCCATCGTTTCATCGGGCTTGCCATGCGACCGTTTCTGTTTCGAAGGATTCATTCCGCAGAAAAAGGGCAGACAGACCTATCTTGAATCATTGAAGGATGAGGTACGCACCATGATTTTCTATGAGTCGCCTTATCGTGTGGTGAAAACTTTGCAGCAGTTTGCCGAGGTTTTCGGGGATGACAGACAGGTGAGCTGTTGTCGTGAAATATCCAAACTCCACGAGGAGAGTGTGAGGGGTACGCTTGCCGAGGTTATCGCTCATTTTGAGGAGACAGAACCAAGAGGCGAATTTGTCATCGTATTGGCAGGAAAAGATCCCAAACAGCTCAAGGAAGAGATGAAGGAAAAGAAGCGTGAAGAGCGCCGGCAGAAGAAAAACGGGGCTTGCAGGGATGAAGACAGTAATGAATAAAGTATAGGAAGCGACGCGTTTTACGCGAAAAGATAATTTTTTAAATCAAACATTAAAAAGGAAAAATGATTATGAAAAAGCTATTATTTGCGGCATGTTTAGCTGCTTTTTGCTTGACCAGTTGCAACAACGGCAAGAACAACACCCAGAATTTGGCAAATCAGCAGAATGATTCGCTGAATAGTATCATCGCTCAGAAAGATAGCGAAATTAACGATATGATGGGTACATTGAATGAAATCCAGGACGGTTTGAACCAGATTAGTGAGGCTGAACACAGAGTAACTATTCTGAAGAACAGCGAGGGTGCCAGCAAGAGACAGCAGCTTAAGGAGGATGTACAGTTCATCGCTACCCGTATGCAGCAGAACCGCGAACTTCTGGCTAAACTGCAGAAGCAGATGGCTAACAGCTCTTTGCAGGCTGACCAGTTGAAGAAGACCATCGCAAACCTTCAGGAGCAGATTGCACAGAAGGATAAGGAACTCCAGGCGCTTCGCGAGGAGTTGGATAAGAAGGATATTCATATTGCAGCGCTCGATGAGACTATCAACAATCTGAATACCAAGACCTCTCGTCTTACTACAGAAAGCAGCCAGAAGTCTGAAACTATCAATGCACAGGATAAGCAGCTCAATACAGCCTGGTACGTATTCGGTACCAAGAAGGAGTTGAAGGAACAGCATATCATGGAAGGTGGTAAGGTAATGACCGGCAATTTCAACAAGAGTTATTTCACCAAGGTTGATATCCGCAACATTTCTGAAATCAAGTTGATGTCAAAGTCGGCTAAGTTGCTCACTACCCACCCATCCAGTTCTTATGCTCTGGTACGTGATGCCAACAAGCAGTATACACTCCGCATCACCAATCCACAGATTTTCTGGAGCACCAGCAAGTATCTTGTAGTGCTCGTTAAGTAATTATCTGAACTTTCGCATGTGGGGAAGTTAAGGGAAGTTAGGGAAGTTAGAGGGAAGTTAAGGGACAAATGTCCTAAGTTTAAGCTAGAAGACTATTGTCTCTTAACTTCCCGAACGACCGTAGGGAGTGATAACTTCTTTAACTTCTTTAACTTCAGAACTTGCGAAACTTGAATAATTATCTCTTTCTCTGAAAGAAATCCCGCATGAGTGCGCGGCACTCATCTTCCAATACGCCCGATGTAACTGTCGTCTTAGGATGCAGTGCATCGGGCGCATATTTTGTATACCCCCTTTTCTCGTCGCTGGCGCCATACACCACGCGGCTGATCTGTGCCCATCCCAGTGCTCCGGCGCACATCACGCAAGGTTCTACCGTAACGTAGAGGGTGCAGTCTTTCAGGTATTTTCCTCCCAGCATGTTGGCTCCCGAAGTGATTGCCTGCATTTCGGCATGAGCCGTAACATCGGTCAGCATCTCCGTAAGATTGTGGGCTCGCGATATGATCCGGTCCTTACAAACGATGACGGCGCCTACCGGAATCTCGTCTTCATCAAATGCAGCCTGAGCCTCCATCAGGGCACGGCGCATGAATGTTTCGTCTTTTTTCTTGATATCTTCCATTGTTTTTCGTGCAAAATTACATAAAAAAGTTTGAAGTGTGGACTTTTTTTGTTACCTTTGCAAGGTAAAAGCATCTTTTGGTGCAAAATAAAGGAAATAGACTATGGCAGAGCATAATGAATTAGGCAAATGGGGAGAAGACGAGGCTACGCTTTATCTCGAGAATGAAGGCTATGTTGTCATCGAAAGAGACTGGAGAGCCGGCAAGCGGGATCTGGATATCCTTGCCGTTTCGCCGGATGGAAAGACGCTGGTTGTGGTAGAAGTAAAGACCCGCTCGGGTGAAGAATACCAGCAACCCGAGGAAGCCGTAGATGCCAGGAAAATACGTAATCTGGCAATTGCTGCCAATACTTACGTCAAGGAACATCAGGTAGATAGGGAACTGCGCTTTGATGTTGTTACCGTGGTAGGGGTAGGGCATCAGGTGATACGCATCGAGCATCTTGTGGATGCCTTCAACCCGTTGCTGATTGGATAACCCGTTGTGTTTCGCTATACATTATTATATAGACATGGAAAAGAAGATTATACGATTAAAGGAAGTGGATTCCACGAATGCCTTCCTGAAGAATTTGGGTACTTACGATGAAGATGCGCTGACCATTGCCATTGCTGACTATCAGACTGCAGGCAGGGGACAGGGTGTGCATACCTGGGAGAGCGAGCCGGGCAAGAACCTCCTCTTCAGTATGATGATGTGTCCTAAGTGGGTACCTTTGCGCCAGCAGTTTCTCCTTTCCGAGGCTGGTGCGCTCGCCGTGAAGGATGCTCTTGATTCCTATACGGATGGCATTACGCTGAAATGGCCGAACGATGTGTATTGGTATGACAAGAAGATTAGTGGCACGCTGATAGAGACCGTCATCGACTCTAAGGGCATCAAGCGCTGCATCTTCGGCATCGGCATTGATGTCAATCAGACGGAGTTCCACAGCGATGCGCCCAACCCAGTATCTCTGGCTCAGATTCTGGGGCATGAGGTGGATAGGGAAGAGGTGCTGCAGAAGGTGATTGAGGCTTTCTGCAGATACTACGAACTCCTGCGTCGTGCCGATTATATGGATGTGTCGGGACTCTATCATCTTTCGCTCTACCGTCGCAAGGGTTACCATTGGTATGAGGATAAGGACGGTAAGTTCGAGGGTGCTTTCGTAGAGGTGGAGGACGATGGTCATCTTATCCTTCATGACAAGAAGGGAGTGATACGCTCGTATGCCTTCGGAGAAATTAAGTTCCTGGTTAATAGTTAATAGTTAATAGTTTATAGGAGGCTACGCCCTATAAACTGTTAACTGTAAATTGTAAATTAAAATAAAATGGCAAAGTTTAAAAGAATTCTTTTGAAATTGAGCGGCGAGAGTCTGATGGGTAAGCAGAGCTTCGGCATCGACCCAGAGCGCCTGAGTGATTATGCTAAGCAGATTAAGGAGGTCCATGAGATGGGCGTTCAGATAGGCATTGTGATAGGTGGTGGTAACATCTTCCGCGGTTTGAGCGGAAGCCAGAAGGGTTTCGACCGTGTCAAGGGCGACCAGATGGGTATGTGTGCTACCGTTATCAATTCCCTGGCATTGAGCAGCGCGCTCGGAGCCTTGGGCGTAAAGAACAAGGTGCTTACTGCCATCCGCATGGAGCCTATCGGCGAATTCTACACCAAGTGGAAGGCGATTGAGGCAATGGAGGCAGGCTATATCTGCATCTTCTCTGCAGGTACAGGCAGTCCATACTTCACTACCGATACCGGTTCTTCTCTCCGTGGTATCGAAATCGAGGCTGACGTGATGCTCAAGGGTACCCGTGTAGACGGTATCTATACCGCTGACCCAGAGAAGGATCCTACAGCTACCAAGTTCAAGGACATTACCTATGATGAGATTTACACCAAGGGCTTGAAGGTAATGGATTTGACAGCTACCACCATGTGTAAGGAAAACAACCTTCCTATCTACGTGTTCAATATGGATGTTGTAGGTAACCTCAAGAAGGTGATGGATGGTGAGGAGATTGGTACGCTCGTACACAACTAATCATCTCTCTCAACAGGAAGAAAAAAGCAAATGCGACTGGATTCACATCTAGCCGCATTTTTTTATAAATCTAAATACCTAAATATCCCAATAAAGGAGATTTCTTTTATTTCTTCTTCAGATAAATAATCGCCGAGATGATGACGTATGCCACGATGACAAGCCACCAGCCGGTGAGGAAGCCGGTCAGACCATCGAGTGCTACCGAAGTAGCGAGGATGATGAGGGTGAGCGCAGCAAAGCCATATTTTACCTCATTGCCCTTGAAACCCCACTGCTTGAACTTCAAGGCGAAAAGAGGCATCTCACAAACCAGCAGATAGCTGGTGATGAGAATCAGAGCCAGAATGATGAATACCGACCATGCATACCCTTCGAGCCAGCTTGGATTGAACACAATCAGCGAACCCCAGAACAGGGCGTTGGCTGGTGTAGGAACACCGATGAAAGAGGTAGTCTGGCGCTCATCAAGATTAAACTTAGCCAGGCGCAATGCCGAGAAGGCTGCGATGATGAAGGCTGCGTAAGGCAGCCATGGGCGCAGAGGCTCCAGAAACTCCGGATATTCCATCACAAAGAGCTGTGAGAATACGATGGTGGCAGGAGCCACACCGAAGGTTACATCATCTGCCAGTGAATCGAGCTCCTTGCCTATTGGCGATGAAACGTGCAGCAGGCGGGCGCTCATGCCGTCAAAGAAGTCGAATACAGCTCCGATGATAATCCATAACAATGCCATCTTTGGGTTTCCGCCGAAGGCAAACGATGTTGCGATGCAGCCCGAAACCAGGTTGCAGCAGGTTATCGTGTTTGGAATATGTTTCTTGATACTCATTTCTTTACAGTATATTATGATAGAGTGAAAGCCGGAAGTAAGTTCCGGCTTGCTTTCTATCTGTCAATATGTTATTTCAATTTAGCGATGATGGTCTGGTCGCCCGTAGTTGACTGTCCCATCTTTACGCATACTTCTGTACCTACAGGCAGGTAGACATCCACGCGTGAACCCAGCTTGATGAATCCCAGGTGCTCGTCGATGAAGCATTCTTCCCCTTCCTTGGCATAGGTTACGATGCGTCGTGCTACTGCACCGGCAATCTGGCGGCACAGTACATCCACTCCCTCAGGTGTGGTAATCATCACGTCGGCATGCTCGTTTTCTTCGCTAGCCTTAGGCAGCCATGCCTTGTGGTAGTTGCCGTCTACATGCTTCACGAATTTCACCTTACCATCCACCGGGAACCAGTTGGCATGAACATTCCAGAGGCTCATGAAGATGGAAATCATCAGGCGGCGGTCACCGAAGTAGGGAGCATTCTCCACCTCTTCTATTACCACAATCTTTCCGTCGGCTGGTGCTACTACCAGTTTCGAAGTATCCTCTACGTTGAGGTATCTGATAGGACAACGGTAGAAGTTGAGCACGATACCATATACCATACCGAACACAACAACAAAAGCCCAGAACGGAATCTTGTTGTCTAAGGTTGTCCACAATATAGCCGCAATGGCTACTAACGCTATCGCTCCGGTTACCAGCTGATCGGTACCTTCGCGGTGCAATCTTATCTTTTTAAATTTCTTTATTTTCTGTCCCATATAGTAGGATTAAGTTTTTATTGGTGCAAAGGTACGGCATTTTTATCACTTTTGCAAATTTTTTGTGGGTTTCTTTTACCTTTTTCAATATTTTCGCATATTTCTTTTGGCTTTTTCAATATTTCGCCGTAACTTTGTTGTCAAAATTCGAATTTTAAACAGATAATGGAAGATTTTGTTCATTTGCATGTACACACCCAATACTCCATCCTCGACGGCCAGTCGAAGATACCGCATCTGGTAGATAAGGCCATCAAGGACGGCATGAAGGGTATGGCGGTAACCGACCACGGTGTGATGTTCGGCATCAAGGAACTCACCGACTATTGCGGCAAGATTAATAAAGACCGCAAGAAGGAGGGACTCGAACCTTTCAAGCCTATCATAGGCTGCGAGATGTATGTGGCACGCCGAACCAAGGCCGACCGAGAGAAGGATAAGGGCGATATGAGCGGTTACCACCTCATTGTACTTGCCAAGAATTATAATGGATACAAGAACCTCATCAAGCTGGTGAGCAATTCGTGGGTGGATGGTTACTACATGCGCCCACGAACCGACCGTGCCGATCTGGAGAAGTATCACGAAGACCTCATCGTATGCTCTGCCTGTATTGCAGGCGAGGTGCCATCCAAGATTCTGCATGGTGACCTGGAAGGAGCCCGCGAGGCTTGCCAGTGGTACCACAACCTCTTTGGCGATGATTACTATCTCGAGCTCCAGCGACATAAAGTGCCCGATGATCCAAGTCTGCTTGCCAACCGCGAGGCTTACGAGTTGCAGCAGCGTGCCAACAAGGAACTCATCAAGATGGCAAGGGAGTTTAACATCAAGCTGGTGTGCACCAACGACTGCCACTTCGAGGATAAGGAAACTGCCGAGGCCCACGACCATCTGCTCTGTATCGCTACCGGCAAGGATCTCGACGACCCTAACCGTATGCGCTATTCTAAGCAGGAATGGTTCAAGACCCGCCAGGAGATGAACGATGTGTTCTCGGATATTCCCGAAGCACTTTCCAATACCCTCGAAGTATTGGATAAGGTAGAAATCTACAGCATCGACCATGGTCCTATCATGCCTTTCTTCCCGATTCCTGAGAGCTTCGGTACCGAGGAGCAGTTGCGCCAGAAGGTATCAGAAGAAGACCTCTACAAGGAGTTTACCTCTGACGAGAACGGCAAGAACCCGCTGCCACCTGAGGAAGGTCAGAAGGTAATCGACCGATTGGGCGGTTACGATAAGATATACCGTATCAAGTTTGAGGCAGAATATCTGCGCCACCTTGCCTACGAGGGAGCCAAAAAGCTTTATGGCGACCCGCTGCCCGAGAATGTAGACGAGCACGTAAACTTCGAGCTCCACGTGATGAAGACCATGGGTTTCCCGGGCTACTTCCTCATCGTGTCTGACTTCATCAGGGCGGCGCGCGAGGAACTCGGCGTGATGGTGGGCCCGGGACGTGGATCTGCGGCAGGTTCGGTGGTGGCTTACTGCTTGGGCATTACCAAGATTGACCCATTGAAGTACGACCTCCTGTTTGAGCGTTTCCTGAATCCTGACCGTGTGAACCTTCCGGATATTGATACCGACTTTGATGATGACGGCCGAGGCAAGGTGCTGAGATGGGTAATGGATAAGTACGGTCATGAGAACTGTGCCCATATCATTACCTACGGTTCCATGGCGACGAAGAACTCCATCAAGGATGTGGCGCGTGTCGAGAAACTGCCGTTGGATAAGGCGAATGCACTCTGCAAGGCTATCCCAGACCGATTGCCTGACGGTGCCAAGATGAACCTGACCAATGCCATCAAATATACCCCAGAGCTGCGCGAGGCTGAGTTCTCCAACGATCCGCGCGAAAGCAATACCATCAAGTATGCCAAGATGCTCGAGGGAACCATCCGAGGCACGGGTATCCATGCCTGCGGATTCATCATCTGCCGCGACCCTATCAGCAACTGGGTGCCTGTATCTACAGCCGATGACCCTGATTTCCCGGGACTGAAGACGGCGGTAACGCAGTACGACGGCCATGTCATCGAGACCACCGGTCTGATTAAGATGGACTTCCTGGGCTTGAAGACCCTCTCCGAGATGAAGGAGGCATGCAAGGTTATCAAGCAGACTACGGGCGATGTCGTTGACCTCGATACCATCCCTATCGATGACGAACTGACCTATCAGCTCTATCAGCGCGGTCAGACCATCGGAACCTTCCAGTTCGAGTCGCCGGGTATGCAGAAGTATCTCCGTGAGCTGAAGCCTACGGTGTTTGAGGACCTCATCGCCATGAACGCCCTCTACCGTCCGGGACCTATGGATTATATCCCTGATTTCATTGCCCGCAAGAACGGCAAGCAGGCGATTACCTACGATATCCCGTGTATGGAGAAGTATCTGAAGGATACCTACGGCATTACGGTCTATCAGGAGCAGGTGATGCTTCTTTCCCGTCAGTTGGCGAGCTTCACCCGAGGCGAGTCAGATGCCCTGCGTAAGGCGATGGGTAAGAAGAAAAAGGCTATCGTAGATGCGATGAAGCCTAAGTTTATCAAGCAGGGACAGGAGAACGGCCACGACCCGAAGGTGCTGGAGAAGATATGGGGCGACTGGGAGAAGTTTGCTTCCTACGCCTTCAACAAGTCGCATGCCACCTGTTATTCATGGGTAGCCTACCAGACCGCCTATCTCAAGGCGCACTATCCTGCCGAATATATGGCGGCGCTGATGACCCGACGCTTTGCACAGATTACCGAAATCACCAAGCTGATGGAGGAGTGCCAGTCGATGGGCATCAAGACCTTGGGTCCGGATGTGAACGAGAGTTACCGCGTGTTCGGTGTGAACGAGCATGGAGAGATACGTTTCGGTCTTTCAGCCATCAAGGGCATGGGTGCTCCAGCAGCCGATGCCATCGTGGCAGAGCGACTGAAGAACGGACCTTATAAAACCATCTTCGATTTTGCCGAGCGCGTAGATTACTCCAGCGTGAACCGCAAGGCTTTCGAAACCTTGGCGCTGAGTGGCGGTTTCGACAGTTTCGGCATCCGTCGCGAACAGTTTTTCGGCAAGAACAACAAGGGCGAAACCTTCCTCGATACGCTGGTGCGCTACGGTCAGCTCTTCCAGCAGGAACAGCACGAGGCTGCCACCTCACTCTTTGGCGGTACCGAGGCGATAGAGATAGCTACGCCACCTATTCCTGATGCAGAGAGCTGGAGCACCATCGAACGTCTGAACCGTGAGCGCGAGCTTGTGGGCATCTATCTTTCTGCCCATCCGCTCGATGAGTACAGCATCATCCTCAACTCCCTCTGCAATACCCATTGCTCTGAACTGGGCGACAAGCAGGAGCTGGCAAAGAAGGAGGATGTGGTGCTGGGCGGCATCATCACGGGTGTGAAGTCGAAGTTTACCAAGACGGGCAAGCCGTGCGGTTTCGTTACGCTCGAAGACTTTGAGGGCTCAGGCGAGCTGGCTCTCTTTGGCGAGGACTGGGGCAAGTGGCGCGGCATCATGGTTGAAGGCAGCACCATCTACATTACAGCCAAGTGCGTTTCCCGTTACGGCAATGCCAACTATCTCGATTTCCAGATAGGCAATGTAGAGTATCTGCAGACGGTCAAGGAGAACCGTATCGACCGCTTTACCATCAATGTGGAGAGCGATGCGATAGATGAAACGATGGTCAGCGACCTGCAGACTATTCTGGAGAATGACGAGGGCAAGGCGCAGCTCTTTTTCCAGATACATGATGTTGACAGCAATACCTATCTGCTGATGCGGGCCCGTGAGCATACGGTGGGTGTGGGCCATGCCCTCATCCAGTATATCGAGCAGCATCCTAAGATGAGCTATCAGATTAATTAGAAATAATTTTAGTTTTAATATAAAAAGGTATAGAAAAATGGAAGTAACAATTACAACCGAGAATTTCGAGAGCTACAAGAATGGCGAACTGCCATTGGTAGTAGATTTGTGGGCAACATGGTGCGGTCCTTGCCGCCAGATTGCTCCTGTCGTATCAGAACTTGCTGAGGAGTTTGACGGCAAGGTGGTAGTAGGTAAGTGTGATGTAGAGGAGAACGACGACATCGCTATGGAGTTTGGTGTTCGTAATATCCCTACCATCCTCTTCTTCAAGGGTGGCCAGCTGGTAGATAAGTACGTTGGCGCAGCCTCTAAGGCAACCCTTACCGAGAAGTTCCAGGCTCTCCTGTAATCAGCCCGGATAGGAAAATAGAAAAGCATCTGGCTTGAGAAAACATGTTCTCAGCCAGATGCTTTTTTTTGTTCTTTTTTCAGCCTTTCAAACTGCGCCACGAGGGGGATAATCGGGGCTGTCGGTGACTTACCATTCTACGCTTCTGGTTCCGTCTTCTTCGGCGGTGATAGTCACTTTGGTGCAGTCTTCCGGCAGCAGGTCTTCTATCAGTTCCGGCCACTCCAGGAAACAGAGGTTGCCGCTGTAGAAATAATCTTCGTAGCCCATATCGTATACCTCATCGATTTTCTTGATGCGGTAGAAATCGAAGTGGTAGACAGGTGAGCCGTCGCCCGCTGTATATTCGTTTACGAGGGCGAAGGTAGGAGATGTGATGACATCTTCTACGCCCAGTTCTTCGCAAATGGCTTTTACAAATGTTGTCTTTCCGGCTCCCATCTTGCCATAGAAGGCAAAGACCTTGCCGTCGCCCATGTTCTGCAGAAATTCCTTGGCTGCTTCATGGATCGTGTCTAATGAGTCAATTTTTATCTTCATATATTTTACTTTGAATTAATTTATTCTAGCTAGGAGTTAAGGAGTTAAGAAGTTAAAGGAGTTAAGACGTATGTCTTGTTGCCTAAGAATAACGCCTGAAGACTATTGTCTTAACTCCTTTAACTCCTTTAACTCCTTTAATTCCTTTTTCTTGCTGTCAGCGTGATGAGCGGTATGAGCATTTCCTCCATCGAGATGCCACCGTGCTGGAAGGTATCCTTGTAGTATTGCACATAATAGTTATAATTATTCGGATAGGCGAAGAAACTGTCGCCCGTGGCAAATACATACGAGGTACTCAGGTTAGGTGCCGGCAACTGGGCACGCTGAGGCTCCTTGATGGTGAACACTTCCTTGCTCTGGTAAGCCAGATTCTTGCCCAACTTGTAGCGAAGGTTGGTGTTCGTATTGCGGTCGCCTACAATCTTGATAGGTTTCGATGCCCTAATGCTGCCGTGGTCGGTGGTGAGCACTACCTGGTAATCGCTCTGCGAAAGGAGCTTGAAGAGCTCAGAGAGAACCGAATGGCGGAGCCAGCTCTGCGTAATGCTGCGGTAGGCACTCTCGTTGTTGGCAAGCTCGCGCACCATCTTAGATTCGGTACGCGCGTGAGAGAGCATGTCGATGAAGTTAATCACCAGCACGTTTAAATCGTAGTTGCGGCACTCGTTGTAGTGCTCCAGGAAGCGGTCGGCACCCTGCGAATCGTTCACCTTGTGATAACTGAAGGTATAGTGCTTTCTGAATCGCTCTATCTGGGTCTGTATCAGCGGCGCCTCGTTCAGGTTCTTGCCTTCCTCTTCGTCCTCATCTACCCAGAGGTCAGGGAACATTTCGGCTATCTTGTTCGGCATCAGACCGCTGAAGATGGCGTTGCGTGCATATTGCGTGGCGGTAGGAAGAATGCTCATGTAGAGCTGCTCGTCGATGTCGAACAGATCGCCGATGTCTTCTGCCAGCATGCGCCACTGGTCATAGCGGAAGTTATCTATCACAATCAGGAACACCTTCTTGCCCTCATCGAGCAGCGGGAATATCTTGCGCTTGAAGATGTCGGGACTCATCAGATGGCGGTCTCTGTTGTCGGGACTCACCCAGTCGAGATAGTTCTTGGCTATGTATTTGGCGAAACCCTGGTTAGCCTCTTCCTTCTGCATGCCCAGCATCTCTGCCATCGGACTTGCCGTATCGCTCAGCTTTAGTTCCCAGCTAACCAGTCGCCTGTAAATCTCCATCCAGTCTTCCGGACTTCTGCATTCCATCATCTGCATGGCTATCTGCTGGTAGTCTTGCTGGTATCCGCTCTGCGTCACCTCCGCCACGATGTCTTTGCGGTGGATGTTCTTCTTGAGCGACAGCAGAATCTGGTTCGGGTTTACGGGTTTGATCAGATAGTCGGCTATCTTTGAACCGATTGCCTGGTCCATGATGTTTTCTTCTTCGCTCTTGGTGCACATCACTACCGGTGTGGCAGGCTGGATGTCCTTGATGCGTAGCAGGGTTTCCAGTCCGCTGAGTCCCGGCATCATCTCATCGAGCAGAATGAGGTCGAAGGTCTGTTGGCGGCAAAGTTCAATGGCATCTGGTCCGTTGCTTACCGTCTGCACTTCGTATCCTTTCTTTTCCAGAAAGATGATGTGTGCCTTGAGAAGTTCTATCTCGTCGTCTATCCAAAGTAATAATCCGTTGCTCATATTTTATATCCTTTTTCTTTTCGGGGTGCTAAAGTACAAAGAAAAATGGAATGAGGAACACGACTTCGCGTTAAAGAGAGTTAATGATGAAGATTCTTTGGTACTTTTTATGAAAACGTTTGTATTACCTTGTGACAAAACCTAAAAACCTAGGTTATTTGAAACTTTTTGTATAACTAAACGTAAGCATTATGATCAGACGCAATTACTTGAAAAGTTTGTCTATTTAGCAATAATACGACCGGGAATCCGTTTTTTATGGTAAAGTAATTCATAAAAACGAACAATAAAATAAAGAAGAAAAACAAGAAACAATGCTCAAGATAGTAATGATTATGCTATGCGGAATAGGTACCGGCTATCTGCTCCGCAACAAGAAAATGAGTTTTATCGGCCGTATCATCACGGCTCTGATATGGGTACTCCTGTTTCTGCTCGGTATCGAGGTAGGTTCTAACCCTCGTATCATCAGCGGTCTTCAGACCCTGGGACTTGAGGCGATAGCCCTGACCTTTGGAGGCAGTCTGGGTAGTGCACTCTTTGCTTGGGCATTGTGGAAGTATGTTACAGCAAAGCAGGCTAAATCGTCGGCTCACGCTGAAACCGGGAAAGGAGGCAAGGCATGAAAGGCAGTTTGATTATCGTAAGCTTCTTTGTTCTGGGTATCATCGTAGGCTTGTGTGATGTGATTCCGGCAGGTCTTCTGGATAGCGACGTGAGCTATTGTGCACTCTGCTGCCTGATGTTCTGCGTAGGTATCAGCATCGGTTGCGATACTTCTGTGCTGAAGAGTTTCAAGAAGGTGAATCCCCGTCTGATGATGCTCCCTGTGATGACCATTCTAGGTACGTTGGCAGGTTGTGCAGCCGTATCTCTCATCTTGAGTCACCGCCAACTTACCGATTGTCTGGCAATCGGTTCAGGATTCGGATATTACTCACTTTCGAGTATCTTCATTACCGAATACCGGGGCGCCGAACTGGGAACCATCGCCCTTCTTGCCAACATCTGCCGCGAGATTCTCACCCTGCTGTGTGCTCCGCTGCTGGCAAAATACTTCGGCAAACTGGCACCTATCAGTGTAGGTGGAGCCACGACCATGGATACAACGTTGCCAATCATCACCCGATATTCGGGCGAGAGTTTCATCATCGTTTCCATCTTCCATGGCTTCTGTGTCGACTTTTCTGTACCCTTCCTGGTTACCTTCTTCTGTTCTTTGTAGAAATAACTAAAAGCAGTTTTTAAGACCTAAATAAAAAAGCCCCCGATGCGTTATGCACCGAGGGCTTTGCTATGTCGAATCAAAATTTAAAAAACATCTTTTTTTTACCTTTTTACTTTTTGGAAAGCGTGTGGGGCAAGACTTGTGAAACTTCAGTTATCTCAAAACATACTGACGAAATCATCATACTCCAACTGACTGTCCACTAAAATCCATCTAAATCATATTCTTCGCTGTCCAAATCCAGACTGTCGTCGTTGTCGTAAGTTGTATTTGGTACTTTTTCTTCCTTTATATCCGCATCGGTTCCCTGGGTTCCGGTTGTTCCGTTTTCGGATGTTTCGGTTGTTCCGTTACTGAAAGTTCCGGTTGTACCATTATCGAATGTTCCGGTAGTTCCGGTTTCTATTTCACCGGTTGTTCCGCTTTCGGCAGTTCCGGTTTCTTCTTCATTTTCTTCTGTATCATCCGTCTTTTCCTGCTGGATGATTTCCTCCGGTTCTTCAAGCAGTGGGTCCTTGCTGATTTTCAGCGGTGCCAGATGCTGGGTATAGAAGAGGGTATAGTCGTCGTAGCTCAGACTGGTGCCCAGCAGTAGGAGGTTTGGCTCGCTGATTACGATGCCGCGGGCTCCCTTTGTGAGGAGCTGGGTGATGGCCTGATGCTGGTAGATGTCGTTAGCATACTGGCGTGCTTCGTCGTAATTGCGGAATCCCTTTACCTGCATGCGGTGCAGACCATTCTGCTCGTCAATGACGAGGTCGAAATTACGCACGAGATAGGAGGTGAAATTATATTTCGCCATCTCGAAGAGCAACTGGTTCTCGTTTACAGAATCAGGAACGTAGGCGAGCATGAAGACGAACGGCTCGTTGCGCTCAATGCTGAATACCTTGGCTTTGGATTTGATATCATCATTGAGTACGGTGTTGCGGCGCGACCATACATTGCTCAGGTCGAATGTGCCGCCCTTGAGCTGTCTGCCGGCTTTCACTCCGTTGAGAATCATTCCAGCCATCTCGCTGAGTCGGCTGTTCGGATATTTCTCTACCACCTGCTGCATATCATCAAGACATGCCTGGATATTACCCTCGTGGAGCTGGGTGAGTCCGCCGATAAAGAGGAACTTGTCGCGGTTGGCTCCTTCAGGATAGCGCTTGTCAGAGATAGCCCTGTTGTGTACCACCTTATTATATAGGTTAGCCTTGAAGGCATCGTAGGTGGCAGCATAGAGCGAGTCTTCGAGATGAATGCCCATCTTCGCATCTTCTTCATAATAAGGAGAGGTGAGCAGGGCGGTCCATTGACTCTCCGGATAATTCGCTTTCAACAGGTCGAGATAGCGGCTGGCGATGGCTGGTTGCTTCCGGATGTTGTAGAGCAGGTAGAGGTGATAGTAGGCATCATCGAGATGTTCGTATGCAGCGTTCTTCTTCACCAGTCGCTGCAGCATGCGTTCGCTTTCGTCCAGATCATCAAGCTTATCTTTCAGGATGATGCCGGCATGCAGCAGGCCGTCGTCCAGAATCTGATTGCTTTCTGCCATCTTCTCTTCGGTAAGCGGAATCTGAGCGAGATAGTAGGCGCGCTGATGCGGATCTTCTTCTGCACTCAGGTTCTTCTCTTTCTCCTTCTCAAGGTCTTTCTTCTGTGCCTCGTTGAGGAGCGAATCGCGCTGCTCGTCGGTCATTTCTTCTACACCTTTGGCATCGGCCACTACGGTCTGGTTGCTCCGCTGCCAGTTGTCTATGTTCTTTCTCTTACCCCAGAGGCGTTCAAATTGCTGTTTGCCTTGGGCTACGGCAGATTGGGAATAGAAATACCAGGTATTGCTGTTGCCGAAACCGCCGTTGCCCATGGCTCCGTTTCCGAAGCCGGATGAGGCATTGCTGTTTCCCTGATTCCTGTTGTTTCTGCTGTTATTATTGCCGTTGTTTCTTCCGAAGTCAGAGTTGCCCTGCTTTTCTGCCAGTTCCTGATCGGCAAGTCTTCTCTTTTCTTCCTTTTCCTGCTTTTTCAGGGCATCTATCACCTTGTCAATGGCGACATTCCGTTCTGTTTCGCTCATGCGGGCGAGTGATTGCAGGGAGTCCTGCAGATGGATGGCGTCAGTATAAGGCACCAGTTCATCGAGAACCTTCGAACGGTCGGAGAGCTGTTTGTAGTCTTTGCGGTCCTGGTCTAGGAGTCCGATGGCAGCATCATAGCATCGCTTGGCATCGCCATAACGGTGGCATTGCCAGTATACATTGCCCAGATGCAGCAGCAATACACCTTTCTCTACTCCGTTGCGGCTTGATTTCGCAGCACCTTTTTCGTATGCAGCAATAGCCTGAAGGGTATCGCCCTGGTTGAGATGTATGTTGCCGATGGCATAATAAACCTGGTCGAGATATTCCTGGTTCTTGTCGCTCGCAGCCATTCGCTTCAATTTCGATACCATCTTCCGGGAGTTGTTGGTTGCCAGTACCTCGGTCATGGAGATGCGGGCATTGAACTCCAGTTCGTAAGGCGGATTGAGGCGGATGACATGCTTGAAAGCGCGATAGGCATTCTGGGCATGTCCCTGTTGTGCTTCTATCTGTCCCATCAGATACCAGAGGCGGGCTTTCTGCTTGCGTCGCATCTCATAGCCGATGGCTTTGCGGAGATACGGAACGGCTTCCTGATAGCGTCCGGTCTTCAGATAGTAGAGGGCATAGGTCTTGTCCCATTCCTTCTGAGCACGCCAGTGGATAGAATCGCGCTCGATATTACGGATTACATCTTCGGCATCGTATATCCATCCCGATTCGAGATAACTCTTGGCGAGCCAGGCACGTGCCTTGCCGTAAATGCCGGGTTGGGTGGCGTAGAGACGGCTCATATAGGCGAAAGTGGCTGCTGCCGACTGGAAATCGCCTTCAAAAAACTGGGAACGGCCCATCAGCATCCATGCCTTCCAGAGGAACGGATTATATTCACGGCGCTGCAGCCATTCCAGGTCTTTGGCAGTCTTGCGGCGTTTCTTATCCCATACCGGGCGGCGCTTGATGCTATGCTGGTGAATGGCTTTCTCGCATTTCTCGATGGCGCGGTCGTAGTTCGACTTGCCCAGTTCGCGGCTGTTCTTGTTGCCAACCGTATAATAAGGAATCATTTCAGAGTAATTGTCCTTATTTCCGTTTTCCTTTTCGAGCGAGCCTTCTATATAGGCTACGGTACCATTATAATAGGTGTTGTATCGGGCGTTGAAGGCATGCCACCATCTGCTCTTCGCCGTATTCTTCTGCGTAGAGCATCCTGCCATGGTCATTGCGAAGGCAAGGACAACCATAGCTGGCAAGAGGTTTCTGAATGGGAAATGCTTCAACATAAGTTTCTTCTTTATTTTAAAATTTTTCTTTCAGAGCGTGTGAAAGCCTTAGTGCTTTCTGGCTGCCAGTATCTTTGCTGCTGCAAACAGGATGATGCTGACGAAGATGATGGTTGCACCTGATGGTACATTGAGCAGATAACTGGCATAGAGACCTACGATGCAGTCGATGCAGCCTATCACGATGCTGGCTCCTATCATGCGCTTGTAGCTGTAGGTAAAGAGGTTGGCTGTCATCTGTGGTATGGTGAGCAGACTGATGGCAAGTACGATGCCCACCATCTTGATGGTTGCCACGATGGTCATGGCGATGAGCGTCATCATCATATATTCTATCGCTGTAACCGGCAGATGTTGCGATTTGGCAAAGGTGCTGTCGAATGCGATGGTCTGGATAGGACGCAGCAGAAAGGTGAACAGCAATGCAACAAACAGGGTAAGACCTGCCAGTAGCCAGAGGTCTGTGCTGTCGATGGCAAGTATACTTCCGAAGAGGAAAGAGGGCAGGTCGGGCATGAATCCAGGAGTAAGGAAACAGCAGATGATGCCCACGCTCATGCCCAGGGTCCAGAACATGGCGATGGCAGAGTCTTTGCGCACATCTTTCTTCCGTGATACCCATTGCACGCCGAAGGCACTCAAGATGGCGAATACCATGGCAGAGAGTATAGGGTTGATGCCTGCAAATACGCCGATACCGATGCCGCCAAAAGAGGCATGCGTAATGCCACCGCTGATGAAGACCAGCCGGCGGGTGACGATGTAGGTGCCTACAAAGCCGCACAGAATGCTTGCCAGTAGGGCGCCAATCAGCGCGTTCTGAAAAAATGTATATTGCAGTATATCCATGTTTTTACTTTGAACTTTGAACTTTTAACTTTGCGCATTGCATGTTACGCATTGCGCATTGTATGTTTAACTTAAAAAACTGATGACTTCGTCCTTAATCTGGTTGGGCAGGTTGATGCCTCTCAGTATCAGACTTCGGTTCCATCCCGCCACTTCGTCTGGCTGCATCGTATAGAGCACTTCCGAGAATTCCTCTACCTCCTCATCGGTATAGTCGTCGGCAGCTCTTCCTGCAAACCGGTCGAGTTCTTCGTCATCGTAGTATTCTATTTCCTTGGTGGCGGCTTCCATCATGCATTCCTGTTCGCATTTGGAGTTCTCTCCGTTGCAGGTATTGCACGAAACTCCTTCCTGCAAAGGCTCTTCATCCTCTCCCTTGCGATGAGAGATGATGCCGAAAATGGCGCTTATCAAGCCTAGGACCACCAGGGCTAAAATCAGGTACAACATTTACTTTGAACTTTGAATATTGAACTTTGAACTTTATGATTAGTAAAGCTGTTGAACTATTAACTGTCAACTGTTAACTATCAATTGAACTTTCGCAAGTTTTGCCCCACACGCCCTGAAAGGGCAGAAGCTCCTAGCCCAGGGCATCGCC
>ENA-OZKW01000098-OZKW01000098.1-human-gut-metagenome-genome-assembly--contig:-NODE-98-length-25480-cov-4.642793_pt1 | contig 25480 bp, 21 predicted proteins | sample MGYA00244833_ERZ653778 | MGnify/ENA primary metagenome ERZ653778 (study PRJEB26926, sample SAMN06165284) | human gut metagenome | biome: ENVO:00009003; feature: ENVO:2100002; material: ENVO:00002003... | reverse complement strand
TCGGAGATGTGTATAAGAGACAGATATATAACTGATAACCAATATGCTATGAGAAAATTATCTTGAAAATGGGGTCAACGTAAAATCCTGAGGGGTATATCCGATAAAATCCTATCTTTGTGTGAAACAAACGAATCATCAGCGATTATGGAAACTAACGGTTACCGTCTCCTTCTTCCCGAAGGTACCTTGGATTATTTCAACATTTCCGATGTAAAGGAAAGCAGTAGTGAAATCGTGATTTACCTGGAAGAGAAAAATGAGCTTCCCGGTGAATATTCGACTGTCAAAGTGGAAAGCAAAGGCTTCTACGACCCTGTAGTAGTCCGGGACTTCCCCATCCGTGGCAAGAATCTTTTCCTGAATATCCGCCGGCGCCGGTGGATTTTGAAAGACGAGGGGCGTTACGTAAGCCGTAACTGGAAACTGGTAGCGGAAGGCAGCCGTATGACGCATGAGTTTGCGTCTTTTTTAAAAGAATTATATTGATACGCTTCCTGTCAGTTGTAAGCTGCTGGGAACCCTGTTCGGTGTGGACGGTGAGCTTCTTGAACGTCAATACCGCAACCACTTGAGCGGTTATCTGAAATGGGAGTCTCTTCCTCATGCCGGGGACTGGCTTCTCTTTGAGAAGAATATAGGGGCCTATGTGGGTATAGATGAAGTCTGCCTTTCGCGTGGTGAGCTCTATACTATCCTCATAAACAAGGAAAAGACAGGCCGTTCAGGCAGCATCATCGCCATTGTAAAAGGTACAGATGTAAGGAGTGTCACCTCCGTATTGCTCCGTCTCTCCCGGCGCAGACGGTTTCAGGTAAGGGAAATCACTATGGATATGGCTCCTAATATGGAACAGATCGCCCGTGTCTGCTTTCCTGCGGCACGCCGTGTTACTGACCGTTTCCATGTGCAGAAGCTGGCTTTTGAAGCTTTACAGGAAATGCGCGTGAAGGCACGCTGGGAGGCTTTGGACAAGGAATCAATACAGATCGCATACGCAAAGGCGTGCGGGAAGATATACCATGCCCCGACCTTTGAGAACGGGGATTCGCGCAAGCAATTGCTCGCCCGCAGTATCTATCTGCTGTATAAAAAAGAGTCATTATGGACTGAATCCCAACGCATACGTGCCGGTATCCTCTTCAGGGAATATCCCGACCTGAAGAAGGCATACTATCTTTCCATGAGGCTCGGGTTGATATATCACCAGTGCAAGCACAAGGACACCGCTCTGACAAGACTTGCCAGATGGTATGACGAAGTTGAAAAGTCCGGCTTTCTTGCGTTCGGAAGGGTAATACGTTCCATACAGACACATTATCTGGAAATCGTCAACTTTTTCGACAGGCGTTCCACCAACGCAGCTTCCGAATCGTTCAATGCCAAAATCAAGGACTTCAGAACACAGTTCAGAGGAGTAAAGGACAGGACTTTCTTTCTATTCAGACTGACTAAAATTTATGCTTAATCTATGAATCCCTCAGGTTTTTACGTTGACCCCCAACCTCCACCCATAACGAAAGGCAAAAAGAAAAGCGTTAACTGCTTGATTTCTTGCAATTAACGCTTGTTTTCTTCGTGGACCAGCCTGGGCTTGAACCAGGGACCTCCAGATTATGAGAACGATAAGATGATATTTCGTGACAGCTCGCTTAACCAGTCTTGATTGAGTATCAGTTAGTTGCAAAATTCATTATCCTCTATAAGACTCATTAAATACCCCTAACTGAAACCGTTTGTTTACGCATTGTTTACGCAGAATTGAGAGGGGGAGTGAAGGGAGTAGATATTGTTATTACCTCATTTGGATGAGAGATATAGAATCCCATCCTTTCCATATATTCTGCTATAAACAAGATTGATGTTATTGCCAATTATTTATAAAAAAGATACTCTTTTTTGGCGTATTTCTTCGTGATTCTCATGGCTTATTTGTACTTTTACATCGAAAAGAATGTCTTTTATGGAAAAAGAAATGATTAACAGGCTGAAGATTGTGCTGGCAGAAGAACAAAAAAGTAGTAAGTGGCTGGCAGAACAATTAGGAAAAGACAGGGCTACTGTCTCCAAATGGGTGACGAACACCATGCAGCCGGACGCAAGAAACCTCCTACGTATAGCAGAGGCTTTGAGTATTGATGCAGGCAGACTGCTCAACCAAAAACATTTGAAAAAATGAATAAAATAGATATTATCCAACAGATAAAATCTGGCGAGGTCAGTAAGGTGCAGTTCAAAGAACGGCTCCTTGACAACTACGATATTGGTTGCGAACTGGTTGCATTCAGCAATGCACGTGGTGGAACACTGGTGATTGGTGTGAAGGATAAAACTGGTAGCATCAATTCTTTGTCGTATCAGGAAGTACAGGAAACCACTAACACACTTACCAACATCGCATCAGAGAATGTTGTTCCTGCCATCCTTGTTGATGTGGAAACAATTCCCGTAGATGGTGGAAGTCTTGTTGTGACCCATATTAAAGAAGGGGTGAATAAACCTTACCATGATAATCGTGGTATTGTGTGGGTGAAGAACGGTGCCGACAAGCGCAAGGTGTTCGATAATGCCGAGCTTGCCGAGATGATGACTGATTGCGGCAGTTTTTCGCCTGACGAAGCAGGAGTGAGAGATGCTACAATTAAGGACTTGGACGAGAATACCATCAAAACCTTTTTAAGCAACAAGTTTGAAAAAGTATTGGTGAGAAAAGGTTTGGTGGGCGATGCATTCCGCGAAACCTCTTTAGATACAGTCTGTTCTGCTATCGCCAGTGGACACGATGGGGAGAAGCTGCTGCGTAACTTACGTTTCATCCGACCCGATGGAAAAATCACAGTGGCTGCGATGTTACTGTTTGGCAAGTACACCCAGCGTTGGCTTCCTGTAATGACAGCAAAGTGTATTTGCTTTGTGGGTAACAATCTTGGAGGAACACAATTTCGTGATAAAGTGAATGATGCCGACATTGAGGGCAATCTGCTTCATCAGTTTGAGACTATTATGGATTTCTTCACCCGAAACCTACGCCATATACAAGTCGGGGAAGAGTTTAACTCGAAGGGAGTGTTGGAAATACCCTACACCAGCCTTGTTGAGTTCACTGTAAATGCTTTGGTACATCGCTCACTGAATGCGAAAGCCCCTATCCGTATATTCATTTTTGACGACAGGGTGGAGATTCACAGCCCGGGAACTCTCCCCAATGGGCTTACCGTAGATGATATTGTCGTGGGAACTTCCATGCCACGCAATATGTTCCTCTTCACAAATGCCATCCATTTGCTCCCTTACACAGGAGCAGGTAGTGGTATGCTTCGTGCCTTGTCGGAGGATATGAAAGTTTCATTTACAAATAATGACAGAACTAATGAGTTTGTAATTATTATAAATAGGCCAGCAGGTGACCAAGTTGATAACGAGAGTAACCAAGCTACCGAAGAAAGTAACCAAGCCAACAGCAACTTAGATACTAAACTTGGATACTCTGACACCGACTTAGATGCCAACTCTGACACTTTTGATGCAGACCCTGACACTAAACTTAGACACTCTGACACTAGTTTAGATACCAACTCTGACATTTTTAATGCAGACTCTGACACTAAGCGTCCTAAAATAACAAATAAACAAAGGGATATAGTAAACTTCTGTAGTGTGCCACGTAGCAGCAAGGAAATTCTCGAAAGAGTGGGCGTGACATATCATAGCAAGAATATTCAGACATACATTATGGCTCTTGTTGAAGCTGGATATCTCGAAATGACCAATCCAGAGCATCCTAATGCAAGTAATCAAAAATATAGGAGAAGTAAGAAATGAACGAATTACTCATTCAGACGAGCTCACACATATTCACCAATAAGAATGATAACACGCTAATGCGTGAATTTGAGGTGACATTAAACGAATCTTGTCATTTGTTCAACTTTGTGCAAATGATAAACACAAACATTTTGGCACAAGCTAAAGCAAACGATGTACTCTGGAATGCAATATACCACCATCGTGGATTATTCACAAGCATGGGTGGAGTGGATTATACTTCCGATATTCGCAAACGCATAAAATTACTACCGCCCGATGATGTCATTGACGATTTGAGAAACGACTACAAGGATATGCAATCATCTATGATATATGGTGAAAAACATCGTTCGAGACTTGACGGATGATATGATGGGAGAGCTTGAACATTTATTTTATAATAATTGATTTTTACAATGGACATCAAACAAAAAATAGATACAGCTCAGCAGATACTAAACGCTGGTGGAAATATTATTAAAACACGAGACGACCGTGAATTGATTTATGTTAATTCAGAAGGAGAAGTACAGAATGTGGATGATTGTAGTTGGCAGCCTAATAAAGGCGATGACGATAACAACGGAAATGTTGATAAGATCGTTTATCGTTCACGTATAGAACCTTGGCTAACATCTCTTTTCCAGTCCGAGCATTTGTCGCTGCTCTGTGGATCTGGCATCACCAATGCTGTTAGTTTTTTAGCTGGGGCAACAGGTGGTACCACAATGGGAGCTACGACATTTACTAAGTATAAAGATGAAATACAGGAGGCCGCAAAATTATCTGCAGAAGCAAGCGGTCGTGGAACCGGTAATATTGAAGACCAAATAAGGACAGCTAATGACTTGCTCCGTGGATTAAAAATATTGAAGAAAAATGATGAGGCAGCAGAATTAGAAACAGAACTCAACTCTATAATTTCAGAGTTTGCAGAATCTATATTAAAATCAGAGAATGGTATAGCAACAGCTAATAAAGAAAAACGAGAGAATGCATATTCTGTGTTGGTCAATTTTCTTCTCAGTTTTGCAAGTCGTACAGGGAATAGAGAAAGATTGAATATATTTACTACGAATTATGACCGTCTAATAGAAGTGGGTGCAGAGTTAGCTGGTATTCATTTAATGGATAGATTTGTAGGAAATATGATGCCGATTTTTCGCTCTTCAAGACTTAATCTTGATATTCATTATAACCCACCAGGCATTAGAGGTGAACCTCGCTATTTAGAGGGTGTTGCACGTATGGTAAAACTTCATGGTTCCGTTGATTGGATACAAAATGAAGGAGAAATACGTCGTGTTGGGCTTCCGTTTGGCGCCGAAAAGATTGAACCATATTTGCAAGCCCCAGGACTTTATGGTGCAGATGCGTTAAAACTTATGATTTATCCAAACTCTGCGAAGGATCGTGAGACAGCAGAATATCCATATGTAGAATTATTCCGCGATTTTGCGGCCTCTATTTGCAGGCCTAATAGCACTTTAGTTACTTATGGCTATGGATTTGGGGACGAACATATAAATCGTGTAATTCATGATATGCTTACTATTCCGTCAACTCATTTGGTTGTTATTTCGTATAACGACCCAATTGGTCGTATCTTGCAATTTTATTATGATTCGGCACGCTATGCACAGATGTCAATTTTAATAGGAAAAGACTTAGGAGATATTACCAATCTCGCGAATGACTACCTACCGAAATCTGCTATAGACAGAACTACAATAAGAATGGCAGAATTGCTACAACATCGCTTGGGGGCATCTTCTGTAGCGGCATCACCTGTTTCAACAAATAATGTTAGTGCAAAAGAAATAGTATCAACTTCTGCAAACCCTTCTAAATAAAAGCCAATGCTAACGACACCTATAGAACATCTCGCCTCATTACGTGTGGGAACAGTCGAATACATTTCACCAGATAGGATAGAAGTGCAACTTGACATAGAATCGCCAGATAGTGTTGCCTTGAACACTGGAACACCACGGAATTTTCCACGTATCAATAGTTATGCAATGATACCTATTGACCTTGGCTTTGTTGTAGGGCAAGTTTCATGGATAACCATCCAACGTTCACCATATCCTAAACGTAGTGGTTTTCAGGATTTCGGATTGATAGACCTACCTTTTCCTTTAAGGAAAATGGAACTTCAACCCGTAGGGACTCTTTGTGCGACAGAAACCTCCTATAAATTTAAGCGAGGTCTCGAAACTTTCCCATCTGTTGGAGACATTGTAATATTACCAACAGAAGAACAACTTCGTTCTATTATTGAGTCTGGAGATAATAGACGAGTATACATCGGCAATAGCCCATTGTTAGGCAATGCTAAGGTCATGATTGATCCCGACCGTCTATTTGGGCGCCATCTAGCTGTACTCGGGAATACGGGAAGTGGAAAATCCTGCACTGTAGCAGGTCTAATACGGTGGTCGCTTGATAGTGCCAGAAAAAACCTGTTAGGTAATACAGGTTCTGTAAATAGCCGTTTCATAATACTGGATCCTAATGGTGAATATAGCAAAGCTTTTGCTGACAAGCAAAATGCAAATATCTACACAGTGAATGTCGAGACTGGTGATGAAAAAAAGCAACTTGAAATTCCTTTGTGGTTTTGGAATACAGATGAATGGTGCGGATTTACGAAAGCATCTCCTAAAACCCACAGGACGACTATTGTACATGCGCTGAAATCTGTAAGAAGTGGCATCGCATTTGAGAATTTATCTGCACAACGAGAATTGGCTAATTATGTTCGTACTGTTATTGATACGATAGAGGTCAATAAAGCAGCGGGGACTCCATGGGGTAAATTCCCCCTTCCCAAAAATTTCCATCAATCCGTTGAGAAGTGGGTTACAGGAATAAAAAACGATGAGAATTTTTCAACGGAACTAAATAATGCTATTCAAGCATTTAGCACCCAAGTAGAAGACCTGATAAACGCCAGAAAAGATAAATACGCTCATCTTGATTATACAAGAAGTGATGTTGACAATATATTATCACTATTGAAAGATATTTACGTAAAAGCTGGTGGTAAAGAAGAGGACTTTTTCCCAACAGATGAAGATAGTCCTATCCCATTTACAGGAGAGAATTTTGTTCGTTCCATTGAAGCAAATGCGGAAATCCTCAAAACGACTGATTACATTGTTACTCTGTTGCCACGTATCAAAACTTTATTAAGCGATGTACGTGTAAAGAATGTGATTGACAATGAAAACTTAAATTTAGATGAGTGGCTAAGCTCATATATTGGAACAAATGATAAAGAAGCTTTAACTGTTATAGATCTTTCTCTTTTGCCATCAGATGTTACTAGTGTCATTACAGCTGTTGTTGCCAGAATGGTCTTTGAAGCCCAGCAACGTTATCTCAAGTTAAATAAGCAATGCCTTCCAACAGTGCTAGTTATGGAAGAGGCACATTACTTTATAAAACGTTATAACGATGATATGGAAAATATTGGGCCTACAACGCAATGCTGTAAGGTGTTTGAGAAAATTGCGAGAGAAGGAAGAAAGTTCGGACTAGGATTAGTTCTATCTTCACAAAGGCCATCAGAATTGTCACCAACCGTACTGTCGCAATGTAATTCTTTCCTGTTGCACCGCATATCTAATGACAAAGACCAAGAACTAGTTCATCGTTTGTTGCCAGACAACATGAGAGGTATCCTTCGGGAAATTCCATCGTTACCTTCTCAATATGCAGTATTACTGGGATGGGCATCAGAGTTGCCTGTCATGGTAAAAATGCGTACATTGTTAAAATCCCAATGTCCTCAATCGGACGATCCTGATTATTGGGATGTTTGGACAGGACGTAAAGAACGTAAAATTGATTGGTGTAGGATTGCTGATGAGTGGCAAAACAACAAAATATAACTCATAAAATAATAGAATAAATGAATTATAATGAAATAATAAACCAACTGTTTGAAGGAGACTGTCTCAAGTATTTGAAACAATTCCCTGATAATAGCATAGATATGGTTCTCTGCGATTTGCCATATGGAACCACTCAAAACAAATGGGACAGTGTGATACCATTAAGTAAGCTTTGGAAAGAATATGAAAGAGTTGTGAAAGACAATGGGGCTATAGTATTGACATCACAAGGATTATTTACGGCTCAATTAATGATGAGTAATCCAAAGATGTTCAAATATAAATGGATTTGGGAAAAATCAAAGCCGACAAATTTCTTAAACGCCAAGAAACAACCCCTTCGTAAATACGAGGATGTATGTGTTTTCTATAAGAAACAACCTACGTACAATCCGCAAATGACAAAAGGAGAACCATATAACAAGGGTATTCGTAAAAATCAACTTAGTGGAAGCTATGGGGATTTTCAACCTGTACACGTACATAGTGACGGTGAACGATATCCTATCGATATAATATATTTCAAGACAGCAGAAAGTGAAGGTAGAGTTATTCATCCAACGCAAAAACCCATTGAACTAGGACGATATCTTGTCAGAACATATTCCAATCCAGGTGATTTAATTCTTGACAATACTTTCGGAAGTGGTTCTTTCTTAGTCGCGGCATTACTTGAAGGACGAAATTTCGTAGGTGTAGAAAAAAATAAGAATGTTGAGCTGTTTAAAAAAATAGATATCGATTTTATCGATGAAGCTAAAAAACGGCTACGCGATGCTTGGATTAAAATGGATTCAAATAGTAAAACTACAATTGCTCTAACCAATATTATAGAGGGGTTTGAAAATGAACAAGATTGATGTAACAATAAACAAAAATGAACGTTCTTGGGCAATAGAGTTAATTTCGCTAATTAACTCTATTGCCGATAATAATGACCTTGTTATAAAAAGAGCTGGTGGTGAAAGTACAATTTCCATTGGAAAGCGAAGAAGGATGTTCCCCGACGTAATTCTGTATAAGGATCGTCAACTTAATACAATTATTCAGGGATGGGAGTTAAAAATGCCTGATGTTCCTATAAATGATGAAGCTTTTGTAAATGATGCCCAACGTAAGGCAAGAGCCCTTGGCTTAACAAGTTGTGTAATATGGAATTTTACATTCGCAAAATTCTATGTACTGAACTCGGAAAACAATGCCTTTGAAGTGGTACAGACATGGGAACATCCTAATATAATCAGTCGTAGTGATGTGGAAAATTGTAGACAAGATTGGGAGAAGACTCTTAAAGATTTGGTGATTACCGTCAACTCCTATCTTGCGAATAATTGTATTAAGACCATCTCTATAAACGAAGTCATATCACAAAACGCCATAGATATACTTATAAATGATAATAAAGAGCTTGTTGCTGAATTTATAAAGCAACAAGCTGTAAAAAATACTATTATTTCGGCCGAAATAGCCGCATGGTGGGAAGACGTTAGACAAGAATACACCTTTGACGAAAACGACTATTATAAGGCTTATGCGAAAAATATCATCCTTAATTGGTCATATCGTATTCTTTTTGCACACTTGATAAAGCGTTATCAAAAAGAAGCATACAAAATAGAAAATTTAAATTATGACAGCACTCCTGAAGAAGCTAATATAATATTTGAAGAGATAACTAGTAAATGCGATTTTTACAATATCTTTGCACCACTATTACTAAATTACCTTATACCAAGTCAAACATGGGAATCTTTAATCGAATTATCTGATTTCCTTAAAATAAACGGAATTCACACAATTAGCCAAACGATGTTGCAAAACATCTTGGAACGTTGTGTAAATGTTACTCGTAGAGAATTTCATGGCCAATTTGCAACCCCAAAGGTATTAGCAGAAATTCTTGTTTCAATGACAATTCATGACTGGACTGATGATTGCTATGACCCATGTTGTGGAACTGGAACAATTGCCAAAGAAATCCTTTTAAAGAAGAAAGGCAAGATTGGTGTACATAAAGCTGTTGCTACAACATGGGCATCTGATAAATATCAGGTACCATTACAGATTGCAAATATTAGTTTGACGTCTAGTGATTCTATAAACAAAGCAAATAGGATTTTTCAAAAGAATGCCCTCTCTCTTAAATTGGGCGATATGGTTAGTATTGTAGATCCCGTAGATGGCAAGGAATTATTGCATGCAATTCCTCTTCTTGGTGCAATTTGCTCTAATTTGCCATTTTTGTCGTTTGAAACAATACCAACAGAAGACAAAAAACTTGCCAATACTCTTTTAGCAGGCTGTGAATTAGATAACAAGTCCGATTTAAGCTATTATATTGCTTTACATCTGTCAAGTATGCTAAAAGACGGTGGATATCTTGGGATTATAGTGTCCAATTCATGGTTGGGTACAAAATCTGGAGCTCTATTTTACAATGAGATTCAGAAAAAATTCAATTTACTTCAAGTACATATAAGTGGCGTGGGACGTTGGTTTCAAAATGCAGACGTTGTTGCTACAATCATGATTCTACAAAAAGGGACGGCACAGAAAAACACAAACTTTTTCGTTTGGCGCAAATCTTTATATCAACTAGAACATGATGCTCATGCAAAAGAAATGCTAATAAATAGTTCTTTATTGAATCGTGTTATAGATTCACAAATCGTCTCAATGTCAACATATAATAATATGGAGATTTCACAATTGCATGATTTTGGTTTATCATACAATTCACTTTTCCACGATGTAAGTTGGGTTCTTGATATTCAGCATAAGTTGTGTCCTCTAAAAAGTCTTTTTCAGGTGTTTCGAGGAAGCAGACGCGGATGGGATAAGTTGTTCTTCCCTGAAAATTGTTCTGACATAGAAGAAAATTTCCTTATGCCAGCACTGTTTAATGCAAAAAAAGTAATTTCGCTTGTTACCCAGCCTAACAGAAAAGCATTTAGTTGTAGCTGTTCTTTGGATGATTTAGAGGAAAATTATCCAGGAGCACATCGACATATAATGAAGTTTATTAATGAAAAGAACGGTAAAGGACTTCCGCTTATACAAGTACTCAAACGTTCAAATGAGGAATGGTATGAAATGAAACCGAATGAGATAGCCGACTTATTTACAATGATGAATCCTGATGACAGAATGTTCTTTGGTAGATTTGTATCGCCAACTTTTATCAACCAGAGATTGATTGGTTTCAAAGCATTAGATTCTCGTACAGATGTAGAACTTTGTCATGCATTAATGAATTGCCTCTTCATGAAATTTTTTGTAGAAGCAGTAGGATTTGGACGTGGGCTTGGTGTATTAGATATCAACAAAGACAACATATCTGAATGTCTTATGCTGAACCCTAATCTACTGACACAAAATTCAATTAACAACATCAAGATGCAATTTAGTATTGTTTGTAATAAGCCTATTATGAGTATTGATGAAGAATTGAAAGATGAAGATTGGATTAGATATAACTATACTGTATTACAAGCTTTTGAAATAGAAGCGTATTATGATAAAATTGTAAACTCCATTACGTCTCTACGAAAAGTGAGAAAAGCTGTTCGTGAAAATCATCCAACGAATATAATTCATATTTCGACGAAAAATTATTCTGACAATGAACATTATAATATTGGTATGGTAGCTGAGCCGTAGGTTGAAGATAAAAAATGATACTTTATACGATTTAACCATAAATAAATATAACGAACATGGTTGAGAGCGTGCATAAAGTAGCTAGCACGCTCTCATGTTTCATATGACACAATATACAACTAGTCCCAATACCATTGTGTAAACGAGTATGAATCCTACCAAAACTTTCATCCAAAAATCAGAATACCAGACGCCTTCATTCCGTCTGAGGATTTTGCGCATATTGGATTCATGTTCGGTGATCAACTTCGTTTGTTCGGCACGATGATTTGCCAGTACTGAACTCCAACTTTCTACAGAATGGTCTATGAGCTGCCTAAGTTCTGCGAGTTGTTCAGGAGTAATTGTTGCCTTGAATTTAGTGTCTCGTTCGGCTTTCACAATTGCATTACAGATACCGTTGACAATATTCTCACAACTGCTGAATGCCGCTTTGAGCGCACCTTCAATGTGACATTCGGCAGCGATGGCCTTATCCAAATCCTTGTTGAATTTTATCAGTGTTTCTTTTGCCTCTCTGATTTCTACAAGAAGTTTATTTATTTCTGACTTTTCAGTCTCTACTTGGTGATTAATTTCAGCCTTCTCCAGTATGTCATTGACATTTATCGGCGAAGTGCCCCTTGATTTTCCTATACCCATGTTCTTATATTTATAAAATGTGAATTATCTGTGAAGTCCTCTCCTACGTTTGCACATGCTGTTTGCCATTCTTGCGCAGCGACGTGCCCATTCCTGTTCATCCTCATCCTTGTCACGTCCCCAGTCACCTGTGTCAGAGCCGCCACCGCCACTTGAGGCAGCCATACTTGTAGCGGCATCCAAATATCCAGCAAAGAGTAAAAGAGCCGTGTGCTGTATCTCTTCAATCTTAGCCAACGGATGGGCTTCCTCCAAAGAACATTCCTGCCGGATGATGTTGTCTGCAGCTTCCGATAGGGAAACATCAAATGTCCTGTTGTTATCCATGCCGATGGAATAGTGCTTTATTACAAATTGCGGTGTAGCTTGTCGTTTGGAAATGGCAGTCGGTGTGGCTATCCTTGTTTGTTTCGTTTGCGGTTGGTTGATTTTACCCTCCTGCGGATGCAAATTCTGCCATGTCTTCATAATCTTTGAGGGGACAAGGTTGCGACCGACACCCAACTTGGATGACCTATAACAGGAGTTACCTCGCTTGATGGAATAGCCGTAAACAGTACCATCCTCATTTTTCTGTATGTGTACCCCATAGCCATGCTTCACCAGTTCCGCTTCGTAGCGTTCCCAACTGAACTTATCCATTTTGCGAAGTATTTCCATACAACAATCAGTAATTTCCTGTTTGTGACGTATGCTGATTTCTTCAGACTGTACCCAACCGCGTCTTTCGTTTATGATGTTCGCAGCCATGACTGCTCTTTCACCAATCTTATGGCTATCATTGATTTTTCCGTCCATATCCACACGGTTGGCATCAATGTGCAGATGGAGTATGCCACTTTGGGAATCACGATGCAGAGCTGCTATGTACTGCGAACCTTTGAGGTTTGTCTGCTTTGAGGAAGCCCGTTTGGTCTTTTTGGAAAGGTCTATGGAATCGAATATCTGGATGAACTCCTCTGCCATACGTACCCAGTCGCTCATCGTCCAGTTCAGACTCTCTTCTTCGGATGGGGAGATTTCAATTCTTATCACATTCCTGCTAAGCGGTCTGCCCTTATTTATGTTCTCTGCAAACTTTTTCTGTACGAGCATCATCCGTCCGTACATGGCTTCCGGTGAAATATCATCGGGCAACAGGTTGGCTTTGACTATATCCGCTCTATCTTTATTGACAGAATATCTTATGGCATTTGCGCCATGCGATATGGTACTGGCTTTTGCTATCATAATAGGTGAGGATTTTTATTCAGTTAGGTAATTTTCTATCTGGTTCCAGCGGTTGATAAGCTGAGTAGCTGCTATCATCCATCGCTCTACAAAGCGTGTGTTACTGAAATACATGGCTCGTTTGTCTGCTTGAATGGACTTCACTGCTGCCGCAATACGGATAAGGTCGCCCCTTGCATCCGTCAGACAACATAAGGCTTCTACCTCACGCTCGGACAGCCGTTGACGTGGGTGTTGCCCCAAAGCTGTGCGACGCACATAGTTGCTCATGGACAAGCCGCAGGTTTTGGCAAGTTCTTTCGCTTGGGCGTATTCCTGCTCCGTTACTCTGGCTTCAAGTCGCAGGGTGCGCCTCGTAACTTTCTTGTCGTTTTCTTCATCAATTTCCTTGTTGGTAATCTTTTTCTTCTTCATGTTTTGTTATTGGTGAAACATCAATCTAAAAAGGGACAGCACGGTGGGAGCTTGCGACTGCCGGAATACGCCTATGTAGTACGGATGAGCGTAGCGAGTTTGTACGACATAGGAACTTCTTGTAAGACCTCACACAAAAACATAGGCCTCACCGCCATATCCAATATGACTACGTTTGACTGTCTGTCGAAATATCCCTGTTGGATTCTTCCTCTGCCGAAAGCTGTGGAGGAGCCGAAACGGTAGGGAAAGAAGAAGAGGGGAAAAGCGGTCCGCTCTCGTCTGATATAACAGGCATTTTGCCTACGAAGGAAAAATCTGCATCAGGAAAGCAGGTCTCATTCATTGCTTCTGTTTGCCTACAATCATTTAAGCTGGGTAAGTGTTTCTCCATGCGGCTATCCGAATCCTTCTGCGTAGTCGTTGGTAAAACGGCTACCGTATCATCGGATTGTGCGTGAGCATTATCTCCTTTTTCTTGTCGGTCTTTTATTCGAACATAGAAAGGATTGTCTATTCGGTTGCTCTGCGTGGATGCGACAATTCCCAACTGGTTCATCTTGTCAAGTACACGGGATATGGTCTTCTTGTCATAGCCTAACTTGTTGGACAAATTCACTTCCGATAGGATGGCTTGCCCGACTTGTAAGGTTGTGGAGAAACCTTTCATGGCATACTCAGTTCCTTCCAATACTGCCGCCTCTATCAATCGGTGCAAAATCTTCATACGGTCAATGCCGTATTTGCTTCCTGCCAGATACGCAAGTTGCTCTGACGAAAGCACTATACAATAATTCAAGTCTGTTTTCATCGTCTGTCTATTTTGAAGATGTTTTATAATTGGTGTAGCCAAAAGAAAAAGTCAACGATGCATACCGCAACCTCTCTCCGGCATATAATACACCTTGTCGTATGCTATGTGGTCAAGCACGTTTTGCAACCTATCAAGTTGATAACTATCCAATACACGGATGGCAGCAATGGTAATGTTTTGTGAAGCGATACGGCGGTGTTCACAGTTCCGTTCCGACATACTTCCGTCCCCGTCGGCATGAACACTTCGCAGGTAATCGTTTACCGCCTTAGTCTGTTCTTTACTTGGAAAGGTGGAAGGGTAACGGTCTTGAACATACGTAACCATGTGGCAGACCGCATTTGCCAGCAGCGGGTCACGTTCTTGTAGCTGTTTGATAAGTTCTTCTTTTCTCATACTGTTGTTTTATATTATCCCGTGTCCCAAGCATTTCTTATAACTTCTTGTTTTGCTTACTTCCTATTTTTATTCTTTTTTCGAGGGCAAAAGGGACATTGGGACATTCGTTTTCTTTTCCCTAATTTTGAAATTAGAATGGCAACCCCTGTTTACTTGGCAGTGTCGCGCAGGACTTTTCACTTGGAGCGTCCACCCTCACCCATGGGTATTTCGTCCGTCCCGTCTTATCGCAGTAGGCTGGATGCAGCCCCTTGACCTTCTCCTGTTCACTTCGCTTCCAGTTCGGAATCATGGACATCAGGCGGTTGATGTATTGCGAAGTGTATTTGGACGAATTTCGTCTGACCAAATCATTGGGCAGTTCCTCTATAATTTGCCGGGCACAAACCATATTGAGTGAGGTCATTGTGGAATTAGGCTCTGAGTATGCTCCTTTCTGATAAGCCAGTCGTGTCGGAATCATCCAGCTTGCATATTGGATTGGAACCTCACGTTCCAGATACATTTCAATATCTTCCATAATGGGGTCAACAAGAATGTTGGAATGTTGTATCTGCACCTCATTGGCCTCATTCTCCATGTCCGGCGACAAATAGAGTTTCATTCCTTGCTTATAATAGGTATATGCCTCTGCCCATAGTTGAGGAACGGAACGCTGCAAACTTTCCAACCAATCTGACACATGACCGTTGCCTTTGACCGGGATAATCCACCATCGGCGGTTTCCATTGTCTCCTTGCAGAAAGTTCATTTCATTAGTAGTCGCTGCAAAGACATTGTGCCGCATGAACTCCACCACCTTATGCCCATAAGCCGGACGCATATAGTCGCTACATCGGCTTAGAAAGGCTTTGGCTGCTTCCGCATCATTCGCCCGTTTTAAACCGTTCAATTCACTGATTTCTATAATCCAACCATTGGTTATGGTTTCCACTTTCTCCTTATCACCACTGGCGAAAGAGAACGAGTCGTTGAACCATCTCCCGCTGATGGCTTTGAAAAAGGTGCTTTTACCAATACCTTGGGGACCGGGCAAGGTCAGTACGTTGTCAAACTTGCAACCTGGATTGAATACCCGTGCTACCGCAGCCACAAACCAAAGTTTTGTCTGTTCTCTGACAAGCGGTATGTCCTCCGCTCCCAAATAATCAATGATGGTTGTAGCTATCCGAGGTTGTCCGTCCCATGCCTCTTGGGTGATGAAATCCTGCACGGGATTGAAACTGCGTTCCGAAGAAGTAGTCTTCAGTATTTCAAACACTTTGTTCTGTGTCAAACGTAATCTGTATGCCCTTTCCAGATAGTCCTGTATCTTTCCGGCAGATTCCTCATCAATCTTGTTACCGTTGACATTACGGAACAAAGGGCTGAAACACACATCGTCCTGACAAAAGGTATCGTACCTTATCTGACCGAGATTCTCGTCCATTGTGAAAATGAGTCGGAGATTGCTGATGGAACGTGCAAGATTCCCGTAACTGTCAGTCGCCAGTTTCTGCTTCCAATCGTCTTCCATACCACTACTCCTTTATATGAATGCCACCTGCTTCTTTTGCCAAAGACAGCGCAAGGTCTGCATCCACCACTATCTTGCGTCCTATCTGCGTGATGGCCTTGTCTATGATTCCGCTTTTCTTGATGCGGTTTGCGGTGGGTACGCTACAACCGAATACACGGGCGATTCCTTCGATGCCATAGTAGTTGCCTTTGGATGCCATCTGGGGAGTGGCTACTTCTGTGTTCTCCATGCTTTTGGTGATGAGAAAACATAGCTCCTCGCCTGTCATCATGGCGATGGGCTTTTGGAGTAGTTGGTTGAGATTGAGTTTTTCTTCCATACCTTTACTTGTTTGGTGATTAAATACTTTAAGCCTCGGTTCAACTCTGTGAAACCGATTTCGCAAGCAAAGGTAGTGTGTGAAACTCTGTGGGTTGGTCGGTTTATTTATACCTTAAATTTACCGACCGAATTACAACAGATGTTTGCAGAAAAACGGATAGCTGAATTTCCCAACTACCCGTTATTGATAAAATAGTCCGTCCATCGGTCTATTATTCGTTTAGCCTTGGTATAACTGTTTCCTCTTTGGGGCGAATTCAAAATGAGTTCCTTGATTTCTCCGTATCGCTTCTGCGGTATATCGTGCCCATAATGTCGTTGGAAGAATTGTTCGATGGCACGGTGAAATGTCATGTACCTTGTGGATGCTTTTATCTTGCCGGACTTTACCAATGATTTCAATAAATAGGCAAGGCTTATATTCTCGGTATTCTCTTCAAGGAACAAATGAATACCCTGCTTGATACGTTCCTTGTCGCCCAAAAGAATATCATCCAATGACTGTATCACTTTCTTGTTTCCACGGCTGCCTTTTACTTTTCGTAAGGCGAACATCACTTCTTTCCAGATTTCTGGGTTACACCTCTCAACGGTGTTTTCCCAATCCGCTTTGGTTTCTGTACCTATCTCTACACTTCTATTGACAAGAAGTGTAACACATGACTTTATCAAAAGCATATCGCCATGATCAACCTCTTCACTGTTCAGCAGACGATTAAGCAACTTTGCCATACGGGACAGACCATGGTCAAACACTACAAAATAATACATGCAATAAGCCAAATCCTCTTTCTTTTCCATTACACGGTCATACAGGTTAGCCATGAACCCGCCAATGAATACCGCATGAGAGAGGAAAACAATTTGAGAGATATAGGTCAGGAACTGATAAACCATTTTTCTTTCCAGTTTGCTCAACAGATAGCATCCTTTGCTGTTTCTCATGAATATATCTAATTGCCCAATCAAGTAGGACCTCAACTCTTGTGGCAGATGATTCCATATTTCAATAGGCGTTTCAGAATGAATCATCAGCAGCCCTGATTTCGGAGAAGTAATCAGTTCTACAGTACCCGTTTTTACATTGATGCCTATCCACAAACGCTTGTTGGTGATACATTTGGCGATGGTCTCGGTATATTGGCCAGCCCATTGTTGGTTCGTGATGGCTGTTACATCTTTGCCGTTCGCAAAATCAGAGAGCCAGTTATACATCAATAAGGCTTCGGGTGGTACGCAATCCCGCATCATCAGATACATGTCCATCAGAACTGATATGTCACCTTTAGCCACAGCATCTATGCACTTACAAAAGTTGGCATACACGTCTTCGTTAGCTGATATCCATGCACGGATAGCCATATCAGCCGCATCCTTCCTTTTGGAATAGGATTTTATCCTTTCTATGAAATTTATCATCAGCATTACGGATTAAGGTTGTCTGAATAATTTGAGCAGTTCTTCTGTGGACATGCTTGCCAACTTTGCCAATAGAGCATCCCTTTCAGAAGTGTTATCCAAGTTTAGCAGTTTTGAATTGTTCTGCATCTGTATGTCGAGAGGATAATGCTCAATGTAGATTTGCGTAATGGCATGGTCAGAAGAAGCGTGCCCCATGCTTTCAGAGATATAATCCATATCCACTCCAGCATTATGCAGGTTGGTTGCAAACGAGTGTCGGCACCATGTACCTGACGGACAGATGGATTCGTCCCAATGCAGTACCTCGTGACAAATCTTGATAACGCGGTCTTTCACGTTGGAATTTTCTTGCATGGTGTACTTACGGCGTAACTCTTCTGTCTCTGCACCTTTCAATATCTCTGGAAATACCAGCCCATCCCTGGTAGGTGGTGCGGCTATTTCGTCCAATATATATTGTAAAGGAGTAATGATGGGAACTATTACCTCTGAACCGTCAGCACTTCTTCGGGAAGTTTTCTTTCGGTTGAAACGGAAAGCCCTGCCTTTTGTCTGGTAATAATAACTATTATAGGTCAAGCGACCTGCATCAGCCATATTGAAACCGTTGCAAAGGTATTGGGCAAGGAAAAGCCCTAATGAATAATGTGCACGTTGTGTATATTCTTTCGTCCAGTGTTCGGGATATTTCTTTGAGACAAAAAGGTTATAAAGTTCTGTCATCTGACTAACATTCAAGAAGCTCTGCTTACGCTTTGCACTCTTGGGAATACTTACAAGCCCTTTTTCTTTCTTGTTGGAGAAAGGATAAGGAACATCTTTAAGGAAGCCTTCATGTATGCACCGATTCCATACGGCACGACAACAACGCAAATAGATACCGGCCGTAGTGTCGCTGATTTTACCAACAATTGCACCATTTTCGTCTTTTACCCCATTGTGCATCCCCTCTTTCCATTTCTGGATTTCTGCCGCACTGATGCAAAATCCCATAATTGTATTTGCTCCAAGTATTTTCCTGAATGATTTGAGCGCACATTCATAACTTTCAGCCGTGGTAAAACGTGCTCCATCATCATCTGTTTTGAAACCATTGATGACTTGTTCCCATATACTGATAAACGATTGTGATTTGGTTGTTTTCTCTTCAGATAGTACCACATCCTCACCCATAATACGTTGGCGCACCATCTCAAATGTTAGAATGCCACCCTTGTTCAGATTACTCAAAACTTCCTTGTATTTGGGGACAAAGGTCTCTTTCCACTCTTTTTGAAGCTTGTAGTTTTCGCTCTTGCATTTAGTCGCATTGCAGATGTCCGAAAACTTTTTCTCAGTAAAAGAACTTCCGATTGTCAGATAAAAGAATTTGCGGTCTATCGTGAAACGAAGAGATAATGGAAACTCGCACGCATTCTTCCTGCGAGTACGTAAATCCAACACGATAGAGACAGAACAATTTCGTTCTTTAAAAAGGGGCATGGATTTTGTCAGTTTTTCCATTGCATTCATTGTTTATGTTCAACATAACCTCTGAATACAGCCGTTTTGCAATGTGAGGCGTACATACACAAAACGCTGCATATAACCACGGAGTCTCTATCCTTAGAAGGATAAAACATTGTCGTTATATGCAGCGGTGCAATCTCGTTGTCTTCCGTCGCTGACTGGTAACCGGGCTTATGCTAATCGGTCTCAACCCCCTGAAGCAACTCTCGCGTTTCGTTTGTCATAGAGTGCCTTCCGACTAACACTCCCTTTACGCTTCGATTCATCGGAATGGGATGACCCTCCCACGAAGGTTAGGCAAACTCACTTTTCTTTTTCAAGAAAGAGCACCATTGAGGTCATGGCTTACCATAAATGCGTTACACTTACAAAATTACAATATTTTTTCTTGCAAATATGCAAATGGAATATATTTGAGCTTATTTAACAGGCAAATGAGTGGAAAACAACGCAATCTTATGCTGCTGCCCCGTATATAGAGAAATTAGGATTGCATGGAGTTTCATAGAAATTCTATGCGTAAACATAATCAACTCAAACAGTTTGTTTACGCATTGTTTACGCAAAGGCAAGAAAAAAGGAGTTGCGAAATTCGTAACTCCTTGATTTTCTTTGTGGACCAGCCTGGGCTTGAACCAGGGACCTCCAGATTATGAGTCTGTTGCTCTAACCAACTGAGCTACAAGTCCGTGCCACAATTTCCTGTTAGCAGGTGCAAAAGTAGTATATTCCCTTGAAACTTGCAAGATTTATCGCCCAAATTTTGATAAAAAGATTTAATTCCCTTATTCGTAAGGATATAAATTGTATTTTTGTGCACCATTAATTAATTTTGCTAAGCCGTATGGCACAAAAAAAACAGGAAACAGCCCTAACAGGGCTTTCGGACAAAGAAGTCCTTATCAGTAGAGAGAAGTATGGGAATAACCTCTTGACACCTCCCAAACGTCCTTCCATGTGGAAACTTTATCTGGAAAAGTTCCGCGACCCGGTTATACGTATTCTTTTAGTCGCAGCATTCTTTTCCTTAGTGATTGCCATTATTGAAAATGAGTATGCGGAAACAATCGGCATTTTCTTTGCTATTTTTCTGGCAACCGGTATCGGATTCTACTTTGAATACGATGCGAATAAGAAGTTTGACTTACTGAACGCTGTAGGCGAAGAAACACCAGTTACAGTAATCAGAAATGGGAAAGTACGGGAAATTCCCCGTAAGGAGATTGTAGTAGGTGATATCGTAGTTTTGAATACCGGTGAGGAGATTCCTGCCGACGGAATCTTGCTGGAAGCTATTTCCCTGCAAGTGAATGAATCCAACTTGACAGGAGAATTAATGGTCAATAAAACCATCCATGAAGAACTATTTGATGAAGAGGCCACTTACCCCAGCAATGAGGTGATGCGTGGCACCACAGTGGTTGACGGACATGGAATAATGAAGGTAGAACGTGTGGGTGATTCCACCGAAATAGGTAAGGTAGCACGTCAGGCCACCGAACAAAGTGAAGAAGAGACTCCATTGAATATCCAATTGACAAAATTGGCGGGTTTCATCGGAAAAATAGGTTTTACCATTGCCACGCTTACCTTTATCGTTTTCACAGCTAAAGACCTTTACTCCTACCTCAGCGTAAATGAAATAACAGACTGGCATGGGTGGATGGCAATAGCCCGCATTGTATTGAAATATTTCATGATGGCTGTCACTTTAATTGTAGTAGCCGTTCCTGAAGGCTTACCGATGAGTGTCACCTTAAGTCTTGCACTAAATATGCGCCGTATGCTGAAAACCAATAATCTGGTACGTAAAATGCATGCTTGTGAAACAATGGGGGCCATTACTGTGATCTGCACCGACAAAACAGGTACATTGACACAAAACCTGATGCAGGTACATGAAGCGAAGCTTGATGCTACCAAAGCAGATTTAATAGCCGAAGGTATCAGTGCCAACTCTACAGCTTTCCTTGAAGAAACAGGAGAAAACAAGAAACCATCCGGAGTAGGTAATCCTACTGAAATAGCCTTATTGCTTTGGCTAAATGAACAAGGCAAGAACTATTTGGAACTACGTGAAAATGCAAAAGTAATCAATCAACTTACTTTCTCTACAGAACGTAAGTATATGGCTACATTAGTAGATTCACCTATCCAGCAGAAAAAGGTACTCTATATAAAAGGAGCTCCCGAAATTGTGATGAGAAAATGCAACCTCTCTTCCGAGGAACAGGCTCATTACAATGCCGATCTGCTGGCCTATCAGAACAAGGCAATGCGTACTTTAGGATTAGCTTATAAATTTATCCCCGAAGACTCCGGTAACGATTGTGCCGAACTAGTCAATGAAGGGAATATGATTTTCCTAGGTATCGTAGCTATCAGCGACCCTATTCGTCCGGATGTACCGGAAGCCGTACAGAAATGTCAGTCGGCAGGTATCGGTGTGAAAATTGTTACAGGAGACACTCCGGGAACAGCTACTGAAATTGCTCGCCAAATAGGGCTATGGAAACCTGAAGATACAGACCGGAACCGCATAACAGGGGTAGAATTCGCCGCATTAAGCGATGAAGAAGCTTTGGACCGCGTACTTGACTTGAAAGTAATGAGTCGTGCGCGTCCTATGGACAAGCAACGTCTGGTCCAACTGTTACAGCAAAAAGGAGCCGTAGTAGCAGTAACCGGAGACGGAACAAACGATGCTCCTGCACTGAATCACGCTCAAGTAGGTCTTTCTATGGGAACCGGTACGTCAGTAGCCAAGGAAGCAAGTGACATAACCCTATTGGATGACTCGTTCCACAGTATCGCTACCGCAGTAATGTGGGGACGCTCTCTTTACAAAAACATTCAGCGTTTCATCGTATTCCAGCTGACTATCAACGTAGTCGCATTAGCCAGTGTTTTATTAGGGGCTTTCTTTGGTACAGAACTACCACTGACCGTAACACAAATGCTTTGGGTAAATCTTATTATGGACACTTTTGCCGCCATGGCCTTAGCATCTATTCCCCCCAGTGCAGACGTCATGAATGAAAAGCCACGCAAGACCGACGACTTCATCATCACTAAGGTCATGCGCAAAAATATACTAGGCGTAGGCTTCTGTTTCCTTGCTATACTGATGACATTAATTGTCATTATCAAACAGATGCCAGCAGATTTAGTAGGACAAGCTTTGACGCAATTCTTCACGATCTTCGTGATGCTGCAATTCTGGAATCTATTTAATGCCAGTGTTTTCGGGACCAACCATTCTGTATTCAAGGATTCCCGTCATGCATTAGGCATGCTAAGTGTGGCTATCATTATTTTAGTCGGACAAATTCTGATTGTCGAGTTCGGAGGTAAAGTGTTCCGTACCGAACCTATGAATTTCATGACTTGGGTTTATATTATCGCAGGAACGTCATTCGTATTGTGGATTGGTGAAATCTACCGTTGGATAAAACGAATACAGAAAAAAGACTAAAAAAGAGAATAAAGCACATAAAGAGTTATGGACAGTAAGATTAAAAATGTCGTTTTTGATTTAGGAGGAGTATTAATAAATCTGGATTTTGACAATTGCCTGAATGCTTTTCGCAAAGCAGGATATGTAGATTGCGGGATATTTCACCCGAATTCAGTTGCCGTAGCCCGCTACGGCGCCCTCATCCGGGCAAAATATCCCACAAATTGTGACGCACATCTTGCAGAAAGCCTTTTTCAGACACGCTCTAGTGCAAAATATGGAAAATGGAATTGACAACAGTTCAGAAGATATGTTATTCTCATCTTTAGTATGAAAAGACACTATCGTTTTCATGCAAATATTTGCTCACATTCAGAGACAGTTTCTGAATGTTAAGCCATACGGACAGGCGGGGCAGTTGCCGGGTGGGAGACACCACATTATTGATTGAGTTAGAAGCTCAAATTTTATAAGTTGATTACTTTATAATAATCAGTGCGTAAGCACACATCATCTTGTGAAACGGTCAATAAGAGCATAGCATATATTTGCCAGCGATTGAAGACGACAGCAGTCATGAATATTTCAGAATACGGGAACAGGCACAGGATACAGACGGATTTATACGGGAAATCCGGTCAGTATATAAAGAGACAGAGCCTGAGAAATTCTATAGATCATGAGAGAAGCAGATGGTGAATGAACTTATCTGCTTCTTTTTTTGTGCAGATATAGCAAATATAAAGGATATGGTTGGAGATAAACGCTTTGCGAGGATGTGTCTCACATGCGTTCGACTTGAATATATAGAGAAATAATTGAATCATTGTGCCGGTTTGAGGCAGTATACAATTGCTGAATGATAGAACTATATTTGCCGGTACATGACGACAGGAAAAGAGGAACATGTCAAATGGATTATGAAAGACAACAGCATGCGCCCATATATGAAGCACTGGAACGTTTCCGAAAGAAGAGAGTCGTTCCCTTTGATGTGCCGGGACATAAAAGAGGAAGAGGAAATCCGGAGCTTGCACAGTTGCTGGGAGAGAAATGTGTGGGGCTGGATGTTAATTCTATGAAGCCGCTGGACAATCTCTGCCACCCGGTTTCGGTGATCAGAGAAGCGGAGGAGCTTGCAGCAGATGCTTTTGGCGCAGCGCATGCATTCCTTATGGTAGGAGGAACCACATCTGCAGTGCAGAGCATGATCCTGTCTGTCTGCAAGGCAGGGGATAAGATCATTCTGCCGCGAAATGTACATAAAAGTGCCATCAATGCCCTGGTACTGTGCGGTGCAATTCCGGTTTATGTAAACCCGGAGGTGAATGCGCAGCTGGGCATTTCCCTTGGCATGGAAGTCAGTCAGGTGGAGAAGGCTATGGATGAGAATCCGGATGCGGTGGCAGTTCTTGTAAATAACCCTACCTATTATGGAATCTGTTCGGATCTGCGGACTATCGTAAAGAAGGCTCATGCAAGAGGAATGAAGGTGCTGGCAGATGAGGCTCATGGAACCCATCTTTATTTCGGCAGAAACCTTCCTGTATCCGGAATGGCGGCAGGTGCTGACATGGCGGCAGTTTCCATGCACAAATCCGGCGGAAGTCTGACACAGAGTTCGCTGCTGCTTTTGAATAAGAGTATGAATGCAGAGAAAGTGCGCCAGATCATCAATCTGACTCAGACCACAAGTGCTTCTTATCTTCTGTTGTCCAGTCTGGATATCTCCAGAAGAAATCTGGCACTCAGGGGAGAGGAATCCTTTGAAAAGGTTGCAGGGATGGCGCAGTATGCCAGAGAGGAGATCAATGAGATCGGCGGTTATTATGCATATGGTATGGATCTGATCAATGGAACCAGTGTTTTTGATTTTGATGTTACAAAACTCTCCATTTATACACTGGGAAATGGGCTGGCAGGTATTGAAGTTTATGATCTTCTCAGAGATGAATATGATATTCAGATCGAGTTTGGAGATATCTGTAATATACTTGCGTATATATCAATCGGTGACAGAATACAGGATATAGAGAGGCTTGTAGGTGCGCTGGAGGATATCAAGCGCCTTTACAGCAAGGACAAGACCGGACTTTTGTCGGGAGAGTACATAAATCCAAAGGTGGCGGTATCGCCGCAGGAGGCGTTTTATTCGCAGAAGAAATCAGTGCGCATTATGGACGCGGTAGGTGCTGTAAGTGGTGAGTTTGTCATGTGTTATCCACCGGGAATCCCGATTCTTGCACCGGGAGAGCTTATCACAAAAGAGATTGCGCAATACATTGTCTACGCAAAGGAAAAGGGCTGTTCAATGCAGGGAACAGAGGATCCTGCGGTAGAATATCTTAAGGTATTGAAGCAGTAAACAGGAGGAAAAGCTATGC
>ENA-OZKW01000095-OZKW01000095.1-human-gut-metagenome-genome-assembly--contig:-NODE-95-length-25664-cov-32.428795_pt1 | contig 25664 bp, 20 predicted proteins | sample MGYA00244833_ERZ653778 | MGnify/ENA primary metagenome ERZ653778 (study PRJEB26926, sample SAMN06165284) | human gut metagenome | biome: ENVO:00009003; feature: ENVO:2100002; material: ENVO:00002003... | reverse complement strand
AACTCCTTAACTTCCTTAACTCCTTTAACTTCCTGATATGCGAAAGTTCAGTTAACTATAAACTATCAACTGCATTTAGAACGGCAGACCAACTGCGAAATGGAAGGCGAAATCGCGGTCTAGTTTCGGGTGGATAATCGCCCAATGCTCTTCCTTCGTTCCGTAGGCTGGATTGATTGCCTTCATACCCATATCCAGACGGAGAATGAAGTAATCGAAATTCAACCTGAGACCTAAGCCATAGGCTACAGCTATCTGTTTGTAGAATTCATCTATCTTGAACTGGCCACCAGGCTGATCCTGATAATTGCGAAGTGTCCAGATATTACCGGCATCGATAAACGCTGCACCCTCAAACTTCCAGAAGAGCGAAGTGCGATATTCGGCATTCAGGTCGAGTTTCACATCACCCGTCTGGTTGATGAAATCTATTCTGCCGTCAGTTCCCTTAAACTTGCCCGGACCTAATTCTCTTACGCCCCAACCTCTTACCGAGTTGGCACCACCCGAGAAATAACGCTTCTCGAAAGGCAACACCGTACTGTTGCCGTAAGGATAAGCCACACCGATGCCCGCATGCAGCGCCAGAGCATTGCGCTTATCAAACTGCATCAGATGGGTATAATCTACATCAAACTTGGCATATTGGGCATAAGCTATATTAAATAATGTACGCTGTCCCTGGCTGTTCACCTTGAAACCGAATGTCTTGGAAACACCACTCAGCAGATTGCCCGAACTCTCTACATTCACTCGCACAGCATCTACCCCATCGCTATAACTCAAACCGAAACCCATCTTCATGATAAACAGGTCTTCGTAATTGTAGCGGAGGATGGCATTTCTGTTTTCTGCATTATCGAGATAGTCTCTCTTGAATGTCTCGGATATCCATGGCATATACACATAGTTGAGATCGAGCAGGTCGAAACGCCAAGCCAGGTGATGACGCGGTTCTGTCCAGCGATAACGCCAGGCAGTAGAGAATACGCGGCGATGAAACTCCGGACGGTTCTGAAGATTCCAACTTGCCGACAACTCGCTGTTTGCCGTCTGTCTTCTTCTGAAATTTCTTGAAAGGAAAGGCGCCAAGAAACGAGGGAAAACCAGTTTGCCTTCAACCGAATATTCAGTATAGTTCTGATCCTGATACCCCTCCAGACCGGTAATGGCCTCGTAGGCTCCACGAAGTTCTATGCTCAGCTGCTCACTACCTCTGAAGAGATTTCGGTTGGTATAAGTGAGCGAAGCAGCAGCTCCCAAGTCGCCCGCCGTATTGGTTCCTTCCGGCTGGAAGGCAATGGTAGAAGGCTTGTTGGTACTGATCTGGATATTGCAATCCATCTGCCGGCTGATGCTGTCCCTCCCCATTCCGTTCTCCGTAACCTGGTTGCTGTCAGGAACTTCAGAGAAACTGATATTGGTATACTTCACCGCCTGCAGACGGGCAAAGTTGTTATAGGTGCGCTGCAAGGCGGCGGCACTGTAGGGACGGCCTTCGCTGAGGGCAGTGGCATTGAGCAAAACCTGGTGGCGCAGATGGATTCGGTCGCTGTCATTACTCAGATAGTTGATGTTTCTGATTTCATATCGGGTATGATCAACCTCAGGAGCATTACTGTTTGCCTTATACTTCATCAGGTGTAGTGTCAGGGCGATATCCTTCTGTCCCGCAATCGTATCGGCAGAAAACTGGATAAAATCTTTATGAAAGCGGAAATAGCCATCATTGGTCAGAAGGCTGGAGATACGCCTGCGTTCATTATCCAATGTTTCTACCGTAAATCTCATACCCGGCTTAATCTGCTGATTATCGGGGTTATCGAGATGCAGAAGTTGCTGGATATGTTCATCTTCCACCTCATATTTCACCTTACCTATCATAAAAGGTTCTCCGGGATGCAACAGATAGGTAGCATCCAGTTTCTTTCCTTTCTTGGTGGTATAGAGCGACACCCCGGCATGCATGAAGCCCTGGTTCTGCATGGCGGTAAGCAGATCCTGACAGGAGAGCCGCGCCTGCAAAGTATCGTAGATGACAGGCTTCTTGCTGAATGGATTCTTGAAGAGCGAGAAGAGTTTCGGCTTCTCTTTCTGGCGCACATACTGCTTGAGCGCCCCGGCATTATACCCTGCCGAGTCGCTCTTCACTTCTACCTTATTTAATATATACTCCCCTTCCGGCACCATTTTGCTCGAAGAACAAGATGCTATGAGCAGCGGCAAGGCAAGTAATGAAATCGTTTCTTTTTTCAAAATATCTATCGTTTTTGATATGCAAAGATAATGCAAAACAAATTAAATACAAAATATTTAGCACTTTTTATTTTGAAATGTCTATATTTTATGTTACCTTTGCACACATATAGACAAAAAATAAATGATTAGCAAGAATAAAATAAAGTACATACGTTCGCTCGAACTGAAGAAGAACAGAAATAAAGAAGGAAAGTTCGTGGCAGAAGGTTTCAAGGTGGTAGACGATCTGCTCGCTCTGCAACCTGCCGACCTGATTGTGGCTACCGGCGAATGGCTCCGGGGCAAACACTTCGGGGCTGAAACCGAAGTGATAGAGGTTACTGATGAAGAACTGAAGAAGGTGAGTTTCCTGCAACATCCGCAGCAGGTGCTTGCAGTATTCAAACAGGCAACATCAGGAGATTACTCTATTAATACCAGCGAACTGAGTCTGGCGCTCGACGGCGTTCAGGACCCGGGCAATCTGGGCACCATCATCCGCATCGCCGACTGGTTTGGCATCACCCATATCTACTGCAGTCAGGATACTGCCGACGTATACAATCCGAAGGTGGTGCAGGCCACGATGGGCAGCATAGCAAGAGTGAAGGTAGAATATGGCGACCTGCTGGGACTGGTAGAATCACTTCCTGCCGATGTTCCCGTTTACGGAACCCTGCTCGATGGCGACAACATCTATCAGCAAAAGCTCGAAAACCGAGGACTTATCGTGATGGGAAACGAAGGAAAAGGCATCTCGCCAGACCTGGCAAAGAAGGTGAACCACAAGCTGCTCATCCCTAACTTTCCGGAAGGTAGAGCTACCGCTGACAGTCTGAATGTGGCTATCGCTACCGCCATTACCTGCTCAGAATTCAGAAGAAACTTTTAAAGGTAAAAAAGTAAAAGGGTAAAAAGGTAAAAAAAACAAAAGCGATAATTAGAAATTAAAACAAGATAGTTATGGAAGTAAATGAATTATTTAAGCATCGCAGCATAACTGCCTGCATGAGAGCATCATACGATACCATAACAAGTGACTTCAGATCACTCGTAAAACAGACATGGACTACCCATGTTCCATTTGCAGTATTGCTGGCTATCGTACTCTATTTCCTCCTCCCCAACAAACCGCTTCACGATTGGGGAGCCGTGAATCCGATGGCTTCGTTCATTCTGCAAACCATCATTTACGGAGCCACTATCGTAATGGCTATCGTATCATTCTGGCATCTCCTGCCAAGAAAGCAACTGTGTCCTAAGGGCGAAAAGCGCAAAATAGGAAAATCCCTCCTCCGCATTCTCCGCCACTTCGGAGGTTTCTTTCTGACCAGTTTTCTCGGCATGATTATCGTAGGCATCGCTACCTTTATCGCAGCCCTGCCTTCCATCATCCTCATCATCGCACAGTTCTATTCACAGCTCGGTGCACTTGATGGCGACCCGCTCGGTGTGCCGGGTTATTTCACCCCACTCCTCTTCCTGGTGTTCACCATCACCTTCCTGCTCATCATCTACGCCCTGAGCTGGCTTGGCATTTCACTTGCCTATCAATTCGGCTCTTACAAGGTGCAAGACGAAGAGAAACAGAGAATGAAGGAAAGCCAGAAAATGGCAACTACAGAGATAGAAAAATATTAATCGTATTAACATAATATATAAGAGACATGAAACAGACAAGATTACTCTTCATCGACCGCGATGGAACTCTGATTCAGGAACCAGAGGATGAGCAAATTGACAGCTTCGAGAAGCTGGTATTCACCAAGGGCGTGTTCCGCAATCTCGCCTTTATTGCCCAGCACACCGACTACGAGCTGGTGATGGTGAGCAACCAGGACGGCTTGGGCACCGACTCCTTCCCGGAGGACACCTTCTGGCCTGTACACAACTTCATCATCCAGACCCTGGAGAGCGAGGGCATCCACTTCGCCAAGCAGCACATCGACCGCCACTTCCCTGAAGATAACTCGCCGATGCGCAAGCCAGGAACAGGCATGCTGACCGAATATATCGACAATCCTGCCTACGATATGGCAAACAGTTATGTAATCGGTGACCGTGAAACCGATGCCCAGCTTGCCGAAAACCTGGGTTGCAAGAGTCTGATTCTCGGAAAAGACGGCATGGACTGGGATAAGATTGCCGAGATTCTCTTTGCCGGTGACCGCATCGCAGAGGTGAAGCGCACCACCAAGGAAACGGATATCTACATCAAGGTAAATCTCGATGGTTCAGGAAAATGCGACATTTCTACCGGTCTCGGTTTCTTCGACCACATGTTGGAACAGATAGGCAAGCACGGCATGATGGATCTCACCATCCATACCAAGGGCGACCTCTATGTGGATGAGCATCATACCATTGAGGATACGGGTATTGCACTGGGCGAATGCCTGCTGCAGGCTTTAGGTGACAAGCGCGGAATAGAAAGATACGGCTACAGTCTGCCAATGGATGATTGTCTCTGTCAGGTAGCATTGGATTTCGGTGGCCGTCCATGGCTGATTTGGGATGCCGAGTTCCACAGAGAGAAGGTGGGCGAAATGCCAACCGAGATGTTCAAGCATTTCTTCAAGAGTCTGAGTGATGCGGCAAAGATGAACCTCAATATCAAGGCTGAAGGCGAAAATGAGCATCACAAGATAGAAGGCATCTTCAAGGCGCTTGCCCGTTCGCTGAAAATGGCGGTAAAGAGAGACATCTACCACTTCGAGCTTCCTAGCTCTAAGGGAATGCTGTAAGAAGTTTATAGTTAAGAGTTTATAGTTTATAGATGACTGTTGCTATAAACTATAAACTCTTAACTATAAACTATTATTAGAACTTTGTCATGAACTCCACAACAATCTTATCTTTTTCTGAAACTTTAGCTATACCACCTTTACGATAGAAATATTTCTCGTAGTTGATACGGATATCAGAGATGAATGGCTTGGCAAGGCTCAGGGTTACACCGCCCGTAACACGATGACGCTTGTAATCATTAATCTTCAATGCACCCAGTTCTGTATCAGAACCGCCATATCTTGTACCATCACTGTGGTCGCTCATGAAATCATATCTTGCCAAAGGAGAAACCTTCCTGATGAGGCTCTTAGGATTAGCCACCGGAATGTCATAGCAAACAAAACCATCGAAAGCATGAACATCGTGGAAAGCATCCTTGCTGTAATGCTTGTAAAGATACTCAGCCTCAGCAATGAAACCGCCCTTGTGGAAGGTGATACCACCATCATACATCGTTACCGTAACATCAGACGGCTTGATCTTCTGGGTACTCAACACCAGATTCACATTCGGAAAGAGGAACTGAGCCTTGGCTGAATAGTTAACGCCCTTGGTCCAGTAATCCTTCTGGTTGGTCAAACCCGAACCGTTAAAGATACCGGCATTCACCACGATAGGGAAACCTACATTCCAGGTGTATCCGATTTCAGCACCCACATCGCGCACGTTGCCCACCTGCTTGGCGATGAACGAGCGGTTGGCGAAGTACTGCTGATGAGGAGAACGGTGAGCATCAATAGTGAATGGCACGCGTTCCTGACCGATGGTAAGCTGCAGAGTCTTCCAAGGCTTGATACGGGTATAAGCATCGAGCATCTTGATCTTACCCTCATCACAGAGATCAATCTCAGCCTTATAACTAACCTCCTTTGTTACATTTCCTGCTACATTGATACGGGCCGTACGCACCTCAAATCGTCCCTCCCCTTCTTCGGTTTGGTATTCATACTTAGAACGGATGGTTCCACCTATCTTCATAGTCTTTACGAATTCAGGCACATCGTTTCCAAGCGAACTCTTTTCTGAGTTTTGGGCATTCATTCCCATCGACACCATAGCGAGCGCTATCAACAGATACGTTTTCTTCTTCATTTTTACCTTATTATATATATACCTTAATTGATTGTTACCAACAAGAAAGCAATCCCGTTATGAATCGAAATCCTACAAGATGCCTTTCTATTTCTTTTCGGCTGCAAAGATAAGGATAAAATGTTTCTTTCACAAAACATAAGTGTTACAAATGTGTTACATTGCCTGTTTATAAAGCGTGTAATATGATTGTAACGCCCGTAATATCGTTGTAACATCATCGTCACAAACATGTAATCATCTTTTCGCTCTAGTTTAAAAATATCGCCGTACCTTTGCAACCGAAAAAAAATACAATTAACATATATGATTTATGAAGGAAAATAAAAAAGCGATTTTGGAGATTCTTAAGAAGAAGTCCAAAAAAGACGGCAAGTTTGAAAACTTGGTTCTCAACCTCGCCTTACAGAAGATTGACAGCGATAACTTTGAGTTTGACGGCGGGGCAGTATATACCGCCGACAAGAAGCGCTTGGTTTACTACATGAACCATGATGCCAGTTTTACGATTCCTGAGGGAGTAGAGATTATCGGAGAGATGGCATTCCGTGGAAAGAAACAACTGGCTCATGTCATCATCCCTAGTACGGTGAAGGAGATTGAACATGATGCATTCTATGATTGTGATGAATTGGATAACATTTATGTACCTGCCAGCGTGAAAGCTATCAAAGCATATGCTTTCGCTGAATGCGACAAACTGAAGAAGATTACTTTCGCTGGAACTCCAGACAAGTTGAGCCGTCATATTTTCGATGACTGCGACCTGTTGCACGACATCATCGTTCCTGCCGGCAGCAGCAAGTTCTTCCGTAAAGAGCTTCACTTCATCAACGGAGATACTGATTTCCTCGTTCTGGAAGTACCAGGCAAAGACTCTAAAGAATCTTCTAAGAACAAGAAGGACGAGAAAGTTTCTGAAAAGAAAACTAACGCAGAGAAGAAAGAAAAGACTTCTGAAAAGAAGACAGTAGAAGAAAATGCAGAAAAGAAAGAAACTTCTGCAAAGAAGGATAACAAGGCCAAGAAAGAGCCTGTAAAAACAAAGTAACTCTATATATTAGCAAACGATTATGACCAAAGAAGAATTACTCAAAAAGGCATACGTAGAACGTGATATTAGTTGGATGTACTTCAACCATCGCATTCTGCAAGAAGCAGAGAAAGAGTACGTCCCATTGTTGGAGCGTCTCTCTTTTCTAGGAATTTATTCCAATAACCTTGACGAGTTCTTCCGTGTCCGCGTGGCATCACTCAACCGCATGCTCGACCAGAAGCTCGACAAGGATACCGAACAGCAAATTAAGAAATCACTTAAAACAATAAATAAACTCAATGAATATTATTCAAAAGAATACACTGAGGCGGTGGATACGGTTTTCCGAGAGCTTGAAGTACACAAGGTTCGCCTGCTCACCGAAGACCAGCTCAACGACGAGCAGAAGGATTTCCTCACGCAGTTCTTCTACGACAAGCTCAATGGCTCTGTCAACCCTATCTGGCTCAACGAGATAGACGACCTCTCTACCCTGGAGGACAACCGCATTTACCTTGCCGTAGAAAAGGCTGAGAATGACAAGAAGAAGAAATATGCCGTAGTAAAGGTACCGGATAGAGTTTACGGACGCTGGGTGAAGGTACCGGCAAGCGAGGGTTTCGACAACATCATGTATCTCGATGATGTAATCAGATACTGTCTGCCTCTGGTATTCCTCGGTTTCAAGGAGAGCACCTACCGTGCCTTCAGTTTCAAGTTTACCAAGGATGCCGAAATGGAGATGGACAATGATGCCGACTTCGGAACCATGGAGAAGATTGCCCTGGGTGTAAGCAGCCGTAAGAAGGGTGAAGCCGTGCGCGTAATCTACGATCAGGAGATGCCGAAGGAACTTCAGAAGAAACTGCGTGAGCGATTGAACACCAAGGAGTTGGATGCTTCATTGGCTGGCGGTAGATACCAGAACCACAAGGACCTAATGTCGTTCCCAGATTGCGGACACAAGGAACTGAAGTACGAAAAATGGGCTCCTATCATGAAACCGGAATTCCTTTCCAACGAGAGCATCCTCGACCAGATTCGTGAGAAAGACCGTTTTATCCATGTACCCTACCATAGCTTCAACGGCTACATCCGTGTACTCCGAGAGGCTGCTACCAAGCCAGAGGTAAAGGCGATCAAGACCACCCTCTATCGTCTGGCTAAGGATTCAAAGGTAGTGAAGGCACTCATCACCGCTGCCCGCAACGGCAAGAAAGTAACAGCCGTAGTAGAACTTCTGGCACGTTTCGACGAGGAGAGCAACATCAAGTGGAGCAAGCGCATGCAGGAAGAAGGCGTGAACGTAATCTTCGGTGTAGAAGGACTGAAGATTCACTCCAAGCTGCTCTATATCGAGTCTAAGAAGGGCAACATCGCCTGCGTGGGAACCGGAAACTTCCATGAGGGCAATGCCAAGATCTATACCGACTATCTGATGATGACAGCCCGTACTAAGCTGGTAAACGAGGTGGCTAAGGTATTCGATTTCATCGACCGCCCATTCTCACCATTCCGATTCAACGAGCTCCTCGTATCTCCAAACTCCATGAAGAGCCGCATCCTGCGCATGCTCGACACCGAAATCAAGAATGCCAACGAGGGCAAGGAGGCTTGGGTGAAGATGAAGATCAACCACATCACCGATACCGATATGGTAACCAAGCTCTATCAAGCTTCAAAGGCTGGCGTGAAGATAGACATCGTGATCCGCGGCAACTGTTCGCTGGTGCCAGGCATCGCCAAGCTCAGCGACAACATCCACTGCGTGGGCATCATCGACCGCTATCTGGAGCACAGCCGCATCCTCATCTTTGCCAACGGAGGCAAGCCAAGATACTTCATCGGTTCTGCCGACTGGATGCCTAGAAACCTCATCAACCGCATCGAGGTTCTCACCCCGGTATATGATGAGGATATGCAGGCAGACCTGCTCCGCACCATCTCATACGGTATGAGAGATACGATGAACGGCCGTGTAGTAGATGGCAAGGGCGGCAAGGAATTTGTAGAAGGCGAGCCATTCCGAAGTCAGGAAGAACTTTATAAGGCATATAAATAATAAAGCATATAAATAATGATGAATTTAGCATCCATTGATATCGGCTCCAACGGAGCCCGACTCCTCATCAAGCGCTTCGATCCCGAGGCAATCCGAGAGGAAGACCGCATCAAGAAACTCATGTTCATCCGCATCCCATTGCGATTGGGTAAGGATGTATTCACCCTGGGAAAGGTTTCCAAGGAGCGTGAGAAGATGATGCTCCACATGATGAAGGGCTTCAAGCAATTCATGAAACTCAATGACGTAGAGGCATTTCGCGCCTGTGCCACTTCAGCCATGCGCGATGCCGAGAACGGCAAGAAGGTGCTCAAGAAAATAGAGAAGCAAACCGGCATCAAACTCGAAATCATCAAGGGGCAGGAGGAGGCACAGCTCCTCTACAACAACCTGGTAGAGAAAACAGACTCCAACGAGGGCTGCTTTGCCTACATTGATGTGGGCGGTGGTTCCACGGAGGTAAGTATCATCCACGATGGTGTTCTCGCCGAGAGCTATTCCTACAACATGGGTACTCTGAGAATGCTGAGCGGCAAGGTGACTGCCGAAACCAAAAAACTCTTCAAGGAGAACCTGGCGAGATATGCTGAGCAATACGGCGACATCAAGATCATCGGTTCGGGTGGCAACATCAACAAGTTGAACAAGCTGGCACGCCACAGCAAGCAGGACTCCAAAAACCTGACGCTTGCCGAACTGAAGCGTCTCTACTCGATGATGCAACCCCTGAGCATCGAGGAGCGCGAGATTTCCTTCTCTCTGAAGGAAGACCGTGCCGACGTCATCATTCCTGCCGCTGAGATTTTCCTCAAGGCATGCGAATACCTGAAGTGTGAAAGCATCATGGTGCCCAACATCTCGCTCGCCGACTCCATCGTAGATGGACTCTATGAGAAGATGATGGCAAAAACAGAGGAATAAACCACTTCATCCGCAAATAAAATAAAAGATATGTCTATATCTCAAATTTTTATGCTATCTTTGCACGGAAATGTGCGAAGGTAGCATTTTTTTGTTTACCTTTCGCCTCTTCTTGCATCATACACATAAAAAGGAAAGAAATGAAGAAACTAGAAGATATAACCTATCGCCACGAGCTGATAGAGCGCTACCTCGATGCTGATACCAGCGTGGAGGAAGAACAGGCATTGGCTGATTTCTATCGCCATTGCAAAGATAAGGATTTAACGGATGAGGATCTCGACATCAGAAACCTGATGCTGGGAATGAAGAACTATACTCCAAATATTCATCAGGTGGAAGAAGCTGATGGACAGCCAGACATGAAAGAGATACCACTTGGAGTCTCAAAGAAGCACGAAACAAGATGGGTACGCCTCTCTGCGATACTTCTCGCTACGGCGATGCTGGCAGGCCTCATCTTCCTGCTCTTCCCTATCAAGGATTATTTCTCATCCTCTTCTGAACAACAACCTGGTTTCACCAACCTGATTCCTACAGAGCAGGTGGTTCGCTCGCAGCCATCTTCTAAAGATGGAAACGAGCATCTGAATGCGTACGAAAAGATGGAACGTGCCGACTCCCTCTTCCTGGCTGCAACCCAGGATATCGTGACTCCACAGGAAATGAAGACAAGCAAGATATCCCTTACCAAAAGAAAGAATATCGCAGGAAGAAGTGAGAACCATACAGGGAAGACTGCAGGAAATACAGAAGAGACCTCTTCTGACAATAAGGAGAAAACTTCCGGCAATGCCGAAAAGACCTCTTCTGAAACAGAAAGAAGCATTCATGAAGATTTCAATCAGATTTATGAAGTAGCCTCTGCCGCCCTGCCTTCTGCAGAGCAGCTTACCATCAACCGCCAAGGCGATAACATCGTTATCTCAACCCTGGACAACGACGGCAACATGCAGCATTACACCATCAATATCAAAGAAACACAAGATGGTAGTTATCAGCTACTTCCATTGGCACAGTTAAACGAATGATAAAACATTTCACGCTTATGAAAAAGTATATTTTCACCATTGCATTTGCCCTGCTGGGCATAACCAGCAGTATGGCATCCAAGGCAGATACCCTGCGTATCTACAGCATCGACGGTGAGCGCATTCCAAACTTCACCGGCAAGGAACTCATCGGTAAAACCATCAAGAATTACCAGATAAACACCACCGTCTTGCCGGCACCCAAAAGCGATGTGATAGAGGTTCATGCCATCACCACTACCACACCTCCTGCCGCCAAGCCAGACCCTCACTATCTGATCAAGGGCAGAGAGCAGGAGCTGACTAAAGAGGAATTCAACAAGATTTCTCCCAGCAAGATCAGAGCCATCGAAATCTTGAAAGAGGGCACCAAAGCCATTCAGGAAAGAGGCCTGAAAGAGGATGGCAGAAGCTACATCATCGTTACTCTGGAGAAATAACAGACAAAACGTATCCCTTTTTCTTCAGCGACTCAATCTTAACGGTCGCATCATGCTGAAGAGCATGACGGAGATACGTCATCTGCACATTCACAGCCAAGGAGTTGGCATAGCTCACGGTTCCCCACACCGCCTCCTGTATCATCTCCTTGCTTACTACATTGCCGATATTCTTCGCCAACAGACGGAGGATGTCGGCTTGTCGGCTGGTGATGAGCACACGAGAGGAACGGGTACGAAGCTCATTGTTATTATAGCAGAAGGTGGTTTCACCGAAATGATACACCTCCTCTTCTATCGTCTCACTCTCATTCATGGAGAACCGCTCCTCTATTCTTGCCAGCAACTCTTCCGGATAGAAGGGTTTGGCAAGATAATCGTTTGCCTTCAGGGAGAAGCCTTTCAGTCGATCGTTCTTCTCCGTACGGTCGGTGAGGAAGAAGATAAGCACCTTCGGGTCGATGGCTCTGATGCGCTCAGCCACCTCATAGCCATCCATCTCCGGCATATTGATGTCGAGCAATACTAGGTCGGGCTTCACCTCCGGGAACTGCTCCCATGCCTTCTTGCCATTGCCGGCATAAGTCACATCGTAGCCATGCTGCTGCAGGAAACTCTTCAGCAACATGGAATACTTCAAGTCATCGTCTGCAAATAATATCTTGATCATTTTTTCTGTTCTTTATAGCGTTAAACCGGATGCATCAGGAGTGCTGCGGGATGACAATCGAAATTCTGGTTCCCTTGCCCACTTTGCTCTGCATCATTTTTCTGCCCCCATGGGCCTTCACTATCATATCCACAAAACTCAAACCCAATCCGATGCCCGGCTGCATCATATCCGGGTAAGCATTGCTGCGATAGAACTTCGTCCAGACTCTCTGCTGTTCATCGGACGAGATGCCGATGCCATTATCAGATACAGAAATCATGACTTCCTCCTTCTCGGTATCTCGGCAGGCAACATGGATATTGACAATATCGCCGGAATACTTCACCGAGTTCTCCATCAGATTGCTGACCACATTCAGAAGCAGGTCTCTATCTCCCATCATCCGGTTGGAAGTGCGCTGGTAATCGAGCGAAACATTCACCTCCTTCTGTCTGTTCTTTCGATACACAGCCACCAGATTCTGCAAGGCGGCATGGATATCAAAAGAAGTTATCTGGAGTGGGATATGTTCCTCTGCCCTGATTACTTCCCGGAGTTTGGCGAGATAGGCGGTCAGGTTATCGCTCTCCTCTCTAACCGTCTCCATGATGAGGGCATTCTCATCCTTCTCATCTGTCTTTTGGGCAGAGAATACAGATACACACATCTTCAGCGTCTGCACGGGGCGTTTCAGCTCGTGAATCATCGTATGCACAAAGTCGCTTCGCATCTTATCCACCTTCTTCTGCAGGAGCATCACCTTGATAAGGTAAGCTATACTCAGGAGAAGCAAGATGGTAACCAGCAGACTTCCTATCATCTGCCACATCATTCCCTTCAGGATGGGCAGCATCGGCACCTGCATCCTCATCTGCATCGACTGATACCGGATAGGATTGAAAGGCACTTCTATCAGCATTTCGTGATGAAACAAGGTAGGAGGCTCTACGATTCTTGTCTGCCACAGACGATGCTTTCCCGTCTTCATCTCTGCCCCGATGAAATCATTGCCCAGTTTCCTACTGATGAAACGGTCAAAATTCGCCTTGTCAAAGCGGGTAAGCTGGTAAGTGATGTAAGTATTCAGGCAATCAAAAGAATTGTTGGAATCCGTCTCACGCAAATCGAAAGTATCTCTCTTCTCCATCACGTTACCGAATCCCGGCTTGCGATACACCACTCCACCAATGATTGTATCCGTATCCAGCGGAGAGCAAACCGTAGTACAGGGCCCCTTGAAGTCTGAAAAATATGCCGAGACGACATAACCGATATGTGATTTTTCTTTTACCGCCGCTCCGATATTTGTCAGATAGGCAATAATCGCCCGTTCCGCCTTTTCGGCGTTTTTCTTCCCCATCTCTCCCATCGAATAGGTCACGCTATTGTAGAGCCAATAGGTCTGCAAGCCTATCAGCAGGAAAGAGGAAAGGATGGCGAGCAGCCAGACTTGTTTGATTCTTCTATTCATATCATTTTTTCTTTTTTTAGTGCAAAGGTACGAAGATTTCATTATATATAATAAGGTGAAGCAAGATTATTTTGCCAGCGTAATGTTTCAGTAATGATTATTTGCGATTTTGAGCCCGAAAAGCTGTTCCTTTGCAAACGAAAACAAAAAACAAGGAAGAAAATGAAGAAAGAAACAGTTTTATGGGCGATGCTAGCCACCGCCACCTGTGCAACAGCACAAAACGGGAAATTCCCGACATCTGGAGTTTCCGCAGACTCGGTACAGACGGAAAAAGATTCGATCAAAGCAGATAAGGAAGCCGAGATTCAAGCCGTAACCGTAACAGGTCATCGCCCGATGTACAAGATGAGAAACGATGCCCTGGTTACCCGTGTCCGCAACACTCCTTTGGCAAAGGAGCCGACGCTGGAAGATGTATTGAAGCACATCCCCGGCATGAAACAAACCGCCGATGGAACTCTGGAAGTAAACGGACTGGGAGCCCCCACCATCTACCTCAACGACAAAAAGGCGACTTCAGCCGAACTCGCTCATCTCGATGTGAAGCTGATAGATGAAATAGAACTCATTACCACTCCTGGTGCAAAATATGATGCAACGACGGGAGCCGTACTGAGAATCCTGACGAGAAGAACAGACGAGGGTATATTCGGCAAGATGCAGGTGTATGATAAATTGAGCGAGGTGAACACCAACCACGAGGAATTGACCCTGGGTTGGGTAACGAAGAAGATTTCGCTCACAGGATTTTACGGCTACACAGACAACCGATACAATGTGCATCAGCCACAGGAAGCGCTCGTAAGAGCCAAAGATGGCGAATATCTCTTCGGAACCGACCGCCATGGCAAGAACAAGGCAAATTATAACGCTACGGAACTCAACTTCGACTGGTTGCTCAGCAAGCAGCACGAAGTGGGAATACAATGGGAAGGGCTTTGGCTGAATGGTGGCAGAAGCGAGAAACAGCAGCAGTACTATCGCTATCCTAACCCAGCAGGAGAAGATACAAATAGCGAGATGAAGCTTTCTGATATTGATGGCGAGATGAAGTATTTTGATGCGGAGAGCCAGCAATGGGGACACCAGCGCAGTCACCACTTCAACCTCTTCCATCTGGCTAAATGGTCGAAACATCTCTCATCACAGATTTATCTGGACTATGCCAGGAACAAGGATTCTGACAGCCAGCCTATCACGGAGAAAGAAGGTAGCGAGATGCAGGAAACCCTCAACCGCTCTAATTCCAACTACGATATCTATAGTGGAAGATTCGAAGTCAAGCAACTCATCTCTGACAAACATTCCATCAACTTCGGTGGCGAATGGAGCCTGATGGAAGGTAAGGGAAAAACCGAAAGTTCTGCCGATATGCTTGGAACTACGGAATACAAAAACCATGATACCAAGACGGCAGCTTACCTGCAATATCAGGGTGAAGCTGGCAGATGGAGCTGGTGGGCAGGCATCCGATACGAGCATCTCACATCCCGATACACCAATCTGTCGGAGAAATCTCCCGACAATATGGAGCGTCATTACGACCAGTGGTTTCCATCATTCGGTATCACTCTCAAAGAACCATCGTGGCATCACTCGCTCAGCTTCCGCACTACCACCGCCCGACCTTCTTTCAGTCAGCTCAGTGGGAACATCTACTATATCTCGCGCTTTCAGTATCAGATCAGCAATCCGAAGCTGCAGCCTGTCAACACCTATCGTCTGACCTACTCCGTGCAGTGGAAAGACTTTCAGGGAATGCTGAGATATACCCGTATCGACCACTCCATCATGTACATTCATGAAGTGCCGGAGGACAAGCCCGTGAGATACGTGAGTACATTCATGAACTTCAACAAGATGCAGAAATACATGGCCTATCTCAACTGGGGACACGTCTTCGGCTGCTGGCGCCCAAATGTAAATGCAAGTATCACCTACCAGCGCTTCTCCGTAAGCGATCAAGGAGAGCTAATCAGCTACAACGGAGCAACTTGGGATGCATCGTTTGACAATTACTTCACGCTACCAAACGACTATCAGCTGTCGCTCTCCTACAGTTTTGACAACGGAGGACAAGTGGGCAAAACGAAGTTCAGCCCCACTCAGAACTGGAGTCTTGGTGCCAACAAATCGTGGATGGACAGCAGATTACAGGTTGCCTTCAGTGCCAACGACCTCTTCCATCAGCAGCTCTTCAAGGAGCGAACCCACGAGCATGCCGTTGACTTCTCCCAGACTGAGGATTACAAGCTATGGAGCTACAAGTTGACCGTAACCTGGAAATTCAACAAGCGCAAGGGAAGATACAACGGCATGAACAGTGCGGAAGATGAATTGAACCGACTATAGCCGGACAAGACTCTCTTATCTTAATGATCTTTATAATTTCAAGTATCCGGGTTATCCCACACCCAGCAGTTCTACTTCGAATATCAGGGTAGAACCGCCTGGGATGCCCGGCTGCGAGAACTTGCCGTAGCCCATCTCGGCAGGGATGTAAAGTTCCCACTGGTCGCCCACGTGCATCTGCTGCATGGCAACAATCCAGCCATCTATCAGGTCGCTCAATCGCATGGCGAACGGCGTGCCGCCACGGCTGGAATCAAACTTCTTGCCGTTGATGGTCCAACCGGTGTAATGGGCCGTCACGATGCTGCGTCGGCTAGGCTGTGCTCCCTTCGGGTCACCCTGCTTCAACACCTTATAATATATACCACGAGGCAGCGCCATAACGCCCTCCTCCTTTGCCTTTTCCTCCAGCCAACGCTTGTTGGCCTCAACATATTCTCTTTTTGCCATAAATCTATTTGATACTTGATATACTATGATTTTTGCGCAAAGTTACAAAAATCTATCGTATCTGCAAAAGAAAAAGGGGAACTTTTCTTCTTTTATCAAAGAAAAGCAGTACCTTTGCACCCTAATCAACCAAAAAATACGATATGCCACAATCACTACATATTGCAATTATTGGTGGGGGTGCCGCAGGATTCTTTGCGGCGATAGAGACCAAGCGCAACTTCCCTCACGCCGACATCACGATTTTCGAAAAGAATTCGAAGGTTCTCGCCAAGGTGGAAATCACGGGAGGAGGAAGATGTAATCTTACCAATTCCTTTGACGAGATTTCCGACCTGAAACAGGCGTACCCCCGCGGACATAAACTGATGAAGCGACTCTTCAAGAGATTCGACTACCTGCATGCCTTCGACTGGTTTGAGGAGAACGGCGTGCCACTGGTTACGCAGGAAGACCAGTGCGTGTTTCCGCAATCGCAGGATTCGCACAGCATCATCGACTGTCTGGTGAATACCGCCAAGCGACTGGGCGTGAAGATACAATGCAACCACCAGCTCACCGCCATCACCGAACTGGAGGATGAGCGCCTGCTCCTGGATTTCAAGACCTCTCATCCCGTTTCCGAAATCAGGCAGATTGCCTTCCACCGGGTAGCCATCACCATGGGCGGTCATCCGAAGATAGAGAGCTTCAAGCATCTCTCAGACCTGGGGCATGCGATAGAGCAACCTATCCCATCGCTCTTCACCTTCAACATCGCCGACAAGGCTTTCAAGAATCTGATGGGCACGGTGGTTGAGCCGGTATATACCAGCATTCCGGGCACTAAACTGAAGGCTGAGGGTCCACTTCTCATCACCCATTGGGGCATGAGCGGTCCTGCCGTGCTGAAGCTCTCATCCCATGCAGCCCGCTATCTGCACGAGAACAACTATCAGATCAAAATTTCCGTGAACTGGGTACACGAGAGCAACCGCTCGCTGGTGGAAGAGAACATCCAGGGTATCATCATCGCCAACCCACAGAAGCAGCTGGCAAGCATCCGCCCTTACAATCTCCCATCCCGCCTCTGGCTCTTCCTGATTCAGAAGATAGGATATGCACCAGAAAAGAAATGGAGCGAAATGGGAAAGAAGGGTTGCAACCTGCTGATAGAAGCCCTCACCAACGACCTCTATCAGGTAAACGGCAAGGGAGCCTTCAAGGAGGAGTTTGTTACCTGCGGCGGCATCAGCCTCAACAACATCGACCTGCATACCCTGGAGAGCAAGGTGTGCCCTCACCTCTTCTTTGCCGGCGAAGTGCTCGACATTGATGCCATCACCGGCGGCTTCAATCTGCAGGCCGCCTGGACCACGGGGTATGTAGTGGGACAACATATAGGAGAATAAATAAAACTTTTCTCCCAAAAAACTTGCCATATCAAATAATTATTGTACTTTTGCAGTAAGATTTAAAAAAAGAAAGATTATGGCAACAAAACTATATCCTTTAGGCATACAGACTTTCGAACGAATTCGAGAAGAAGACAAACTGTATATCGACAAGACGGAATACATCTACCGCATGGCTCATACCAACGGAAAATATTTCTTCTTGAGCCGACCACGCCGTTTCGGAAAGTCGTTATTGGTCTCCACCTTCAAAAACTATTTTGAGGGAAAGAGAAACCTGTTCAAAGGACTTGCCATCGAAAAGCTGGAGAAGGAATGGACAGAATACCCAGTGCTGCATTTTGACCTGAGCGGAGGCAAGCACATGGAAAAGGACCAACTGGAGAGATACCTCGGTTTCATCCTGGAAATGGAAGAGAAAAAATGGGGTATCACCCAACCGCAGATTGATGCCAACAACAGACTGACAGAACTCATCTATACGGCATACGAGAAAACAAGGAAACAGGTGGTTGTACTCATCGACGAATATGATGCGCCCATGCTTGACGTGGCACACGAACAGGAGCAACTGGATACTCTGCGAAACATCATGCGCAACTTCTTCAGTCCTCTGAAATTCTGCGAAGCAAAACTCCGTTTCGTCTTCCTTACCGGCATCACCAAGTTCTCGCAGGTAAGCATCTTCAGCGAATTGAACAATATCACCCTCATCTCTATGGACAAAGATTATGCAGGCATCTGCGGCATCACCCAGGAAGAACTGCTTACCCAAATGCAGGAAGATATTGATATGCTTGCGAAATCACAGGATTTGACAAGAGAGGCAACCATCGCCAAACTGAAGGAACACTACGATGGCTATCATTTTGCCAAGGTATCACCGGATGTCTTCAATCCTTACAGTCTGCTCAATTGCTTTGCAGAAAAAGAATTCGGCTCCTATTGGTTCTGCTCGGGTACCCCTACCTATCTCATCAATATGCTGAATAAGTTTGAGGTACTGCCCAACGAGATAGCTCCTACAGAAGCACTGGAATCTGCCTTCGATGCCCCGACGGAAAAGATGAAGACCATCACCCCACTGCTCTATCAGAGCGGATACATCACCATCAAGGATTACAACAAGGATACCCAGCTCTATACCCTCGACATCCCGAACAAGGAAATAAGAGTAGGACTGTTTGACAATCTCCTGCCCAACTACGTGGATGGCAAGAGTGCCCAGCAAGGAGGCGTCACCATCGCCAAGATGGCATCCCTTATCCGCAAGCAAGATATGGATGGGGCCCTGCAGCTTCTCCAGGATTACTTCGAAACCATTCCGTATTGCCATGTAACCAATCACGAGGGACATTATCAGCAGATGCTCTACATCATCTTCACCCTGCTCACGGGATTTGTTCTGGATGTGGAAGTACATACACCAAGAGGAAGAGTGGATATGGTTCTGCTTACCCAGACTGATCTCTACCTCATTGAGCTAAAGCTCAACAAGAGTGCCCAGGCTGCCATGCACCAGATGAATCTGAAGAACTACCACAAGCGCTTTGCCCTCTGTGGCAAACCTATCACAAAGGTAGGCATCAACTTCGACAGCACAACAGGCAGCATCAAAGATTGGATTATCGAAAAAGCATAACTTTACAGATATCACACTTCAAGATATCTCAATAAAAAAGGAGAAGACTCACAAGAATCTTCTCCTTTTTTATTGAGTTCTTTAGAATGAACTGATATTTTCCGTCCATTCAAATGCTATTCTTCCTGCGAAACAAAATCTATCACTATGCGGGTGTATTCCTCGTGATGGTCGCGATATGCCATGGCATGAACGGAGCCTTTGGCGATGAAGATGGCTTTACGGCCCTTCGTCTTTGCCTCATAAAGCGGATGAAGCATGGCGTAGGGCACGAAGGCATCCTTATCACCATGGATAAAGAGCATCGGTTTGGTGCTCTTGCGAACCTGCTCTATCTGCTGAGCCTCGGCAAACGACCAGCCGTAGCGATGCTGGCAAAGGGCGGAAGTGGTATTCATCAGCGGGAAGGCAGGCAAGCCAAACTGATCTTTGAGCTGAGCGGAAAACTCATCCCACACGCTGGTATAGCCGCAATCCTCCACAAAGCACTTCACGTAATCGGGAGTCTTCTCTCCCGATACTGCCATCGTGGTTGCCGCACCCATCGAAATACCGTGAATCACCTGACGGGTATTCTTCACTCTTCGTTCTTCATTCTTCACTCTTCGTCCTTCACCCTTCACTTTAAAAATCTCATTGGCGATTTCCGACCATCTGATGACATCCCATCTATCCTTCCATCCCATCTGGATATGGTCGCCCTCACTCTCTCCATGTCCATACAGATCTGGCAGGAGCACATTATACCCCATATCGTGATTATAGAGATAGGCGATGTGCAGCATTCCCTCGGAGCGCACCTGATAGCCATGCACCACCACGGCAGTCTTTTCCGTAGTTTTCGGTGCATAGAGATAGATGGCATGGGCCTTGTAGCCCGACGGCATCGTTACAAAGGTATCCTTCACACAATGGTGCTGATACACGGAGTCCATCCAGCCAACCATCCAGGGGCACTCGTTCTTCATTCTGTTCTTCCAATGCTCAGCCGTCATTCTCTCCTCCTTCGGATAGTTGAGCGAATAATTGAGCATATAGTTGCTGGCACCATACAGTCCCAGCACCACGAGCACCACCAAGCCCAGAGCCGAAGCGATGCCTATCTTTCTCATCTTTTTCTGTTTCATCTTCATTCTTATTGCTATTAAAAATATCTATTATAGAGTTTCCGCTGCAAAATTAAGGAAAAAGATGGAAATGGCAAAGAAACGGAGGGAAAAATCCTGTTAAATTGAAGCATAAAGCTGCATTTATAAGGGTATATGAACTACGACAAACAATCGATAAGCATATCCCAGAAAGGATAGAGTTTAAACAGTTACAATCTATCCATTTCCTTTTTCCCTGCCCCTTTACCTTTATATTTTGTTTTAACTGTATTAAACTTATATCTTACGATACATTCCACTGCCCTTACAGACGCAGCCTTTTCAATATAGACATCATTCATTCCGCTGAAAATGGTAAAAGTATTTTTGCGGGCAGTATTAAAGATGTCATTTGCAGACAACTTGACATTCCATTTTTCAGATAAGTCCTTAGCCAAAGAAAGATTTATCTGTCCAACACTCCCCATCTTAATATTCTCACTATTTCCCTCACTACGCCAACTGTAATTTACTGTCGCCATATAGTTGTTATGGAATTTGAAAATATTATTGAACTTAACTACAACCAAAGGATTGTCCACGTGCTTTATATTTCCTCTGTAATCAATCTTGTAAAATTGCGAGACAACACCACATGCCAATACAGGATAATAGCATTTCCAAAGGAATCCGGGCATAAAAGAAGCCATTATCTGTAAGTTAGACAGACTGTTTCTAGAATTTTCCTTTTTGAGCAAAGCAATAGTCTTCGCATCATCATAATATGTATATGATGTTATTATTTGGTTTTGCACCTTTTTATAATTAGCAGTTAATGCCAGCCAGCGATACCTCAAATTCAAAGAGATGTTGTCGCTATAGGATGGTTGCAAATACGGATTTCCACTTTGATAGAGATATTTATTAACATAGTGAACCGTGTTGCTCAACTGAGAGTACAATGGACGATAGCATTGTTTAGAATAGCTCAGCTGCACCATAGTTTTTCCAATGGGCAGAGACAATGAAGCAGTCGGGAAAAACTTATCATAAACATGTGACTGTTCGTGATTTTTTCTGCCCCCTATAAAATATTCACTGTTCACATGCTCATACCTGCCACCGATACGGAATATTACATTGCCTAGATGCTGCATAGTCTCAACGTAATATGCCATATTCTGCTCCTGTATTTTATTGTTCTCGCCAGCCATAATGCTATTTTCACTTTCTGAATTTTCCTCACGGCTACTATTGGTGAAATCTACTCCAAAGCTAAAATTACCTTTAAGAAATGGGTGTGACGCATATAATTCCGTTGCCATTAACCTAGCATGCCCAACATCTTTTATTCCGAAATCCTGATTGATGCCAGTCTGCTCTATAACGTTTTGATTTTCATGTGTTTTTTTCCACATTAAATCAAAAGTCATTTCCAAATTCCATTTTCCCCAAACCCCATGGCAATATCCATCTAACAAATGTTCCAAATCTCTTAATTTGATATCCTTGTATGCAGAAGTCTCACTTTCAATTACATCATCAGAATATAATGATGACATAATGCTCGAATTGGTCTTTGTTGGAGCATAAGACACTTGGTAAAATGCGCCAAATGAGAGTTTTGGAGACGAGGAAAAATCAAATCCCCATTTACCATCAATCAAGTTTGAGTGCTGTGTCGATTTCATAGTCGTATTCTGCTGATGATGTGACGAGAGCCATGAATTCTGAACATTTTTGCTAGAGTTCGTATCCTTGCCTTTCTCAAATCCCAACGTTCCAAAAACATCCAAATTGTCAATTCTATAGTTCAAGTCCAAATTGTCTTTGCCATACATATAATTACGACAACCAAAAGTAGCAATGTTATCAAAGGAGAAACCATCCCCAACCTTTTTAATGGTTGTTATCTTTATGATGGAACCTACGGTTGAAGCATAACGTGAACTTGGATTCGTTATAACTGTTATCTTATCTATTTGGTTAGCCTTCAATTGCTCAACTTCTATATTATTGCGGACAATACGTCCATTGATATAGAAGACTGGTTTTCCCTTGCCAAAAACTTCAATGGAACCATTATTATTCAGTACACCAGGCAACATACCCATAACATCTTTTGCAAAACCAAGTTCTTCCAAAACGGTACCTTTGACTTCTGTCACAAAGCCTTCGCTGTTCAACTTTGCCAAAGGGCGGGTTGCTCTAACAACAACCTCCCTTAATTGCAGAGTATCCTTTCCAAAATTTTGGTTAGCGATACCAGTCTGAGCCAAACAGATTTGAGCTAAAATCAAATGAAATATAATACCAACAAATCTTTTTACCTTAAAATCTAACATTTTCATCCGTTCCTATATCTTTTGTTTTATAAAACTCTATTCCACTCTTAACAAAGAGCTGTTTATATTCTTATTAACATCCTTCTCTACTTTTTGGGTCTTCCTGCCAAAGTCGAAGGAGTAAGCAACCTTGATGCTGGCATATTGCGAAGCCGTCTGGTCTTTGATGCTCTTACTGTAGCTGTAGATAGGCAAATCCAACCAATATCGCTTCTCCTGCTTTTTGAAAGGCGATGCTGCCTGAAGTTCTACATAGAGGTTGCCCCTGCTGTAAGAACACGACATTCCATAGTCGATAGGAGTCTTGCTTATTACCCAAGCAGCTTCATCTAAAGACTTCTTGCCAAAATGCAGGTAAGGCTTCAAGGCAAAATCACCCATGAACATATTCAACCCAAGATTACCCGTCAAATTGTTGTTATGCTTCGACCAGGTAGTCTTCACCTCCGCATGGCTATATCTGATATCTCCCGACAGATTGGCAAACTTACACAGTTTGTACTGCAAAGCGAGGATAGCAGAATAATATTGAGCATTTCCACCATTCGAGTAAGTCTTCACTATTTTCCCGTTTGCCTCATCCAGGTAATAATCATCAGTTACAGGATGATGATTGTAACGGAATTGTCCGATGGCAGAAACACTCAACCTGTTGAAACGCCCCATATAATATAAATAGGTGTTGATGTCATGTGATTTCTTCAGTTCGGGCATTCCCTTTTCCATCATGTGGGAATTGACCTGAATCATAGCCCGGTTGATGACATCCATACCATGATTGGAGTTCACAAAGTTGAATGACCACAAGAGCATTCCCTTATTCAGCTGGTATTGCACATTCGTATTGATGCGAGGAGACAGCTGGCTAAAACTGTTGTCTCCATGCAGATGATATTGAAGCCAATCCAATCCGATGCGGGTTTTCAGGCTCAAGCGCCTGCTAGCCTGGAAATTATAGGAGAAGAAAGCCAACGACTCCCCTTTCCACAGATGCTGCCAAAGTTCGCAATTGCCGGAATAATCGGCATTCCAGACATCGTGGTAATGAAACAGTTCCACGGATAAGGAATGCTTTTGAGAGAAATAATTATAGATGGCAGACAGCTGGAACCACAGCGCTTTCTCGTCTTCATCGGTCATTGCCTCGAAAGGCTGTTCCTGATAAAGACGATGATAGGAGTTGGCAGAATACTTACCATGTACTCCCAAGGTAAGCGTCTGATTCTTGCTTAATGGCAAGTTGGCGTTCAGGTCAATCTTAGGAGACAGACTCTTCTTCCGGATATTTGAGAAGATGTCCGTCTCTGTGCTTTCCCTCGCAAAACCAGAAGATGCATTTCTTGGAGTAGAGAGATTGACGAGCGTAAACTTGCCCACCCAATATCTCTTTCCCTTCTGGTTCTGATAGCGGAACTGCATATATTCCTGGTGGTTCCGGTAAGAATTCTTACTATAGCTCTCCCTATCAAATAGGGATTGCGGAAACTGATAGTTCTCATTGTTCCAGGTCTCAGTACCTTCCACATGACTATAGTTTGCACCAGCAAATACAGTATAGGAATTGTTACCTTTTACATAATTGGTGGCAACGTTATAGTCGCCATGGTCATATCCTATCGTCTGCAGTCCGTCAGCCTGCACATATCCTCCATATCGGTATTGTTTGGTGATGAAGTTGACGACAAGCTTATCCTTGGCGTATTTTCCCGATGGAGCATCATGATATTCTATCTTCTCGATGTCACGAGGACGGAGCATCTGTATTTCCCGGATGTCGCATTCCTGCCCATTCAGATACAAGGTGGCTTGCAGTCCCATCACATCCACCTGATTCGACTTTGCATCGATGATGAGTCCTGGGATATTCAGGTTTTCCAACACCCCGAATCCATTGACCGCATGTTTTCGTTGCTGGCTGTTGGGATAGATGACGAGATGATCACCCACACGACTGATATTGGAGGCTGATACCACCACATCATCCAAAGCTTTAGTAGAGACTATGGAGTCCTTCCCAGTGTTCTGAGCGAACACGGGCACAGCAGCCATCAGCAGTCCAAAAGAGCAAAAAACCGTCTTCATTCTTACAATATGTTTTTATTTCATCATTATCTAGTACAAAAGTACACATTATTATCCAAAACCATTACATCTCTTCCGTTAAATTTGTATAACTGCATCAAATTACCAATTCCATCCAGTTCTTCATCCCTCCTAGCCTGAATGTATTCCCGTTTTTTGTCATACATCATCTCTTAAAAAACCTAACTCATAGAGTTAACATCCAAAAGTCATAGAGTTACGGGGAGAAAAGCATAGGGTTACGAGAAGAAAACTATAGGGAGAAAAGCTAAAAAAGCATGATTTTGACTCCAAAATCACTGAAAAAAACAACACGGACAAATTGAATTTGTCCGGCTCTTTTGTCCGATGGCTTATAATATTCTAAATATCAACCACTTAGAACCAACCGGACAATTTGTCCGGACAAATTCAATTTGTCCGTGTTTTAAAAATGAGCTATAATCTGCTCTTTTCTGCATTACCAGCACCCGTACCCTTATACTTGCTCTTGGTGGCATTGAAGTTATAAGTTACATTGACCAAGAACATGCGGGTATTATCTATACCGGTTCTGGTGAAGTGCGCATACGAAT
>ENA-OZKW01000081-OZKW01000081.1-human-gut-metagenome-genome-assembly--contig:-NODE-81-length-27610-cov-43.562729_pt1 | contig 27610 bp, 23 predicted proteins | sample MGYA00244833_ERZ653778 | MGnify/ENA primary metagenome ERZ653778 (study PRJEB26926, sample SAMN06165284) | human gut metagenome | biome: ENVO:00009003; feature: ENVO:2100002; material: ENVO:00002003... | reverse complement strand
TCTGGCTCTAAGGTTGCAAGTTCTGGCTCTAAGGTTGCAAGTTCCGGCTCTAAGGTTGCAAGTTCTGGCTCTAAGGTTGCAAGCTTTGGCTCTAAGGTTGCAAGCTCTCCTATGTCAAATTTGATAAAACAGAGGATGTCTTATTCTGAGCTCAAAGATAAGATATGTTCTTTATGTTCAGATTGGGTAAGTGTCGATGAATTGGCAGAAGAACTTCGTAGGAAAAGAACATATTTGAGAAATAAAATAATTCCTAAGATGCTAGAAGATAATAGTCTGGAAATGCTATTCCCTGGTGTTCCTAACCATCCTAGGCAAAAATATAAAAGTACTGTAAACAAATGAAGATAAAGATAAATCCAAAATACGAAGAGATGAGAAGTTTCATCGAGCGCATCCCGGATGTGTTCGAGCAGGAGGGACGTTGTATCTTTGAAGGACGAAATGTTATCAAGGCTTTTCATGTAAAGTTTGATGGAAAAGAGAAAGAAGTTGTGGTGAAGAGATACAAGCAGCCTAATTTCATTCAGAAGATAGGATATAGCTTCTTCCGCTCTACCAAGGCTTTCCGTGCCTATGAGAATGCCCTTAGGCTGATGGCAGATGGCTTTGCCACTCCCGAAGGCTTTGGATATATTGAAACGAGGGTAAAGGGACTTATTGACTATTGCTACTTTATCTCTGATATTGATAACAGTATGCCTATCAACGATCAGTTGAACTCCCCAGAGGAATTCAACAGGGTGATGGCGGCAGATTATGCGCACTTTGTGAATCGATTGCACCAGAAAGGCATCATCGATATTGACTTGAATGCCGGCAATGTGCTGTATCAGCTTCAGGCTGATGGTCATTATACGTTCTCGCTTATCGATATCAATCGTATGAGGTTTTACTCAGGCTATCCGCCGATGAAGGAATGTGTGGAAAACCTGACGAGGTTTACCGGAAGAATGGATGTCTTCGAGTGTGTGGCACGAGAGTATGTGAAACTGCGGGGAATGGATGAGAAAATATTACAAAAAATAATAGGAGCAAAGAAGATACACGATTGGCGATGGGTACATCGCAAAAGTATCTTGCATTATTTTAAACGTAAAAAGTTAGGTTTATGAAAACAACATTATTGATTACGACTTACAATTGGCCTAAAGCCTTAGAACTCGTGTTGTATAGCGTGTTGCATCAGCATGTTATGCCTGATGAAGTTGTTATTGCTGACGATGGTTCTACCGAAGAGACTAAAAAACTGATAGACCGTTATGCTGAAAAAATGCCAGTACCGGTAATTTGGGTTTGGCAGGAAGATAAGGGATTCAGAAGAACTTCCATTTTGAATAAGGCAATAGCAAAGGCTACGGGTGATTATATCATCCAAGTTGATGGAGATGTTGTTTTGAGTTCTCATTTTGTAGAAGACCATATAGAAATGGCTCAGAAAGGATGTTTCGTCTGTGGAAGTAGAGTGCTGCTGTCTGCCCAGATTTCCAAAAAGATTTTGGATACAAAGGTAGTCAATGTGAATCTTTGGAACATGCCTTTCAGTTATGTAAGCAACAGCTTCCGTTCTCATGTGTTCCGCAGATTGCTGGCTTTTCGCTATGCCCGTAGAATCGACCATCTCAGAGGTTGCAACATGGCTTATTGGAGAGAGGATGCCATCAAGGTAAATGGTTACAATGAGGATTTGCTGGAATGGGGACATGAGGATGCCGAGTTTGCCTATCGCCTGCATTTTGCTGGCGTTCGGAAGAAGGCTCTGAAGATGGGAGGAATCATGTACCATCTTTATCACAAGGAGGCGTCTAAAGCCCAAGAGAACATGCATAAAGATGTTTTGAACCAGGTGAAGAAGGAGCGTTTGGTTCGTTGCACAAATGGTATCGATCAATATTTATAGAGCATAGATATATGGATAAGACAAGTGTAGAACAAGAGCAGGGAAATGGCATCTCGGTGGTTATTAATACCTATAATGCCTCCTGCCATCTTCAGCAGGTGCTGGATACAGTGAAGGGCTTTGACGAGGTGGTTGTCTGCGACATGGAAAGTACCGACGATACCTTGGATATTGCAAAGCGTAATGGTTGCAAGATAGTTGTTTTCCCTAGAGGCAGTTATCAGATTTGTGAACCGGCAAGACAGACAGCCATAGATGCAGCTTCCTGCAAATGGGTACTGGTGGTGGATGCAGATGAACTGGTCACCCCAGCACTGAAACAATATCTTTATTCCCTAATAGGGAAGGAGAATGCTCCATTGGGATTGTATGTGCCACGCAAGAGTCGCTTTATGGGAAGATTCATGCATTGTTTCTATCCCGACTATCAGTTGCGTTTCTTTATCAGGAAGGATACGGTATGGCCTGCTGTCATCCATGCCGACCCTATTATCAAGGGCAGGATAGAAAAGATACCAGCAACCCATGCAGATATGGCTTTGGTTCATCTGGCAGACGACAGCATTGCCAGCAGAATGGGGAAAATCAACCAGTATACAGCTAACGAGATAGAAAAGAAGAAAGATCGCAATTATGGAATGGCAGCTTTGTTCTATCGTCCGTTGGTGCGTTTCTTCCGTGCTTATATTCAGAAGGGCGGATTACGTGACGGCAAGGAAGGGTTCATCTGTGCCTGCTATGAAGGAATCTATCAGTTTGTTGCTGTCAGCAAGATTATAGAAGATCGGTTGAAAAATAAAAAAGGTAAGTAGCAGTTTCGGCTACTTACCTTTTTTATTGGATGAATGATATAGTTGATTTCTGTTTTATTTTTCTTCGATAAAGGTCATTCCGCCTGGTCCTACTTCCTCCCGGCAGCGTTTCAAGAGCTTGGCTGGCGTTTCTTCGCCATCATCGAAAGGTAATGCTACTACCGTTTTCTTGCCATAATAGTTTGCCATACCTCGGTTAATCCAATAACCTGGATAAATAGTGATATCATGGAAGGCATCGGATGGCATCTTTACGGTAAGTGGATTTAATACCAGATGATCTGCCTTGCTTTGCTTTACGGCAATTTCGCGCTGCTGCATTTCTAGGTCAAACTTCTGTGCTGTTCCTCTACGCAGCAAGGAGAGTGTTCTGTTGGTAGTAGTTGGCTTTGCTGTGATAGAAAGTACCAACACAAGCCAGTAATATACCGGTAGCCATCTGAAGTATTTATTATATTTCAGTCTGATTGCCTCTGTCAAGTTTACAATAGCAACGCTTATTGGTTCCAGATCAGCCGCTCTGCGCTGAAGAGCACCAGAAAGATAGTAGATATTGAAGCAAATCATCCACAGATGCACATAGAAGTATACATTCTGTGTTCTGTCTGCTCCTTTGGTTCCCATGGCATAGCTGTTTGGAAAAAAGAAGGCGCAATAGAGTAGGAAAGAGATGAGCAGATAAAGCCATGGATGAGAAAACCTAAAGTGGGATGCCTTGGCTAATCTTGCAAGAAAAGGTATGAGAATGGTAAACATGAGTATTTCTGTGATTTTAATGGCATCAGCGAGAAATTCTATGCCCTTTGCTATCGCAATAAAGAAGGCTGAAACCACATTCGGTTGACTGGTGACTGTGGATTGGCGGACAGTATTGCCTGGTGCAAATACACTGAAAGCAAAAGCGCAGGCATAAATGATAAGGATAGAAAGCAAGAAGAAAGGAGTCTTCTTCCTCTCCACCCACATCCATACGATTGCCATAAAGAGAATGGCTGGCATACCCAGACCGGTAACAAAGTTGCCGCCGGCAATGAATATGGCGAGTGCTGCGGAAACCAGCGTGATGATGATTTTCGCTATGATGGATTTTGTAAGATGGAATTCGATGAGTAGGGAGGCAAGGAACAAAGAAATACTATAATATAAGGTATAGTACATCGCTCCGTTATACCAGCAGAATGCATCGTAGAACGACCATACGAACTGTACGGTCATTAATACAAATAGAGTAGAAATGAAAGTGTATTCCAATTTGTTGATATGTAGCAATCTGCGTAATATTGTGTATCCCAGTGTATAGGTGGAAAGAATCAGGCTTCCCAATAGAATAATCGGTACAAGCCAGTATTTGCCAAAAATTCCAGGTTGTAATGCCATCAGGAAACATGCCGAATAGGTACCCTGCCATGTCTGGTAGATATGCATGGATTCAGCCCAGGCCGCCTGAATACATGCCCCAAATGAATGGGTGGCAGTCCAAGCCTTGTAGACAGGAGCTCCGAATACATAGTCATCTGCAAACTGATGGAGATAGGGACCTATTGCCACAACAGGGATGATGGATAAGATTAGAATACAAATCGCCAATATCGTATGGCTTTTTAACAATTTCTGATTCATCGTATTATTGTTTTTGCTTATTTTTATATGTATAATAACAGAGAAACTTGTGCTTTCTTGCACAAATAGTTGTTAAATTATATAAATGCCGTTAAGACTAAAAGGAAAAAGCTTTCAAGAAAGGAAATGGACATCATGTAGACGAATCTATATGATGACCATGTCTTTTCTTGCCTCGAAATTGGCGATAGTCTTGACGATTTCTTCTGATATGTCATCGGATACATAAGAGAAGTCCTTGCCGGTGCGGATGGCTTTGAGGAAGGAGAGGAGCATATAGCGCAACCCTTCTCCATCCAGCTGGTAGAAGTAGCGCTTGTTGTTCTGCGGATTCTCGTATCTCACCTCGAAGTAATCGGTCTTCCACCATGGGGCTGGTACGTAGATGTATCCCTTGGTGCCCGAGATAATCAATTCGCCTTCCGACTTCACGCCTTGACCAACCTTCAGCGAAGCTACGGCATGAGGATAGAGGAAGGATATCTTGGTAAAGGCATCATAGCGCTTTGCTTCGTCCAAGAAGTGAGTGGCTATCTGTTTGCTGCTGTATTCTGTGCCCAGAAGCTGGAAGATAGGCAGGAGTGCCGTCGGTCCCCAGGCGCAGATACTGTTCCATTCGTAAAGACTCTTCTGTGAATCCTGGGTCGGGTCAAAGTCTACGAGACTGGTGCAGGTTGCATCCACCGACATGATATCACCGATGATACCGCCCTTAGCCAAGAGTAAGAGTCGGTAATAGGCTACGGAATAGGCGGTCTTGATAGAATCCATCAAGACTACCTTCTTATCTTTTGCTATTTCCTTGAGTTCTTTCCATTGCTGAGGCTGAAGAGTGATAGGCGATTCGCACAATACGTGTTTGCCAGCTTCTAATGCCTCCTTTATTTGAGCATAGTGCTTGCTTGGGGCAGAGATGACATAGAGCGCATCGCTTTCATCCAGGAGTTCCTGAAAACTGGCTGTCTGCTTTTCCGCTGCCTGCAGATTTTCTGAGAGATATTGGTCGTTGAGGGAGAAAACCTTTCCTGCCTCCAATCCATTGACATATTGGCTTTCCCGCTCTATCTTGTTGAGGATAGGCGATTCGCCAACCAGTCCGAGGCGAACCACCTGCTGCTCGCTTCTGATCTCCGTGCTCGATACGCCCTGAGTGCGGTCTAGATAAACCACCTTGCAATAGGCGTTGAGATAGTCAAACTTGCCTCTCCAGTCAGAACCTACGGTAAAGATATCTACGTCCAGTCGCTTGATGTCGTCAATCTTCTGTCCCTCGTATTCCTCGATGATGATTTCATCAGCGATGCCAGTGGCACGCACGGCTTCCACTCGTTCCATGAGGGATTGTTGTACATTGATTTTGCCACGCTCACGGTCGAAGGTATCCGAGGTTACGCCCACGATGAGGTAGTCGCCCAAAGCCTTGGCGCGCTCCAGGAGACGGATGTGACCATAATGAAGCAGGTCGTAAGTACCGTATGTGATGACTTTAACCATAAGTTACTCTATCTTGAAAGTTCTCTATACCTTATTATATATATTATAGCAACCCCTTTATAGCAGTCCCTTAGCCTGCATATCCTTCAGTGCATCAACGAGAGTGGTGTTGTCTTTTGGACTCAGGTTGCCGAGATGACCTACACGGAATATCTTTTCTGCCATGTCGCCACCATTAGGACATACCCAGATGCCATATTCGTCTTTCAGCTTCAGGAAGATGTCGTAGGCTGAGGCGTTCTGTGGATGCAGAGGAGTAACGGCATTTGACATCGATTGGGAAACGATGGTGAATGGCAGGTCCTTGATCTTGTTTCTGAAATCTTCTGCAAGCATTTTCATGCGCTGGTTCTCGCTCTCCACACCGCCATTGCGCTCTATTTCCTTCAGGCGGGCATGAATCTGCAGTAAGGTTCCTACGGCTGGGGTGAAAGGAGTCTGTCCACGCTCACCATTCTTCAAGGCATCCTTCAGGTCGAAATACATCGACTTCACCTTGTTTGCCTCTACTCGCTTGATTGCCTCTGTATCGAGAATGATGACAGAGATGCCTGGAGGACATGCCAGTGCCTTCTGTGAACCCGTAATCATTACGTTCACGCCCAACTCCTTCATGTTGAATGGGTCGGCGAGGAAAGAACTGATGGAATCTACGGCCAGGAAAATATGGTTGCGATGACAGAAGTCGCTGATCATCTGGATGTCGTAGAGTACGCCGGTAGAAGTCTCATGTAGATTGACGAGGAAGCCGGTGTAGCCTTGTCCCTCGTATGGCTTGAGGTCTTCTGCCGTGAGTGGAGTCCCCATCTCAAGCTTGATTTCTGTATGTGGAATCTCATGAATTTCACAGAGTTGTACGAATCGGTGACCAAAGCTACCGCCATTCACTACCAGTACTTTGTCGGCAGGAGTGAATACATTCATGACCACGGCTTCCATAGAGGCTGTGCCCGAACCTGTGATAAAAACTGTGCGGGCATCGTCTGATGCCTTGGCAAACTGCTTCATCAATTGTTCGTTCTCCTTCATGATGGCGGAGAACTCTGCTGTTCTGAAATAAGGCACCTGCTCAGCGCCGATGGCTCTAACCTCATCGCTTGCCATCACAGGTCCTACTGTAAAATTAAGCATATCTTTATACTTTTTTGATTCTTCCAAATGTCTTGATGCTGGTATATTTACGCCAGAGATTCAGCTTTCTATTCTTTGGTACACCATGGCGACGGAGGTAGTCTTCTGCTCCGTCGAGCATGCGCTGGCATACGTTGCCGTCCAAATATGGATCGTAGTTGTCTACTATCCACTGTCTCTTGGCTATCGCCTCAGGGTCTGTGAGGGCATGGTCGTAGGCGGCAATCAGCTGATCAGGTTCCGTGATGTTCTCCCAATAGATATCCTTGGATATGGTGCCGAGGGTGATTACTGGGCGAGAGAGCAGCAGGAACTCATAGATGGTAGAAGAGGTATCGCTGATGAGCGTATCTGCCATCAGCTGATATTTGGTTACGTTCTCTCCTTTGTCGATGAAGAGAACATCCTTCTTGGTTGCAGCCCATTCACGGTATTCATCTACCCATTCCTGACGGGTAAGCGGATGGAACTTCATTACTATCAGGGCATTGCGCTCCTTAGCCAGCTTGCCCAACTCTTCCTTGATGTAAGGAAGCGAAGTGAGTTTTGGCGAGAAGGTAGGAGCGTAAAGGATTAAGGTCTCCTTGCCGCTTTCCCTGAGCAGTTTCTCTCGGTCGGCATCATATTTATGCAGGTTTTCCTTGATCCAATCCTGCTTAGGCCATCCCGTTTCCAACACCTCGAAATCTCCATATCTCTTGGCCAGAGCCTCGAAGTGGGAAGTGAAGTAAGGACCTTGGGTGAAATAGGTGTCAAAGTAACGGCGGATAATCCAGTGATCTTTCTTCTCTGCGGCATAGCCGTGGAATACCTGTATCTTGACGCCTGGCAGATAGTAAGGCACAATGTTGCCTGGCACATAGATAGCCTCTGGCTGGAAGTCATAGACTTCTTGAATAGAGTTGGTCCATTTCACCTGGTCGGCATATGGAAAACTGTCTATCTTTGGTTTGTGGATATACCACAATATCTCGTGTGGCAAATGTTGCTTTGTCACATGTTCTTGTATTGGATTAAGTATGTCTATGGCATACTTGTTTTCACAGAAAAGAACTATTCTCATGATTCTTTAGGAATTACTTTACCGTTTTTAATTTCATATCGCTTATCAAATTCCTCCCTGGTTCGCTTCCATCTGTTATGCGTCCATAAATAATAAGGTGGATTCTTGCGGATGGTTTCTTCCAGCATCTGGAAGAAGCGGCGGGTAATCTCGTGCTCCGGTAGGGAGTTCGGATTGCGGGTGATGAGTTTGTAGGTTGCCGTGTAGTAGCCGCGCTTAGGGCGGGACATCTCTACATAGAACACGGCATCGTTCATCTTCCTCATGATTCTCTCGCCACCCGTAAACACTGGGGTTTCGGGATGATTGAGGAAAGAAAGCCACAGGTGGATGTTTTCCCACTTGGGACCCTGGTCGCTGATGTAGCCGAAGAGGCTGCGGATGTTCTTGCGCTTGTAGTCTACGAGATAGCGGAGGATGTCCTTCTTTGGGACAGGCACTCCGTTTTCTTCGTGAGAGCGGATGCGCTTGAAGAGTTCGTCGAAGGCTTGGTTGCGCAGAGGATGATAGATGAGGCCCATCTTGCGTGACTTGGGCAGTTCGATGCCTACACATGAGAGCCACTCCCAGTTGCAGTAATGACCGAGGATGGCTGCCACATCCTGACCTTCCTGGAAACATTGTTCCACTTCTTCGCTGTTATATATCTTGAATCGGCGGCGAAGTTCCTTATCACTGATACTCAGAAGTTTAACCGCCTCGAAGAAGTAATCGCTGAACCAGCGGTAGAATTTCTTCTCGATGTCAACAATCTCTTCTTCTGATTTCTCAGGGAAGGAGGTGGTGAGATTCTTACGCACAATGCCTCTGCGATACTTGATGACGTAATACATCATGAAGTACTCGAAATCGGCAATGCAATAGAGCAGCCTGAAAGGCAGCAGCGATATTGCATAAAACAGCGCATAAACAATCTTTGTCATAAGTCCTATGATTTACACCTTATTATATATAAGCAAGAATGCTACTTAACATTTAACTTTCAACACTTAACATTATATTACACCTGCTGCATGTCATGCAACTTCTTGTAATATCCGTCTTTTGTTATCAATTCTTCGTGGGTACCACGCTCCACAATCCTGCCCTCGTGCAATACGCAGATTTCATCGGCATGCTTGATGGTACTCAGTCGGTGGGCCACAGCCACGGTAGTACGGGTCTTCATCAGCTTCTCCAAGGCATCCTGAACCAGGCGTTCGCTTTCGGTATCAAGAGCTGATGTTGCCTCGTCGAGGATGAGGATAGGAGGGTTCTTGAGGATGGCACGGGCGATGCTCACACGCTGGCGCTGACCGCCAGAGAGTCTGCCGCCACGGTCGCCGATACCAGTATCGAAGCCATGTTCCGACTTGGTGATGAATTCGTAGGCATTGGCAATCTTTGCTGCATTGGCTATTTCCTCATCGGTAGCATCTGTCTTGCCGAAACGGATGTTGTCCTTGAAGCTGGCGTTGAAGAGGATGGCTTCCTGGTTTACATTACCTATCAGCTGTCGGAGATCGTGTACGCAGAGGTCCTTCACGTTGATGCCGTCGATGAGCACTTCGCCCTCCTGTACATCGTAGTAACGAGGAATCAGGTCGAGCATCGTACTCTTTCCGCTACCGCTCTGACCCACCAGTGCGATGGTCTTTCCCTTAGGAATCACCAGGTTGATATCCTTCAGCACGTAAACCAGTTCACCGTTCTGATGGTCGGTATAGGCGAAGGAAACGTGGCGGAACTCTATCTGATGTTCGAAGCTGCTGATATGCTCAGGGGTCTCCTTGTCCTTGATTTCCACCTCAGCCTGCAGAATCTTGTCGATACGCTCCATACTTGCCAATCCCTTCGGAATATTGTAACTTGCCTTGGAGAATTCCTTCAGCGGGTTGATGATGCTGTAGAGCATCACGAGGTAGAAGATGATGGTAGGACCGTCGATTCTGCCGTAATCCAGAACCAGGATACCGCCAAACCACAATACCACTACGATGAGGATGGTTCCCAGGAACTCACTCATCGGGTGAGCCATCTGCTGGCGGATGTTCACGCGCATGATGTTGTCGCGGTAGCTGCTATTCCCCTGGTTGAAACGCTTGTTCATCTTTTCTTCTGCACAGAACGCCTTGATGATACGCAAGCCGCCCAGCGTTTCTTCTACCATACTCATCGTATCGCTCCAAAGTGCCTGTGCCTCGATACTGTGTGCCTTCAGTTTCTTGCCCACTACTCCCATGAACCAGCCGAAAGGTGGTACAAAGAGAATGGTGAAGAGGGTAAGCTGCCAACTGATGCAGATCAGCGTAACGAAATAGAAGAGGATCAGAATAGGGTTCTTGAAGAGCATGTCGAGCGACGACATGATGCTGTTCTCCACTTCCTGCACATCACCGCTCATGCGGGCAATGATATCTCCCTTGCGCTCCTCGCTGAAGAAACCGAGCGAGAGACTGTTTATCTTCTGGTAAATCTGGTTGCGGATGTCTCTTACGATACCTGTACGGATAGGTATGATAGTGGCTGACGAGAGGAAATAGGCTCCCGTCTTGAGGAATGTCATGAAGGCTAGGAATATGCCGATGACCAAAAGGGCTGTTGATGCACTATGGACAACAATAAACTCCTGAATATAATAATACAGGTTATTGGTTGCAACCTCCTTAATGCTACCCCAATCTCCATTCCAGTGCATATACTCGTTGACACGGATACCACCATCTACTTGGAACAGGATTTGCAGGATTGGTATCAAGGCTGCAAACGAAAAGATGTTCAATACCGCAGACAGGATATTGAACAGGATAGACAATCCCAGATACTTCTTGTATGGAGGGACGAATCGGCGTAAAATTTGCAAGAATTCCTTCATAGGTGCAAATATAATGCTTTTTAAGAAAACCGCCAAACTTTTGGCGGTTTTTCTTGTTTATATTCTGTTTTTTCTTTCAGAAGAGTCTTTTTATTCAGAAAAAGCTGTTCTGAAGAGTTTGGGTTTACTCCTTTACTTCTTCTCCGAAGAGAGTAGCAGAGGTAGAACCGGTGATGCGAACCTTCACGAACTCTCCGATATGGTGGTTACCCTTATCGATGACAACCGCCTTGTTCTGTTCTGTTCGACCCATCATCTGCTCGCGGCTACGCTTGCTGAAGTTCTCGATGAGGATGGTGAACTCCTTGCCTTCATCCTTCTTGTTCTGCTCGGCACTCACCTCGGTCTGCAACTTGATAAGTTCGTTGAGGCGGGCTATCTTGGTTTCCTCAGAAACGTTGTCTGGCAGATGCTTGGCGGCATAGGTGCCCGGGCGCTCTGAATACTTGAACATGAAGGCGCTGTCGAAGCCTACTTCCTTTACCAGCGAGAGGGTTTCCTGATGGTCTTCCTCGGTCTCGTCGTGATAACCCACGAAGATGTCGGTGGTGATGCCGCAGCCTGGAATGATGCGCTTGATGTCGGCGATGCGCTGCAGATACTCCTCACGGGTGTATTTGCGGTTCATCAGCTTCAAAATCTTGTTGCTTCCGCTCTGTGCAGGGAAGTGGATGTGCTTGCAGAGGTTTGGCTCTTCGGCAATGGCGTGGAGGATGTCCTCGGTCATATCCTCTGGGTTAGAGGTGGTGAAGCGTACTCGCATATCCGGTACAGCCTGGGCTACCATGTGGAGGAGTTCGGCAAAGGAAAGACTGCCTTCCTCGCGCTTGCCCGATGGCGAGAGACCATAACTGTTTACATTCTGTCCAAGCAGGGTAACTTCCTTGAAGCCACGCTGCTGCAAATCGCGAACCTCACGCAGGATGCTCTCGGCATCGCGGCTGCGCTCACGTCCACGGGTATAAGGCACGATGCAGTAGTGGCAGAAGTTGTTGCAACCACGCATGATGCTTACGAAACCGCTCACTCTGTTGCCACCGATGCGCTGAGGTACGATGTCGCGGTAAGTCTCGGTCTTAGAGAGTTCGATGTTGATGGCATTGGTACCCATCTCGCACTGCGCAATCATATCCGGCAGGTTGAGATAGCTGTCTGGTCCGCAAACCAGGTTGGCATAGTGGTTCTGGATGAGGTCATCCTTCACGCGCTCAGCCATGCAGCCCAAAACGCCGAGAATCACCTTTCTTCCCTTCTTCTGCTCAGCATGGAGAGTGTCGAGGCGATGATAAATCTTGTTCTCTGCATTCTCGCGGATACTGCAGGTGTTCAGGAAGATGGCATCAGCCTCTTCTTCTTTCTCACAAATTTCGTAGCCAGCCATCTGCATCACAGTGGCAACTACCTCACTGTCTGCCACGTTCATCTGGCAGCCATAAGTCTCAATAAATAGTTTCTTCATTGTTCTAGATGAATTCTATTCGTTTATAATGTTATTGTAATTAAAATATGTATTTATCAGAATCTCAGTCGCGAAGAAGGAGTATGATGCTCTATCATTCCCTTCGATACTGCCATCAATACAAAATAGATGACGACGGCAGAGATGAGGCCGGCGATGGCATCGATGAAATAATGCGCCTGAATATATACGGTAGCCAGACACAGGAAGATGTAGAATGGCAGCATCACGTATAGCATTTTTCTGTTGCCGGCATGCCAGACCAGGAGCATGCAGATGGTGCTCACGCCCACATGCGAACTTGGGAAAGCTGCTGTAGGACGCTCGCCGGCGTTCTTGGCATCCTCTACAAGCTGGTAGAAGATTCCATCGGTGTAACCCGGTGTCGGCAGGCAGTTAGTATGGGTGTTGAAGTAATCGCCCAAAGCCGGGAAGATGCCTTTGGTTATTTCTGATATTCCTACTGCATCAAAGTAGAAGGTCGGGCCCACTACCGGTACATAGATGTAGATGAGATAGTAGATAAAGAAACTGGTGAGCATGACGAATACAGCTCTTTCAGCCTCATAATATCTGCAGAAGAAATAATAGAATGTAACCAATGCAATCATCGGATAATACATAAAGTAGCCCATCGACATCAGTTCGCTTACTACAGCCCAAGGCAGGGCTTTGGCAAAGAGCAGGGCGGGTTGACATCCGAAAAGATCCTGCTCCCAACCTGCAAAGATATGGTCGAGGTTTGGGAACATGCGATTGATTTCGTAGGTGTCGGGATACCACCAGGCAAGCAAAGCCATCTGGGCGATGATGCGCACCATCTTGGTGATGCGGCAAGGTATCATGCGGTATACTGCCCAAAGAGCGATGGTCATGACGAGCACTCTCAGTCGTCCCCAGAGCATAGCTTCCGGGTTTACGAGTTTGGTGTAGGTAAAGAGCATGGTGATAATGGTGATTGCCATATATCCCAGCATGACCCATTCCAGTGTCATCAGTCCCTTCTTCGGGTTCTTGTCTATCTTGAAATAATCTTTTATCACGCTTCTTATTAGTTTATAATTTACAGCCATCCGTTATCCTTGTACCACTTGATGGCGAGCTTCACACCTCTTTCCAGTGGATAATGAGGATGATAGCCCAGTTCATCCATGGCTGGCTCAATATCACATCGCCAGTTGCGCTGTTTCAGAATGTTGTACTTATCATTGTTCAGGGCCGACATCTTTCCCGTCATCCTTCCGATATATTCTCCGAAGAAGGTTACGATGCGCAATACCCAGACAGGTGCCTTGATGCGTAGCATCCAAGGATTGCCTAACTCCTTTTTTATCAGGTCGCTGAAGGCGGCCGACTGATATACTTCTCCATCGCTGAGGAAGTATTTCCTGCCGTTCATTCCATGATCCAGAGCCAGGAATACTGCCTGTACCACGTCCTGTACATATACAAAGGTGATGTCCTGGCGCTTGAATCCTACAGCAAAGTCAACATGCTGCTTGATGCTCTGCGCCATGAGGAAATAATCTTTTTCTCTAGGACCGTAAACTCCAGTAGGGCGGAGGATGATATAAGGAAAGTTGTTGCCGATGCTGTCCAGATAGCGTTCTGCCTCCAGCTTACTCTTTCCGTATGCAGTATTTGGCTTAGGAGTATCATGCTCTGAGATTTCCTGATAAGGCTGCTCTTCGCGGATGGCTCCAAAAATGCTGAGCGAACTGACAAAGACAAATCGCCTGATAGGCATCTGGAGGCGCAGAAGGACGTTCACCAGATGCTTGGTTCCCTCTGTGTTTACCTTATAAAAGTCCTCTGCATGCAGGCACTTCGTTGCGCCGGCTGCATGCACTATATAGTCGAACTCGTGCGGGGCGAGTTCTTTCTCTAACTCTTCCTCTGAAGAAAGATTGAGATTGATAAAATGGATGCGCTCGTCTTGCAGATACTTTCTGGAACTGGTAGGGCGTACTGCCGCCCAGGTTTCCATGCCCTGTCTCAAGGCCTCTTCCACGATGTAGCTGCCGATAAAGCCCGACGCACCCGTTACTAGAATCTTCATTAATTATTTATAAAATTGCAATTTCGGCTGCAAAATTACAACAAAAAATCGAGTTATCCTCTATGTTATGCCAAAATTCTTTCTTTTTCTTTGTGAAATCACTTTTTTATGCTACCTTTGCAGTTATGAATCAAGTTTCGGGTTTTATATTTCCTCCTGTTGGAGACGTTTCGGAATCTTATACAGAAATCTCCGAACTCTCTTCTAGCGGTTTCAATATCCTGCTCCGTGCCAAGCGCAATGGGCAGTGGTGGATATTGAAGGCGTTAGCTCCCGATGTATGTCATGATTCAACCTACTTGCAGCTTCAGCAGAAAGAGTATGATATTCTGGCTCGCCTGGACCATCCGGGCATTGTAAAGGTAGAAGGTTTGGAAGAAGTTGAGGGCTATGGCAGATGTATCGTGATGGAATGGGTAGATGGAATGACGCTTGATGAATGGCTCGCCCAGAAACATTCCTGCGCAGAGCGGAGCCAGATAGTCCGTCAGCTCTTGCTGGTGATGGAATATGTGCATGACCAGCAGATTGTGCATCGCGACTTAAAGCCTTCTAATATTATGGTAGCCCGGAATGGGGGAACCATCAAACTGATAGATTTCGGTTTGTCTGATGCCGACAGTTATGCTATTCTGAAAAGTCCAGCCGGTACAGATGGATACATTTCTCCTGAGCAGCAGAAGGATAGCACACCTGATGTGCGCAATGATATCTACAGTTTAGGTGTCATTCTGAAAGAGATGCACCTCGGACTGTCTTACCGCTGGGCGGCTAAGCATTGTCTTCGTCCTCTGGAGCAGCGCTATCCGAATGTTCATGCTTTGCGCATGCATATACAGTCGTTGCAGCATCGTCTGATAACCATGGTTTGTATCTTCGTCTTCCTGTTGTTGGGAGCTTCGGGTGTTGCTATATATAATAAGGTGACAAAACCTGCCGAACTATACGATGTGGTTGCCCATTTTACGATAGGTAATCTGGAGTATAAATCGTGGGGTGGAGGACTGGTAACCGTATGTGCTGCCAACGAGAGAGATTCGGTTATAGAGATACCGCTCATGGTTAATTATCAGGGCATGAATTATCGTGTGGATGAGATAGAAGACAGCGCCTTTGCCGCACATCCTCTGCTCCGGCGGGTGATGCTGCCTGATAACCCGGATCTTCATGTAATGAAGCATATTTGTGATGACAGTCCGCAGCTGAAGAGCATCTCTTTCCGCTGTAAAACGCCACCTGCTCTAGGCAATGATATCTGGAAGGTGAAGATGTCTGATGTCTTTAAGTCCGCTTGCTTTGAGTATGTTGTGCTCTATGTGCCGGAAGGTAGTGCTGCGACTTACCGGCAGTCGGCATGGGGACGTTTCAAGAATATCAAGGAATATGAATCTTGATGTCGGACTCCTGTTGATGCACAGGCAGATAAAATGGTCTGTGCGGTCAGGAAACGAACATATATTAACCGTTAATATAGAAATAGTATGGTTGAAGATTATAGAAAAGAAGATTTTGAAAGACTCAAGTCTGAAGTCGAGACTCTTGTTGGGCGAAAGATAGCTTCGCCTAAGGACTTCGCCTTCCTAATGCGCCAGATACACGGCTATACCCAGGAGACTATTTCGGTGAGCACGCTGAAACGCATGTGGGGGTATGTGAATAGCAATACCAAGCATAGCAAGTTTAATCTCGATTTGCTGTCTCGTATGGTAGGTTATGCTGGCTGGGATGCTTTTGTGCAGGGACAGGATTCTGTAGCCTCCAGCCGGTTCTTTATGAAAAGCAAACTGATAGCCAATGCGCTGGATGTGGGCGAGCTAGTGAGATTGACCTGGCAGCCAGGACGTGTAGTTACTATCAGATATAAGGGAAATGATTCTTTCGAAGTGGTGGAGGTGCAGAATAGCAAACTCTCAGTAAATGATACTTTTACATGTCATCAGTTTGTGGCAGAAGAACCGCTTTATCTTTCTAATTTGAATCACCCTGGTGTTCCTCCGTGCAACTATGTGGCTGGACAGAACGGAGGTATTAAGTGGAACATTATTGACAAGTAGAAGGATTGATAAATATAAGATAGCCAACGAAACTGTTGTCAAAAGAAATAGGGCATGAAGTTCACAATTCTGAACTTCATGCCCTATTAACTATTAACTATAAACTGTTAACTATAAACTATCAACTCTCCCTAAGCTTCATGCTGTCTTACACCCATGCGGGCCTCTACTACGTTTACTACGTAGTCGCCGAGCTTCTCGCATTCCTGGATGATATCCATATACATGGTACCGATGGCGTAGGTATAGAGATGGTTGTTTACATCGTTGATGTTCTGGCTCTTCAACTGGTTGCGATAGTTGTTGATTTCGTTCTCGATGTTGAAAGAGAGGTTGGCATCATTATCTACCTTATGACCCACCAGTAATGGCACGACGAATAGCTATCTCTACCTTCTCAATCTCATAGAGAAGAAGCATACGCAACTTTTTGTCGAAGCGATACAGGTTCAACACTTGTTGGAGAGTTGTACCATCTTTAAATTGATGAGTTTCCTTTTGAACTTTCAAGAATGGGTACATATAAGCAGAAAGACGATTGTACCCGATGCTCTCCAAATACCGTACCGCTTTGGCTTCATCGGCAATGATAAGCCCACGACTTTTCAACAGAACCACCAAATCTGCCTCTGTCATGTAGTGTTTCGTGAAGTGCGGTAATCTTTCCATTAGCGTATTTTGAGAGTAAAACGTATATATACAAAAAAGCCCCACGCATTTGAGCATCGTTGAGAGGCTTGGTGGGAATAGACGTTGCAAAGATACGAATAATCATTGATAATACAAACTTTTTGGCAAGAAAAATATGCTAAAGTCTGATCCGATTTGAGAGCAAATGTTAATGCTTAAATACAAAAAAGAGGGTGTATCAAAAGTCAAACAAAGCGGGCTGTTTGAACTTTTGACACACCCCCTATATAAAAATATTGTCTCACAAGGATGCTTGCCACCCATTATCGAATAGCAACTTTCTTCACGCTACCATCGCTATACTTCACGATATTCAATCCCTTGGTTGGAGCAGACAATCGCTGACCATTTACTGAATAGCGAGCTACCTCCTCAACATCGGTAGAGGTTGTAGTCTTGTCGATGCCTGTTGCATCGAATTCTACTATGTTCTCAAAGTAACCAAATTTAGAGAGCCTGTAATTATCACGAGTTCCCATTGGTACATAAAGTGTGCATTTCTTGGCATCAACTCCTGCGAATACATAACTACCTATTTTTGGTACTTTCTCTGCATATACATAAATAGAAGTTAATCCGCTACAGCCATAGAATGCGTTATCGTCTATCACGGTAATACCAGCAGGAAGGTTTAAACTCGTTAATCCGCTACAGTCATAGAATGTGCGATAGCCTATTGAGGTAATACCAGCAGGAAGGTTTAAACTCGTTAATCTTTCACAGCCCTCGAATGCGGCATCGCCTATCTTGGTAATACCATCAGGAAGGTTTAAACTCGTTAATCCGCTACAGCCATTGAATGTGCGATCGCTTATCTCGGTAATACCATCAGGAAGGTTTAAACTCGTTAATCCGCTACAGAACTCGAATGCGTGAGAGCCTATCCAAGTAATACCAGCAGGAAGGTTTAAACTCCTTAATCCGCTACAGCCATGGAATGCGTAGCCGCCTATTTCATCATTATGAGTATAATAATTATCAATATAATTCTCATGATAATACCAATCCCCACCTTCTACAATCTTTGCCTCAGACAAATCTAATACACAAAGCTTTCCGTCAATAGAATTACCTTTAGCCATCTCACGAATCATTCTCAAATCCGTACCATTTATCTCACCAATAATCTTCAAATTGGTAATCTTATACTTATTACTACTTGCAATTCTATCAGGCAAAGTACCAGCCTTTTCCAAATTAATGGTGATCTTGTCGATTTCTGTTGCTTCGAATTCTACTATGTTCTCAAAGTAGTAGCGAAAGTCAGAGAGCCTGTAATCATCACGAGTTCCCATTGGTACATAAAGTGTGCGTTTCTTGGCGTCAAATATTTCGAATACAGTACTACCTATTTCTGGTACTTTCTCTGCACATACATAAATAGAAGTTAATCCGCTACAGCCTTGGAATGCCCAAGAACCTATTGAGGTAATACTAGCAGGAAGGGTTAAGCTCGTTAATCCGCTACAGTTAAGGAATGCGTAAGAGCCTATCCTGGTAATACCAGCAGGAAGGGTTAAACTCGTTAATCCGCTACAGCCTTGGAATGTGTCATCGCCTATTGAGGTAATACCAGCAGGAAGGTTTAAACTCGTTAATCCGCTACAGCCACAGAATGCGCGAGAATCTATGAAGACAATACCATCAGGAAGGGTTAAACTCGTTAATCCGCTACAGCCATTGAATGCGGAAGAGCCTATCCATTTAATACCAGCAGGAAGGGTTAAACTCGTTAATCCGCTACAGCCAAGGAATGCGGAAGAGCCTATTGAGGTAATACCATCAGGAAGGGTTAAACTCGTTAATTCGCTACAGCCAAGGAATGCGGAAGAGCCTATTACATCATTAGAAGTATAATAATCATTATAATAGCAATCCCCACCTTCTATAATCTTTGCCTTAGACAAATCTAATACAGAAAGCTTTCCACTTCTAGCCATCTCACGAATCATCCTCAAATCCGTACCATTTATCTCACCAAGAATCTTCAAATTGGTAATCTGATAATATTTTCCAATTCTATCAGGCAAAGTACCAGCTTTTTCCAAATTAATGGTGATCTTGTCGATACCTGTTGCTTCGAATTCTACTATGTTCTCAAAGTAGTCGCCAAAGCCAGAGAGCCAGTAATCATCACGAGTTCCCATTGGTACATAAAGTGTGCATTTCTTGGCATCAACTCCTTCGAATACATTACTATCAATTTTTGGTACTTTCTCTGCATATACATAAATAGAAGTTAATCCGCTACAGCCTTGGAATGCGCGAGAGCCTATAGAGGTAATACCAGCAGGAAGGGTTAAACTCGTTAATCCGCTACAGCCCTCGAATGCTTCAGAGCCTATCTCGGTAATACCAGCACCAGCAGGAAGGATTAAACTCGTTAATCCGCTACAGTCATGGAATGCGCGATAGCCTATTGAGGTAATACCAACAGGAAGGGTTAAACTCGTTAATCTGCTACAGCCTTGGAAAACATAATTACCTAAAGTAGTTACGTTAGATGGTATTTCGATACTTGTGATCTCTTTATCATTTATATAATATTTAATACCACAATCTACATCTATATAAGGATGATCTTTTGTTAAATATGTGTCTAAATTATCATTTATACAAAATCTAACCTCTTTTAATCTGATACAGCCATCGAATGCGCGAGAGCCTATTGAGGTAATACTAGCAGGAAGGGTTAAACTCTTTAATCCGCTACAGTTCCAGAAAGCTTTATAGCCTATTGAGGTAATACCAGCAGGAAGGGTTAAACTCTTTAATCCGCTACAGTCATAGAATGCGCAATCGCCTATTACATCATTAGAAGTATAATAATTATTATTATAATTATCATTATAATAGCAATCCCCACCTTTTACAATCTTTGCCTCAGACAAATCTAATACAGAAAGCTTTCCGTCAGTAGAATTACCAGTATAATTTCTTCCAGCCATATCACGAATCATAAGTAAATCCGTACCATTTATCTCACCAATAATCTTCAAATTGGTAATCTTATACTTTTTACTACTTCCAATTTTATCAGGCAAAGTACCAGCCTTTTCCAACTTAATGGTGATTTGCTTTGTAATCAAGTCGTTATCTGCAGCATAAAGCGACAAACAACCAAGCAACATAAACATCAAGGTTAAAAAACTACCTTTCTTAATAATTTGTTTCATAACTATTTTTTTTAATTAGACATTAAATATCATGGTAAAAACTATTCTTTTTGTTCGTATTTTATATCTTTCCTCTATAGTCATTAGCGGACAAACAGGAATGAAGTGTCGGAAAAACCGGAAAAATGTTAAACTACGCTATACCGATGATATCTAGATGACATCTATCTTAAAGTCATTGGGATATTTGCCGCTGACACCCTGACGGAATCTGGTGAATGTAGGATTGCTGCCACCGTCACTCCATTGCTTAGTATATCTGATTTTGCGACCATTAAAGGTGAATGTGCCATGAGGCTTCTTATTTTCTTGAATAACCCGTTTCTGAGTGTCACTCACATACGCATCTTTACTGCTACTATTACTGTTACTTTTACTTTTGACGAACCCGGCAATCTCCTTGTCAATGTCCTGAACACTATCAGAAGTGTTAGTGAGTCGGAATTCCACAAATTTCTCCAGAACTTCATACATTGAGTAACAACCCTCACCATTGATGCTATACTTTGAGCGGGTTTTGCGATTAAAGCTTTCCATGCTCTTTGAGAGTTCCTCATCACCAAGGGCGTTGATTGCCGCACGGATAAGATCCTCATTATTCTTGAAGAATGTTGTCAACAGTTCTCTTTCTTTCTGCGTCATTGCCATAATTATTATTTTTTTATTAGTATCGTCGTCTTTATTAGTATCGTCGTCTGTTTCGGCAGGCTTGCCCAAAGTCTTGATGTAGTCTTTCAGTCTGTACTTATTCTCTACCGAGATGTCCTTTTGATCACTGACAGGCTGAATGATATTGTCAAGAATTTCTTGATAGTTTATCTGAATGTATTTGTCGCACTTACACTCTGCTTGCTTGATATATTCCAAGTCGCGGTCAGTTGGTTTCAGGAATACAAAGAGGTTGATGTCATCATTATTGTTGTATGTCTTTGTAATATACTGATGGTATGCTTCCGTTTGATACAGTTTTGTTTTGTTGAAGGGCTTGATCGTTTCGGGCGCACCGATTTTGTTCTCTATGGCAATATTGATATTTTTCACCTTATTGTTGACTTTCGCTACACACTTGACTAAAATGTCAATATACCCTTCTTTGTATGGCTCTATAAAGATGGGAGATTCTGCAGAGACATCGTATGACAAGATGGAAAGACTTTGTGAATAAATACTGTTTGCCAGTTCTTTGTCAAAAGCCGCATTCACTTGCTTGTTTGCCCATTTCAACAACAGAACTATCAGTTTCTTGATAGGTCCTGCATTGGGGTCGGCATTAAAATCCTTGTTGCCGAAGAACCAAGCCAAGAATTGGGTGTGGCTTGTCTCCTTTCTTGACTGGTTGATGATTTCCCATGTCGTGGGTGTGGAATAATACCTTTTCAAGTCATTAATTGACTCGTCAAGGTTGAATTCGATAATCAGGTCTTTAATGTCCTGTTCTGTTAGATTTTCTATCGTCATATTTGTTCTTTAGTATATTTTGTTTATGTGAAAATATAAGGGTGCATCTCTAATGAGTTTTATTCTTGTTCATACTCCCATTGCTCAAACGCCGAGACATTAGCTTGTGGCTCTTCCTCCTTGGAATAGTCATTAGCAAGATATACCACAGGGCACTTTGTCTTATACATCAAGTCAAAGACATATTTAAGATACTCTCCTCTTAACTGTTCCTTATAGCGGTGGAACAGGAAGAATTTGGTGTCCTCGCTGTATGTTCCAGGAATGATGAACTGTTCATCATCTCCAGACGGAGTGACCGTTTGGATTGCTCCTGCCTTATCTATGTAAAGTGCATTTCCACAGGTTGCACAACCGTTCATCTCGCTAATAATATGCCTTGCGTTGTCAATGTCGGGGTCTGAATGAAACCATATAAGCACTGGGCGTATTGGCGAACTGTTAATGTACTCTTCGATAGCCTCAATAATGTTGTCCTTGTTTGTCTTTTTCATATTCTCCTTAATTCCGTAACACTATTATAAATTAAACTTTTTAAGTACCTGAGCAACAAGAAGTTGCTTTTTGAATCTCTAAAAACGCAGTCGGTACATACGCTGTTGCTACCGTCAGCAGTCCATCTATTACGATTCCCACTCTCTGCTGCCCTTGATAGCGTGCCACCCTTCCGACCACTCCCTTAAACTTGCCATCGATAATCCTTACTACTTGCCCCTTTTGAAACTTCTCTATCTTATCGGTAGATACGACAATATTATCCGTATCGGCTTGGCAGATAATGCGAAAACTTTCTATCTGGTCGTCAGGAACAATCAGAGGCTCACTGATAATCTTATTACCGACATGTATATGCCGACAGTAGAAGCGAAGGAAGGATATTTTTTCGTCTTCTTTGTTACGGGCAAATCTTTTAAGATCTTCTTCTGTTCCGTAAGCAAAGAGGATATTGGGAAGGCAGGATTCTTCGATGATCTTGCTATTGCCATCGACGATTTTTACAGTAGTTCGTGTGGGATAGAAGGCGGTTCCGCCGCTTTTGATAATGTAATCGTAGGCTTTCTTCTCTCTGCCGTATGTGGCACGAAGAGCATACCAATGGGGCTTTTGTTTGGCCTTTTTAATTACAGTAACCTTGTTTGCCGACTGCGCATTTCTTGGGGACACCCCTGTGTGTGAGTTCTCTGCCGTAATCGGCTTTTGAACTTCGGGGAGGACATCGGGGGTAAGCCCGGTGCAGGGAGGTTCTATACCACCTCCTTGGGTGTTTGCATTTTTAGATGCAGGGTCATCGACATTCATATCGGTGCTAACTTTATTCTAGACAGAACTTCGTTATAACACATAAAGAGCGTTAGTAAACGCCTTTATATGTATTGGACTAATATTCCCACCCATAGCCTGCTTCATGTTACTCACATTCAGCTCGGCGTAGGCGTTTCTCTTGTGGTTTTGGAAGAACTCGTCTTCCGTAACGACAGCGGAGCTATCATAGTCCGTGCACAAAGATACGAAGAAATTTCCAAAATAAAGAAAGAATCGGCAAGAAAATTGCGATAAGAGGCAGTCTTTAGTGAATTTTAATGATTTGTTACAGCTGTGTAACTACTCAGCATCCCTATGGGCATGAGTAGGGATAATTGTTACTAACCCTAAGGATAATTGTTACTAACCTTAATAGAAATCTTCGTTCAAAAGTATTGAACGTACATTCAAAAGTATTGAACGTACATTCAAAAGTTCTGAACGTACATTCAAAAGTTATGAACGAAACTTTCTACTAGGCAAAAGCGCATTTTTTCCTAATAACAACCAAAAGTATCGTTAATGATAAAAAATGGCAGAGGGTGTGGCATAAGTTTTATGGCACACCCTCTTAAACTATAAACTATTAACTATCTACTCATATTATGCCTCATGCTGTCTTACACCCATGCGGGCCTCTACTACGTTTACCACGTAGTCGCCGAGCTTCTCGCATTCCTGGATGATATCCATGTACATCGTACCGATGGCGTAGGTATAGAGATGGTTGTTTACATCGTTGATGTTCTGGCTCTTCAACTGGTTGCGATAGTTGTTGATTTCGTTCTCGATGTTGAAAGAGAGGTTGGCATCGTTGTCTCCCTTATGACCTACGAGGGTGATGTTCATCTGGGTAAGGGCATTGTCGGTAAGCTCCATCATCTGATGCATGTGCTCATACTGTGAAGAGATGAAGTCTTCCTTGCCCTTGAAACGGCGGTTCAGCGTGCGGGCGATGTTGAAGCAGCTGTCACCGATACTCTCTATCTCAGAAATCTCACGGAGCATGGCGCGGATTTTTGCCTTGGTTTCGTCAGAAAGATGAGAATCGCTCACCTGGTCGAGATATTTGGCAATCTCTATCTCCATGTTGTCAGAGATACCCTCGTATTTCTCGATGCGGCTATAGAGTTTTACAAACTTTTCTTCATTGGTCTCGCCAAGAAGCGTCTTCACCATGCCGAACATGCGCTGGATGCGCTCGGCAAAACAATGGATTTCCTTCTGTGCCTCCAAGACAGAGATTTCCGGTGTCTTCATGATACCGCTCTGGATAAAGCGCAGGCGGAAGTCGTCCTCATCGGTATTCTTCTTAGGACGGATAATCTTGCATACCAGCTTCTCTATCTGTGGAATGAACCAAACCAGGATAAAGGTATTGGCGAGGTTGAAGGTGGTATGGAAGGCAGCAAGCACAAAGGATAGCTTGGTTGCATTGGCTACGAAATGAGGATCAGTCTTCTCCATGGCATCGTCGAAACCTACCCAGCCGCAAACCAGATGGATGAACGGGTGGAATATGCAGAGTATCCAAAGCACACCGAAGATGTTGAATACCATGTGCGCCATCGCCGCTCTCCGGGCCTGGGTATTGGCGGTGAGCGCTGCCACGTTGGAGGTTACGGTTGTACCAATATTCTCACCCATCACAAGCGCAATGCCCTGATAGATTGGCAATACACCGGTAGAGCAGAGAATCATCGTAATCGCCATGACGGCTGCCGAACTCTGTACGCACATAGTGAGTATACTACCGATAATCAGGAAGGTGATGGTAGTTTGGAAACTGTGAGGGTCGAAACTTGCGAAGAATTCAAGAACTGGCTGATTATGAGCCAGATCCATGTCGATACCGGTTTGGCGTAAAGTACCCAAACCGAGGAACATAAAGGATATACCGAAGATGAAGTCGCCGATAATCTTGCGCTTCTTGCTGTAAATCAGGATGATGGCGATGAAGAACGCCGGCCATACAAAATCTGTGATGTTAAACGAGAAACCGGCACTCATGATCCATGCGGTGAGCGTGGTTCCGATGTTGGCGCCCATGATAACGGAGATAGCCTGGGCTAGGGTAAGGAGACCTGCATTGACGAATGATACGGTCATCACCGTCGTGGCTGTAGAAGACTGCACCGCTGCGGTGATGAGCGTACCCGAGAGGATGCCCGTCAAACGATTGGTGGTCATTGTTCCTAACACATGGCGGAGCTGTGGTCCTGCCATCTTCTGCAAACTGTCGCTCATGGACTTCATACCGAACATCAGTAGGGCGAGTGCTCCAATAAGCTTAAAAAATATCCAAATCGACATATAATAACTTAATTAATGTTGTCAAATACATCAAGTTTCCGAATTTCTTCGTAACTTTACACTCTGTAGGCGTCTCTCTTCTAAAAAGAGTAAGCCGATGCTCAAAAAGCACCTTCGGGGGCTTCGAGAGCTGGTAGATTAGTTTAATTTTGTAACATAGTTTTAATACAAATGAAACAAGTAATTCAAATCCGTTGCAAAAATAATAAAAAATCTCAGAAAGTAGAAATCGGAAGCACACTTTTTGATATTTTTTCAGCATTTGACCTCAAAATGACCCACGGACCGGTGTCTGCAAGGGTAAATAACAAGGTTGAAGGCATGCATTATCGTGTTTATAATTCTAAAGATGTAGAATTTCTTGATATGACTTCTTCATCCGGTTCACGTGCATATACCCGTACCCTCTTCTTTGTTCTCTGCAAGGCGGTACAGGACATTTATCCTGCTACAGATGTGGTGATTGACATTCCCGTATCGAATGGTTTCTACGTAGATATTCGCCTGGGCAGACCTGTTGTTGATGAAGATGTGAACATTATTCGCCGTCGCATGCAGGAGATTATCGATGCCAGGATGCCGATACGCCGGTTCACCGTGCCTACCGAAGAGGCTGTTGCGCTGTTCCAGGAGAAAGGGGATGTTGAGAAGGTGAAACTGCTCAAGACATCGGGCTCTATCTATACTACCTATTATAAAATAGGTGATTATGTAGATTATTACTACGGCACGCTGCTCACCAATACTTCGCAGCTCTATCTCTTCGGGCTGGAGAAATATTATGATGGCATGCTCCTGCGCATTCCTTCGCTCAAGAACCCGGATGTGCTGGGCGAAATGACCCGACAGGACAAGATGTTTGAGATATTCAAGGAGCATCATCGCTGGCAGAGTATCCTGGGCATCAGAACCATAGGTGATTTTAACCAGGCGATAGATGCCAATCATGCTACCGATATCATCAATATCAGCGAGGCGCTGCAGGAGAAGAAAATTGCCAAGATTGCTGAGGAGATTGCCAGCCGCAAGGGGGTGAAACTGGTACTGCTGGCAGGGCCTTCTTCTTCGGGCAAGACCACTTCGTGCAAGCGCCTGAGCATACAGCTTGCCGTAAACGGATTGAAACCGCTCCAGATTTCGCTCGATGATTATTTCGTAGATAGGGAGAAAACGCCGAAGGATGCTTCGGGCGAATATGATTATGAGAGTATTTATGCCCTGGATCTCGATTTGATCAACGAGCAGTTCAATGCCTTGTTCCGTGGTGAGGAGGTAGAATTGCCGAAGTATGATTTCCAGAGCGGAAAGAGTAAAAAGAGCGGCAACAGGTTGAAGATGACCGATAACAATGTGCTGGTGGTAGAGGGTATTCATGCATTAAACCCTGAACTGACGGCTCACATCCCGCAGGAGCAGATATTCAGAGTATATGCTTCGGCGCTGACCACGATTCTTCTGGATAATCACAATTATATCCCGACAACAGACAACCGTTTGCTCCGCCGTATCATCCGCGATAACAAATATCGTGGTGTCTCTGCCCAGGAAACTATTCATCGCTGGCCTTCGGTAAGGGCAGGTGAGAACAAGTGGATATTCCCGTTCCAGGAGAATGCCGATGCGATGCTCAATACGGCGATGCTTTATGAACTGGCTGTAATCAAGATGCAGGCAGAGCCGCTGCTGCAGCAGGTTCCGGAGAATTGTGAAGAATATGCTGAGGCTTACCGGTTGCTTAAGTTCCTGAAATACTTCAAGGGTATACCTTATAATAATCTGCCGCCTACTTCGCTTCTGCGAGAGTTCCTGGGGGGCAGTTCGTTCCATTATTAAAGGGTTTTATCTTTCGGAGATAAGTTGGCTGTTTGAGTAGGACAGCCAACTGGCAGAAGCCGGACAGCCGACTAGCGCCTTATCCGCTAGTCGGCTGTTTGTCTGTAACAGTGGTCGGAAATGGGTTTATCTGATTTTCTTTTAGGCGTCTGATTTTCTTTTTTAAGCGATAGACGAAAAACTCTTCACTCTTCACCAAATGCTCCGAAACCCCTGTGTTTATCGGCATTCCGAGGGGGTGAAGAGTGTTCGGGCACTCTTCACCCACTCTTCACCACTCTTCACCTTCTGTTGAAGCGGTCTTGTACCTCTTTTTAATTGAACTTTCGTAAGTTTTGCCCCACACGCCCTGAAAGGGCAGAAGCTCCTAGCCCAGGGCATCGCCCTGGGTA